>Ga0182735_1001666_pt1 | contig 14527 bp, 12 predicted proteins | sample eDN5th30CKraftMG_FD_128524 | JGI IMG/M metagenome (GOLD analysis project Ga0182735, IMG submission 128524) | Enriched Miracle-Growth compost microbial communities from Emeryville, California, USA - eDNA 5th pass 30_C Kraft MG (version 2) (version 2) ... | reverse complement strand
CGTAGTCGTGCGATACGGTCTTGTAGAACTCGCGGTACTGGTCGTCGGTGACCTCGCTCTTGCTGCGTGTCCACAGCGCGTTGGCCTGGTTCACCGTTTCCAGCTCGTCGCGCTTGACCTGCTCGCTCTTCTCGGCGTCCCACTCTTCCTTGGCCATGCGGATCGGCAGCGAGATATGGTCCGAATAGCGGCGCAGGATCTCGCGCAGCTTCCAGCCGTTGAGCAGTTCGTCCTGGTCTTCGCGCAGGTGCAGCGTCACGTCGGTGCCGCGCGTGCCTTTTTCGGCGGCGGCGATACTGAACTCGCCCTGGCCGTCCGATTCCCAGCGGATGGCCTCGCCGGCCGGCGCGCCCGCGCGGCGGCTCAGCACCGTGACCTTGTCCGCCACAATGAACGAGGAATAGAACCCCACCCCGAACTGGCCGATCAACTGGGCGTCTTTCTGCTTGTCTCCCGTCAATTGCGAAAAGAACTCGCGCGTGCCCGAACGGGCGATGGTGCCCAGGTTGGCCACCGCCTCGTCGCGCGACAACCCGATGCCATTGTCGGAAATCGTGATGGTGCGCGCGTCCTTGTCGTAGTCGACCCGGATGGCCAGTTCGCTGTCGCCCTCCAGCAGGCCCGGCTGGTCAATGGCCTCGAAGCGCAGCTTGTCGCAAGCGTCGGACGCGTTCGACACCAGCTCGCGCAGGAAGATTTCCTTGTTGCTGTACAGGGAATGGATCATCAGGTGCAGCAATTGCTTCACCTCGGCCTGGAACCCCAGGGTTTCGGACGTGGAAGACGTGGTGGTCTGGCTCATGATGCGTAAAATTGGTCAAAGATTGATCAAAAAGCGTGGCCCCCCGGCGCGGGCGCCACAGCGCGAAACCCGCAAGTTATAGGGGCACTCGCCCGGAATTTCAAGGCATGCGTGTAGCACGGTGGCTATTGCAAAGCCTTGTTTTCGATCAAGGCCCTGGCAAGCCACGGTGGATAAACTGCAATCTTCGGCGACACCATTGCCGGCATGGGCCGGCGCCGCCCGTCGCCCTGTTACTGGAGATCTCCATGCTGGTCAAAGCCACCCTTGCCGCCCTGCTCACCGCCGCCAGCCTGCCCGTGCTGGCAGCGCAGTGCGAAGTTACCGTCGAAAGCAACGATGCCATGCAGTTCAACACCAAGGAAATCGTCGTCGACCAAAGCTGCAAGCAATTCACCGTGCACCTGAAGCACGTGGGCAAGATGGCCAAGGCCGCCATGGGTCACAACTGGGTACTGACCAAGCAGGCCGACATGCAGCCCGTCGCCACCGACGGCATGACCGCCGGCCTGGCCAACGACTACGTCAAGTCCGGCGACGCCCGCGTCATCGCGCACACCAAGCTCATCGGCGGCGGCGAAGCCGATTCCGTCACCTTCGATACCGCCAAGCTGGCCGCCGGCGAAAACTACGCCTTCTTCTGCTCGTTCCCCGGCCACTGGGCCATCATGAAGGGCTCTCTGAAATTCGACGGCTAAGGCGCTTCGCCTTGCGTGCCGGGCGCCCGCGGGCGCCCTTTTTCATGCAATTTCGGTTTTCTTGACTTGACGCAACGCGCCAGGCGACGGGCTTGCTTAGCATGGATGTAAGTAAGTTTAAAGAGTTGTCGCATGCCAGCGCGCGCCGTACCAGCGGGTTTTCTCCCAACCTTTCGGGCGCTCTGTATTCTTTTCCTGGTCTTTGCCGCCGTCCTGGCGGCCCCCGCCCAAGCCCAGCGCCTACCCCACTTCCTGTCCAGTTTCTCCGCCGCCGAACTATTCCCCGGCGCCGACCGCCTGGGCCCGGCCGAAGGCAAGCCCCTGGCCGCCCGGGCGTACGCCGGCGACCAACCGCTGGGCTACGTCTACCTGACCACCGACGTCGTCAACACGCGCGGCTATTCCAGCAAGCCCATCGATGTCGTCGTGGGCCTGGCCGACAACGGCCGCATCGTCGGCGCCAAGCTGGTCGAACACCACGAACCCATCGTCCTTATCGGCATTCCCCAGTCCAGGGTCGACGCCTTCATCCAGGGCTATGTGGGCCTGAACTTCATCGAATCGCCGCCGCGCCACGGCGCCCCGCCGCCCGTGGACATCATCAGCGGCGCCACCGTCACCCTGATGGTCATCGGCGACAGCATCACCCGGTCGGCCATCGCGGTGGCGCGGGCCCACGGTATCGGCGCGCCCGCCCAGGCGCAAGCCGCGCCAGCGGCGCCGGCCGCCCCTGCCCGCCTCGTTGACGACACGCTCGGCCCGGCGCAGTCTTGGCAAACGCTGCTCGACCAGGGCGCGGTACAGCACCTGCACCTGTCGGTAGCCGACGTCAACCAGGCCTTCGCGCGCACCGGCCGCCCGGACGCCGCCGCCCGCCCCGAAACCGGCGACCCCGCCGATACCTTCATCGACCTGTACGCCGCGCTGGTCAGCGTGCCCACTATCGGCCGCAGCCTGCTGGGCGACACCGGCTGGCAGCAACTGTCCGATCGCCTGCAGCCCGGCCAGCAGGCCGTGCTGGTGGCCGGCAACGGGGCCTACTCGTTCAAGGGGTCGGGGTACGTGCGCGGCGGCATCTTCGATCGCATCGAAGTCATCCAGCAAGACAGCAGCTTCCGCTTCCGCGACCGCAACCACCGCCGCCTGGCCGACGTCGCGGCGCAAGGGGCGCCATCGTTCTCCGAAGTCGCCCTGTTCGTCGTGCCCGAAGACGCCACGCTGGCCCCAGCCATGCCCTGGCGCCTGCAGCTGATGGTGCAGCGCGTGCTCAGCGTGCAAGACAAGGCTTTCGTCACTTTCGACCTGCCCTACGACCTACCGCAAGCCTACACCCGCCCCGCCGCTCCCGCGGCCGCGGCCCCCGCCACGGCGAGCCCGCCGCCCGCCGCCGAAGCCGTCGCCATCGAAGACGCCGCGCCGGCGCTCTGGAAACAAATCTGGCACACCAAGCGCGGCCAGGTCGCCATCCTGGCCGTGGGCCTGGCGGTACTGGCGGGCATCTTCTTCTTCCAAGACCAGCTGGCCCGCCGCCCCCTGTTGCACGACCGCCTCAGGCTTGCCTTCCTGGCCTTCGCGCTGTTCTGGATAGGCTGGTATTCGCAGGCACAGCTGTCGGTGGTCAACGTGCTGACCTTCACCACCGCCCTGCGCACCGAATTCCGCTGGGATGCCTTCCTGATGGATCCGCTGGTCTTCATCCTATGGTGCGCCACGGCCATCTCCATGGTGTTCTGGAACCGTGGCGCCTTCTGTGGCTGGCTGTGCCCGTTCGGCGCCCTGCAAGAACTGTCCAACCGCCTGGCCAAGCGCCTGGGCATCAAACAGATCACCGTCCGCCATGGCGTCAACCAGCGCCTGTCCACCCTGAAGTACGTGATCTTCCTGCTGCTGTTCGGCTTCTCGCTGTACGACCTGGCCTTCGCCGAACGGCTGGCCGAAATCGAACCCTTCAAGACCGCCATCATCCTGCGCTTCCTGCGCGACTGGCCCTTCGTCGCCTTCGCGGTGGCGCTGCTGGTGGCGGGCCTGTTCATCGAACGCTTCTTCTGCCGCTACCTGTGCCCGCTGGGCGCCGCCCTGGCCATCCCGGCGCGCCTGCGCGTCTTCAACTGGCTGCGCCGCTACCACGACTGCGGCAACCCCTGCCAGCGCTGCAATCTCGAATGCCCGGTGCAGGCCATCGACCCCACCGGCGATATCAACCCCAATGAATGTATCCAGTGCCTGCATTGCCAGATGCTTTACCACCACGAAAGCAAATGCCCGCACCTGATCCAGAAAAAAGCCAAGCGCGAACGCCGTCGCGCACCGCCCCAGGAAGCTGTGCTGCACCACATGCCCAGCCCCGCCAAGGCGAACGCGGCGCCCTCGCCGTCTTCCAATTTCTGACCCTCGCAACGGCCCCCACGCCATCACAACAAGGAGTTAGCCATGTCCGATCAGAAAACCGACCGAACCGGACTCAGTCGCCGGGGCTTCCTGGGCACCGCCGCACTGTCGGGCGCCGCAGGGCTCGTCGGCGGCGCGCACCTATCCGGTGCGTATGCCAAAGACGCCAAGGCCAACGGCCAATCCGGCCACATCGCCCCCGGCGAACTCGATGAATACTATGCCTTCAACTCGGGGGGGCAATCCGGCGAAGTCCGCGTGCTGGGCCTGCCGTCGATGCGCGAACTGATGCGCATCCCCGTGTTCAACCACTGCAGCGCCACCGGCTGGGGCGTCACCAACGAAAGCCGCAAGGTCCTGACCGAAGGCCTCATGCCGGAAACCCGCAAATTCCTGGAAGACAAGGGCGGCGTGTTCCTCAACGGCGACGCGCACCACCCGCACATGTCGTTCACCGACAGCACCTACGACGGGCGTTACATCTTCATCAACGACAAGGCCAACAACCGCGTCGCCCGCATCCGCTGCGACGTCATGAAAACCGACAAGGTCATCGAGATCCCGAACGCCTCGGGCATCCATGGCCTGCGCCCACAGCGCTACCCGCGTACCGGCTACGTCTTCGCCAACGGCGAACACATCGTTCCCCTGCCCAACGACGGCACGGTCACCGACGACCCCAAGAAGAACTTCTTCGCCGTCTACACCGCCATCGACGGCGACACCATGAAGATCGCCTGGCAGGTCATGGTCGACGGCAATCTCGACAACGGCGATGCCGACTACCAGGGCAAATATTCCTTCGCCACCTGCTACAACTCGGAAAAGGGCGTCACGGTTGAAGAAGCCTCGGCCAACGAGCAAGACTGGGTCGTGGTGTTCAACATCAAGCGCATCGAAGCCGCCATCAAATCGGGCGACTTCAAGACGCTGAACGGCGTGCCGGTGGTCGATGGCCGCCACGGCTCGAAATACACCCGGTACATCCCGGTGCCCAACTCGCCTCACGGCTGCAATGCCGCGCCCGACGGCATCCACGTGGTGCTCAACGGCAAGCTGTCGCCCACCGTCACCGTGCTCGACGTGCGCAAGCTCGACGACCTGTTCGACGACAAGATCAAGCCACGCGACTGCGTCGTGGCCGAACCCCAGCTGGGCCTGGGCCCGCTGCATACCGCCTTCGACGGTCGCGGCAACGCCTACACCACGCTGTTCATCGACAGCCAGATGGTCAAGTGGAACATCGACAAGGCCCGCCGCGCCTACCAGGGCGAAAAGGTCGACCCGATCCTGCAGAAGCTCGACGTGCACTACCAGCCCGGCCACAACCACAGCACCATGGGCGAAACGCGCGAAGCCGACGGCAAGTGGCTGGTGTCGCTGAACAAGTTCTCGAAAGACCGCTTCCTGAACGTCGGCCCGCTCAAGCCCGAAAACGACCAGCTTATCGACATTTCCGGCGACGAAATGAAACTGGTGCACGACGGCCCCAGCTTCGCCGAGCCGCACGACATGCTGCTGGTGCACCGTTCCAAGGTGAACCCGCTCAGCGCATGGAAGCGCGACGACCCCCTGTGGGAAGAAGCGCGCCAGATGGCCAAGAAAGACGGCGTCGTGCTCGAAGACGCCGCCAAGGTGGTGCGCGACGGCAACAAGGTGCGCGTCTACATGATCGCCGTGGCGCCGATGTTCAGCGTCAAGCACTTCGAGGTCAACCAGGGGGACGAAGTCACCGTCGTCGTCACCAACATGGAAGTCATCGAAGACCTGACCCACGGCTTCACCCTGGAAGGCCACGGCATCGCCATGGAAATCGGCCCGCAGGCCACCGCCTCGGTCACCTTCAAGGCCGATCGCCCCGGCGTCTACTGGTACTACTGCCAGTGGTTCTGCCACGCACTGCACATGGAAATGTCCGGCCAGATGATCGTGCGACCCAAGAAGGCCTAGGCTCGCATGGATGTTGCGTCATCTCCGGCGGCCCCTCGCGGGGCCGCCATCGCCGCCTTGCTGGCCGGGCTTGTCCTGACTGGTAGCGCGATGGCCGCCATCGTGGCGGTGCCCGCCGGCGCCAATTTGCAGCGGGCGGTGGCCTCGGCCGCCGCCGGCGACACACTGCGCCTGGCGCCGGGCAACTACCCCGGCAACCTGGTCATCGACAAACCGCTTACCCTGGAAGGCCCGCCCGACCGCTCGGCCGCCATCGTCGGCGAACGCAGCGGTCGCACCGTATGGGTACGCGCCGCCAATGTCACGCTGCGCCAGCTGACCATCCGCCAATCCGGCCTGAGCCTGCCCGACATGGACGCGGGCATCTTCCTGGACCGCACGGCCCACCACGCCCTGATCGAGCACAACGACATCCTGGACAACCTGATGGGCGTCTATATCTGGGGCCCCGAGGCCGCGCTGGTGCGCGCCAACCGCATCGTCGGCAACACCGAACTGCGCGTGGCCGAACGCGGCAACGGCGTATCGCTATGGAACAGCCCCGGTACCCGGGTGCTGGACAACGACATCTCGGCCGGCCGCGACGGCATTTTCTCGAACACCAGCAAGCACAACCTGTTCCGCGGCAATCGCTTCCGGCACCTGCGCTACGGGGTGCACTATATGTACACCAACGACAGCGAAGTCAGCGACAACATCGCCGAGGACACCGACATCGGCTATGCCATCATGTATTCCCACCGCCTGGCGGTGCGCAACAACATCGCCCTGCGCAGCGTCGACCAGGGCCTGATGTTCAACTACGCCAACGACGCGGCCATCACCGGCAACGTGGTGCGCGGCGGCGGAAAATGCGTGTTCCTGTACAACGCCAACAACAACCGGTTCGAATCCAATCACTTCCACGATTGCGACATCGGCATCCATTTCACCGCCGGTTCCGACGGCAATGCCATCGCCGACAACGCATTCGTCAACAACAAGAACCAGGTCAAGTACGTCGGCACGCGCGTCATCGAATGGTCGAAGCAGGGCCGCGGCAACTACTGGAGCGACAACACCGCGTTCGACCTGGACGGCGACGGCATCGCCGATACCGCGTACCGGCCCAACGGCATCATCGACCAAGTATTGTGGCGCGCCCCGGCTGCCCGCATCCTGCTCAACAGCCCGGCCGTCTCGGTCGTGCGCTGGGCGCAGTCGCAGTTTCCGGCATTGCTGCCTGGCGGCGTCATCGACAGCGCGCCCCTGATGCGCCCACCTTCCCTGCCCGCCGCCGCAGCGGGGGTATTGCAATGAATCCCGTACACGTTTGCCTGACGGGCGCCAGCAAGCACTACGGCTCGCATCGCGCGCTCGATTCCGTCGACCTGGAACTGCGTGCTGGCGAATGCGTCGCGCTGGCCGGCCACAACGGCGCCGGCAAGAGCACGCTGATCAAGCTGGTGCTGGGCCTGACCCGGCCCACGCACGGCCAGGTGCGGCTGCTGGGGCACGATGCCGCCAGCCGCGCGGCCGCCCGCCTGCGCCACGACATCGGCTACCTGCCCGAAACGGTAGCGCTGCATCCCGCCATGACCGGCGCCGAAACCCTGGCCTTCTACGCCCGGCTGAAACGCCAGCCGCTGGCGCGCAACGCCGCCCTGCTGCGGCGCGTGGGCATCGCCGACGCGGCCCATCGCCGGGTCGGCGGGTATTCCAAGGGCATGCGCCAGCGGCTGGCGCTGGCCCAGGCCCTGCTGGGCCATCCCCGCATCCTGCTGCTGGACGAGCCCACCACCGGGCTGGACCCGGCCTCGCGGCTGATGTTCTACGACATCGTGCACGAACTGCGCGATGCCGGCGCCACAGTGCTGCTCAGCACCCACGCCCTGGCCGAGATCGCCCATCACGTCGACCGCGTCGTCGTCATGAAGCGCGGCAACAAGGTCGCCGACGGCACCCTGGCCCAGCTGCGCCGGGACATCGGCGTGCCCATGCGCCTGCGCCTGACGCTGGCCGCGCCCGCGCCGTCCACGGCCCTGCCCGCCCCCTGGCATCGCATCGACGAAACCCGCTTCGAACGAACCTGCCACGAAGCCGAGAAAGTCGACGCCATCCGGGCCATCGGCGCCATCGGCTTGCCCATCGCGGACATCGACATCCACATCCCCAGCCTGGACGAGATCTACGCCCACTTGCTTGAACGGAACGACCCATGAACGCCGTACTGACCATCATCGGCAAGGAAATCCGCGACGGCCTGCGCAACCGCTGGGTACTGGCCACCGCACTGCTGCTGGCGGCGCTGGCACTGTCGCTGGGCCTGCTGGGCAGCTCGCCCACTGGCGCGGTCAAGGTCGACCCGCTGACGGTCACCGTGGTCAGCCTGTCCAGTCTGTCGATCTTCCTGGTGCCCCTGATCGCCATGCTGCTGGCCTACGACGCCATCGTCGGCGAGATCGACCGCGGCACCCTGGCGCTGCTGCTTAGCTATCCGGTGTCGCGCTGGCAAGTCATCGTCGGCAAGTTCATCGGCCACCTGGCCATCCTGGCCCTGGCCACCACGGCGGGCTACGGATTTGCCGGCCTGGCCTTGCAGTGGCTGCATGGCGGCGGCAACGCGGCCGCCTGGCAACCCTTCGCTTTCCTGATCGTCGCCAGCGTATTGCTGGGCGCCAGCTTCCTGGCCATGGGCTACCTCATCAGCACCCTGGTGCGCGAACGCGCCACGGCAGCCGGCATCGCCATCGCGGTCTGGCTGTTCTTCGTGGTCATCTACGACATGGCGCTGCTGGGCCTGCTGGCCGCCGACCAGGGCCGCACGGTTACGCCCGGACTGCTCAACTCGCTGCTGCTGCTCAACCCGTCCGATGTCTACCGGCTGATGAACCTGACCGGCTTCGAGAATATCTCGATGTACGCGGGCATGGCCGGCGTCAGCGGCCAAGCCAACCTGACCCTGCCCACCCTGGCGGCGGCGCAGGTGCTATGGATCGCCGTGCCCTTCGTGCTGGCCGCCGTCTGCTTCCAAAGAAAATCACTATGAACCGCGCCCTTCCCACCCTTGCCCGCTGCCTGGCCGGCGCGGCACTGCTGGCCAGCCTGGCCGCCTGCGGCGGCGACGAACGCCATGCCGGCCCGCCGCCGGCCCCGCAAGCCGTCACGGTAGAGGCCGTCGGCCACTACTGCGGCATGGCGCTAAGCGAGCACTCCGGCCCCAAGGGCCAGATTTTCCTGGAGGGCCAGGACACGCCCGTATGGTTCTCGGCCATCAAGCAGGTCTTCGCATATACCGTACTGCCCGAAGAACCGAAGACGATCCGCGCCATCTACGTCAACGACATGGCCGGCGCCGAGCGTGGCCAGGCGGCCGACCCCGCCGCCTGGATAGACGCCCGCCACGCCTACTACGTCATCGAAAGCCGCTATATCGGCGGCATGGGCGCCGAAGACGCCATGCCCTTCGCCCAACGCGCCCAGGCCGAGGCCTTCGCCCAATCCCATGGCGGCCGGGTCGTCGCTTTCCACGACGTCCCCGAAAGCTACATCTTCGCGAACGACACCCCGCCGCCCGCCTCTTGATCGTCCGGACACCACCATGAACACTTCCGTGCGCGCCCGCCGCCGCTTCATCGGCATCACCGCCGCCACCTCTGCCCTGGCGCTGGTTCCCGGCGCGCTGCGCCTGGCCCATGCCGCCACGGCCACTCGCCCCATCCCAGACATATCGCCCGTGCTCTGGCGCGGCGTAGCCCTGGGCGCCGACGCGGAACTGCGGCTGTACCACCCCGACCCGCGCATCGCCCAGCGGCTGCTGAACCAGTCCCTGGCGGAAATTCGGCGCCTGGAAGCCCTGTTCAGCCTGTACCGCGACGACAGCGCCCTGGCTACCCTGAACCGGCAAGGCCGCCTGGACGAACCGCCCGCCGACCTGCTGCGCCTGCTAAGCGAAAGCACCCACTACAGCCGGCTGACCGGCGGGGCGTTCGACCCCAGCGTACAGCCATTGTGGCGCCTGTACGCCAACCACTTCTCGCAACCCGGCGCCGACCCCGCCGGCCCCGCGGCGGCCGCCTTGCGCGCCGCGTTGGCACGGGTCGACTACCGCGCCATCCATGCCGAACCAAGCCGCATCCTGCTGCAGCGCCCGGGCATGGAGCTGACGCTGAACGGCATCGCCCAAGGCTACATCACCGACCGCATCACCGAACTGCTGCGCGCCGGCGGCCTGGACCGCGCCCTGGTCGACCTGGGCGAAATCCGCGGGCTGGACACCCGCCCGAGCGCCGCGGTGCCACCTTGGCGCGTCGGGCTGGCCCAGCCGCAATCCCCCGACCGCGTCTACACCACGGTGGACATCCGCAACCAGGCCCTGGCCACCTCTGGCGGCTACGGCACCCCGCTGGACCCCGCCGGCCGGCATACCCACCTGTTCGACCCCCACACCGGCCACGCCCAGCCGCGCTACCGCAGCGTATCGGTACTGGCCGCCACCGCCACCATGGCCGACGCCCTGTCCACCGCATTCTCGAACATGAGCCTGGAACAGACGGCACCGCTGGTGCGGGATCTGGGCCTGAGCGCCTGGTTCGTACAGGCGGATGGCAGCGTCCGGCGGCAGTCAGCCTTACCGGAAAGCGAAAACCCCAAAGACCGCATATAATGGCGAGCTCTCCGCCACGCCAACCCTTTACAGGTTGCGCGCCTCCCGTGCCCGGGTGGTGAAATTGGTAGACGCAGGGGACTCAAAATCCCCCGCCGCAAGGCGTGCCGGTTCGATTCCGGCCCCGGGCACCACTTAAAAATCCCTAGTATTTACAAGCATCTAGCGTGATTTTTAGTCTTTCCCTAGCACTAGGGGATTTTCCAAGTTTGTGAGCCAGGTACAGTTTCGGTACAGTGGCGAAGCGCCGAGCGTACTTCCGGAGCTTCTGCACACACATGGCTACTATCGTCAAAACCCCATCTGGTACCTGGAAAGCCGTCATTCGCAAGACCGGCTGGCCAACCTCGTCCAAAACATTTCGCACCAAACGCGACGCTGAAGACTGGGCGCGTCGCACCGAAGACGAAATGGTGCGCGGCGTCTACATTCAGCGCGCCCCTGGCGAACGTATGACGCTTGAGTCAGCCCTGACCCGCTATCTGCGCGAAGTCACGCCCACCAAACGCGAATCCACACGGGCGTCCGAAGTTAAAAAAGCCCAGCCGCTGCTCAAGCACCTCGGCAAATACTCGCTCGCCGCCCTCAGCGCCGATATCGTCGCGCAGTACCGCGACATGCGACTAGCGGGCGATCCTGACGAAAATGGCAAGCTAGTACCACGTAGCAACAACACCGTGCGCCTAGAACTCGCGCTGCTCAGCCATCTATTCACCATCGCCATCAAAGAATGGGGGCTGGGCCTGCCTTTCAATCCCGTGTCCCAGATTCGACGCCCTGCTCCCGGTGCTGGCCGCAACCGTCGACTAACGCCCGCAGAAAACAAGCGGCTGTTGGCGGCTGTGGATGCCTACTCCAACCCGATGTTTAGCTGGATCGTACGAATCGCCCTGGAAACGGGGATGCGGCTCTCTGAAATCGGTGGTCTACGTCTTGGCCAGGTAGACCTACAAAGGCGCGTTGTACGGCTGGACATCACGAAAAACTCTTCGCCGCGAACTGTGCCCTTAACGAAGGCCGCTACGGCAGCATTTCAAGCTGCTATAGATAACCCGACTCGCCCACGTGAGACCGACCTAGTGTTTTTCGGTGAACCTGGCCGTGATGGCGTGCGACGGCCATATCTATTCGACAAGGCTTGGACTGACGCCAAGAAAGAGGCTGGGCTGACGGATTTCCGGTTTCATGACCTGAGGCATGAGGCGGTCAGCCGGTTGGTCGAGGCTGGACTGTCAGATCAAGAGGTGGCGGCTATCAGTGGGCATAAATCTATGCAGATGCTGAAGAGGTATACGCACTTAAGAGCTGAAGATTTGGTGGGGAAGCTCGACATGCTAGATAAATAAATGCATGGCATTCCCAGCACAGAAAAGCACCAAGGGATCAAGATAGTCCCAAGAACGAAAATCCAATATTCTTACAAACAAATTTATCGGGAGGCAACGTGAGCACGCCATCAGACAACTCTCTACGGCGAACCCTAGAGCCGATAGCTATCATTAGCGATGCTTTTAATCAGGCATCCAATTGGCGAGCAATAACGGAAGCCTGGAAGCTCTCACGAAGCATAGATCGACGCTTATTCTTAGCGTTCACCATAGCCTTTATTGCTTCCTTGGTCGCGAGCGCTATCTATACCTCGATGAGCCGAAACTTGCTTTTCGGAATTGCAGTGTTCGCCGCCATAACAAGCCTTCTCTACTTTCGCTGTCGAATTGCAGACAAACACCCTATCACAAGTTCATTTGGACGTTTTGACCAATGCTTTGGGCTAAATTATCGGTTTAGACGGTATTTAATGTTCCGAGAAGACCTATTAAAAGGCGGCATTGGATTAGAAGCTCTCGCGGCCGCACACAAGAACCTGCGAATAGAGGCGAGTCTTCTCGAAAATCGAACGGTCAGCATGGGGGCTGGCGCAACGGCGATAGTTTCCATTATCACCAGCATATTAACCACCGTCAGCACACAAGATCACATGATCACATCAGGACGGACGTTCCTGATTTTGTTTGTGCTAGTTCTAGCCCTGTATTTTTACTTTTTTCTAAAAACTGTGATCCCTAATACGAAGCATCGTCAGCAAGAGCTAGTGTGCTTTCTGACTTGGTATGAACAAGAACTCGCTTCCCTTTCACCGAAGCTACCTCACTGATTAGTACTCCCTAGGCAAACCACCTCTTGCGAATTCTCAAGCCAACCATACTGCTTTTTACTATATCGAGCACAGCCGACCTCCATATATAACAATGATGTCCAATTACTAGATAATGGATTTGTCGTATGGTACCCGAGGCCAGAATCGAACTGGCACGCCTTGCGGCGGGGGATTTTCTTACCACTTCGGCTTTCGCCGCCGTCGCTTTGCAAACAACGTTCGTGGTCTGGAGCACGCCTTCACCTTAGTCTTTCGACTTTAGGTGCTCGCCGTCTGCTCTCTACACCTTCCCGGCGTTCAACCGCCAGGCTTGGCTCGGCATTAGCTCGGATACGTGATCCAGGGCCTTCGCCGAGTTTGACGGGCTTCACCTCAGGGGTTTCCCCTTGAGGGCTCAAATTGTTCTGAGTCCCCTGCGTCTACCAATTTCACCACTCGGGCACAGACGGGAATTTAGCACCAAATGCCGGCCAAAATCACGGAAAAACCGGCTTATTTCACCGGCCGGAACGACCGATCCGTAAGTGAGGCTAATCTAGCGTAGCGTCCGCAAATTTGCTTGTTCGCGCATTGATCCCACAACGATAAAAACGGGTTAATAACGTACTCGCCGACGGATGGAGCACTGGACATGCCGCGTCGCATCCACTCCTTGCGAATCGCAAAGGCGTAATCACCATCTGCCTTCATGCGCGCCAGTTCGATATCCGCGAAATAGTTCACGATGTCAGGCATCACGCCCAGCTCGTCTGGCTGATTCGCGGCGATCGCGAGCTTTAGGCACAGGTACGCGCGAATACCCCACTCTAACGGGTAGGCAGATACAACATAATCGTCTCTGGGCAGCTGAGTACGGTACAGCAACACCACGCGTGCGAGATCCTGATATGTGATCGGCTCGCCGCAGTCGAAATCACTATAGAGCTTCATTTCGAGATCGCCTAAGGCGGCTTCGTAGCTGGCGAAATCCCATGCAGCAAGATCACTGTTTTGCCAGATCGCTTTCCACAGCCCCCCAGGGCCATCACGAAACAACGCCAGTGCGCCCGTCGCATTGCTTGCCATGCCGGGAGAGGGATAGACAGGGATGCTTGCCACCGGTTCATCCAAGGCCGCATGGCTGCTGTAGTAGCGCCCATCATGAAATAACTCATCCAGGTACTGCACCCACTCTTCCGTCATGGCAACGGTGCCATAAAAATTTTTGCGCCATTTATTGCTGACATTGGTATCCCAGGTGCGGCCAGGATATCGGGCTTGCATGCACTCGTCGAACCACCGTGAGAACTGCGCCAGGTTATTTGCACAGCAGACTTTGTCCAATAAAAGATTCAGCGTCGCGACGGTACGAACGCGATCCTGCATCTCCTGTTCACGAGTTTTCGTCGACCCAACGGGTCGACCACGTCGAGGATGACGAGGCGATGGTTGAACGCTGACAGCGCACCGATCTTTCATTCGCAGCCGTTCTATTTTCGAACCTAGTGATTAACGAATTAATTTTACAGGGCCATTCAGCGTAACCAGGACAAAACTACGCTTGTTAGATGTAATTAAACACAGCGTCTGGAGCCACCTGATGTCCGCTACCCTCGCCACATTGAAAGAACGCTATTCCGTGTTGCTGACTCTCGGCCAATTGGCCGAAGTGTTGAATCGCAGCCCTGACGGCCTACGCATCAGCCTGAGCTCATCGCAATCCGACTGGGCCGACCAAATCAATTCGACCAAGGTCAAGATCGGCAGACGGGTGTATTTCAGAACCGAAGGCATCGCCCGGTTGATCGACGATGCGTTCTCTGCCCATCATTCGTGAGGGACCAGCGATGGACGCACAGACCGACCTCTTACACGCTGAAACCACTTGGTTTCATATTTTTCACTCG
>Ga0182735_1001662_pt1 | contig 14531 bp, 9 predicted proteins | sample eDN5th30CKraftMG_FD_128524 | JGI IMG/M metagenome (GOLD analysis project Ga0182735, IMG submission 128524) | Enriched Miracle-Growth compost microbial communities from Emeryville, California, USA - eDNA 5th pass 30_C Kraft MG (version 2) (version 2) ... | reverse complement strand
GGCGATTGCCGCGCTCGACGAGACGCAAACTCGCGCGAAAGCAGAATACCGCCGCACCCTGCTAGATGATCTCTCAAAAGCAGAACAGAAGGCGGGAGGCCTCAGGCAAGACGTCATCAAGGCCAAGCAGAAGGCCAAGCTTCAAATTCTGACTGCTCCGATCGACGGCGTCGTGCAGCAACTGGCGGTGCACACCATCGGCGGTGTCGTGACGCCGGCGCAATCCATCGCCGTGATCGTGGCGACCGACGGCGGCGTTGAAATCGAAGCCATGGTGTCCAACCGGGATATCGGTTTCGTATTCCCCGGACAGACTGCCGAGATCAAGGTCGATACCTTCAACTTCACACGCTACGGCCTGCTTCATGGACACATCATCAGCGTCTCGCGCGACGCCATTACCCCCGAGAAATCGCGCGAGCAGCCGATGCAGCCGGAAAGTCCGGCAACCGAGCCTAAAAATCAGGAGCTCACCTATGCGGCCCGGATCGCACTCGACCGCACGCAGATGCAGATCGACGACAAGCTGATCCCGCTCTCTCCCGGCATGGCCGTGACGGCCGAAATCAGGACAGGGTCGCGACGTATCATCAGCTATCTGCTGTCCCCGCTCGCCCGTTACAAGCACGACATTCTGCGAGAGCGGTAATGCGGTCGCCGCACGCGATCATGGCTCACGCTGATCGTCGGTCTGGCCCGGCCGCAGAGTGACCTCGACAACATCTCCGGGCTGAAGTTCAGACTCTTCGTTCGCACGAATGCGGGTCTGGCCTTTTTCGTCCATCCTGATGACGACAATCTCGGGCTGGCCGCCGCCACGGACGAATTGCGACCGGACAAGTGTTGCATATTGCAGCTTCTCCGACGTGCTCTGCAGCTTCGCCCGGACCTCGGCGAGTTTGACATTGGCATCCTGCAGATCCTTCAGCAGATCCATCTTGCGTTGATCGTCGAGCTTGCCGAGCTGCCGCGTGAAGTCGCTCTGCTGCTGCTTGATCTGCATCAATTGAGCTGACGTCTGCAGCTTTCGTGTCGAGGACATCAACACCGCGCGCCGGGAATCCGCAACGCGCGGGCTTGGAAGAGCGCCTTTGCCATAAAATTCCAGAGCCCTTTGCAGTTCGTCTATGTCGGCCTGCGCGCCCTCGTCGTCCTGTTTTTGCTGCTCCGTCAGGACATCAACCTGCTTGTCCCCCAGTACGATTGCGCGTTGCAGGAATGCCTTTTGACTGTCGTAATCCGCCTGACGGGCCTTCAACTGCTCCGCCTCGACATGCACGATTTCAGAAATCGTCGATTGCTTCAAAGGCAAATCTTTGAGGCTGCTTTGATTGAGGTGCTTGTCTTCTCCAAGTTCCGTCTTCAAACGCCAGACAAGAGCTTGCTCTTTGGCGAACTCCGCCCACAGGGATTCATACTCGGCTCTCAGGTCCGCGGCCTCGAGAACCGGATTCTGCATCCGATAGCGCATCAGCTCGTAACCGCCCGATAGAGCGACGGCTTGCCGGACCGTCATCAGCGGCCTGTAGGCATACTCACCCGGCTTGGAGACATCGCCATTGACGTAGATAGGCCGATATTCGACGACGGTCGCCGTCACCTCGTCATGGTCGATCATGATCTCGTTATCGCGCCCATCCGAAAGCCGCTGGCGGAAGACCTTGGTCGCAAGGATCGCCTGAATCCTGGATTGCGCGTCCGCAGGCGTCAGGCCCGCGACGGGAAGATTGCCCATCATCGGAAACGAGATCGAGCCATCCAGCTGCACGGGAACGCGCTGCTTGAGTTCCGGCGCTCTCGCCACCGAAATTTCGATGACATCGCCGACATGCAGCCGATAATCGGCCCTCGCCGGAGAGGCCGCGCACAACATGGCCGCTGCAAACAGCAGCAGCCCGAAACAGGAGAACCGCGCAATCTTGCGGAAGTGAGGAGAACCGGTTTGCATTGACAATCGAACCGTCGACATGATGCCACTCCTGTATTGGCGGTCATTGACGCATTGATGACTGCTTCGAGATCTCTTTTGGCCAAGACAACCGCGTGACGTAATCCGCGACCGGCCCACCCGGCTGCCCCCAATTGCTGGACCAGATGACCTGCGACCCGTCGGGCGATGGCGATGCGTGAGTTTCGCTCCAATAATCATGCTTGGGATTACGGACCTGCGCGATCCGGCGCACCTCTCCGCTCCCGTCGATGCGAAGCGCAACCACCTCCTGATAGAAAGGCGCCCAACTCCGGTGTGCAGCGATCTCGGCATAATTCCCGCCGTAGCTCAGGAATACCCATCCGGGCAGATTGATATTCCGCAGCGAGGCATGCTGCCCCTCTCCGTAAGGCGCAAGATCCGTAACCTTGCCGTCGACCAACCGCCGCTTGATGATGTGAAACTTGTCCGGATAATCCTTGCTGATGCCGACATAGACGTCGCTGCCATCCGCATCGATCGTCATGTCGCCATGGCCCGGGCGATGATGATCGCTCCAGTACTGGAGCTGCGTGCCATCAACCGCGAACACATATCCGTGGTCGATGTCGCCAGGCATTTTCTGAGAGCAGAAAATGTAACGCCCCGATGGAGAGATCGAGCAATAGCCATTCTTGCCCGGCAGTTTCGTCAGATCGATATCCGCGAACTTCGTCTTGTCTTGAATGTCATAGACAAAGGCCACAAGGGTTCCGTCGGCTGCCGTTGCGCGAACAGCCAATCTTTTGCCATCCCGTGAAGGGTTGCCCTTGTAGGGCCCGAATTGAAGATTGCGATAGCCAGCTCCTGCGAAAACGATCGTCTTGACGTCGCTTCGCGGATTCCAAGTGTAAATCGCGCGGTGACTGACGCAGATCATCAGCCGAGGGTCCGTCGGATGCCACTCGCATTCGTCCGGCGTCGAACGATGAAAAAGCGGAACGTAAGTCTGCCCGTCGAGAAAACACAGCCCGGAGCAACCGTTCGAGATCACCAACAGGCTCTGATCGGCATTCCAGGCCTGGGAGCTGGAGTATCTGTGCGTGCAGTATGCGGGCTTACAGACAATACCGCCGGGCATGTTTCCACCCGGATCCGTCACGCGAGTCACGCGCGTGCCAAACGCCAGGTCCGTTGCCTCCTGCAGATAGGCGATATTGGGTGCCGGAAGTGTCGGAAGGACAAGCGCCGTCGCCAGATCATCGACAGCCAGTGCAGGGACATGCGACGCGCCCCATAGCAGCGCCACACAAAGCACGCCTCTTGCCGTCAGCACGTTCATCTCGCCCATGTTGATCCAATCAGCGAATTCGGAAATTGAAGGCGGCCTCGTCCCCTCTCAATCGAATCTCAGAATGTTCCCGGCTCCTTTTCTCGCGAGCAGCTGCCATGAACGGCAGCAGCCGCTCTTCTCACCGTGCGGGCGGCAATGCCGCCACGCCTCCAGGCTCTGGTGAATGCGCCACGATCGAAGGCGATACGGTCGCATTCTCGATCTGGCAAAGGGAGAAGCCGCTGTTCATTCCCCAGATCGCGGCCTGCGTGCGACTATGGACACGTATCTTGCGAAGGATCGACTTGACGTGAACTTTGACGGTCGCCTCCGAAATGGCGATCTTTCGCGCGATCATCTTGTTCGATCCGCCTTCGATGATACAGCGCAGCACCACTTTTTCCCGCAACGACAGTTGCGGAATCGGTGCGCCGCCAACTGCTGCGATCAACTGCTGTTCCAGATCGCTCTTGCATTCGTTCCCATTCACATGAGAGCTGGCGCCATTGTCATCGCTGGCCTGATCAAGCACGAATGGAAGAAATGCAGCCGGCAAAATCGTTTCACCCAGCATCACCAGTTCCAGAAACTTGATGAAAGCGACCGACGTTGCGACGTTGGCCAGATAGGCGCTAACGCCTGCACGATAAACGGACGCGATATTGATCAACTGATTGCTGTTATCCAGCACCACGACCCGCCACATCGGATTCCGCGCCTTGATGAGCTTGATTTGATCAAGCACGGTATTCGAACCATCGCCGGCATCGAGAATAAACAGGGCGCAATCGTGTACGACCATGGCATCCAGAGCAGCGTCGTCCACTCCCGTGATTGCGTCCAGAACATTGAAGTCCGCAGCTCCAAGAATACGACTAAGGCCTTCGCGGAAAAGATTGTTCGATCCAACAATGACGGTCGCACGCATGTTCGACTCCATAACCGCCCCGACCTTTGATCGACTCCGTCCCCATTCCGAAGCCACCATTGGACAACAGCCAGTCAATGATCAGGATATAAATCCTAGATCCAATTCAACCGCGCGATCCTCCGCTCCTGCCTTGGCTTTTATTTTTTTGAAAACCCAGCCACCGATCAAACTTCCAACATGGATCAGACCGTGATCCTTTTATGAAATGTAAATGACAATTCGCGGTATCGATATATATCGTTCGTTATGTGCGACAGGGCTTTTCGAGACGGAGCCCCTTTCCTCTTTGCACACTTGCCGGGCAGATCCGGGACCACGGTCAACGGCCCGATCCCTACCCCGAAAGAGGTAGCCCCCCTCATCTGTTACAGATTTTTGACTTGCCCACTGCAAGTAGATGTGAAACCGTCACTTATTGCGCTATTGCGCCTGAGGATATGCCTCTTAGGCCACGTGAATACTGAATGGGGGGGTACCCATTTCAGAGGTATGCCATGCGTTGCGTTCGGGTCGTTATTGCAAATCGCAATCCATTGACTTCGCAGAACCTCGCCGATCTTCTGCACGCCGAAGGCAATTTTGAAGTCGTCGCCAGTTGCGCCACCATTTCCGAATGCGTCGGGCTGGTGCGGGCCCGGTCTCCCGACATCGCGATCATCGAACGCTTGATGTCCAGCAAGATTCCGGAACAAGACATTCTCGCCGCGGTCGCATCAGCCTGTTTCTTTACGCGCGTGGTTTTTCTCGCTGCATCGTCCGAACCTGACGATATATCCGTCATCACCAGTTACGAATGGCCCCTCAAGGGATCAACGGTGGCGCGATGCCTGGCTCAGATCGTCATCGGTCATTCACCCGCGAATTCCACACCCAATCCAATGAGCGCTTCGCGACATCAAAACAAGCCAGCGCGCGTCGAGACGCCGGGTCAGCCGCTCTCATATCTGACCGAGCGCGAGCGCGAAATCATGCATGAGATATCCGAAGGAATTTCAAACAAAGAAGCCGCCCGCCGGCTGAACATTTCCGAAGGCACCATCAAGCTTCATTTGCATCACATCTATCACAAGCTCTCCATCAAGAACCGCGCCGAGCTCGTTGCGATGGCAACCACCCATTCTGGGCCAGCCTGGCTCGTGGTTTGAATAGCAGGCGTTGCTGCAAAACCTGCAATCAACCCACACAATCGAAGCTCGAAGCTGCATTGCATACCCCGATATGGGTACTCCGTAATGCACACGCTCAGCCCGTCCCCCTGCTGATAGCATGGTCCATCTTTGTCCAACGGCAGTCATTTATCTGATCGGTAACCCCGCCCTTTACGGATGAAGCGAAGGCTGTAGCGACAGCAAGATCTAGTCCCCGCGTTGCAGGTGCGCTCCGATGACCGATGGATTCTCCTCCTATACCGAGAGCCCAGCGCGCAACTCTAAGCACCGGATCAAAATCGATTTGAAATCGGTGGACGGGGGGAGGGAAAGCATCAAGCCTTCAGCCCGCCGCCACACAAAACCTCATTTGCTCTGCATCGGCGGCGAAGATCACAATCTGCGCATTCCATTCCTGCTCGCACTCCGAAGGCGCGGCTTTGCCGTCACCGCGGCAGGAACCGGCGACCCTGCTCCCTTCACCCGGCATGGCATCGATTTTCATCCGTTTCGGTTCGACCGGTTTATCAATCCGCTTGCCGACAGGTCCGCAATCCGTGCGCTGACGAGACTCATCACGAAAGTCGGGCCCGATATTGCACAAAGCTTCGACACCAAGCCGAACCTGCTGGTGCCGATTGCCGCACGGCACCTGCCGGATGTTCATGCCATCCGCACGATCAACGGACTTGGCCAGATATATTCATCACGCTCTGCGATGACCCTGACGCTCCGCCAGGTATTTCCAACGCTGCATCGTATCGCGGCGCGCTTCACCACGATGACGATATTTCAGAATAGCGACGATCGGGCCTTTTTCCAAAGGCACCGGATGATCGGTCAAGGCTCGCTCCGGCTGATACCGGGCTCAGGTGTCGACATCGAATCTTTCGATCGGGCGGTTCTCGACGGCCCCTCATCAACCGAAATTCGCCAGCAACTGAACCTCGGTCAAGCTGAGGTCGTCATTACAGTGGCCCGGATGACTCACCAGAAGGGAATCCCCACCCTTCTTGCCGCCGCCGCATTGGTGAACAAGGTCCGCCCCGGCGTGCGCTTTCTGCTTGTAGGCCCTCGCGACAGCGAAGGATCGTCGGCCGTCACGCAAGCCGATATCGACTGTCACGCGCCTTATGTGATCTGGGCTGGGAAAAGATCGGACATTCCCGCGCTTCTCAGGCTCTCCGACGTTTTCGCATTCCCGACGGAGTATCGCGAAGGCGTGCCGCGCGCTCTGCTTGAGGCGGCGCTCGCAAACCTTCCAATCGTCGCGACAACGATGCCGGGATGCACTGATGTGGTCAGGGATCGATGGAGCGGGTTTCTGGTGCCGCCACGCGATCCGCATGCGCTTGCCGAACGGATTCTGGGCGTCTTGCGGGAGCGCGAGGCAGCGCGTGTGATGGCCGCGCGTGCGGGGCAGTTGGTGCGAAGAGAGTTCGGTCTTCAGCTCACGGCCGATCGATATGCCGAAGCATACCTTGCGGCGTTAAATCACTCGCCCTTGTACGGAGACCGCAGCGGCGCCGGACTCGAGATTTCATTGCAGCAGGTTGAGCCATGATCCGAGATACCCTGCTCGCTCTTGGCCTCGTGCTGTCGACTGCATCGCAGCTTCGACCCGCAGGGCTGCCTATCGGGCCGGGCGAAGTCAGTCTCGTCATCTGGATCGGCCTGATGATCGGCGAAGCGGGAAGCCTCCTTCATTCGAAGATGACACCCGCACTCTCCCGAATGTGCGTCTTCTGGATATTCTTCATCATTTCGCTATGCCTGGGTTCAGCAACGGCATTCGTGATCAGCGACATTCACGATCCGAACCTGTTCATCCACGACATCCTCGCATACGCGATCGTTCTCGCCGTCAGCCTTCTCTGCACCGTAGGACCTGACGCTGGCTGCTCCATTCCTCGCGCCGCATGGCTTTTAATACTGTCCAGCACCGCATTCCTGGGCGTTCAACTTCTGACCGCATGGGGCCTGATCGCCATCCCGCATACAGATCCCTGGTACTGGGAACGATTCCGCGGCTTGTCGGACAATCCGAACCAGCTCGCCATCTTTTGTGCGATTACCACGTTCCTGTCGGTTCATTTTATCGAGCACATTTCCGGACTCGGCAGAAAGGCTATCGCCGCTCTATGCGCGGCGTTCTCCATTTATGTTGGGCGACTGACCAGAAGCGATACATATGCGGTCATCCTGGTGACCGGAATTCTGCTTTTTACGCTGTTGAAACTCAGGTCCTGGCTGACGATGCCGAAGCCATCGCCCAGGAGGGCCATCGCAGGCATCGCCATTATCTCGCTTCCGATCATCGCAGCCACGGCGTTCCTGTTCGCCAATCTGGTCGAAGCCGAAACATTCGATCTCATGATGAAGATGGCAAAGGGCACGCGGCAGGAGACATCGCAGACGGCAAACATACGTCTGAATGCATGGAGGAGCGCGATCGATCGCGGAATCGAGTCAGGCATGCTCGGACTGGGACCCGGGCCTCATATCGAGATTCCTCCGGTTCTCGTGGCCGCGAGACGAGAAGATTCCGAGCCAAAATATATCGAGCACCCTCAGGTCAACGGCACGCCGAACTTTGAGGCGCATAATACGTTTCTCGATCTTTTCACGCAGGGCGGCCTGATCGCGATCCTGTCGTTCACCTGGCTGGTCGGAACCGCCTTCCATGCGGCTTATCGCATGCACTTCGATGCATTAGTGGTCGTGGTGTGGAGCATCATTGTCCTCAGCATGTTCCATCTCATCATTCGCCAGCCATTGTTCTGGTTCGCGATCGCCTTTGCACTGATGGCCAGCGCAAATTCCCGCGCTTCGTCTCTCCTGTACAATCGGAGCGAATGACATGTGCGGAATTGCCGGCATCTTTCTGCATCCCGAGAAATCCGACCCGCGCAAACTTGCGACAATCGCACAGTTGACTGCAACCCTGCAGCATCGCGGCCCCGACGCCAGCGGCACCTGGATCGACGCAGAAGGCGGCATCGCCCTTGGCCATCGACGGCTTTCGATTGTCGATCTCTCGGAGGCCGGAAAGCAGCCCATGCTGTCGCGCGACAAGAATCTCGTCATGAGCTTCAACGGCGAGGTCTACAATTTCGCGGAGCTGCGGCGGACACTGGAAAAGAGCCATCATCGTTTCCGGGGCCACAGCGACAGCGAAGTGATGCTTGCCACGTTCGAGAGCTTCGGCATCGAAGCCTCTCTGCCGAAATTTTCCGGCATGTTCGCCCTTGGCGTCTGGGATCGACGAGCTCGTACCCTGCACCTCATGCGCGATCGCATGGGGAAGAAGCCTCTGTATATCGCCATCGTTCCGGACGGCATCGTCTTTGCGTCCGAACTCAAGGCCATCCGGGCCTATCCCGGCTTCGAGCCAAGGATAGATCGCAATGCGATCGCCATGGTCCTGCAATACGGCTTCATTCCCGATCACAGTTGTATCTGGGAGGGCGTTTTCAAGCTCCCTCCCGGCTCGATCCTCTCAATAACCGCCGATGACGTCGCAACCGGCAGCCTCCCTCATCTGCGCCGACAGGTCCGGCGCTGGTGGCAACTCGCCGCCACTGCAGAGGCAGGTCAGCAGAACCTGTTGACGGCAAGTCCTGCGGATCTCGAAACCGAACTCGACCAATTGCTGCGAGACGCCGTGCAGCAGCGCATGAAAGCCGACGTTCCATTCGGTGTATTTCTCTCCGGCGGAATCGACAGCTCGATGATCGCGGCGCTGATGCAGGCGCAATCGCAGCAGCCCATTCGCTCATTCACCATCGGATTTGCCGAGTCGAGCTACGACGAGGCACATCACGCCGCGATGGTCGCGCGGCATTTCGGCATGGAACACACTGAGTTCAGGGTCACGCCGGATGAAGCTCTCGCCGTCATCCCCGACATTCCGCAGGTATGGGACGAACCATTCGCGGACGAATCGCAAATACCGACGTTGCTTCTGTCCCGTTTGGCACGACAGCACGTCACGGTCGCGCTGTCAGGCGATGGTGGGGACGAATGCTTTGGCGGGTACTCTCGCCATATCGCGATGGCGCGTCTGGGGCTGCTCTTCAAAATGCCCGCAAGACTGCGCCACATGATGGCTTCGGCATTTCATATGCGAAGTCCGGAGGCGTGGGAAAAGTGGTTCGGCAGTCTGCCCCTCTCCGAGGACATGCGCGCGCTTCTGATCAAGGACAATCTGGACAAGCTCGCGCGGGTGCTCAACGTCACGAATGACGGCGAACTCTACCACCGGCTCATGAGTTTCTCCCGCGGAAGCCAGACGGCATCCTTCGGGCTGCTTGAACACGAAGACATCCCCGATCTGTCCGACGCGGCATCGCACATCATGTATTGCGATATGGCCAGCTATCTCGTCGGGGATATTCTCGTGAAGCTCGACAGAGCGACCATGGCGGCCAGCCTCGAGGCACGCAGCCCTTTCCTCGATCACAGCGTGGTCGAATTCGCTTGGCGGCTGCCGACGGCCCTGAAGGTTCGCAACGGACAAGGCAAATGGCTATTGCGGCAAGTCCTGCGCCGCTATTTGCCGGAATATCTTTTCGAGCGGCCAAAGCAGGGTTTCAACGTGCCGATCGGTTTCTGGCTTCGCGGCCCCTTGCGAGAGTGGGCGCAAGGGCTGCTCGATATGCGCCGCATCCGCGACGATGGCCTCATCGATTCTCGAAGTGTCCAGGCATGCTGGCAGGAACACCTGACCGGTCAGCGCGACCGCTCGCGCTATTTATGGTCCGTCCTGATGGTTCAATCCTGGCTCGATGCGAACCGCCATACAAGTCCCTCGCTGCCTGTGCTCGATCCGCCAGCGGTGAAATGTCATGTGGAGGCTGAGTCATGAACTGGACACACATTGATAGGGATATCGCGTACAGGATCGCCTCCGACATCCAGCCTATCCGTAACATCTACAATTCCGGATACACCCAACCCGACGACGCGCAGGCTACCTCCGGGCTTTACCTGATCGAACTGCTCGACACATTACGGCGGCGCCGGAGATTGATCCTGACGATCGCATTGTGCGGAACGCTGCTGGCATCGGCGGCAGCGTTGCTGGTCGCCCCCAAATATACTGCCGCAGCCCAGATCATCGTCGAACCGACCCAGAGTGCCAGCGGCGCCTCCGCCTCACCCGCTTCAGAGGATTCCGCCATTGATACGCAAGTCAAGCTTCTGACATCGCACGATCAGCTTCAGCGTGTCGTCAAGAGCCTGCTGGCTGATCCAGAATTCATCGCCACCGCGAAACGGTCCCGGCGCACCGCCGCCGCGACCACGGCCTTGCCTTCCCCTCCGACGCAGCCCGCAGCCGAAGCAGACGCCTCATGGGCAGGCGAACTCAACCGCCGCCTTCACATCTGGATCGGAACCTTCTTCAGGAATCGGCATGGAACACTCATCGATGTCGAAGATCTTGAGCGGCATCTGCGGGTCGCTCAGGAAGACCGCTCTCGAATCATCGTCGTCCGATACACATCACAGAGCCCTGAAGAATCAGCAATCGTCGTCAACAAGGCCGTGCAACTGTATATCGACAGCCAGAACGACCAGAAATCAAAGTACACGTCGCGCGAACTCGCACTGCTTCGCGATCGGATAGCCGAGGCGCGCAACGCCGCCACCCAGAGCGCGATAGCCGCCCAGAAAGAAGCCCGCAGCCCGCCCCAGGCTTCGCAGGATCAAAGCAGCCAGGGAGCGCAAGACGCCAATGCACGAATTCGCGCACTTGAACGCGAGGCAGCCGCAAGCGCGTTGATCTATTCCAACCTGCAAAGGCGCGAGCGGGAAATTATCGGCCAGCGAGGCGACATCGGGTCGATTGCTCGAATCGTTTCTCTCGCCACGCCGCCGAACCAGCCCAGCTCCCACAATCCGATTTTATTTATCCTGCCGACCCTGATCATTCTTCTCGTCGGCGGAAGCTTCATTGCCGTGATCATGGAGCAAAGCGACAGAGGCTTGCGCAGCGAACGCGACGTCAAGGATGCCCTCGGGATTCCCTGCGTCGGTTTCATTCCCCGGCTATCCGACATACGCAATGTGAAACCTCATCAGCATATGCTGACCGAGCCTTTCTCCGCCTACACTGAATCCATCCGCTCGGTTGTCGGCGAACTCTGGCTCACAACGCCGCAACGTGCACCGCGGACCGTTCTGATCAGCTCAAGTGTGCCCGGAGAAGGCAAGACGACGGCTGCCGTCAGCATTGCCGTCTGCGCCGCATCACTGGGGCGGCGGGTGCTGATGATCGACCTCGATTTCAAGCGGCCGTCCGTCTCGCGCGAGCTTGGCGACAGCACCGCGGGAGAAATCTTCGATGTTCTTCTGCGCAACCAGTCCGCGGCGGACATCACCACGCATATTCCCGATCTTGGAATCGACTATCTTGCCATGCCGACGTCTCCATTGGATGCTTTGCCGATCCTCGCCGACCAGCGGCTTCCACTTCTCCTGAGCGAATTGAGCAAGAGTTACGACAGCATCATCATCGATGGGCCGCCCCTCCTCGGAATTGTCGAATCGCGACTGCTGGCGCCGATGGCCGACAAGGTCGTCTTTGTCGTCAAATGGGGCAGCACCCGGCGCGAGGTTGCACAGAATGCGATCGGCTTGCTGCGCGCCCCCAATCGCCGCGGCGAAGGGATCGACATTCCTCTCGCTCTTCTGACGCAGGTCGACCTGAAAATGCACGCGACCTATCGCTATGGCGACGCAGGTGAGGCGCTGGTGACATACGAAAACTACTATTCACGCCCGACTTAATCCTGGCCATGGCAGAAGGCGGATTTTGCGACAGAACATCCCACCAGCGATGCTCTTGAAGCCGGAGCAATTCGATCATGAGGCCGATCAAGATCCATAAAGAACTTGAACCGACGGCGCAGCCTCCTTCGGAGAGCGCAATCTCTTTTGTTTTTCTCGCAGTTCTTGAGGGCTTTCAGAAAGCCGATATCTCCTATTGTTTCTGGAAAAGCAGTAGGGGCATTTATTCCGTTCTGACCGGCGAAAGCGACCTCGATCTTCTTGTTGCGCGGAAGGATCAACATCGCTGCGAAGCCATCCTGCTAGAATGCAGTCTGAAGCTTTTTCCGTCCGCCCCCTACCGGGATGACCCCGCCGTTCTGAGTTTCCTCGGCCATGACAGTCTCATCGGACGACTGGTGCACGTTCATCTGCACTTCCGCCTGATATCAGGCGAACGGCTGCTGAAAAACTATCGCCTTCCGTGGGAGAACGTGATCATTGCACGTTCCATTCGGCACCCGGCTTTCCCGATCAGGATACTCGACCCCATCAGCGAAGCGTTCCTGCTAGTCGTCCGCAGTTGCCTGGAGTTACGGCGTCGAGATCCGGTGACATGGCGGCATTGGACCTTCACAACACGCAAATTCTCCCTAGACCGCATGGCTCTTGCGTCCCGCGTCGACGACATCGCACTCCACGAATTGGCCTCCCGTTTGATGAACGAACGCCTGGCCACCGAACTCGTCGAAGCGTTTCGCGACAAAAAGCCGCCGGAAGATCAGTCGGCCCTGAGGCGTCATGTCGAAAAATTCCTTGCGCCCTATCGAATGTACGGCGCGATCGAGGCTCGTCTGCGGACAATTGTACGAGCCATGCACTGGGCCATCGGAGGCATCAACAAGAAATTTCTTTATCTGCCTCGGCCATGGAGCCGGCGCGCGCCGGGCGGCGGCATGATCGTCGCTATTGTTGGCGTCGATGGCAGCGTAAAATCGACCGCCGTGACCACGATCCATGAATGGCTTGGATCGGAGATCGACACCATTCCCATGTATTTCGGCACCGGAGATGGCAGGCCATCGCTTCTGCTACGGCCATTCAAGATGATGCTGCCGCTCATCGCAGGCGCCCTCAAAACGCGACCGAAGGGTGCGTCCCATGGTGCAATGTCACACCGGGAGCCGGGCTTTTTATACAGTGTGCTTCTCACGGTCTGGGCGCTCGTCGTCGCAAGGGAGAAGCGAAACAAACTGGTGAGCGCGCGGCGCGGCGCCAACCGCGGGCTGATCGTTCTGACAGACCGCTATCCCCAAAACCAAACGCCAAGCTTCAACGACGGCCCGCTTCTCAACCGCGTTCCCCGCGCGCCACGCTGGCTTCGCCGCCTCGAAGCCTCCGCGTATCTTCTCGCGCAACGTCTACCGCCGGATCTCGTCATCAAGCTGCAGGTTACGCCGGAAACGGCGTTATTGCGCGAACCGGATATGGACCCATCGATCGTTCGGGAACGCATCACGACCTTACGGCATCTCACCTTCGAGGCGAGACATGTCGTCACCATCGACGCCGAGCAGCCGTTGCCCGATGTGATACGCCAGATCAAATCCGGAATATGGGATCTTCTGTAGGTCCTCATGGAGCTCGCGCATGATTGTCGAGATCTTTGGCCCACAAGGCGTCGGCAAGACGACCTTTGCCCGCGCACTGGCTGCTGAACTCCAGAATCAGCATCAAAACGTTGATCTGGTTCTCAGCTACCGGCCGGCCGAGCGATTACCGACGGATTCCCGCAAACATCCGATATCCGCGCCAACGGCTGCCGTGGCGATCCGTCTGGTGAGGCCTGTCGTTGAACTTCTGACAATGACGTTTCACCCGCTTGCCTATCGGAACGATCTCAGCACGGCGGCAAGCCTGTTAAAGGTACTCCCGCCCAAGAACTTTCTCTCGTCGGTCAGACTGAGCCAATACATTCTCCGCCTGTCCCATTCCTGGCACATGGCTTCCAACTCAAGCCACATCACATTGTTCGACCAGGCCTTTATTCAGGCGGTCTGCTCGCTTGTGCTCTCTCACCCATCGGCCGACGAAACGCTGATCGCGCGCGCGCTCGACATCATCCCGAAACCAGATCTGCTGATCCAGCTCGATGCGTCTCCCGATATTCTGGCCGCACGCCTTCACAACCGGCAGCGCTTCCAAGGCCCGGTCGAGCGCATGCTCGAAGTCGATCCGGCAACGAACAGCGAAGAACACCCACTCTTTGAATATCTCCTCGGCCTTCTTCGAAAACGGGGCCAGCCGGTCACCTGCATCAATTCATCCGATCCAGGCTCGCTGGACGATGCGGTAAGAGAGACTGCCGAGCAGATCAAAATGGTACTGCGCCCGCCATATCAGACATCCCATGCGCTTTGGGGCAATCTCTCCAGCGAG
>Ga0182735_1001658_pt1 | contig 14547 bp, 12 predicted proteins | sample eDN5th30CKraftMG_FD_128524 | JGI IMG/M metagenome (GOLD analysis project Ga0182735, IMG submission 128524) | Enriched Miracle-Growth compost microbial communities from Emeryville, California, USA - eDNA 5th pass 30_C Kraft MG (version 2) (version 2) ... | reverse complement strand
TGCTTCAAGGTCCGTTCCGCAGACGCCGAAGGATCTCCATGACCATCGGTGCATCACCCTCAGGCATACAGGAGGGCCATACCGCTGGGAGTTCGAGAAGGAAGGAAAGTCCGTAACGATAGCTCCGGACGGTCCCCTGGTCATCGACGAAACGCACCTCGCGATCCAGGCGGCCCTTTCCGGGGTCGGGATAGGGGTCGCCTATGAAGAACAGGTCGCGGAACATATTGCGAAGGGGCGCCTTCTGCGCGTGCTGGAAGACTGGACACCCCCCATTTCCGGTTTCTCCATGTACTATCCCAGCCGGCGCCATCAGCCCGCAGCGCTTGCTGCGCTCGTCAACGCGCTGCGGGTGCCGCTTCTTCGGCATGCCATGCCAATGGAGCCGGCAAAACCGGGATAAAGCTTGGGGCCGGGTCATTCTCCTCCCTCTGCACAGGAACGTCTCGCCGGTACCACCATCGGAAGGCCGGTGATCGGGTCGTCTATGACGATACAGGCGATGTCGAAGATGGTTTTGACCATCTCCTGGGTCACGACATCGCGCGGATGCCCTTCAGCGATGATCCTGCCGTCTTTCATGGCCACGAGATGCGATGCGTAGCGGGCGGCCTGATTGAGGTCATGCAGGACGGCGACGATGGTTCGTCCCTGCCGGTTCAGCCGTTCGAGAAGGTCCATGAGGTCGATCTGATGGGCGATGTCGAGGAAGGTCGTGGGTTCGTCGAGAAGCAGGATCGGCGTTTCCTGCGCCAGCGCCATCGCGACCCAGGCGCGCTGGCGCTGGCCGCCTGAAAGCGTATCCACCGGCCGGTCGGAAAGGCCGGCGATGTCGGTCGCCGCAATGGCCGAACGCACGGCGTCCTCGTCCGCCGCCGACCATTGCCGTAGAAGCGATTGGTGCGGATACCGGCCGCGCGCCACCAGTTCCGCCACGCAAATGCCCTCCGGCGCGGTCGATGCCTGCGGCAAAAGCCCGAGGCGACAGGCAACGTCGCGTGTTTTCAGGCGGTTGATATCCTGCCCGTCGAGCACGACCCGGCCGTGGCTCGGAACGAGCAGTCTCGCCAGGGCGCGCAGCAAGGTCGACTTGCCGCAGGCATTGGGGCCGACGATGACCGTGAAGGCGCCGGGGCGTATGGAGAGCGTGAGGTCCCGGCAGGTCGCCGTGTGGGCGCCATAGCCTAGCGTCACCGATTGCGCTTCCAGCTGCGGTTCCTGTTCGTCTGTCATCGCCGACCTTCGCGGATAAGAAGCCATAGGAGATAGAGCCCTCCGACACTGATCGTCATGATGCCGACCGGCAGCTGGCGGCCGAAGGCGTGCTGCGCCGCTGTGTCGGCTAGGACCAGCAGGACGGCGCCGGTAAGGGCAGGGGTGAAAAGCCCGACACCGGATGCACCGACAAGACGCCGCGCTATCTGCGGGGCGCAAAGGGCGATGAAGGAGATCGGCCCGGCTGTTGCGGTGGCGAGCGCCGTCAGCGCGACGCCGAGCAGCATCAGCAGGCCGCGCGTGCGGCGTTGAGCGACACCGGAGGCGAGGGCGACGTCATCTCCCAGTTCCATCTGGCGCATGGGCCGGGCAAGGGCGGCGAGGGGAAGACAGAGCAGGCAGAACAGCATGACCGCGGGGCGAAGCTGCTCGAAGCCCAGCCCGTTCAGCGATCCGGCCGCCCAGAACGCGGCGCCCATCGCCATCTCCAGATCCGCCTTCCGGATCATCCAGGCATTGAAGGCCGACAGCATGGCAGAGATGCCGATCCCCACGACGATCAGACGAAAGCCCTGTTGGCCCGTCGTGCCGGCAAGCACATAAACCAGCGCCGCCGTGACGATGCCGCCGCCGAGCGCGCCGAACGCCGTCGCATAATATCCGCCTGAAAACAGGAGCAGCACCACCAGCGCGCCGGTATGCGAACCCGCGGCGAAGCCGATAATATCGGGCGAGCCCAGAGGGTTGCGTGTCAAGGATTGGAAGATCGCGCCGCCAAGGCCGAGGGCGGCCCCGAGAAGCGCCACCAGCAGCGTGCGCGGCAGGCGCCATTCGAGAACGATCATCCTGGTTTTGCCGGCCGCCTGCCCGGACAGTGCGTTGAAGACGTCGGCCATGCCGGTGTCGAAGCGTCCCGCCGCCAATGAGAAAAATGCAAGCGCGATGAGCAAGGCCGCAAGGGCGAGGCACACGGCCAGCGTCCTTGCCCGGATACGGAAGGAGACCTTCTGCCCGGCATTGCTGCCGCGCGCCGGGGAGCGATGGATCAGCGTTTTCAAAGGGCCTTCGTCCTTGCGCTGCGCGCCAGCATGACGAGAACCGGTGCGCCGAGAAACGCGACGACGATGCCGGCATCGAGTTCGTCCGGGTAGATGAGAAACCTGCCGGCAATGTCGGCGGCCAGCAGAAGATTGACCGAGCAGAGCATCGTCAGCGGGATGACCTTGCGTTGATCCGATCCGGCGATCCAGCGGGCGGCATAGGGCATCATCAGGCCGATGAAGCTGATCGGGCCGGTCGCAGCGGTAGCGGCGCCGGCAAGCAGCGTTACCGAGACGATGACGATGATCCGCAGACGGGAAAGATTCAATCCGAGCGCCCGCGCGGTGTCGTCGCCCAGGGCAGCTGTGTTCAGCGCGGGTGCGGCGATCAAGGCAAGCAGCAATCCTGCAACGATGAACGGCGCCACGGTCGCGGCGACGGCGAGGTTGCGCCCGGCGACCGTGCCCACCTGCCAGTGACGCAGGCTGTCGAAGGCCTGGGGATCGAGCAGCGTCACCGATGAGCCGATGCCGCCGAGAACGGCCGAAATCGCGACGCCGGACAGAAGCAGTCTTGCGGGCGTCGCGCCGCCGGCGCTTGCGCCGATCATATAGACCAGCAGTCCGGCCATGGCCGCGCCCGCGAGGGCGAACCAGACATAGGCGGTGATCGACCCGAAGGACAACACGCCGACGGCCAGAATGACGGCGAAGGCTGCGCCGGCATTGACGCCGAGAATGCCGGGATCGGCGAGAGGGTTTCGCGTGGACGCCTGGATCAGCGCGCCGGCCGTGCCGAAGGCCGCGCCGCAGAGAAGACACAGGATGGTTCTGGGCAAGCGGTACTGGCGCACGACGATATGGTCTGTCATGCCGGGATCGTAGTGCAGGAAAGCGTCCCGCAATGTGGAGAACGCAACGGGCCGTGCGCCCAGCCTCAGGCTGGCGATCGAAAGGGCGACAAATAGAAGACCGAGGACGGCAAGGGCCAGCGGCACGGGACGCGCCCGCCCTACGGGCCTTCCCGGCAACGACCGGCCGCTCACGAGCGCGCCTGCCCGTGGATCCAGTAGCCGACCGTGGTGAGCCGCTCGCGCGGCAGCCCGAGCATGTCGCGAAAATGCTTCCGGCAGGCGGCGATCTCGCCGGCCTCACCGGCAATCCAGACATAGCCGGGACCATCGGGCAGGGCGATCGATCGTGCAATGTCCGACAGCCGGCTTGGACGCTCGCCGTGATGCACGCTCTCGTACCAGTGGACGGTGCAGTCCGCCGTGGTGAATTCCTGGCGGTCGCCGGCGCTCATGATCTCGACATGGGCCGTGACGGGTAGGCCAGGCGGCCGCTCCTCGATGATCCGCCCAACGGCGGGAAGTCCCGTCGCATCGGCGATCAGCAGGATCCATGTGCTGCCGGCCGGTGGAACGTAGCGGAACCGCGGCTTGAAAACGCCCAGCCTGTCACCCGGCCGGGCGGTGCGCGCCCAGGTGGAGGCGATGCCGCCTTCATGCGAGACGAAATCGATCGTCATCTCGCCGAGGGCGCCGTTCCAGCGCCGGATGGTGTAATATCGCCCAGGTGCGTCGGCGAGCGGCACGTCCCCGTCGGGAAAGCTCAGCCAGATGAATTCGTCCAGTCCGCCGCAGCTTTCAAAACCGCGCAGACCTTCGCCTCCGATGACCACCCGGATCATCGATGGCGTCATCCGTGCGCTGGACAGGACGGTCGCGGCGTGAAAATCCCTTTCGTGGACCATGTCAACGCCCCTTCGCGGCGGCGGCCGCGATGCGATCCACGAAGTCGGGAAATGCATAGGGAATGGACAGGACGCTGACGGCGGAGGTGGCCCAGACGGAAACCGGATCGTCGAGCGGGACATAGGCGCCTCGGCGCATCGGGCCGAAGGCCTGAAGCAGCTGCTGGCTTTCGGCATCGGCGCGGGCTCCCGGCCCGTACCAGACGATGAGGACGTCGGCATCGAAGCGATCGAGGTCCTCCAGGCTGACGCCGGTTCCGTTGACACCTGGTTCGGCCGCCATCAGGGCTTCGACGGCGGGGGCGAGGCGAAGCCCCATCGCCAGGAGCTCGCGCACGCGCGGGTCGCTCGCGAAATAGACCCCGAGCGACCCTTCGCCCGGAAAGTAGCTGCCGAAAATGAAGGTCTTGCCCTTGAGGGCCGGATGCGCGTCGGCAAGGCTGTGCAACTGCCTTTCCGCCGCCGCCACAAGGTCGCGCGCCTTTTCCGCTTCGCCGAGCGCTTGCCCCGTCAGCGCCATCTGCTCGCGCCAGTCGGCTCGCCACGGCGCCGAACGGTAGGCGACGGTCGGCGCGATGCTCGACAGGCGCTGCCATTCGACTTCGTTGATGCCGGTCTTGATGGCGAGGATCAGGTCCGGCTCGAGGACTGCGATCGCCTCATAGTCGAGTTCGCCCGATTGCAGCAGCGTCGGCGTCTGCCTCTTCAGATAGGGCTCGTTCCAAGGGAGGATGCCGCTGTCGAACAGGCCGTAGCGATGCATTCCGACCGGAATGCGCCCAAGCGCGATCACCGCATCTTCACCATTCCAGCCGAGGGTGACGATGCGCTGCGGCTCCGCCTCGATGCGGGTGGTTCCGAGAGCATGACGGATTTCGACGGGAAAGCGGTCCGGCGCGGCCGCGAAGGCGACCGTGGCGCGGCTTGCGGCCAGCAGCCCCGCGCCACCGATCAGGGCGCCCATGAATTGCCGTCTGTTTGCGATATCTGCTGTCGTCATAGTGGCAAAAGCCGCTGGCGTCGTCGCGCCGGCCGGCTCCTTTCTCAGAACTTGTAACTCAGCGAGAAGGACGCGTTGAGAGGATCGCCCCACACGTTGCTGTAGATGTTGGTGCTGGCGTAGTACTTCTTGTCGAAGAGGTTGCGGATGTTGAGCTTCGCGTTCACATTTTCGCTGAAGTCGTACCTGGCCATCAGGTCGACCACCCAGAAGGCATCCTGCTTTGTCGTGACGCCGTCCGGGAAAGTCCCGTTCTTCTGGGTAAAGCTGCTTGAGCTTTCCCAGCGCGCGCCGCCGCCGATGGTGAGTTTGTCCCATTCTCCCGGCAGGCGGTATGAGGTGAAGAGCTTCAACGTGTTTCGTGGAATGCCGACGCTCATGTTGAAGTCGGCCGGCAGCTCGGTGCTGGTATGGGTGAAGCTTGCCTGCATCTGCCAGTCGGGCAGGATTTCGCCCGACACTTCCAGCTCGATGCCGCGGATGACCGCGCCATTGGCCGCCACATAGGCATCGTCTCCGGTGGGGGTGAGATTGCCGTCGGCGACTGCGAAATTGTCCTGCTTGGTCCGGAAGAGGGCGACGCTCGCGTTCAGCCGTTCGTCGAAGAATGCTGCCTTGACGCCGACTTCATAGGTGTCGCCCGTGACGGGCGCCAAGGTGTGGCCGGCGACATCCATGACCGACTGGGGCAGGAAGATGCTCGTATAGCTCGCATAGGCCGAAAGGTTGTCGGTCAGGTCATAGACCATGCCCGCATAGGGAACCCAGACGCTGCTTTCCTTGATGGAATCGGGATAGGGGCCCCAGGCGATGTAGTCGTAGGTCGAATCCTGATCGTACCAGGCGAAGCGCGAGCCCAGGATCACCGAAAGATCGTCCGTCGGCTTGAGGCGTGCCGCGCCATAGGCGGAATATTGGGTCAGGGTGTATTCGCGAAGGCCTGTGGTTTCCCAATCCGGTTCGGCAAAAACGCCGTTCCAGTCGAAGATGTTCGGGATGGTCGCGTCGAAGCCGGGCACGCTCCACAGCGGATACATGTCGTAGTCGGCGCGGGTGCGGGATGCATTCACACCGAAAACGAGGTCGTGCTCGCGGCCGAGCAGTTCCACGGGACCGCTGATCTTGGCATCCAGGCTTGCCTGCTTGGTTACGATCGGCCACCGGGCGAGCCACAGGCTCGATCCCGCGCCCGTGTTCTTGTCGGCATAGCCGTTGCGGCTGAACCAGCCATAGGTACGGTCGTTGTCTTCATAGGTATAGGACGCGGTGGCATTGAGCTTCCAGTCGTTCTCGAACTCGTGGTCGAACGAGATGAAGCCGTTGTAGCGCGTGCGGTCCTGACGGCTCCAGTTCGCCGCCGAATTGAACGAACGGTCGAATGTGGCCGGTGTGCCGTCGGAGAAATACGCGGGCGCGCCGAAATAGCCGCAGGCCCGGCATTCCTTGTCCTGATATTCGCCGCCGATCGTCAGCATCGAACGGTCGCCGATGTCGGCTTCCAGGATTCCGTAAAGCGCCTGTGACTTCTGCGTCAGCCGGTCGATGTAGGAATCGCCGTCCTGTAGGACGCCGACGGCGCGGCCTCTGAGGCCCCCGTCTTCCGACAGCGGCCCGCCGACGTCGAAGCTGCCGCGATGGGTGTTCCACGAACCGACCGTTCCCTCGATCGAAGCCTGGAACTCGTCGGTCGGGCGCTTGCGCACCAGGTCGATGGTCGCAGACGGGCTTCCCGCACCGCTCAGCAGGCCCGAGGCGCCGCGGATGATCTCGATGCGGTCATAGATCTCGGTGTCCAGGCTCAGCGAATTGAGGTTCTTGCTGACATTGACGCCATCGACCTGAAAATTCTCGATTTCGAGGCCGCGCGCGAACAGGCCCTTGTCGTTGTCGTCGGCAATGCCCTTCTTCTTGAAGATGATGCCGGGGCTGTTGGCCACGACTTCCTCGACATTGCTCAGATTCTGGTCCTCGATCCGCTGGCGCGAAACGACGGACACCGACTGCGGCGTTTCCCGGATGGACAGCGCAAGGCCCGTCGCCGTCGACATGGACTTCGTGGTGTAGGAGCCGGTGTTTTCCGTTACGACGCCGTCTCCCGCGACCACCACGGTTTCGAGAACCGTGGCGCCTGCGGGATCGACGGCATTCGTGCCGGCCTGGCGCGGGTCGAAGACGGTGACGGCGTTGTCGCCGGTGAAGCTGTAGGAGAGGCCGCTGCCGGACAGGATCTGCTGCAGGGCGCCGGGGCGCGTGTAGGGGCCGACGGCGGCGGTGGATGTCTTGCCTTCGGTCAGCTTCGCCGGATAGGCGATCTTCAGGCCGCTGGCGCGTGCGAAGCTGGCAAGCGCGCTCCTCAGCGGCTGCGCCGGGATATTATAGGTTCCCGGCTGGAGCCGGCCCGTCGTGGCCTGTTGTGCCCATGCCTGCTGGCTGGGCAGCGTGTGAACCGAAGCGGCAAGCGCGACCAGCGCCGTTGCCAGCAACCTGTTTTTCCCCGAAAATCTCAACTCTGAACCCCTTGACACAAATCGACAGCAGACCCCCTGTCTGGTCCGTCATGGGGTAAGACCGGAAAGATGAGAAAAATCCTCAACCTTTTTGGAAGGAAAAATTAAGATTTCCATTAAGTCTATGAAATAATTGCAAAATACTTTGAGATATGGCGGACCTTGATCGGCAGGCCGCCTTGCAGCGCATCCAGGGAGCCGTTGACGTCCCGCAGGTCGAGAACTGCGTTTACCCGGAGCTTTCCGATCTGCCCGTCCATGATCAGGATGACGCCGCGATGCCATGCGCTCAGTGCCGACACGACCTCCTCCAGCGACCGGCCTTCGGCGACATATTGACCGTCGCGCCATCCCGTTGCCGCTAGAGCGTCCGTTTTGGCGGCCGCCCCGATCCGCCCCTGTCGGTCGATACGGGCGACTTCCCCTTCGCCGACATCGAGCGTGTCGCCGGAGACGGTCCTGATCCGCACGCTATGCTCGGTCACGGCAAGCTCCGCGCGCGCGTCCGGCAAGTCACGCGCGATATCGAAGGCCGTGCCCATGGCCCGGAAGGACAATTCGTCCACCATCACCTCGAACGGGCGCGCCGGATTGGCCGCGACCTCGAAGTAAGCCTGCCCCGCCCTGAGGTGAACCCGCCTCATGCCGTCTGAAAAATCGACGTCGAGCGCCGAGCGGGCATTGAGCGAGACACGCGATCCGTCCGGCAGGTCTACGATCTGGAGGCTGGCCGTATCCGTGGCGTAGTCCGCCGACAGGCGACCCAGGAGACCGGAAGACCAGAGTGCGCCGCCGGCCACACCGCCGGCACCGAGACACAGGAACAGCGAAAAGCGCGCCGCGGCGCGTCAGCCCCTGTTTCGGCGCGGCCAGCACATGCCCGCTCCTGCGGTCGAAATGCAGGTTCCCCATTGCCGCCCAGAGCCGCTCGGCCTCCCGGGCCGCCAGCGCATGCCGGGTGTTCTCAGTACGCCAGGCCTCGTAGGCGGCGGTATCGTCCGGCGTTGCCGCGCCGGAATTCAGGCGAACGATCCAACGCAGCGCTTCTTCGACCGGATCGGCTTGCCTGTCGGCAATATCATTCATCGACATATCCAGGTTCGTTTGCCCTCTACGGGTTAAGACGGGTCAAATCGCAAAAATCCACAATGCGCCCGTCACATCACAGGTCCCCGTCAGCCAGCAGGAGGGATCTGCAATGGAGCAGGGCGCGGACGATATGTTTTTCGACCATACTGGTGGATATGCCGAGATGCGAAGCGATCTCCAGATGGCTGTATCCCTGCAGCTTGTTCATCACGAAGGCCTGCCGGCAAGGCGGCGGCAGAGCATTGAGGTAGACGGCAAGCTTGGCCAGTTCGCGCTGCATTTCCATGCGCGCGGCGCCGTCATCGGCAAGATGGGCCTCGTCGAGGCTGTCGAGCTCCACACGGCGCTGCCATTCCCGATTTTGGCGGTCGGTAAAATCGATCGCCGCATGGCGGGTCGCCGTAAAGAGATAGCTTTTCGGATGGTCGATCGGCTTGTCCGACCGTCGTGCAACGATTTTCAGGTAGGCATCCTGAACGACTTCCTCGCCGCCGTCGCGATTGCCGACAAGCCGTGCGGCGAACCGGACCGCCTCGCGATGATAGAGCTTGAACAGCTGATAGAGCAATGCGTTGCGGTTGATCGCCATTCGTTTCCGGCAGTTCATTCCGTGGATGCCGCGCGTGAAGTTCCCGCGCAGGCACAGCTGCGCATGTCATAACCGCTCGAAGGATAAAAACAAGATTAATTAAGTCAAGTTATGTCGCGGATCTACGTTATACGCTACGGCTCCATCTGCCCCATGAAAGGCGCAGCAGCTGTCGGAGCAGTAGATCCAGGAACAATCCGGGTCCCCGGCGCGCTTTTGCACCGCCAGCGGACCCGCCTTAATGGCGGCCGGTGGCGGTGCCGTTCCCGCGCTCACTGTAGCAGCGGGCCGTCGGCGCCCGTCACGTCGATGCCGGTGATCGTGGCGTCCGTGGCAAGGACGGCGATGAACTGCGACACGGCCTTCGACCAGGCGGAGGCTTCGAGCCAGCCGGCAATGCGCCGGCAGACGAGATCGAAGGGCAATTGCTCGCCATCGATCCGCCGGTCGAGGCGGATGATGTGGAAGCCGAAGCGGGTTTCGACCGGGGCCCGGGTGATCTCGCCTTCCTTCATGCGCTGCAGGGCCTGCTCGAACGCGGCGACCGTGCTGCCGCGCGTCAGTTGCCCGAGATTGCCGCCGCTTTCGGCAGACGGGCAGGCCGAATGGGTGCGCGCCATGGTCGCGAACTCACCCGGATGCCCGGCGATGACGGCGGCGAGCCGTTCCGCCTCGATGCGGCGGGAAGCGCGCGCGCCCTCGTCGGCCGGGTCGGCGGGTAGCAGGATATGGCTTGCCTCGAAGATCGGCGCGCTGCGGAACTTCTCGCGATTGTTGTCGTAGAAACGGCGGCATTCCTCCTCGCTCGCCGAGGGGGCGGAGACCTCGCGCTCGATCACGAGGCGGATGGCGGCGTCCTCTGCGGTTTCCAGGCGCCCGTCCCCGTCGGCCTGCGGCGCGGCGAGGATGTCGAGTTCGCGGGCCCTTTGCAGGAGCAGTTGACGGACCACCAGCGCTCTTGCCGCGGCGGCAAGGGCCGCGCCGGGATTGTCGGCCGGATGGTTCTGCGCCTCGGCGAGGATGTCGCCTTCGGCGATGGCGACGCCGTTGACCGAGACGGCGTCGAGGACGGGCCGCGCCTTCGGCGGCACCTTCGTATCCGGTTCGCGGTAGCCGGAATAGCTGTCCTGCGGCCCGCCGTTCCCGGCGGCGCTTGCGTTTTGCGTCTTGTCGAAAAGCGTGACCATGGCCTTACTCCGCCGCAATCCGGCTGCCGACCGCGCGGCGGCGGCGCTGGCGCACGACCTGATAGCCCGGACGCCACATATAGCGCACCGGCACGCTCAGCATGTGCACGAGCCGCGTGAACGGGAAGAGGAGGAGGATGGTGAGGCCGAGGAACAGGTGCAGCTTGAACACCGCCGCCGTGTCGGCGACGTAGGAGGCCGCCTCGGAGTTGAAGGTGAAGATGCCCTGCGCCCAGTTCATGAACTTCACCATCTCGTGGCCGTCGAGATGGGAAAGCGACGTGGGGATGGTCGAGAGGCCGAGGAAGAGCTGGATCCACAGCAGGATGATGATCAGCGTATCCGTGGTGCTCGAGGCGGCGCGCACACGCGCGTCGAACAGGCGGCGGTGCACGAGGAGCGTCGCGCCGGCGATCGCCATGAGGCCGGCGATGCCGCCGGCGATGATCGCGAGCAACTGCTTGGCGCCATGGCTGACGCCGAGCGCGTCGAACACCCGGATCGGCGTCAGGAGCCCGACCAGATGGCCGGCGAAGATGACGAGAACGCCGACATGGAAGAGCACCGAGCCCCAGATGAGCTGCTTGCGGCGCAGGAGCTGGCTCGATCCGGAACGCCAGGTATAGGGCTCGCGATCGTAGCGGATGATCGAGCCGAGGACCAGGACGGCCAGCGCCACATAGGGATAGATTCCGAACACGAGCGAGTTGAGATAGCCAGACATGTTCCGCCTCCTAGACCGGTATGGTGTTTGCGGGCTCGTTCGGCTTGCGCGCCGCCGCCCTCATCTGCGTGCGCAGCCTGTCCGGGCCGCAGGCGTTCTCGCCGGCATTGCCGCCGAAGGTGACGGCCTCGTCCCACCAGATGCGGTCGAGCGCGGCAAGGTCGTCGGGATTGTCCTCGGCGCCTTCCAGAAGCGCGTTCACGCGCTTTTCGTCCGGCTTTGCCTTCGACAGGAGCCGCAACGCGGCGAAGGCGAAGGCATAGACCGACTCGCGCTTCCTCAGCCGCTCGCCGATCGCCGCCGTGATGTGCCCGGTCTGGGACAGGAGGTCGTCGATCTCCTCGGCGCTGCGCGTCGAGAGGAATTCGAGGAAGAGCGGCAGGTAGTCCGGCAGTTCCTTGCTGTCGATGACGAAGCCGTTTTCCTCGTACATCGCCATCAGGTCGACCATGGCCTGGCCACGGTCGCGGCTTTCGCCGTGCACATGCTCGAACAGGTGCAGCGACAGCGAGCGGCTGCGGTCGAACAGATGGACGTAGCGCTCCTGAGCCTCGTAGAGGTCCTGGCCGGCGAGATCGTCGATCAGGCGGACGAGATGCCGCCCGACGTCCGCGCCGACCGTGTCGTCCGCCTGAAGCGCCGCCTTCAGCTCGCCGGCGCCGTCGATGAGCTCCTCGCCCGGATAGCTGAGCAGGAGCGACAGGATCTTGAGGGCGGTGTGCATCAGACGAGCTCCTTGAAGATGTCGGTCGGGGTGTTGACGACCTTGCGGCGCTTGGCGCCGAACAGGTCGCCCTCAGACGTGCCGCCGGAGCAGCCGTTGCCGAAGGAGAAGCCGCAGGAGCCGCGCACGTCGTAGGCATCCTCGCTCACCTCGCGGTGCGTCGTCGGAATGACGAAGCGGTCTTCGTAGTTGGCGATTGCCATGATGTGGTACATCTCCTCGATCATCTGGCCGCTCATGCCGACCCTGGCGGCGATCGACGGGTCGATCACGCCGTCGATCGTCTTGGCGCGCATATAGGCGCGCATGGCGAGCATGCGTTCGAGCGCCGAGACGACAGGGGCCTCCTTGCCGGCGGTGAGGAGATTGGCGAGGTAGCGCACCGGAATGCGCAGCGAGCGGACGTCCGGCAGCGGCCCGTCCATGCCGAGCTTGCCGGCCTGGGCCGCCGACTGCAGCGGCGAGAGCGGCGGAATGTACCAGACCATCGGCAGCGTGCGGTATTCCGGGTGGAGCGGGAAGGCGATCTTCCAGTCCATCGCCATCTTGTAGACCGGCGAGCGTTTGGCGGCCTCCAGCCAGGCGTCAGGAACGCCGTCCTTGCGGGCCTGGGCGATCACCGTCGGGTCGTTCGGGTTAAGGAAGATCTTCAGCTGCTCTTCGTAGAGGTCCTGTTCGTTCGCCGTGGAGGCCGCCTGCGAGATCCGGTCGGCATCGTAGAGGATGACGCCGAGATAGCGGATGCGGCCGACGCAGGTCTCCGAGCAGACGGTCGGATGGCCGGCCTCGATGCGCGGATAGCAGAAGATGCACTTTTCCGATTTGCCCGAGTTCCAGTTGTAGTAGATCTTCTTGTAGGGGCAGCCGGAGACGCACATGCGCCAGCCGCGGCATTTCTCCTGGTCGATCAGCACGATGCCGTCGTCCTCGCGCTTGTAGATCGCCCCCGAAGGACAGGCCGCCGCGCAGGTCGGGTTGAGACAGTGCTCGCACAGCCTCGGCAGGTACATCATGAAGGTGTTCTCGAACTGGCCGTAGATCTCCTTCTGCACCCCCTCGAAATTATAGTCCTTCGAGCGCTTCTCGAATTCCCCGCCGAGAATCTCCTCCCAGTTCGGCCCCCATTCGATCTTCTCCATCCGCTCGCCGGTGATCATCGAGCGTGGACGGGCGGTCGGCGTAGCGCGGCTTTCGCCGGCCGTCTGCAGGTGGCCGTAGTCGAAATCGAAGGGCTCGTAGTAGTCGTCGATCTCCGGCAGGTCCGGATTGGCGAAGATCTTGGCGAGGATGCGCCATTTCGCACCCATCTTCGGCTCGATCTTGCCGTTCGGCTTGCGGACCCAGCCGCCGTTCCATTTCTTCTGGTTTTCCCAATCCTTGGGAAAGCCGACGCCGGGCTTGGTCTCGACATTGTTGAACCAGGCGTATTCGACGCCTTCGCGGTTGGTCCAGACGTTCTTGCAGGTGACGGAGCAGGTATGGCACCCGATGCACTTGTCGAGATTGAGGACCATGCCGATTTGCGCGCGGATTTTCATTCTGCCGCCTCCTTGTTGTGAGTGACGCCTTCGGCGGGCGGGCCCTCCAGCCAGTCCACCGTATCGAGCTTGCGCACCACGACGAACTCGTCGCGGTTGGAGCCGACCGTGCCGTAGTAGTTGAAGCCGTAGGCCTGCTGGGCGTAGCCGCCGATCATGTGCGTCGGCTTCGTGATGATGCGGGTCACGGAATTGTGGATGCCGCCGCGCTGGCCGGTGGTCGGCGAGCCGGGCGTGTTCACGATCTTCTCCTGGGCGTGGTACATGTAGATCGTGCCGTCCTTCATGCGCTGCGAGACGACGGCGCGGGCGACGATGGCGCCATTGGCGTTGTAGACCTCGACCCAGTCGTTGTCGGCAATGCCCGCGCGCTTGGCGTCTGGCTCGGAAATCCACACGACCGGGCCGCCGCGGTTGAGCGTCAGCATCATCAGGTTGTCGCTGTAGGTCGAATGGATGCCCCATTTCTGGTGCGGCGTGATGAAGTTCAGCACCAGATGCGGCTTGCCGTCGCTCCTCGCCCTGATCGCCGGGTTGACGGTCTTGGTGTCGATCGGCGGCCGGTAGACGCAGAAGCCTTCGCCGAAGGCGCGCATCCACAGGTGATCCTGGTAGAGCTGCTGGCGGCCGGTGAGGGTGCGCCACGGGATCAGCTCGTGGACGTTGGTATAGCCGGCATTGTAGCAGACCTTCTCCGATTCCAGGCCCGACCAGGTCGGCGAGGAGATGATCTTGCGCGGCTGGGCGACCACGTCGCGGAAGCGGATCTTCTCGTCCTCCTTGGGGATGGCGAGATGGGTGTGGTCGCGGCCGGTATATTTCGACAGCGCCTCCCAGGCCTTTACCGCGACCTCGCCATTGGTCTCCGGCGCGAGCGACAGGATGACCTCGGTCGCGTCGATGTCGCTTTCGATCTTCGGACGGCCCTTGGCGACGCCTTCCTCCTCCACCACGCCGTTCAGCCGGGCGAGCAGGTCGACCTCGTGCCCGGTATTCCAGGAAATGCCCTTGCCGCCGTTGCCGAGCGTGTCGAGCAGGGTGCCGACGGAGGTGAATTTCCTGTAGAGGTTCGGATAGTCGCGCTCGACGACGGCGACCGTCGGCATGGTTTTGCCGGGGACCGGATCGATCTCGCCCTTCTTCCAGTCCTTGACGTCGAACGGCTGGGCAAGCTCGCC
>Ga0182735_1001657_pt1 | contig 14555 bp, 16 predicted proteins | sample eDN5th30CKraftMG_FD_128524 | JGI IMG/M metagenome (GOLD analysis project Ga0182735, IMG submission 128524) | Enriched Miracle-Growth compost microbial communities from Emeryville, California, USA - eDNA 5th pass 30_C Kraft MG (version 2) (version 2) ... | reverse complement strand
GGCGGCGACGATAATCGGGTGGCCATCCAGATCAACCTGCCGGGGCCTTCGGCCTCCCTGGAGGATTATCAACGCATGATCGCGGTGGAGGCGTCCGATGCATGACGTCCAGGTCATCGAACCCACGGCCTTCCAGGCGAAGGTCATGGCGGTCCCGGAGATGGTTGACCTGTTTCTGGGTGGTGGGCGCGGCGGCGGCAAGTCGCACAACATCAGTTTGCTGATCCTGCGCCATCTGGAACTGTATCGGGAGAAGGCCCGCGTTCTGTTCGTCCGGAAATCCTACAAGGGACTGGCGGATTTCGAACTGGTCCTGCGCGGCATCTTTTCCCAGGCATATGGCTCGCGCGCGTCATACAACAGCCAGGAGCACGTCTGGCGGCTGCCATATGGCTACGTCGAGCTTGCCCAGATTGACGGGCCGAAGGATTATGACAAGGTCCAGGGTCGATCATTCACGCTGATCGTCGTCGATGAACTGACCCAATGGGCGGACCCGTTCGTCATCGACATGCTGCGCAGCAACCTGCGCGGTCCCCAGGGCATCCCGCTACGTACCATCTATGCGGCCAACCCCGGCAATGTCGGCCACCAGTGGGTTGCCTCGCGCTATGTGCTGCCGTCGAAGCAGTGGGCGCCGTTCCAGTTGGAGCAGGGCGGCTGGTGCGTCCAGGCAAATTCCACCTTCCGTGATAATCCACATCTCGACCATGAGGATTATATGCGCCAGCTTCGCGCCGCCTGCGCAGGGGACGAGGACCTCCTGCGCGCCTGGACGGATGGCGATTGGTCGGTTGCCCGCGGCGCGTTTTTCGCTGGATGCTTGGACCCTGTCCGTTGCAAAACGCAGCCTTGGCCGGAAATCCCGAAAAGCTGGGAAACTTGGCTCAGCCATGACTTCGGTACATCGTCCCCATCGGCAACGTACCTCATGGCCCGTTCCCCTGGCGCGAATGGGCCAGACGGCGAGTGGTATCCGCGCGGCTCCGTCATCGTGGTTGATGAACTGGCCACCAATCGGCCGAACAAGCTGACGGAGGGATTGGGCTGGACGGTGCCCCGCTTGGCGGAGGCCATCATAAAGATGTGCGAACGGTGGGGTGTCGAGCCGGAGGGCTGCGCCGATGATGCCTGTTTTGCGAAGGCGAGGGGCTACACGGCCGCGACCATCGCCGATGAGTTTAGCCAGGCGGGCGTCTGGTTCGAACCCGCAGGAAAGGGCTCGCGGCGGACGGGCTGGGAGCGGATGCGCACCATGCTCAGTCGGACGGGTACGCCGGACGCGCCCGGCCTCTACATTTCCACACTCTGCACGTACGCGTGGGCCACGCTGCCGGTCCTTGCCCGCGACCAGCGGGACATCGAGGATTTGGACAGCGATGGACCGGATCACGCCGCCGACGCTATTCGGTACGGCGTAATCTATGACCGACCGCGCTGGACGCAACGCGGCTTTTAATCCTCGGCATATCCCCAGCCGTCCCGGCCCGCCCGGATGCGCTTGCGGACGGTCTCTACCGCGACGCCATGGGCCTCGGCGGCCGCTCGGATACTGTGAAATGGTTCCCCTCCGGCAATCACCCGATGCGCGCCTCCTTTCGTCAACTTGAGCGGGGCAAGGTCGCCCCAACTGCCATTCGGCCCGCCGCGCAAGGCGCGACTCATATAGCACCGGCTCCGTGCGTATCCCCGCCCTGTTGCTTCCAACATCTCCTCTATCCGCTCGCGCGTGGGTTTTTCGCCCCTGGCTAGGAGATGGCGCGCGTAGCTACGAATGAGTTCTTCCTTTCTTGGGAAAGTTCCTGCGACGCCGTTCTTGCGCCAGTCCGCATAAGAGGCCCGCTTCGCCTCCTCGCTGATCTCATCCCAAGTTCGATCTTTCATGGTAGACAGTTGTGACCATTACGTCTCGCCGATGTCCAGAGGTTTGTGGAATCCGTCAAAAATGTGTCTATGAGGATGCCCGTCTCAAGAGGACACAACCTTGGAACGGAGCACTAAAGATGCAGAATGTTGAGCACGATGCCTATAGGGCTGTCGCTAATGCGTGGATCGCTGTTCAGAGCGGCTTTGAGATCAGGACGACCCATAAGCGTGACGAAGGTCCCTGGGGCGAAGTCGATGTCGAGAATGACCAGATCCATGTGATGGGCGTAGCGACGCGGGCCTATAATGCGCTGCGCGAATTGCAGGACACCCTCTTTGATCGGGATGTTGCGGAACTGGTACTGGCTGCCTGCGGTAGCGGCCCCTTCACTTATCTGAAGGTGATCGAGGCATGAGGAAGAAGATCAGGGCTCACCCCGCGGCCGTCACCGTCACTCATGACGATCTGGAACAGATGAAGCGGTCATCGCTCGGATTGACGCCGATCGGTGTCAAGCGGGCCGCTAAGGCCCGTGCATCTGCCCGTGAACTTTTCCTTGAGTGCGGCTCCGCAGAAATCGCGCTTGCCGCCTTGGTGTCAGGATTGCCCAAGTCGATGGTCGATAGGTTCTGTCGCAGCCATCTGGGAAGGTAAAAACCGTTAGGCCGCCGTCGGCCGGTCGACGGCGGTGATGGTTCGATCAACGCGCAGTTCGATCTAATTCATCGGAGTGAGGTGAACCAAATGGGTTTGCCGATCCGCGATGGCGGGACCAAAACACCAGGATGACCCTGGCCAACCCAGTCCGTTTGCCGTCGCGAGATGCAACTGCAGGAAGGACATGGAATGGCGAAGAAGTTACGCCTAGGGACGTCGTGGCTCACAGTCGGCGACGTCCGCTCTTTGCGGGACCGCGCGCAGGTCAACCGCGACCAGCTCAACAAGCTAATCGACGCGACGCAGGCGAAGGTCGAAATCCGGCACGAGACGCTCAGGAGCAATCTCAAGGATGTGCCCTCCCCGTCGCGCGATGTCGCGATTGCTCAGGGACTCGCCGCCTTCCGCGGTGACATCAAGGAACAGACCGCCGATGCCCGCACGGCGCATGTCCGTTCGGCTGCCGAGATGCGCGCTACGGCCATCGCCGCCAAGCCGCACTATCGGTCGCCCGCCCAGATGCTTGCGCGGTACACCTTGGGCAGCGAGAAGCGCGGCCGGATCATGCAGCAGATCGAGAACTCTGGCCCCGCGGAACTGCTTTCCCTTGCGGAACTGGCGGCGGCGACCGGCGACAAGGATCTCGGCGCTGCGCTTGCTTCACGCGTCTTCTCCCTGGCTCCGGAAAAGCGGCCGTTCGACGTCAACGAATTGGCCAATGCAATCGTCGGAGAAGAATGGCGTGAAATCAGTAAGGCGCTGAATGAGGTGGAAACCATGGCGGTGGATATTGCGCGCCGCGATCGCGACTTCGAGACGGGCCGCGCGGACGGCACGAACATGATCGAGCAGGCCCTTCGCCAGCAGCAGGCTGAAGCCCTCTATGCGGAGGATGGTGACGATGACGAAGTATAAGGAAAGGACCATCAACCGCCTGCGCGCCCTCGACATCATCGAGCGTGGCCAGACGATCCCGATCACGTACAAGGGCCGTGACGACCTGTTCCGGAAGGCGATGGCGGGCGAGCAGATGCTGACGCCACTGACCCTCTACATTTATATGACCGGCAGGGACCAGGAAACGTTCGGCAGAGTTGAACTGGGCGAGTGCACGGCGGCGCTCAGGAGGCATGGATACAAGCCAGATCGGGCGGTCACCGAATTTGGCCACGGGGCAAAGCGGGTCTGGATCAGGACCGAGGTATGGCCGGAGGACGAATATTGGGATGAGCAGGTCAAGATCGCCCGGCGTAACGCCCAGGCCCTGATCGGCCTGCTCGACCTTGCCGAGGAAATTGAATCCTGCGACGCCGATGATGACCGTTCAGTCGTCCGCAATGAGGCCGCTCGCGCTGTCGATTGATCTTGGCGGGGAGCAGCCGCACGGCTGCTCCCCGTTTCATTTTGGCGGCTAGCTGTCGCCCAGGAACTGCCCGAACACATCATAGAATCCGTCGCCTTCTTGGAACAACGGGACCTCGCCACTGGCGATGACGCCGGAAGGCGCGATCCAGGTGGCGAAGATTTTACCATTCCGGCGCTCGTATCGTATCACCTGACGCGGAGCGTCCATCCCAGTGACAGGTTCGACTACGCCGACCGGGCCCTCGTTTTCATGTCTGTCTTCCATCATGGCTGCGTTCATACCATATGAATGCGGCGTCGCGAGCGCGCCAAGCGTACCGAATAGGGCCATGGCCACATCTTGCATGGTTTCCAACCGCTGGAATTTCGCGATGGCAATTTGCCGGTAAGCAGCGCGTTCCTTCTTTTCCTGGTTCATGTTTGGCTTGCTATGACGCGCCACTTTCAATCCGAGATCGGGCAGCGGCTCGCCCGGGCCCCCACCAAGCCAATAGAACGGTCCTAGCGCTAGGCTGGCTGGGTCCGCAACAAACCAGACGACGCATCCGCTTGGCTTGGCCGCAAGTGCTTGCGCGACATCAACGTGACGGCGCTTGCCGCCCAGTCGCATAGCCTTGAACTGGATATGGCGCAGAATGCCGTTGACCTCGATGGCCACATCATATCCGTTCGCGTCAAATTCGGCCCGCAGAATTTCCAGGGGCACCCCATGGTCGAGCAGGAGTACCTTGGAAAGCTCGGTGAGAAAGGCGTGCTCCAGCACCTTTTCCCGCAACGTCGAATGCTCAGAGGCCCATAAATCGAACATGGCGCGACACTGCCGCGCCAGAATTATGTGTCAATCGAAAACAGGGGCTATAGTCCCTAGAGGTTTTTCGCCGACGCGGCTCCAACCTGCTCGATGGATTGGAATAAGATCGTCGGCGCAAACTTGCGGAGGCTTCGGGTCGAGCGGAAGCTGACCCAAGAGCTAGTGGCGCATGATGCCGAGATCGACGTCACCTATCTGCGCGGCATTGAAGCTGGGAGGCGCAACCCATCCGTGAGTGTACTGGGCCGGTTGGCATTGTCGCTTGACGTGCGTCTGCAAGAACTATTTGAGCAATAGGAATATCTTGCAGCGGAGAGGCGGGGCGATGGATGATGAAGGTTTTCGGCACTATCTGGAAAATGACTATTCAGGATCGTTGGGTGCTAGGGCGGTCGGTGATGTCATCTCCCGTTGCCGACGCATCGAAGCCGTTCTGAAAGTGAACCTTGCCCACGTGACAGATATCGAGGAGATCGTCCCTCGCCTCGGTGAGATCGTAGATGATCCAAATTCCTCGAAGGCTTTGCGTAATGCCCTTTATCGTTATCGGGATTACGCCTGCACCAAGTAGCTAGCTGCGAAATTCAACCCCTTGAATGAACGTTTTATTTCGGCGACAGTCTAGAAAGGGGGATAGTCATCGGTGTTGGAAAGCATATTTTCGGCGCGTCGCTTGTCGCGTTTGGTTCGATCCGGCGACAGTCGGCGATTCGGCATAGAGCTGGACAGGGATGGCGAAACGATCATTGCGCAGATCGCCGCGAATGCTGCTCTAAAAATTGTACCATTGGGCAGCTTTGTCCTTGCCAAGGTAAAGCGGAAGCAGTGCGTAGCATACAATGAATACCCCGAAAATATTGTCCTTCGCGCAGTCGCAAATTACGTCGCGCGTCGATTTCGTGTCGCTACTAATAGTCGCGACAGGATCGTGCGCGGCGTGCTGGAGGCCATGTTCGACCAAACCCCCATTCATGTAATACGACGAGATCTTTCTTCATTCTACGAAACGATCCCACTGGAACCCGTGCGTAGCCGTCTGCTTTATGACACGGCAGTTCCACGATCTGTCAGACATTATCTGCATCAATTTTATGAACATCATTGTGGCATGCGCGACTCTGGTCTGCCGCGAGGAATCGGCCTGACAACGATTCTCGTCGAGCTATCGATGCAGCAGTTTGACGATGCCATTCGTTCTATTCCCGGGGTCTACCGCTACTTTCGCTATTCCGATGACATACTGATCTTCGCCTACAAAAATCCAGATGAAGTCGCCAAGCAAATCGATGATGCGCTTCGTAAATTACCGGGCATGTCGTTCAACAAGAGTAAGTCAGAAGTTCGGCATTTCGCCGGTGAGCCGATAGACCCGCCACCGTCGGTGCCAACGACTGCTAGCTTCGATTTTCTCGGCTATAAGTTTACTGCAGAACAGCGGGTTAACCGCGAGAAACCGCGAAAGGTCTGGCTAGCAATAGCCGAGCGGAAGACGTGCCTTATGAAAACGCGCATCTATTTGTCCCTTAAGACTTTCATGAAGGACGGTGACGGAGCGATGCTAGTGGATCGACTTCGTGTTCTAACAAGCAACTATCGAATCAATCGACGCGGCATAAATGCAATACGACGATCGAGATACATCTACGCGGGAATTTATTACAATTATTGGCGCTGCGGTGAATATATCGATGGAAAGCACTATCCATCGGCACCTGCGAGCCTGCGTGAAATCGATAATTTCTTGCATGGTCATATGAAGTCAAGGGGTAGTAAATTTAAGACCACGCTCGAGCTTCGCCTGGCACCGGTACAGCGACGGGTGATCGACAGTCTATCGTTCGAGCGCGGCTTTGCGGGGCGCAGAATGGTGCGTGTGCCTTTCTCGCGATTCTCAAAACTAAAGGCGATTTGGCGCAATGTCTGACGCTTCACGATCACTTCTGGCACGAAGTCTGCTGACAGACACGCTGCCGTACGAGGTCCCTGTCATATTCTCCAACGATAAGCTGCACTCGGCTTTGTCCGCGACAATGCCTTCCCAGGTCGCGAGGTTGTGGGAAAAGATGCGTTCGGGTCGCAAAGACTACACCATTCCCTACAACTACGAGATTGCCAAGGACGATAATCGGACTACGACCCTCAGTATAGTTCATCCACGCATACAGGAAGAGATGGCGGCGTTTTACGAGGCACATAACTCCAGCCTCTTGAGCCACTGCGCCGATGGACGAATTTCACTTAGGCGACCGGTTAACCTTGCTTCCCCGTATGTCTCTAGTCAGACCGTTGATGTGGAAGGACGACTCCGTCTTGGTGTCGCGCAAATTCTCGTAGATGAGGAGCAGCCGGACGTTTCTCACCTCCCGTCTTATTTCGCGTACGGGAAATACAATCTGTTGGGTAAGTTCATCGGATCGCGCGAGTTCATCAGGTTGGAAGGACGCTACCTGCGATACCGCACGCTCGATATTTCAAAATGCTTCTATAATATTTACTCTCATACGGTTAACTGGGCTGTTAAAGACAAGCTGCTCGCAAAAGAATTTAAATCTGCGTACTCATTTGAAGCGCAGTTTGATAAGCTTATGCAGCGCGCAAATTACAATGAAACGAATGGAATAGTTGTTGGTCCAGAATTTTCACGGGTGTTTGCAGAGATTATACTGCAACGCGTGGATCAAAAAGTTATAGATAAACTTGCGGTTGATGGATTGGTATTTAATAAAGACTATGAAATTCGACGGTATGTGGACGATTTTTTTGTATTCTCGAATGCGACTGAAACTCTTGATAAGGTCGAAAACGAGATTCGCGCCCAACTTGAGTTCTACAAACTTTATGTGAACGAGAAGAAGGTCGAAACATTCACTCGCCCGTTCGTTTCAAAGCTCTCTTTGGCTAGGCAGGAAGTCGGAAGCCTGCTGCGCAACGTCCGGTCAGCCTTGCATGATCTGCGCAAGTCGGCAGACCCGAAAGACGCTCGCAGACATCATAGGCACTTGAAGGCCTTGATGGGCGAAATCCGATTGGTGGTTTCCAAGCATGAGATCGCCTTTGCAAACATTAGCGGCTGGGTAATGTCGCGGTTGAAACGGTTGAGCCGCGTAGCGATGAGTTCAATGAAGGGGGAACTACCTGAAGGCATGCAGGCGCTGATCGGCGATGTTGTTGTCACGATTGTGGAACAGATGTTCTACATCTGCGCGATCGATACGCGGGTACGCTCGACATATTCGATCGCACAGCTCTGCTTATCGCTGCGCGAGAATATGTCGCTGTTTTCTGAGGAGCAGCAGGATCTCATTGCACATGTAATTATGGACCAGTGTCTTGCCATCCTTCGCGCCACGCGATCACGGGAAGGAGAAAGGTTTGGGCGCCGAGATTCGGTGGAGGTCTTCAATCTGCTTATTGTCGGTGCATTGTTCGTCGGTCCAGAATTCATGCGCTCCAGCGAGGTGCAAGAGGTTCTGCGTGCATTCTATGATAACGAGCGCATCTCTTATTTTGCGTTCATAACGCTCAAGTTTTGCTACCTTCGGGACGTATCTCGCTTCAGTTCGGAACTGGCAGCGATCAACGATCTGGTCGAAGCCCGAATCACTGCTTCTTCTGTGGATTTCATGAGGGACACCGAGGAGTATCTCCTTCTGAATGAATGGATATCGTCTCCGGATCTCTCTGCACCTAAAAAGCGCGATGTTCTAAACCTGATTTTTGGCGCTGAGTTGTTCGGTAAGAATGCCACACAGGAACTTGGTAGATGGACGGGCTTCGTCGACTGGAGTGGCCTTAGCGTCTATCACCTCCTTGCGAAAAAGGAGTTGCGCCCTGTCTATGCCTGGGGTTAGCTCCGTAGGTCGGCATTCCCGCCAGCATCAGTTCGTCTGATGACAACGCACTTGGTTTTTTGCATCCCTGGGATGCGTTGGAGGCCTCGTTCGGGCCGCAAGGCACACACGTCGCGGGGGTGTCGACACATTGCTGTTCCGCGCGTCTCAAAGGCTTTCGGCTAGGTAATAGCGTGAGAGATGCCGATTACTTATCCCTGTGGAAGCCACGGGCATTGCATAGCCTGAATCGACCACTCCCGCGCGGCAAGTCGTTATTGCGGTGCTTATCCGGTACCAATCCCAGGCGTACGTGAACGAACGCCGATTGAATCGGATTAAGCTCTTGTTTTTAGTGAATAAAATGGTGAGCCCTGCTGGGTTCGAACCAGCGACCTACTGATTAAAAGTCAGTTGCTCTACCGACTGAGCTAAGGGCCCCGAATGAGGTTGGCCCGCACTAGTGAGGCTGATGCGGATGGTCAACCTCTCGCGGCATCTTTTGTCCTTGCTTTCATGAGGCGTCCGTGGAGATGCCGCACAGTCAAGCCGGACCGGGGATCGCGCCATTTCGGAACGATGCCCAGGAGAGGCTTCAGGACGAAGTCTCGCGTCCGGAAAGCGCGATGGGGGATGGAAAGACGCGGACTTTCCCAACGTCCGCCCGACCATAGGATTATATCGATATCCATGGTTCTCGCCCCCCACCGGCGAAACCGGCGGCGGCCCATGATGCGTTCGATCTTCTGCAATTCCCGCAGCAGCTCTTCGGGGGGCAAGGCGGTTTCCAGCAACAGGGCGCCATTGGTGAAAAGGCGGCGCGACGGCCCCAGCGGAGGCGTCGTGAAAAGGGGTGAGGCACATCGTGTCCGCCCGATTTCGGCGAGCCGCTCCGTTACCTCCCGCAGCAGGCGCGCCGGAGGGCGATCGGCGGACAAGGGACGATTGGACCCCAGCGAAAGCGCGTAGGAATGAAGATGGCTTGTGCCCGGCATCCCGGAACGCCTATCTGCTTCGCGAGATGCTGGAAAGTCCCTTGCCCCAAACCGAGCCGCCTCATGATTGCCCGCGCTGTCCCCGGCTCGTGGATTTGCGTGACGCCTGCCGTGCGGAACATCCCGATTGGTGGAACGCGCCGGTCCCCGCCTTCGGCGATCCCGATGCGCGAATCGCGATTATCGGCCTGGCGCCCGGCAAGCATGGAGCCAACCGCACGGGGCGGCCCTTCACGGGCGACTATGCGGGCGACCTCCTGTTCGCGACGCTGGCGAAATTCGGCCTGGCGGAGGGCAGCTATATGGCGCGGCCGGATGACGGTCTGGCCTTGCGCGATATCATCATCCTCAATTCGGTCAAATGCCTGCCGCCTCAGAACAAGCCGTGGCCCGACGAGGCCCGCAACTGCCGGCCCTTCCTGGCGCAGGCTGTGGCGGCATTGTCAAAAGCGCGGACTTTCATCGCGCTGGGTCAGATCGCCCACCAGTCGGCGGTCAAGGTCCTGGGAGGCAAGTTGCCCAAGGCGCGTTTCGGGCATCTGGCGGAGCATAAAATGCCTGATGGCCGCATTCTGATCGATAGCTATCATTGCTCTCGATATAATCAGAATACGGGACGGCTCACCGCCGGAATGTTCGAAGCCGTGTTCGCGCGGGCGGTGGAACTCGCCCGCGGCTGAACGGCTGCGGCCCATCGCCGGCCTTCAGATATCCTGCGTAATGCGCGTGTAAAGCTCGGGCCGGCGGTCGCGGAAAAAGCCCATGCCGGCCCGGTGCTTCCGTGCCCGGCCCAGGTCAAGCGTCGCCACCAGCGCGCCGTTGTCCTTCGCGTCGGCCTCCGCGGCGAAATCGCCCCATTCGTCGGTGATGAAGCTATGACCGTAGAAGGACTGCCCGTCCTCTTCGCCGATCCGGTTGGCGGCGATCACCGGCATGCAGTTGCTGACGGCATGACCGATCATCGCCCGCCGCCACATGCGGCTGGTGTCCAGGTCGGCGTCATAAGGCTCCGATCCGATGGCCGTCGGGTAGAACAGCATCTCCGCGCCCATCAGCGCCATGGCGCGGGCGGTTTCGGGATACCACTGGTCCCAGCAGATGCCGACGCCGATCGTGCCGTGCCGCGTTTCCCACACCTTGAAACCGCTATTGCCGGGCCGGAAATAATATTTCTCCTGATATCCGGGGCCGTCGGGAATGTGGCTCTTGCGATAAAGCCCCATGATCTCGCCCTGATCGTCGATCATGGCGAGCGAATTATAATAATGCTGCCCATCGCGCTCAAAGAAACTGGTGGGGATATAGACGCCTTCCGCCTTCGCCACCTTACGCATTTCCTGGACGGCGGGATGGGTGTCCATGGGCTGCGCGCCAGCGAACAGCGCCTCTTCCTGCGTCTTGCAGAAATAGGGGCCTTCGAACAATTCTGGCGGCAGGACGATCCGGGCGCCCCGCGCCGCGGCCTTGACGACATGGGCGGCCACCATGTCGATATTGCCGGTCCTGTCCTCCGAAAAAGCGAGCTGAAGCGCGGCTACGGTGACTTGAGACATTCGGAAAACTCCGTTCTTTCCGATCAATATGGAAAATGGGAGGACAGGTTCAACGCGATGGCATCTGCTGGCTGGTGCAATGGAAGCCGCCGCCGCCGGACAGGATGGCATTGCCGGGCAGTCCCACTATGTCGCGTCCGGGGAAGAACGGCTTCAACGCCTCCAGCGCCGCCTTGTCATTGGGGCAGCCATAGACCGGCACGATGACGGCGGCGTTGCCGATATAGAAATTCATGTAGCTCGCCGGGATCGGCTGACCGTCCACCATCACCAGGCCGGGGGAGGGGATGGAGACGATATCCACTCCATGCGCCCTGGCCCGCGCCCGCGCGTCGGCATAGATGGCGGCGTTGGGGTCGTCCTCGCCCGCCGCTTCGGGCAGGGCCAATATGCCGGGCGCGACGAAGCGGGCGAGGTTGTCGACATGCCCATCCGTATGATCGCCCAGCAGCCCGTCGCCCAGCCACAGCATATCCGAAAGACCAAGGCTCCCCGCCAGCAGCGTCTCGATCTTTCCCCGGTCGAGGTCGGGGTTGCGATTGGGGTTGAGCAGGCATTGCTCGGTCGTGACGAACAGGCCCGTGCCGTCCGTATCGATCGCCCCGCCTTCCAGCACCCAATGCTGGGTATCGGTGGGCAGGCCGGTCATGGCGGCCAGCCGCGCGCCGATATCCTCGTCGCCCGCCATTTCATATTTGCCGCCCCAGCCGTTGAAGCCGAAGTCGACCAGAGCGCGCGCCTGTCCATCGCACACGGCAATCGGCGCGGTATCGCGCAGCCATACGTCGCCCAGCGTTTGCACGACGATGGCGACGCCCGTATGGGCCAGCTTGCGCGCTATTTCCGCATCCGCCTCATTGGCGACGACCAGACGGACTTCCTCGCCGCGTCCATCCGCATGAACGGCGGTGGCGAAGTCCGCGATCTGCTGCCGCGCTTCGTCGAAAGCGCCGGGCCATTCGGCGGGATTGGTCGGAAAACCGATCCACACCCAGTCATGCGGCGCCCATTCGGCGGGCATTCGGAAGGTCATCGCGATCCTTTCAGGGGAAGTGTCGCGGCCCCTTAGCAGCAGCGGCGGAAAAGGGGGAGGGGCATTTCGCCGCGCGGCCTGCCCTCCCTCCTTGGTGCTTATTGCCCGGCACGGCTCTTGTCGCGGATGGCGCGGAATTCGTCGCCCGCCACCCAGTTCGGCCAGTCCGCCGTACTGGCGAGCGCCCGCCCGACATCGAAGTAAAGCTGCACGTCGGCCTCCAAGCCTGTCCAGTCCCAATTGGGATCATATTCGTCCTTGGGTCCGTGATAGCGATGCTCGGTATAATCCTCCGCCGCGGCCATGCCCGCCGGCGTCCCGCCCTTCACCAGATCCTCGCCGCCCTCGAAATAGAGCATCGGCACGCCATGCTTGGCGAAGCTGAAATGGTCGGAGCGGTAATAAAAGCCCTTTTCCGGCGTCGGTTCGACGGTGGCGGTCCGGCCTTGAGCCGCCAGCGCGCGGTTCAGATAGGCGTCGAGGTCGGACTTGCCCTTGCCGATCACCACGACATTCTTCGCCGGTCCCGCCATGCTGAGCGCGTCCATATTGACGCCGCCGACCGTCCGGCCGAGCGGGAAAACGGGATGATCGCCATAATAGGCCGATCCCAGCAGCCCCGATTCCTCTGCGGTCACGGCCAGGAACACCTGGCTGCGCTCCGTCGGCCCGGCCTTCACATTGGCCTCCGCCAGAGCGACCAGCGCCGCCGTGCCGGTCGCATTGTCGACCGCGCCGTTGCAGATATCGTCGCCATCCGGCGCGGCCTGACAGCGGCCCAGATGATCCCAATGCGCGCTGTAGAGCACATATTCGTCGGGCCGCGCCGTTCCCGGCAGCAGGGCGACGACATTCTTCGACATATGCTTGCGCAGGTCGTTGTCGAAGGAGAGGGAGGCTTTGACGCCTTTCAAGGGCACCGCCTTGAACCCCGGCTTCTTCGCCTGCGCCATCAACGTATCGAGATTGAGGCCGGCGCTCGCCATCAAGGCGGCGGCCTTGTCCTTCTGAATCCAGCCGATCGCGGCGGACTGGTCGGCATTGCCGTTCGCATTGTCCGCGACCTGCTGCGCGCCCGTCCAGCTCGACTGCACGACATTCCAGCCATAGGCGGCGGGCACCGTGTCATGCACGATGATCGCGGCCTCCGCGCCCTGACGCGCGGCCTCCTCGAACTTGTAGGTCCAGCGGCCATAATAGGTCATCGCCCGCCCGTTGAACGGTCCCTCCAGCCCGGCGGCTTCATAGTCGGGATCGTTGACCAGGATGATGACGGTCTTGCCCTTCACATCCAGCCCGGCATAGTCGTTCCAGCTCTTTTCCGGCGCATTGATGCCATAGCCGACGAATACGACCGGGCTGTCCTTCACCGCGACATGGGGCTGGGTCGTGCGATAGGTGGCGGCGACCATCTCCGGCCCATAGGCGGCTTGCACCTTCGTCTTCCCGCCGGAGAAAGTCAGGGGCGATACATTCTTCGTCGTGATCTCGACCAGAGGCACGTCCTGAAACCAACTGCCGTTATTGCCGGGTTTCAAGCCGAGTTGGGCGAATTCGCCGGACAGCAGGGCGAGCGTCTTTTCCTCGCCGACCGTCCCCGGTGCGCGGCCTTCGAAGGCGTCGGAGGACAATAGCTTCACCAGCCTTTTCATGGTGTCGACAGACGGTTCGACCTTCCTGGCGGGCGGTGGCGTTAGAGCACTGGCGGAGGCCGGCGGACCGGCTCCATCGGAAGCGCAGGCCGAAAGGGCAAGGGCGGCGGCAAGAACCGCGATCGAGCTATGCATGACAGGGACCCTCGAAATGGCGATGCCTGCCGTGATGCCAGCCCATGCAAGGCTGCGCAAGATTGTTGCGCGGAAAAGAAGGCGACCATGAGGGCTTGCAGACCCGCGCCGAATGGCGTGCAATGGCCGTAAGCCCCATAATCGCCAAAAAGAAAGGGCGGCCAAAAGGCCGCCCCTCCCGAAATCCGTACTGCCGGAAACGGTCAGCGCGAATAGAATTCGACGACCAGATTGGGTTCCATCTTCACCGGATAAGGCACTTCGTCCAGCGTCGGAACGCGGACATAGCTGACCTTGGCCGCGCCATCGGGCGCGACATAATCGGGGATGTCACGCTCGGGCAGGCTCTGCGCTTCCAGGACCAGCGCCATTTCCTGCGCCTTTTTGCCCAGGGTGATTTCGTCGCCCGGTTTCACCAGACGCGACGCGATGTTGCACTTCACGCCGTTCACATAGATGTGGCCATGCGAAACGATCTGGCGGGCCGAGAAGATGGTCGGCGCGAACTTGGCGCGATAGACGACCGCGTCCAGACGGCGCTCCAGCAGGCCGATCAGGTTCTGGCCGGTGTCGCCCTTCATGCGGGCGGCTTCGATATAGTTCTTCTTGAACTGCTTTTCGGTGATGTCGCCGTAATAGCCCTTCAGCTTCTGCTTG
>Ga0182735_1001656_pt1 | contig 14569 bp, 13 predicted proteins | sample eDN5th30CKraftMG_FD_128524 | JGI IMG/M metagenome (GOLD analysis project Ga0182735, IMG submission 128524) | Enriched Miracle-Growth compost microbial communities from Emeryville, California, USA - eDNA 5th pass 30_C Kraft MG (version 2) (version 2) ... | reverse complement strand
GCGTCGATGGTGCCGGTGTGGTCGGTGCTGGTGTAGTCGGTGCTGGCGTCGTGTCATTGTTTGAAGGCGCTGCCGGCGTGGATGGTGCCGGTGCGGTATTCGTGTCGTCCTTCTTGTCGTTGCAAGCAGCAAGACCGAGAAGTGATACGGCGGCGACGGAAGCAATCAGAAACTTCTTCACGTAGGCTCTCCTTCCTAAGTTAGGCTCTTGGCCTGGTTTCAGGCATCAAATGGCAAGATTGCCAAACGCCTCTCTGTTTCTCCGTGCGTGGCCGATTTGCCGGCCAGTCAACTTTGCGGTCGTTCATCGACACAGAGGTCCTGTCGACTTGAAACCCTCACACGAAAAAACGACAACAGCGCGAAAAAGTTCTCTCAAATAGTCTTACTGAACGTAATAAAGCGACAGTATTACAGAGCTGTAGCCGCTTTTTCCTCGTTATAAGCCCGCAATTTTTTCGTCACGTCCCTGTCATTGGACGGTGTTTAACTTCGCAAAATCGAAGTCGGGATTCGTGTTTAGGGGAACTTTTGATGACTGACAGCGCAGCAGGCGGCACAATTCTCAAACGTGCTGTGACACAAAACAACGCACTCTCGCGGGCCGGCTTTTCCGAAAGGTTGTTCGCCTGGCTGTTCAAGGGACTGGTCTATCCGCAGATCTGGGAGGACCCGGAAGTGGATATGGCGGCGCTCGCCATCAAGCCGGGTCACCGCATCGTCACGATCGCATCGGGCGGCTGTAACGCGCTTTCCTATCTGACCGCCGATCCGGCCCGCATCGAAGCCGTCGACCTCAACGAAGCCCATGTCGCCTTCAACCGGCTGAAGCTGGCGGCACTGAAGCATCTGCCCGATTATCAGGCCTTCTACCGCTTCTATGGCAAGGCCGACGACAAGACCAACCTCGCCGCCTACAAGCGCTTCATCCGCCCGCACCTCGACAGCGAGAGCCGTGCCTATTGGGAAAAGCGCAAATGGAACGGCCGCCAGCGCATTTCCATTTTCTGGCGCGATCTCTATCGCCACGGCCTGCTCGGCGTCTTCATCGGCATGGGGCATCGCGTGGCGCGGCTCTATGGTATCGATCCGCGCGACATCTTGAAGGCGCGCACGATGGAAGAACAGCGCAGCTTCTTCGATACGGCTCTGGCGCCGCTTTTTGAAAAACGCATGGTGCGCTGGGCAACAGCCCGCAAATCGTCCCTGTTCGGGCTTGGCATACCGCCGCAGCAATATGACGCCCTCGCCACCGCCGGGAATGGCGACATGGCGCTTGTCCTGCGAAGCCGCCTGGAAAAACTTGCCTGCGGCTTTCCGCTGACCGAAAACTATTTCGCCTGGCAGGCGTTCGGGCGCGGCTATAGCGGCGACGAGGAAACCGGGCCGCTGCCGCCTTATCTGTCCCGCGCCAATTTCGAAACGGTGCGCGCCCGCGCTGACCGCATGACGGTCCAGAACGCCAATTATACCGACTTTCTGGCAGCAAAGCCTGTGGCTTCCGTCGATCGTTATATCCTTCTCGACGCGCAGGACTGGATGAATGACAGCCAACTCAACGGGGTCTGGAGCGAGATCACCCGCACCGCCGCGCCCGGGGCGCGGGTGATTTTCCGCACCGCCGCCGAACCGAGCCTGCTTCCCGGACGCGTCGCGCCGGAAATTCTCGACCGATGGGATTATCGCGCCGAGGAATCACGCGCCCTTCATGATCGCGACCGGTCCTCGATCTATGGCGGTTTTCATCTTTATGTCTTGAAGGGTGCCTGACATGTTGCGCAGCCCATGGAGCGTTCAGGGTATCGACCACGCGGGCCTCATGGACCGGGTGTACCGCCGCCAGCGGCACTTCTACGATGCAACCCGCAAATACTATCTTCTGGGTCGCGACCCCATGATTGCAGGGCTGAACGTTCCCCGGAACGGCACAGTTCTGGAGATCGGCTGCGGCACAGGCCGCAATCTGGTGAAAACCGCCGAACACTATCCCGACGCCCAGCTCTTCGGCATCGATATTTCCGCGGAAATGCTGGATACGGCCCGCCGGGCGGCTGAACGCGCAGGTATTGAAGACCGTGTCCGCCTTGACCGTGCCGATGCAGCGCAATTCGATCCGGAGCGACTGTTCGGGCAGAAGGGCTTCGACCGGATTTTCATTTCCTATGCAGTGTCGATGATCCCGCAATGGCAGTCGGTCATTCGGGAAAGCATCCGGCACCTCAGTCCGGGCGGCGAATTGCATATCGTCGATTTCGGCGATCAGGCCCGCCTGCCCCGCTGGTTCGGAAAAGCGCTTTTCCAATGGCTGGAATGGTTTCATGTCACACCGCGCAGCGACCTGTTTGCAGTTTGCGAACAGGTCGCGCAGGAAAACAGTGCCGCCGTTGAAAAGCGCATTCTGTATCGCGGTTTTGCCTGGATAGCGGTTATTCGTTCAGCCGCGCCGTTCACCCCCACAGATTAGCAGCAAACTTGCCCGTCAGACTGGTGACGTTCGCCTCTGGATCGCGTAACCGTTAGGGGACTGATTCGCGACACGGAACCACTATATGAACCGTCTGGCCAGCTGCAGCATTCTCGCCCTCGGCGCTTTACTTCTCTCCGCCTGCACCACGGTGGATTACGATTTTTCCGATGTAAAGAAATCAGGCGGCTCGGTTGCCCGCATCGCACCGCCATCCGGCCCCGTGAAAGCGCCGCGCTTTGGCGACCGCGATCCGCACAGCTGGACGGGGAAAACGCCATGGCATTATCCAATTCATGGCACCGATGTTTCCAAATATCAGACCAATATCGACTGGAGTGCTGCGCGCGCCAGCGGCATTTCCTTCGCCTTCATCAAGGCGACGGAAGGCGGCGACCGGGTCGATGACCGTTTTCAGGAACACTGGAACGGCGCTCGTCAGGCGGGCATTGCGCGGAGCGCCTATCACTTCTACTATTTCTGCCGTCCGGCAATCGAACAGGCGCGCTGGTATATCCAGAATGTGCCGCGTGACCCGGGCGCCCTTCCGCCCGTTCTCGATATGGAATGGAACCCGCAATCGCCGACCTGCAAGCTGCGCCCCAACGCGGCGGTCGTGCGCAAGGAGATGCGCATCTTCCTGCAAGCGCTGGAAAAGCATTACGGCAAGCGCCCCATCATCTACACCACGGTCGATTTCTTCGATGACAACGATCTGCGGCAGATGGCGGATTATCCGTTCTGGCTGCGCTCCGTTGCCGGTCATCCCGACGAGAAATACGGTCCCCATCCGTGGACGTTCTGGCAATATACCGGCACTGGCTCCATTCCCGGCATCAAGGGCGACGCCGACATCAACGTCTTCGCAGGTGACGCCAATTCGTGGAAAAAGTGGCTGGAAAGCAACAAGGTCCGCTAACACGGCCCAGTTTGGCGGTTCACACCAAGTTTTGCTTCATTTCCGGGGCTTGTTGGGGCAATAGCAAAACAATCCTCGGAAGGGAGCTGCCTGCTCCCGGTTTATTAGTGTGAGTTACCAATGAAGTTGTTTGCTTCAGTTATCGCAGCCGCCTTGCTTGCGTCGACAGCCATGTCCAATGCACAGGCCACCGCATCTCCGGCGCCTGCTGCCGCGCCAGCTGAAAACGCCGTCAATCTACCAAAGCCCGAATGCGAGATCGACTTCGGCCAGTGGATGGACAATCTGACCAAGGAAGCCCGCGACGCCGGTGTTGGTGAAAAGGGCATCGCCGAGCTGCACAAGGCCATGCTTGAGCAGAAGGTGCTCGACCGCGACCGCAAGCAGACCGTTTTCAACCTGACCTTCACCGAATTTTCCAAGCGCCTCATCTCGGAAGCGCGCCTGAAGAAAGGCCGTGAAAACCTGGTCAAACATGCCGATGTCTTCAAGAAGGTTGAAGATACCTATGGCGTCCCCGGCCCTGTCCTCGCCGCCTTCTGGGGTCTGGAAACCGATTACGGCGCGATCCAGGGCGATTTCGACACGCTCAATGCGCTTGTCACCCTTTCCTACGACTGCCGCCGACCGGACCTGTTCCGCCCGCAATTGATCGCCCTCCTCAAGCTTTTCGACCAGGGTGTTGTCGACGCGGCAACCACGGGCGCCTGGGCTGGCGAAATCGGCATGATGCAGCTTCTGCCAAAGGATTATCTTGAACGGGGCGTCGATGGCGATGGTGACGGCAAGGTCGACCTGAAGAACAGCGTTCCCGATGCCATGATGACAGCGGGCCGCATGATTTCGGAACTTGGCTGGAAACGCGGCCAGCCCTGGCTAGAGGAAGTTCGCCTGACCAAGGAGCTGCCTTGGGAAGAAGCGATCCGCACCAATCGCAAGCCGCATTCCTGGTGGGCTGCACAGGGTGTAACGGGTCTCAATGGTCCGCTCGGTCCGGACGATGGCGATGCGTCGCTTCTGCTGCCGCTTGGCCGCAAGGGACCGGCTTTCCTGTCCTATCCGAACTTCGACGTCTTCGTGGAATGGAACAAGTCCATCGTCTATGCCACCACGGCAGCTTATTTTGCGACCCGTCTAGCCGGTGCGCCCGCCTTCGATCCCGGCAATCCTGATCAGGGCTTGACGCAAGACCAGTTGAAGGAACTCCAGACCAAGCTACAGGCGCGCGGTTATGAAATGGGCAAGATCGACGGCGTTTTCGGTGTCGCTACCCGCGATGCCGTGCGCGCCGAACAGATGCGCCTTGGAATGCCTGCCGATTCCTGGCCGACAAAGGAGCTTCTCGACAAGCTCTGATATTCGACAAGGCGCGGGGTTCAAAGCCCGCGCCTTTTCCTTTCCTGAACTGAAATGCGCCCCATGCTCACCACGCTATTCGTCGTCCTTCCCGTTTTCGCGCTGATTTTCTCCGGCTGGGGTGCCTTCAGGCTGAAAATTCTCGGGCCTCATGCGATAGCGGAACTGAACCGTTTCGTCGTCTATCTGGCATTGCCCGCCCTTCTCTTCGACATCATGGCCAATACCCATGGCAGCGAACTGTGGCAGCCGGGCTTCATTGCTGTGTTCCTGCTGTCGAGCGCCATTGCTTTCGCATTGCCATTTCTGGTGCGGCTGCGCGGAAAACTGCCGCTGGCGGATACCGCACTCGACGGACTGAACGCCGCCTATCCAAATACCGGCTATATGGGCATCCCGCTTTCGATGATCGCTTTCGGCTCGGGCGTCTTGGCTGCGACCACCATTTCGATCATCATCACCGTCTGCGTTACTTTTGCTTTTGCGATCGTGCTGATCGAAATCGGCTTGCAGACCGAGAAGAAGCCGCTCCGTCTCATCTGGAAGGTCATGCGGTCGCTGATCCGCAATCCGCTGCTTTTCGCCCCGGCACTTGGCGCGGTCGTGTCCTTTCTGGGACTAGCCATCCCGGCCCCGGCGGAAACCTTCCTCAAGATGCTCGGTGGTGCAGCGTCCCCTTGCGCGCTGGTGGCGCTTGGCCTGTTTCTCGCCCAGCCGCGTAAGATCGAACGCGAAAGCGTCAATGCCATCGCCTTTCTCGTGACCGTAAAACTCATCGTTCAGCCGCTCGCCACCTGGCTGCTGGCGGTCTATGTGTTCGGACTGCCGCCGCTGCTCGCGCAAAGCGCCGCGCTTCTTGCAGCACTTCCCACCGGCACCGGTCCCTTCATGCTGGCCGAACATTATCGTCGCGAAGCGGCGATAACCTCCAACGTCATCCTCTATTCGACCGTGATATCTATCCTCACCTTGTCGGCATATCTGGCGCTAATTCGCTGAAACTCGCAAAAAACATGCCGAAAAACCTGTGGCAACTGCGGCGAAAACAGCACCAAACGTGGCAGTTCGATGTCTTTTTCATGAAATGTGAACAAATTTTTCTGGTCAAATATTTCAATAGTTTAGAGGGTAAACAATAGGTTTATTCCCCTATCACGGCAGATTGCAGAACGAAATCTTCTTTTGTTCGAAGCGTTTTGCGCTTAGATTCCTGTTTCCTACCAGCGCGCGTCCGACCAGTCAGGCGCATATGAAGGAGACAGACCAATGGGACTTACGCGATCTTTGAATGTCCTCATGATCTGTGCGGCATTTGCATTTGTTGCAGCGTTGATAGCAGGCGTCATCCCTTAGAGCATGTCTCCCGAAAGTGGGAACCGGTTTCGGGATAAAGACATGCGTAAAAACAAATCGAGAGCATTTCCGACGATTCAGTTTAAACAGGAAATGCTCTAAGGGAAATAGCCTAAACCATTACGGCGGCTTCGGTTTTTGAGGATAGGCCAACCCGCACGAAAACGAGAAAGCCCGGCAAAAACGCCGGGCTTTCTTTTGTTTCAGGCCATTTCCAGCGCTGCTTCCGCCTTCGGCCTTATGCCGATCATATGGCAGATCGCAAAGGGCAGATCGGCGCGATTCATCGTGTAGAAATGGAAATCCTGCACGCCGCGTTCGATCAGATCCATCACCTGTTCGGCGGCAATTGCCGCTGCGACGAGCTGATGCGTCTGCGGATCGTTGTCCAACCCGTCGAAACGCTCCGCCAGCCAGGCCGGAATATGTGTTGCTGATCGCGCGCAGAAATTCTTGACCTGCTTGAAATTATGCACCGGCAACACGCCGGGAACGATCGGAATATAGATGCCGGCGCGGCGAACCCGTTCGACATAACGCTCGTAAAGATCGTTCTCGAAGAAGAACTGGGTGATGGCGCGCGTCGCGCCATTATCCACTTTACGCTTCAGCATATCGATATCGGTCGCGAAATCCGGGCTTTCCGGATGTTTTTCCGGATAGGCGGAGACCGAAATGTCGAAATCTGCGATATTGCGGAGACCCGAAACCAGTTCGGCACCGTTCTGGTAGCCGCCGGGCGTTGGCACATATTTTTCGCCAATCCCCGCTGCCGGATCGCCGCGCAGCGCCACGAAACGATTAACGCCAAGCGCTGCGAATTCGCGCACCACGCGGTCGACTTCCTCACGCGTCGCGTCCACGCAGGTCAGATGCGCGGCGGGCTTGATGTCGGTTTCCTTGAGAATGCGCGCTACGGTGCGCGCCGTGCGCTCTCGCGTGGAACCACCGGCACCATAGGTCACCGAAACGAATTCGGGCTGCAACGGGGCAAGCCGCGTGACCGTATCCCAGAGACGCTGTTCCATTTCTTCCGTCTTGGGAGGGAAGAATTCGAACGATACCCGGGTGGTCTGGCCAACGTCCGGTCGGCGGGAAAGACCGTAAAAACCCATCAAACTGTCTCCGTCATGCTCGGAGCATTCTGCAGCCAGATGGAACATCTGGCGTCGCATAAATGCCGTGAATACAAATATTTAGAACCTGTTTCCGTCTAACGTCATCAAGCCGAAACGCGCTCTATCGTTTTCGATACCGGGTCGGCGATCAGAAGACGCGGATCGCGGGCGAGCCACAGCTTCACTGTCAGCCCCTCATCTCCGTTGGCCGCCTTCGGTTCCAGTTCCAGCGTCTTTTCCGGCTCAAGACCGGCATCCTTCATCCAGCCCAGCATCTGCTCGTCACTGAAGCCGAGCCGCAAATGTGCATGGTCCTCGCGCAGGAACTCGAGCCTGTGCGGTGCAAAATCGACGATCAGCAACCGCCCGTTGGGGCGCAGCGCCCGCGCGCCCTCCCTGATCGCAGCCAGCGGGTCGTCAAGAAAGTGCAAAACCTGATGAATGGTCACCAGATCGAAGCTCTCGCGCTCCACAGGCAGCGCGTAGACATCGCCCTGGCGAACCTGCGCATTGCCGATTGCCGCCAGATCGAGATTGGCACGCGCCACGGCAAGCATGTCGCGATTGATGTCGATACCGACGCCGCGAAGGTAAAGCGGCGCAAAAAGCTCCAGCAACCGGCCCGTGCCGGTGCCGACGTCCAGCATGGACTGAAACGGCTTGTCCCCGACAATCTTCTTGAGCGCGACCTCGACCGCGTCCTCGGAAACATGCAGCTTGCGTATCTGATCCCAACTGCCGGCATTGGCGCTGAAATAGGCGGCTGCCTTTTCCTGACGGCTGGACTTTACCTGAGAGAGCCGTTCCATGTCGCGTTCAACCAGCGCATCGGCATTGTCGAGACGCGCCAGAAGCCCGCGCGCGAGATCGCCGCTGATCGCATTGTCGGCAAGACGGAAGTAGGCCCATGCGCCTTCCTGATAACGCTCGATGAGATCAGCTTCCCCAAGCAGCTTCAGATGACGCGAAACACGCGGCTGGGATTGCCCCAATATTGTCGTGAGGTCCGAGACGGTGAGGTCCCCCCGCGCCAAAAGCGCCAGAATGCGCAAACGGCTTGGCTCAGCCACCGCTTTCAACACATCCACCATCTGATCGAGTTGCAATTGCAAACCGCTCATCGCTTTGCTCTCGGATTGACTAAAAGACATAAAGATATGTTTATATGGAAAACAATTTTGGTGCAAGGACTTTTCATAGAGAATGGTTGAGGCAATATCCGGCCTCGATGGGCTTGTCGGTCCGAGGCCCGGTTAAGCCGAAGTGCTGGTTGAACTTTTCAAGGTGTGGTGCATTCGCATCTTTAACAGCTTGGTATAAGGGATTCACGATGGCGCGCCCCGACAGCACTTGCCAAAGGGCGCAAACAAGGAAGGGAGACGGAATGAGTGCAGGCACCAATCGCCAGAAGGCAATCGCCAAATCGCTGACGCTTCTGCTTCCGGCCGTCCCCTATTCGGACTCCGAACCTATCCGCGCCGCAGCACTTGCGCCGCATATGAAGACGCTGCCGCCTTCCACCGCCGTGTGGCTTGCGACCGTTGCGCATGTGCGCCATTCCCACACCGACTACGATGCGTTGCGGGACGAAGGCTACGACAGGGATTCGGCGCGTTTCTTCGTTTTGGACGCGATTAACGCCAAACTTACGGAATGGCGCGCCACACGGCTCGTCTCGCCGGAGGACGACGAAGCGGTGCAGATGTAGCGCGTGAAAAGATCGACCCTGATCGATTGGGATTACTGCTTTGCCGCACATTTGGGGCGGGTCAGCCGCACCGTATATTGTCGCGGCCCGACAAGGCCCTGCGGCGTCGGCTGGGTGACGATTCTGGCCTTCAACCTGCATGTCCCGACCAGGACGTTGTAGGACCCGAAATCCTGCCGGGTGATGCTCTTGATGGGCTCGCCGGGAAAGCGCTTTCCTACCGCCTCGGTCACGGAGGCAAGTTCACGGCCTTCCTCGACATTCGGTGCGAGCACCGCATGGGCTGGAAAAGTCAGCAGAAATATGGACAGAACTGCTCCGGCTAACGGGAGCGCGAATGGACGCTCTATATCGTTGTCTTTCGGCGCAGACGCTTCACGGTTTTGCTTGCAATGCATTAATCTCGAAAAATATTTCATGAAATTACCCCCAAATAACTCAATGATAGCGCATCGCGGGATGCAAGGCTACTGAATGCATTCGGGCCCGGAATCGTATCGATCCGGGCCCGAAAACATGCCAGCATCGCGAATATCAGTCGACCGAGCCATGCCCTTGCAGATAGCCGTGCTTGCGCGGGTTCGGCATCAGGATACTGACGGCGAAGACGACTACCATCAGCACGGTCACATACCAGAAGAAGCCGCTTTCCATGCCCTGCTGCTTGAACCACAGCGCCACATATTCAGCCGTGCCGCCAAAAATCGCGTTGGCAATCGCATAGGAAAAGCCCACGCCGAGCGCCCGCACTTCCGCTGGAAACAGCTCTGCCTTCACGATGCCGCTGATGGAGGTGTACATGCTGACAATCGCCAGCGCGATCACGATATAGATGAACGCCCAGACCGGACTCTGCACCGAACCGATCAGCGTCAGGAGCGGAATGGTGGTCAGGATCGAAATGCCGCCAAAGCCGATCATCATCGTCTTGCGTCCGATCTTGTCGGACAAAGCGCCGAAGAGCGGTTGCATAAGCATGTAGACCAGCAGCACGAAGGTCATGGTTTCGCTGGCCGTTTCCTTGCTCATGCCGGCGGTATTGACCAGATATTTCTGCATATAGGTGGTGAAAGTATAGAAGGCGAGCGAGCCGCCTGCGGTGAAGCCGACGACGACGAGGAAAGCCTTGCGATGGTTCTTCCAGATATTGGCGAAGCTGCCCGCCGCCTTGTTGCCGCGGGTTTCTTCCGTCGAGGTCTCGTGAAGGGTCCGGCGCAGGAAAAGCGCCACGATGGCTGCAACACCGCCAATGGCAAATGGAATGCGCCAGCCCCAGGCATGAAGCTCATCCGATGTCAGGAAAAACTGCAGCACCACGATCACGAGAACCGCAAGCAATTGCCCGCCGATCAGCGTGACATACTGGAACGAGGAAAAGAAGCCACGGCGACCGGCAAGCGCCACCTCGCTCATATAGGTAGCGGTGGTGCCGTATTCGCCACCGACGGAAAGCCCCTGCAAGAGCCGCACGATCAGCAGCAGGAACGGCGCCAGAATGCCGATGCTCTCATAGGTCGGCAGAATAGCGATAGCGAAGGAGCCAAGGCACATCATCGTGACCGAAATCAGCATTGATGTGCGGCGTCCGAGCCTGTCGGCAATGCGGCCAAAAAGCCAGCCCCCGATAGGACGCATCAGGAAACCAGCGGCGAAAATCGCAGCAGCATTCAATAGCTGGCTGGTCTGGTCTTCGGCGGGGAAAAACTGCGATGCGAAGTAAAGCGCACCGAAGGAATAGACGTAGAAATCGTACCATTCCACCAGATTGCCCGATGCGCTGGCCACGATGGCAAAGACGCGGCGGCGCGTATCATGGGCATCATGTGTCCCTTCGATCTCGCCATTGGCGTCAGCATGCATTTCTGCATTGTTCATTCTGAAAACTCCCGATAGCAGGCGGTTATGAAGCAGCCTGCAAGCCGCCGATCCCATGCGGGGATTACTGAAATCGGCGATTGTTTCACTTCACAAACATAGAGCGCGACCCGCATCTCAATCGAAAGGCAGCCTCGCATTTGAAATGTCCTCCCGGTCTAATCATGCCGTCTGAATCGTCTGCGATGACAGACGGCCTTGAACCGGCGGTCTCGGTATTCATTCCCGACGAAAATATGAGCGGAGCAAGAGCATCGAAACCGGCGTCCTGAACGAAATCGCAACGGGATGAAACGCATCACGACATTGCGACTACGAACTCCATATCTAGAGCGGCTTCAGGAAGCGGCCAGACCATAGGAACAAAATCGTTTGCATGCAATCTATTCCAGTATAAGAAATTGCTAAATGGCATCGCCGGAACCGCTGCGCGATCCGGAGCAATGTAACCAATTGAAATAACTGAAAAATAAGACGGAGCGCCTACACGGGTAGTCGATCAAATCCCCGTGTAGAACGATGTTTGAGACGCTATTTTTTCTGAGCGACCAGAAAAATACGCGGAAAACGCAGCAGGACTTTTCCATCGACCGTCGCAGGATAATGCGGAGCAATCCTCGCCCTGTAGGCCTTCAGGTAATCGGCCTGCTCCTGTTCGTCGAGCGGATCGAGAAACGGCCGCAGTCCGGTCCCCTTCACCCATTCCACGATTGCATCCACGCCGTCCAGAGGATGGTTATAGATCGTATGCCATATATCGATCCGGGCAGACTGACCGGCCAGCGCGTTATAATATTCCGTCACCGGCGGCAGAGGCTCTCTCCCCTCGGTGCCGATCTTCGCGGCAAAAGCTTCTGTTCTGGCAACATCGCGCATCCCGACATGGGTTGGCTCATTCATATTGTCAGGCATCTGGACAGCCAGCACCGCGCCCGGACGAAGCCGCGACAACAGGCGTTTCATCTCTGCTATGTGATCGGGAATCCACTGGAAAACGGCATTGGAGAAAAGGACATCCGTCCCGGCATCCGGTTCGAAGCGACTTGCGTCACCAACAGCGAAGGTGAGCTTGGGCAAGCGGGCTTTAGCCTTCTCTATCATGTCGGGAGACGTATCGAAGCCGGAAATTTCCGCGTCCGGCCAGCGTTCGGCCAGCAGTTCCGTCGAGTTGCCCGGTCCGCAGCCGATATCGACGACCTTGCGCGGCTCATCGATCGGTATCCGCGCCAGAAGGTCTCGCGCCGGGCGGCTGCGTTCATCTTCAAACTTCAGATATTGCTGTGCAGACCAGTCTTTCATCCTGTTTCCTTTCATCAAATGAAAAGGCCGGTGCAATGCACCGGCCTTAACTTTAAACCGCCAAAGGTTCGTTGAGGTTCTGGGTATGGCGAGGCGAAAATGGTGAGGTTCGAGAACCGGAGCGGAGCGCACTTTGCGTATGTGAGCACCGGAAGCGCAGAACCGCGCCATTTGCAGACCGCCAGAACCTGAACATCTCGAACCTTACCGCGTCAGCGGCTTGTAAGTGACCCGCTTGGGGTTGACGCTATCCGGTCCGAGACGGCGGATCTTGTCAGCCTCATAGTCCTCGAAGTTGCCTTCGAACCATTCGACATGGCTGTCGCCTTCGAATGCGAGGATGTGCGTTGCCAAGCGGTCGAGGAACATACGATCGTGGCTGATGATAACCGCGCAGCCAGCGAAATTTTCGAGCGCATCTTCAAGCGCGCCCAGCGTTTCCGTGTCGAGATCGTTGGTCGGTTCGTCGAGGAGCAGGACATTGCCGCCTGACTTCAGCATCTTCGCGAGGTGAACGCGATTGCGCTGTCCGCCGGAAAGATTGCCGACCTTCTGCTGCTGGTCGCCGCCCTTGAAGTTGAACGCACCGCAATAAGCGCGGGAGTTCATCTCGAACTTGCCGAGCTTGATAACGTCATTGCCACCGGAAATCTCTTCCCAGACGGTCTTGTTGGCATCGAGCGCGTCGCGGCTCTGGTCGACATAGGACAGATGAACCGTGTCGCCGATGCGAACCGAACCGTTATCCGGCTGCTCCTGACCCGTCAGCATCTTGAAGAGCGTCGACTTACCGGCACCGTTCGGGCCGATGACGCCGACAATGCCACCAGCCGGAAGCTTGAAGCTCAGATCGTCGATCAGCAGGCGGTCGCCAAAGCCCTTCGACAGGTTCTCAACCTCGATGACCACCTGACCGAGACGCTCGCCAACCGGGATGATGATCTGCGCATCCCCGGGGCGGCGCTCTTCCGCGCTCTTGACCAGTTCGTCATAGGCCTTGATACGCGCCTTGGACTTGGCCTGACGCGCCTTCGGGCTTGCCGAAATCCACTCGCGTTCACGCGACAGCGCCTTTTCACGGGCAGCTTCCTCGCGTCCTTCCTGCGCCATACGCTTGGCCTTGGCTTCCAGATAGGCGGAATAGTTGCCTTCGTACGGAATGCCGCGGCCACGGTCGAGCTCGAGAATCCAACCCGTCACATTGTCGAGGAAGTAGCGATCGTGGGTGATGATCAGCACCGAGCCCGGATATTCGCGCAGGTGCTTTTCAAGCCATGCGGTCGTTTCGGCGTCCAGATGGTTGGTCGGTTCGTCGAGGAGCAGCAGGTCGGGCTTCGAGAGCAGAAGCTTGCAAAGCGCCACGCGGCGCTTTTCACCGCCCGAGAGCTTGGTCACGTCAGCATCGCCCGGCGGGCAGCGCAGCGCTTCCATCGCCATTTCCACCTGACTTTCCAGATCCCAGAGGTTCTGGCTGTCGATGATGTCCTGGAGCTTTGCGCCCTCATCCGCCGTTTCGTCGGAATAGTTCATCATCAACTCGTTGTAACGGTCGATAATCGCCTTCTTCTCAGCGACACCTTCCATCACATTGCCGAGCACGTCCTTTGAGGGATCGAGCTCCGGTTCCTGCGGGAGATAACCGCAGGTAGCACCTTCGGCGAGCCATGCCTCGCCGGTATATTCCTTGTCGAGGCCGGCCATGATCTTGAGCACGGTCGACTTGCCGGCGCCGTTCGGGCCGAGAATGCCGATCTTGGCGTCAGGGTAGAAGGAGAGATGAATATTCTCCAGAATCTTCTTGTTGCCATAGGCCTTGTTGAGGCCGGACATGTGATAAATGAACTGGCGTGCCATAAAGCGCGTCGTCTCCGCAGGTTGAGAAGCGCGGGTCGCTGATCGTGTCGAACCGCGCGGAAATTGCTGAGTGTCTGAATCAAAAAGCGTCAAGCCGTGGCGAAAATGGTGGTTTTCGAGAACCGGAGCGCAGTGTACATAAGTACATGAGCACCGGAAGCGCAGAAAATCACCATTTGCAGCCAGGCATGGCGACTTTTGGATCAGACACTGAGGCGTATGTAGGCCAAATATGCCCCGGAAGCAAACGCCAACCCGCGAAGCGGAAGCAGCCGAAACCGCCCGTCTCATATCTGCTGGAAAAACATATAATGAAACCGGGCGCGGATATTTCCGTCACCCGGTTTCCCCTCTGGCCACTGTCCGCGAAAGTTTCCTCCCTTTCATCGGACAGCCTGCAAGTTATGCCGTGAAAATCTCGTTCTGGACGCCGTTGGATTGCCCTTCAAAAACCCGTCTTGGAAGCTAGATTTGCCCAAGCTTTTGCGCTTTTCAAGCAGAATCTGCACAAAAAACGTAATTGCCTAAAATTCATTCACACCACGTTCCAATGCCTGTTTAAGCGACGCCGCATCGTGGGAGATTGACTATTTGCACGGCATAAAATCAGATGGTGAAATGAT
>Ga0182735_1001654_pt1 | contig 14601 bp, 11 predicted proteins | sample eDN5th30CKraftMG_FD_128524 | JGI IMG/M metagenome (GOLD analysis project Ga0182735, IMG submission 128524) | Enriched Miracle-Growth compost microbial communities from Emeryville, California, USA - eDNA 5th pass 30_C Kraft MG (version 2) (version 2) ... | reverse complement strand
TGCTTGGCATCGGCGACGATGCCGACGGTCACCGGGTAGTTCTTGCCGATCTCGTGGGGATCGATGTCGATGTGGATCAGCTTCGACGGCGGGATGGCGAAGGTCACGCCCTTGGCGTAGCTGGACGAGGACCAGTCGGTGAAGCGGCAGCCCACGGCGACGATCACGTCGGCGCTGGAGGCCATGGCGTTGCCGCACAGGGTACCGGTCTGGCCGACGCTGCCGGCGAACAGCGGATGGTCCTCGGGGAAGCCGCTCTTGCCGTTCCAGGTGGTCACCACCGGGATCTGCCATTGCTCGGCCAGGGCCAGCACTTCGTTCCAGGCTTCGCCGGTGATCACGCCGCCGCCGATGACCAGGATCGGCCGCCGGGCTTCCCGGAGTACTTTCACCGCAGCTTCCACCGCAGCCGGATCGGGGAAGACCTTGCCCACCGGCACGCGTTCTTCCAGGGCGTGCAAGGTGACGTCCGCCGCCTCGGCCTGCACGTCCATGGGAATCTCGATGTGCACCGGACCGGGGCGGCCGGTGGTCATCGAGCTCCAGGCGCGGTGCATGATGAAGGGCATTTCCTCGACGCGGGTGGCCACCCAGTGGCGCTTGGAGACGGCCTCGGCGATCTTCGGGAAGTCGTTGTCGGTGTAGCGCTCCAGTTCCTGCAGCAGGCCGTGGCCGCGCATGTGCGTCGGCGGGCCGCCGGTGATCAGCATCAGGCTGGTGGAGTCGGTGAAGGCGGTGGCCATGCCGATCACGGTATTGCTGGCGCCGGCGCCGATGGAGGTCACCGCGGCCATCGGTTTACCGCTGACGCGGTAGTAACCGTCGGCGAGGTGTACGGCGCTCTGCTCGTGGAACACCTGGATGAATTTGAGTTTGGAATCCTCTTCGAGGAAGGCATCGGTAAGGGTCCAGATGCCGTGGCCGGGAATGCCGGCGACGTACTCGACACCATAGTTCTTCAAGGTCTGGGCAACCACCTGGCTGCCGGTCAGCTTGGTCATGATTTCGCTCCTGGGGGACGCAACGGGGGAGGGCGGCCGGCCCTCGTGGGGAGACGGCCTCAGCGGCGCGCGGCCCAGGCCAGACCCTGCCTGGTCAGGCGGCGGATGTTGGGGTCGGCGAGGTTGCCGGTGTCGTGCCCGATGGAGTGGTAGAACACCCGCCCCGCGCCCCACTCGCGGACCCAGGCCACCGGGCTCTTGTGGCCCTTGAGCCAGGGCATGGGGTTGCCGTCGAAGGTGGTTTCGGCCAGCACGTGCAGGTTCGGGTCGACCTGCATGTAGTACTGCTCCGAGCGCACCTCGAAGTCCTCGACGCCTTCGCTCACCGGGTGCGAGCGGTCGATCAGGTTGACGGTGTACGGATGCGGGAAGCCTTCGCCGGCAGGGTGCTCCAGGAAGGAGCCGCCGAGCACCATGTGGTACTTGAGACTGGCGCGGAAGGCGGCGCCGGCGCCATGCCAGCCGACCAGCCCGGTGCCGCCCTCGATGGCTTCGAGCAGGCGGTTTTCCTGGGCGGCGGTGAGGGTTTCGGTGGTTACCGCGTTGTTCCAGCCGATGACGATCAGGTCGTAGCCGGTGAGGTCGCGGTCGAGGGTGAAGATGTCGGTGGATTCCTCCACCTGGAAGTCCAGCTCGCGGAACAGCTCCCGCGCCCAGGCGGCGATTTCGTAGGGGAAGTGGCCAGGCCAGCCACCGTAGAGGTACAGGACACGCGTCACGGCGATCACCTCGGTCGGATATTGTTATTGGTTCGACAGGATGCGGTTATACGTATAACCTGCTTTCCAAACTATCATCCTGTACCGCGCTGTCAATCGCTTCCTGAGAAAATTCGCGGCGCCGGATGGACCTTGCGCTGGCATGCTCCATGCCGGGCGCGCAGAGAAAATGTTATACGTATCACCTTCGCAGCCAGGGCTGCGCCGCCGCAGGAGAAGAGGTTCCGCATGGTGTCGATGAAGGACGTGGCGAGGGAGGCCGGGGTTTCGCAACCCACGGTGTCGAACGCCTACAACGGTTCGAGCAAGGTGTCGCAATCGGTGCGCGAGCATATTTTCGCCGTGGCCGAGCGCCTGGGCTATCCCGGCCCCAACGTACAGGCGCGCAGCCTGCGCTCCGGGCGCGTCGGGGCCATCGGCCTGATCGTGATGGACCAGTTGTCCTACGCCTGCGCCGACCCCTGGGTGATGGCCCTGCTGCGCGGCATCAGCAGCGTCAACGAGCTGTCCAACGTGGCCCTGACGCTGTTTCCGATGAACAACCGGCGCATCCAGGAGGGCGCTGGCGGCGATGCCAGCCTGGCGGTGCGCGGGCTGGTGGACGGGTTGATCATCTCGACGCTGCCCGACGACAGCCCCACCGTGCAGTCCATCCTGCGGCAGAAGATTCCCCTGGTGGTGGTGGACTCGCCGCTGGTGGAAGGCGCGCACTACGTGGGCATCGACGACCGCGGCGCCGCCCGCGAGCAGGTGCGCCACCTGCTGGAACTGGGGCATCGGCGGCTGGGGATCATCGTCGAGCGGCTGCGCCCGGATGGCCATCGCGGCCTGGTCGACCGCAAGCGCTTCGAGCAGTCCAGCGAGATGATCGCCCGCGAGCGGCTGGCCGGCTACATCGAGGCCGCCGAGGCGGCGGGCATCGGTTTCGAGCAGTTGCAGATCGTCGAGGCCGGCGGCTTCGACAGCGCCTCGGGGCAGGCGGCGGCAGAGACGCTGCTGCGCAAGCAGGAAGTCAGCGCGGTGGTGGCCAGCTCCGACGTCATGGCCCTGGCCTGCATGAACGCCGCCCGCGAGCTGGGGTTGCGGGTTCCCCAGGACGTCTCGGTGATCGGCTTCGACGACATTCCGGAAGCGGCCTCCCAGGGCCTGACCACCATCCGCCAGCCGCTGGTGGAGAAGGGCGTGTGCGCGGCGAAGTTCCTCACCGAGATCCTCGCCTCCCCGCCGCCGCCGGGCGCCGCGCCCAAGCGCAAGATCTTCGCCACCCAGTTGGTGGTGCGCAGTTCGACCGGGCCGGCGGAGTCCGCCCGCTGAGTTGCCGGATGACGCAGCGGGCGCACAAAAGTGCGTCACCTGCCGGCCGGCTGAGAAATTGAGGCCGGCGCCCGGCGCGCCCTATCGTTCGCCGCAGACGGGCGACTGAGCCGCCGTCACCCAGCCGCTGTACCCGCTGCGCGGCGCCAGCCGCCGTTCTTCCTCGACCCGGGTCCGCCGGGCGTTTTCCCGGAGATGCCATGTCGAACCTCCATGCCGCGGGCCTGCCCGCCCTTTCCGTACGCGCCTGCCGCCTGACCTTCCTGATCTCCGGGCTGGGCATGGGCGCCTGGGCGCCGCTGGTGCCCTATGCCCGCGAACGGGCGCAGATCCACGAGGGCCAGCTGGGCGTGCTGTTGCTCTGCCTGGGCCTGGGCTCCATGACCATGATGCCGGTGGCCGCCTGGCTGGCCGCGCGCATCGGCTGCCGCCGCACCATGCTGCTGGCCTGTTCGGTGGTCGCGGTGAGCCTGGTGTTTCTCGCCAGCCTGTCGTCCTTCGGGCTGCTGATGGCCTTCCTGGTGCTGTTCGGCGCCGGCATCGGCAGCGCCGACGTGACCATGAACCTGCAGGGGGTGATGGTCGAGCGCGCCCTGGGCCGTTCGCTGATGCCGGGTTTCCACGGCCTGTTCAGCCTGGGCAGCATCCTCAGCGCCGCCGGGATCAGCGCGGCCCTCTGGCTGGGGGCCTCGCCGTTGCAGGCGATCCTCTGTCTGCTGCTGGCCGCGCTGTGCCTGCTGCTGGGTTTCCAGCGGCACATGCTGGCCTCTGGCGAAGGCGCCGGCGGGCCGATCCTGGTGCGGCCCAGCGGCCCGGTGCTGCTGCTGGGCGCGCTGTGCTTCATCGCCTTCCTGGTGGAGGGCTCGATGCTCGACTGGAGCGCGGTGTTCCTGGCGCAGGTACGCCACGTCGAGCTCAGCCAGGCCGGCCTGGGCTATGCGCTGTTCTCGGTCACCATGGCACTCGGCCGGCTCAACGGCGAGCGCGTCCTGCGCCGCCTGGGCGAGCGCCGGCTGCTGCTGGCCGGCGCCTTCCTGGCCATGGCCGGCATGCTCCTGGCGGTGTGCCTGGAGCACCGGGGCTTCGCCCTGGCGGGCTTCGTGCTGGTCGGCGCGGGCATCGCCAACATGGTGCCGGTGTTCTGTTCCCTGGCCGGCCGGCAGACGCGCATGCCCGCCGGCCAGGCCATCGCCTCGATCACCAGCATCGGCTACCTGGGCGTGCTGATGGGGCCGGCCATGGTCGGCTTCATCGCCCAGGCCAGCAGCCTGGGGACGGCGTTCCTCTGCGTGGCTTCGCTGTTGCTGCCGATCGCCGCCTGCGCGCCGCGCATCGTCCGCGGCGCCGCCTGAGCGCGCCTCAGGCGGGGAACAGCAGGGGCTGGCTGGCCTGGCCGAGGTTGCGCCCGAACTCGGTCTGGGCGATGTGCTCGGCCACCCGCAGCGCCTGGGCGGCGATGGTCAGCGCCGGGTTGACGGCGGCGGAGGAGGGGAAGAAGGAGGCGTCGACGACGAACAGGTTGCGCTGGTCGTAGGCGCGGCAGTACGGGTCCAGCGCGGCCTGCCGCGGGTCGTCGCCGAAGCGCACGGTGCCGCACTGGTGCGAGGTGGTGGCCACCGGCATCAGCTTGGTCAGCACCAGCGGCAGGCCGGCCTTGCGCATGATCCGCGTCATGCGCCTGACCAGCTCCTGGTGCGCCCGCAGGTTGTTGCGGGTGACGCTCAGCCTGATCATGCCGTTCTCCACGGTGACGCGGTTGTCCGGGTCGGGCAGGTCCTCGGACATCACCCACCAGTCGTAGCTGCGCGCGGCGAAGAAGGCGTTCACCGCGTCCGGCACCCAGGCGTTGGCGGCGGTCATCATCCCGGCCTTGAGCTTGCCCAGCGAATGGATGCAGCCCATGGGGTAGGGGAACTCGGCGTCGCCGAAGTAGAAGTCGTTGAGCGCCACGGTCTTCTGGAAGCGGGTTTCGTTGCGCCCGAAGGACAGCGCCATCAGCGCGGTGTTGTTGTGCGCCATGTAGTGCCGGCCGACCACCCCGGAGCTGTTGGCCACCCCCTGCGGCGCCTGTTCGCAGGCGGACTTGAGCAGCAGCGCCGCCGAGTTTATCGCGCTGGCGGCGAGGATGACGATGGGCGCGCTGAGGATCTCGCGCTCGCCCTCATGCTCGACCTCCACGCCGCTGACCGACTTGCCGTCCGCCGACAGCAGCAGCCGCTCGGCGCGGGTGTTGGTGCGCAGGGTCACGCGCCCGGTGGCCAGCGCCGGGAGCATGGCGCTGATCTCGGCGTCGGCCTTGGCGTCGATCCGGCAGGGGTAGCCGTCGCAGGTGTCGCAGCGCACGCAGTGGCCTTCCGGCGGCAGGTGGATCGCCGCTGGCTGCGGGAAGGGGTGGTGGCCCTGCCGGCGAATCGCCCCCAGCAAGCGCTCCATCGGCGGGTCGGAGGCCACGCCGGGGTGCGGGAAGGGCGCCGAGCGGGGCGCCTCGCTGGGGTCGATGCCGGCGCTGCCGTGCACGTGGTAGAGGCGCTCGGCCTGGGCGTAGTAGGGCTCCAGGTCCCGGTAGCGGATCGGCCAGGCCGGCGAGACGCCGTCATGGTGGCGCACTTCCTCGAAATCGCGTTCGCGGAAGCGGATCAGTGTACAGCCGAAGAATTTCGAGGCGCCGCCGACGTTGTAGAAGATCGACGGGTTGAACGGCTGGCCGCGGCCGTCGAGCCAGGTGTCGCGGCCGACGTACTTGCGCTGCACGTAGACCGCCTCGGCGCTCCAGTTGTCGGCTTCGCGCGGCAGGAAGTCGCCGCGCTCCAGCACCAGCACGTCCAGGCCCAGCTGCGCCAGGCGGTAGGCCGAGGTGGCGCCGCCGACGCCACTGCCGATGATGATGACGTCCGGCGTGCGGGCGGCGCCGTTATTGTTGTTATGGCTCATGCGAGGCTCCTCGAGCGCTGGCCGGATCGCGTGCGGGCACGGACCTCCGGCGAGGGATTCACGATGGGAGCAGGCTACCGCCTGGCGGGGGGGAATCAATTTCGCAGAGGCGAAGTGTCTTTCTCACTCTGACGCAGGTTAGTGAGTAGGTTTACGAATATTCACGGGTGAAGGTGTTACCGGGTAACGCGTATTGACGCGTTTACCGGCTCCAGTACGCCGCCAGCCCGACTGCGCCGGCGCCGGTGCGTCTGCCGGGGCGACGGCACCATCCTTGCTTGCTCCGCGCCAGGGCTGCCATCGGGGCGATGCCCGCCAGCGAGTCTGCCAAACACGCCATGCACAACGACCAGTATTTTCCGGAGAACCTGCGCATCCTCTGCGAGCAGGCCGGGACCATTTCCGAGATGTGCCGCCGGATCGGCATCAACCGCCAGCAGTTCAACAAGTACCTGGCCGGCACCCACGCGCCCTCGAAGAACAACCTGCGGGCCATCGCCAGCTTCTTCGGCCTGAGCGCCGACGTGCTGTTCTCCAACCCCAACGACTTCCGCTCGATGATGGAGGGCGGCCACTTCCACCTGTTCCGCAGCGTGGTGCAGTCGCCGAAGATGCTGATGTTCATCAACGAGATGCTGCAGACCGGCGAGTCGCGCCTGGGCGAGATGACCGGCGTCTACGAGCGCTACCACTATTCGTCGATCTACAAGGGGCAGATAGTGCGCTCGATCTTCTGCCTCTACGAGCGCGACGGCATGCTCATGCACTACTACGTCGAGCGCTTCCCGAACATGGATGGCAGCGGCAAGGTCGACTACCTGTTCAAGTACCACGGCATAAGCTTCCTGATCGCCAGCCGGCTGTTCTCCATCGACTTCGAGACCATCCAGAAGAACGAGATGACCTTCAGCAACCTGGCGGCGGTCAGCCGCAATTCGAAGAAGTACATCTTCGGCGTCACCAGCGGCATCGCCGCGACCATGATGCGCCAGCCGGTGGCGGCCAAGGTGGCGATGAGCTTCGTCGGCAAGGGGTTGATCCGCAAGGCCAACCTGCGCCGCGCCACGGTGCTTTCGCCCAGCGACCCGTCGATCCCGAAGGAGGTCATCATCTACCTGAACTCCGGCAACTCCACCATCGATTCCGCCTGAGCGCGCCACCGCCGCTGCGCTTGCGTCAGGCTGCGAAGTTTGGCTGCCGGTCGCGAAATGTACAAAGCCTCCCGCCGCGCGCACCTTGACGCGAGGCGGCCAGCCTGCCAGGCACGAAGCCTGGCGCATCGAGGATGCACGGGCCGCCCCCGGCGTGCGTCCTTCAGGTCTGGATGGAGGAAGCAATGCCCGGTTCGGTGAAGAGTTACCTGATGCCCTTTTCCAACGTCGCCCACTTGCCGTTGGAGGAGAAGTTCCGCGCCACTCGGCTCGCCGGTTGTTCCCTGCTGTCGCTGATGCCGCTGGAGGTCGAGCGCGAGCTGGCCGCCGGGCGCAGCCTGGCGGACATCGCCGGGATGGCGGCGGGGCAGGGCGTGCGCATCGCGCGCCTGGACCCACTGAACACCTGGCCACGGCTGTGGCGCCCGGACAACATGGACGAGGCCTACATCCGGAGCGTGGCGACCACCCCCGAGCGGTTCTTCGAACTGTCCGAGGCGCTGGGCTGCACGCACATGAGCCTGAACGCCACCTTCCCGCGCGATGCCATGCCGCTGGAGGAAGTCATCCGCCACTACGCGGCGATCTGCGCGCGGGCCGCCGAGCACGGCCTGCTCTGCGACCTGGAGTTCATTCCGCTGTGGGGCGTGCCGGGCCTGGACATGGCCTGGGACATCGTCCGCGAATCCGGCGCCGGCAACGGCGGGCTGGTGTTCGACGCCTGGCACTTCGTGCGCAGCCACTCCGACATCGAGCTGCTGCGGCGCATCCCGGGCGAGCGCATCCACTGCGTCCAGCTCAATGACGGGCCGCTGCAGCTGCCGGCGGGCGTGAGCCTGAAGGACAACTGCTACGACCGCTACTTCCCCGGCGACGGCGAGTTCCCGCTGGCGGCCATCGTCCGCGCGCTGGCCGACATCGATGGCCTGGAGCAGGTGGGCGCCGAGGTCTTCTCGCCGATGCTCGCCGCCATGGGCACCGAGGAGGTCGCCGCGCGCAGCCGCGACTCGGTGGCCGGCGTGCTGGCCGCCTGCGCGATCCCTGCCTGAATCGCTGGGCCTCCCGGAAGGCGCCCGCGCCTTCCGGGCGTGCCCGTGGGCTCATGCCTGATCGGGTGACGCACAGTAAAAACTTTAATGCGTCACTTTGCGTCAATTACCGCTTCGCTGAGAAATTGTTTGCGCAGTGTGCGGGCCGTAGTTTTTCCATCACGGGGCAGGTCACAAGGCCCTGGGCAAAGCACCACAAACAACAATACCGCCCATAAAGAGGAGTACCCCGCATGACGCTCACAGGTGTCTTGGCATCCGCAATTCCCGCAGCCGCCGCGCCCCGCTGCGACGCACGCCGAGGGTGACGAGCATGGCCGTTCCCTCGCACCCGCCGCGGCGGGCCAGCCTCAGCGGCTGGTCGTTCAAGTCCATCATGGTCCTGCTGCCCAGCGTGCTTCTGCTGCTGGTGGTGGTGTATGGCTTCATCGCCTGGACCATCGGCATTTCCTTCACCTCCTCGCGCTTCATCGCCACCTTCGATTTCGTCGGCCTGCAGCAGTACAGCAAGCTCTGGCGGACCGACCGCTGGCTGGTCGCCGTGGACAACCTGTGGGTGTTCTCGGCGCTGTTCATCGGGCTGTCGGTGGTGGCAGGCGTGCTGCTGGCGATCTTCCTCGACCAGAAGATCCGCCTGGAGAACTTCATCCGCAGCATCTACCTGTACCCCATGGCGATCTCCTTCATCGTCACCGGCGTGGCCTGGAAGTGGATACTCAACCCCAGCCTGGGCCTGGAGAGGTTCGTGCGCGGGCTGGGCTTCGCCGACTTCACCTTCGACTGGCTGATCAACCCGGACAAGGCGGTCTACACCCTGGTGATCGCGGCGTTCTGGCAGTCCTCGGGGTTCATCATGGCGATCTTCCTCTCCGGCCTGCGCGGCGTCGACGCCGAGCTGTTCCGCGCCGCCCGCCTGGAGGGCGCGAGCCTTCCGCGGGTGTACTGGTCGATCGTGCTGCCGACCCTGCGCCCGGTGTTCTTCAGCGCCATCGTCATCCTGCTCTACCAGGCGCTGCGCTCCTTCGACCTGGTGGTGGCGCTGACCAACGGCGGCCCCGGCTTCTCCAGCGACCTGCCGACCACCTTCATGTACCAGTACACCTTCGGCCGCGGCCAGCTCGCCCAGGGTGCCGCCAGCGCCGTGATGATCACCCTGACCGTGGTCGCCATCGTCGTTCCCTACCTGTACTCGGAGATCCGCAATGAACGCCTCAACGCTCGCTGACCGGCTGCCGCTGCGCAGGGCCGCGCGGCCGCTCAGGCTCAACCGCGTGCTGGGGTGGTGCGTGGTGTACGCCACGCTCGCGCTCTTCGCGCTGTTCTTCCTGGCGCCGCTGTTCGTGATGGTCACCACCTCGCTCAAGAGCATGGCGGAGATCCGCGGCGGCGCGCTGATCGGGCTGCCCCATGAAGTCACCTTCCAGCCGTGGATCGACGCCTGGTCGAAGGCCTGCGTGGGGGTCAACTGCACGGGCCTGAGCCCGTTCTTCGCCAACACCTTCTACCTGGTGGTGCCGGCGACGCTGATCCCGACCCTGATCGGCGCGCTCAACGGCTACGCCCTGACCCAGGTGCGCTTCCGCGGGCAGAACCTGGTGTACGCGATCATCCTGTTCGGCTGCTTCACGCCCTACCAGGCGATCATGATTCCGCTGGCCAACCTGCTCGGCAAGCTGGGCCTGGCCGGGAGCATTCCGGGGCTGATCTTCGCCCACGTGGTGTATGGCCTGCCGTTCACCACCATGTTCTTCCGCAACTACTTCGTCTCGGTGCCCAGGGACCTGACCAACGCCGCGCGCATCGACGGCTCCGGGTTCTTCCAGACCTTCTGGCACGTGATGCTGCCGATGTCCCTGCCGATCATGGTGGTGGTGGTCATCTGGCAGTTCACCAGCATCTGGAACGACTTCCTGTTCGGCGTCGCCTTCACCACCGGCGACCAGGTGCCGATCATGGTCGCGCTCAACAACATCGTCAGCAGCAGCACCGGCGAGCGGCCCTACAACGTCGACATGGCCTCGGCCATCCTCGCCGCGCTGCCCACGCTCGCCGTGTATCTGTTCGCCGGCAAATATTTCATTCGCGGCTTGATGGCCGGTTCCGTGAAGGGGTAACACCATGGCTTCGCTGAGTATTCAGAACCTGTACAAGTCCTACGGCGACGTGTCCGTCCTCAAGGACATCAACATCGAGGCCGAGGACGGCGAATTCCTGGTGCTGCTCGGCCCCTCCGGCTGCGGCAAGTCGACCCTGCTGTCGGCCATCGCCGGCCTCGACGACATCAGCGGCGGGCACATCCTCATCGACGGCGAGTCGGTGGAGGGCCTGGAGCCCAAGGACCGCGACATCGCCATGGTGTTCCAGTCCTATGCGCTGTACCCGACCATGAGCGTGCGCAAGAACATCGAGTTCGGCATGCGGGTGCGCGGCGTGCCCGAGGCCGAGCGCGAGGCGGCGGTCGCCCGGGTCGCCGAGACGCTGCAGATCCAGGCGCTGCTCGAGCGCAAGCCGGGCCAGCTGTCCGGCGGCCAGCGCCAGCGCGTGGCCATCGGCCGGGCCCTGGTGCGCTCGCCGAAGATCTTCCTGTTCGACGAACCGCTGTCCAACCTCGACGCCAAGCTGCGGGTGGACATGCGCGCCGAGATCAAGAAGCTCTACCAGCGCCTGCGCGCCACCATCGTCTACGTGACCCACGACCAGATCGAGGCCATGACCCTGGCGACCAGGATCGTGATCATGAAAGGCGGCGTGGTGCAGCAGATCGGCTCGCCCGAGGAGATCTACGAGAAGCCGGTGAACACCTACGTGGCGAGTTTCATCGGTTCGCCGCCGATGAACCTGCTGCCGGCGACCTTCCACCAGGACCCGTCCGGTTGCTGGCTGGCGCTGGCCGACAGCGAGAGCCGCGCCAACCGCCTGTGCATTCCCGCGCCGCGGGAAGCCGGCGCCCTGGCCGATGGCCAGGCGGTGCTCGCCGGCATCCGCCCCGAGGCCATCTCGCTGCAGGGCGAGGGCGCCAGCGCTTCGCAGCAGTGCATCGACGCGCGGGTGGAAGTCCTCGAACCCACGGGCTCGGACCTCTACGCCAACCTGAGCATCGGCGGCCATCCGCTGACCGCGCGGCTGCGCACCCGCTGCGGGCTGGAACTGGGGCCGGCGAGCTTCTGCGTCGAGACCTCCGCCATCCAGGTGTTCGACGAGCGCAGCGGCCTGCGCATCGAGCTGCAGGATGCCGCCCAGCTGGCGCTGGAGCAGGACGACAGCCGGGCCGTGGCCGGCAGGGTTTCGCGGTTCCCCGGGAAGTGAAGTGCAATGCCAACCAACGACAAATACGACAAGAACGTAGCGGGTGAGGGCACGACAATGAAGCAATCCTACAAGGGCGCAGCGGGACCGGCAGCCGGCATGAAGCTCACGCTGGCGCTGGCGGCAACGCTGGCGAGCCTGTCCGGCCAGGCCGCCGACAACAGCATCGAGGTCATGCACCAGTGGACCTCCGCCAGCGAGTCGGCGGCGATGAAGGTGCTGCGCGACGCGGCCACCGCCCAGGGGCTGGAGTGGAAGGACTCGGCGATTTCCGGCGACGGCGGCAAGAACCTCACGCAGACCCTGCAGGCGCGTTTCGCCGCCGGCAACCCGCCGGAGGCCACCCAGGCGCAGCCGCAGTTCGTCCTGGAGTACACCCAGGCCGGCGCCCTGGGCGACATCTCCAGCGTCGCCAATGCCGAGGGCTGGAAGCAGCTGATCTCGCCCGAGCTCTACCAGTACATGAGCGCCGACGGCAAGGTGGTGGCGGTGCCGCTGAACCAGCGGCGCGAGAACATGCTGTGGATCAACAAGAAGGTGCTCGACCAGTACGGCGGCAAGGTGCCGGCCAACTGGGACGAGTTCATCGAACTGGGCAAGCGGATGAAGGCCGGCGGGGTGATTCCCCTGGCGCTGGGCGGCGACGACTGGCAGGAAGCCGAGGTCTGGAGCGACATCCTGATCGGCCAGGGCGGGGTGGACTTCTACAAGAAGGCCATCATCCAGCTGGACAAGGACGCGCTGAAGAGCCCGCAGATGGTCAAGGTGTTCGACACCTTCCGCCAGGTCCTGGCGCTGGCCGACCCCAACCGCGCCGGGCTGGACTGGGCGATCGCCACCGGCAAGGTGATCCGCGGCGAGGCCGCCATGCAGTTCCAGGGCGACTGGGCCAATGGCGAGTTCCACAACGCCGGGCTCAAGCCCGGTACCGACTACATCTGCGCGGCGGCGCCCGGCCACGGCCACGCCTTCGTGTTCCTCTCCGACTTCCTGGCCTTCTTCAAGCCGGCCAGCCAGAGCGTGCAGCATAACCAGGAGGTGCTGGCCAAGGTCGCCATGTCCCGCGAGGTGCAGGAGAACCTCAACCTCACCGGCGGCTCGATCCCGGCGCGCCTGGATGTGCCGCGCGATCGCTACAACGACTGCGCCAAGCAGGCCTTCGCCGACCGCGAGGAGGGCATCAAGGATGGCTCGCTGATCCCCTCGTTCATCGAGAACACCGCGCTGGCCCGTGACCTGCGCGCGCCGATCATGGATGTGATCACCCAATTCGCCAACTCGCCGAAGATGACCGGCGAGCAGGCGGTTCAGAAAATCCTCGAGGGGCTGTCGGAGTAACCCGGCGCCTCCAGGCCAGGTGAAACGGGGCGGCCGCGCCATGGCCGGCCCGTTTCCCTCCCAGTAACCCGCAGACGGTCTGTGCCCGAGCGATTGGGCGCGAGGGCTTGCTGCGTCCGCAGAAAAGGTGATGTATGGCTGAGTGGATCAAACAGGCGAAACCCTCGGAGCAGCAGGTCGCGAACAGCGACCGGCTGAAGGCGGATGTTTCGCGCATTCTTCTGGATATCGAAAAGCGCGGCGACGCCGCCGTTCGCGAGCTGTCGGTGAAGTTCGACGGCTGGGACCGCAGCGACTACCGCCTCGGCGCCGCGGAAATAGACCGCTGCCTGTCGCAGCTGACCCAGCGCGAGCACGACGACATCCTCTTCGCCCAGGCCCAGGTGCGCCGCTTCGCCGACGCCCAGCGCAAGTCGCTGCTGGACGTGGAGATCGAGAGCATTCCCGGGGTGGTGCTGGGCCACAGGCACATTCCGGTCAACGCCGCCGGCTGCTATGTGCCCGGCGGCAAGTACCCGCTGCTGGCTTCGGCGCACATGTCCATCGTCACCGCCAAGTCGGCGGGGGTGCGCAACATCGTCACCGCGGCGCCGCCGTTCCAGGGCAAGCCGGCGCCGTACATCGTGGCCGCCCAGCACCTGGCCGGCGCCGACGCCATCTACTGCCTGGGCGGCATCCAGGCGGTCGGCGCCATGGCCCTGGGCACCCAGAGCATCGAGGCGGTGGACATCATCGTCGGCCCGGGCAACGCCTACGTGGCCGAGGCCAAGCGCCAGCTGTTCGGGCGCGTCGGCATCGACCTGTTCGCCGGCCCCACCGAAGTGCTGCTGATCACCGACGACAGCGTCGATGGCGAACTCTGCGCCACCGACCTGCTGGGCCAGGCCGAGCACGGCAAGGACTCGCCGGCGGTGATGCTGACCACCTCGCGCGAGCTGGCCGAGGACACCCTGCGGGAAATCGCCCGCCTGCTGGAGCTGCTGCCCACCGCGGCCATCGCCGGCGAGGCCTGGGCGAACTTCGGCGAGATCATCCTCTGCGAGTCGTTCGAGGAGATGGTCAGGCTGTCCGACGAGTACGCCTCGGAACACGTGCAGATCATGACCCGCGACGACGACTACTTCGTGAAGCACCTGAGCAACTACGGGGCGCTGTTCGTCGGCCCGCGCACCAACGTCTCCTACGGCGACAAGGTGATCGGCACCAACCACACCCTGCCGACCAACAAGGCGGCGCGCTACACCGGCGGGCTCTGGGTCGGCAAGTACATCAAGACCTGCACCTACCAGAAGGTGCTGACCGACGAGGCCTCGGCGCTGATCGGCGAGTACTGCTCGCGCCTGTGCCTGATGGAAGGCTTCGTCGGCCACGCCGAGCAGGCCAACCTGCGGGTTCGCCGCTACGGCCACAAGGACGTGCCCTTCGGCGAACCGGCGATCTGACCCCTTGACCCCGTGCGCGGCGGCCAGCGCCGCCGCGTCAACCCACCCAGAAAGGTTTCTCCCATGAGCAAGCTGACCGGCAGCCAGGTGGTTGCCCAGACCTTGAAGAACTACGGCGTCGAGTACGTGGCGGGCATTCCCGGCCACGGCATCTGGACCCTTACCGATGCCTTCCTCGAAGAAGATTCCAAACTCAAGTTCATCCAGGTGTTCCACGAGCAGAGCGCCGTGCACCTCGCCGACGGTTACTACCGCGTCAGCGGTAAACCGATGGCCGCGGTGACCTCCATCGGCGCCGGCGCCAGCAATACCGTGATCGGCATGGCCACCGCCTTCACCGACTCCACCAG
>Ga0182735_1001653_pt1 | contig 14610 bp, 16 predicted proteins | sample eDN5th30CKraftMG_FD_128524 | JGI IMG/M metagenome (GOLD analysis project Ga0182735, IMG submission 128524) | Enriched Miracle-Growth compost microbial communities from Emeryville, California, USA - eDNA 5th pass 30_C Kraft MG (version 2) (version 2) ... | reverse complement strand
GCGCGTTGTTGAAGAACGAGCAGGACGTGCATCTGTTTGAGCGCCTCGCCTTCATGGCGCGGCGGCAGGGATAAAATTCGGCGCCAATGGACGTCTTCGTGCCAATTCCCCCGGGCGGTGGCGAATGGGTCGTCGTGGAGCATCCCCGCGAGCTGGAAAAGGTGCTCGGAGCGGGACCCCGTCGTATCCCGTGGTGGCAGCGACCGATCCGCGCCACCCATATCACCGAGGACGGCCACGAACCGCGCGAGCCGGCCCGATCTTCAAGCTGAGGCAGATGCCCCGCGGCGATGTCTATCTGACCGGCGATGCCGTGGCCGCCATCCGCGCCTCGGGGCTGTCCGGCTTCGCCTTCCGAAGGGTTTGGAGCAGCGGCGCGTAGTGCCGCCGCAGGCATCAATTCTTTTACAGCCTGGCCCTTGCGCAACGTGGCTGCATCGCGACATTGCGCTTACCGTCCACCGGGAGCATTTGTTGCCATGACCGCCATCGCCATCCGTCCTCTCGAGCAGGTCGACCACGCCGACTGGCGGCGCCTGTGGAGCGCCTATCTCGACTTCTACAAGACGAAGCTGCCGGAAGAGGTCTATGCGACCACCTGGGAGCGGTTGTTCAGCGGCGGCGAGTTCGAGCCGAAGGGCTTTATCGCGCATCTGGACGGCAAGGCGGTCGGCCTGACACACTATCTCTATCACCGCTCCGGCTGGTCGCTGGTCAACAACTGCTATTTGCAGGACCTGTTCGCCGACCCCGAGGCGCGCGGCAAGGGCGTGGGTGCTGCCCTCATCGAGGCGGTGCGGCAGGAGGCGGCGAAAATCGGCGTCACCAACGTCTACTGGATGACGCACGAGACCAACGCCACCGCCCGAAAGCTCTACGACCGCGTGGCGCGGCGGACCGGCTTCATCGAATACGACCTTTTATGACGGCAGAGAACTTGGATGACTGAATTCACGCCCGTCGCCTCCCTGCTCGGAGGCATCCTCATCGGGATCAGCGCGGTGCTGCTGATGGCCCTGGAGGGCCGCATCGCCGGCATCAGCGGCATCGTCTCCCGGCTGCTGCCACCCTATTCGGGCGGCGTGCCGCCACGGCTGGCGTTCGTGACCGGACTGGTCGCCGCCCCGTTCGTCGTGATGCTGGGTTCCGGGACGCCGGTGTTGCAGACGGTTTCGTCCAATGTCGCGGTCATGCTGGCGGCCGGGTTGCTGGTCGGCTTCGGCAGCGTGCTCGGCAGCGGCTGCACCAGCGGCCACGGCGTCTGCGGGCTGGCGCGCCTTTCGGGCCGCTCGCTGGCCGCCACGGCGACGTTCATGGCCACGGCCATCGCCACCGTCTTCCTTATTCGCCATATGCTGTGAGGCGCGCATCATGTCCCTTGTCGTCAATCTGCTGCTCGGCCTGCTGTTCGGGATCGGCCTCGTCGTTTCGGGCATGGCCGATCCGGCGAAAATCCTGAACTTCCTCGATGTTGCCGGCACGTGGGACCCTTCGCTGCTGTTCGTCATGGGCGGAGCGGCGGTGACCACCTCGATCGGCTACTGGTTCGTGCTGAGAAGGCCGCGGCCCGTCCTGTCCAACAAATTCCACCTGCCGGTGCGGCGTGGGATCGACGGCCGGCTTCTCGCAGGCGCCGCGCTGTTCGGCATCGGCTGGGGCCTTGGCGGATTCTGCCCAGGCCCTGCCCTGACCGCGCTGGGGCTGGGCGAGGCCGGCACGCTGCTGTTTGTCCCCGCGATGGGCGCGGGCATGCTGGTGGCGAAGCTCGCCACCGCCCGCTGATGTTCATCCCGTTCTTCCTCGAATTGAAAGCGGCGAAGATTCCGGTTTCGCTGCGCGAATACCTGTCGCTGCTGGAAGGGCTGCAAACCGGGCTGGTCGACTACGACATCGAGGGTTTTTACTACCTCGCCCGCGCGGCGCTGGTGAAGGACGAGCGCCATATCGACCGTTTCGACCAGGTCTTCGCCCATGTCTTCAAGGGGGTGGAGGCGATCGGCGGGCAGGAGGGCGTCGATGTCGCCGCGCTCCCCGAGGAATGGCTGCGGCGGCTCGCCGAAAAGCACCTCAGCGAGGAAGAGAAAAAGCTGGTCGAGGCGCTCGGCGGCTTCGACAGGCTGATGGAGACGCTCAAGGAACGGCTGGAGGAGCAGAAGGGGCGCCACCAGGGCGGCTCGAAATGGATCGGCACCGGCGGCACCTCGCCCTTCGGCGCCTATGGCTACAACCCGGAAGGCATCCGCATCGGCCAGCACGAGAGCCGCAACCGCCGCGCGGTCAAGATATGGGACAAGCGCGAGTTCAGGAATTTCGACGACACGGTCGAACTCGGCACCCGCAACATCAAGGTAGCGCTGAAGCGCCTGCGCCGCTGGGTGCGCGAGGGCGCGCAGGAAGAGTTCGACCTCTCCGGCACCATCCACGCCACCGCCGAGCACGGCTATCTCGACGTCCGGACGCGGCCCGAGCGGCGCAACGCGGTGAAGCTGTTGATGTTCCTCGATGTCGGCGGCTCGATGGACGATCACATCCAAGTGGTGGAGGAACTGTTTTCGGCCGCCAAGGCCGAATTCCGCCAACTCGATTTCTTCTACTTCCACAACTGCATCTACGAAGGCGTCTGGAAGGACAACCGCCGCCGTTTCGAGACCGTTCCGACCTTCGACCTGATCCACAAATACGGGGCGGACTACAAGGCGGTGTTCGTCGGCGATGCCGCGATGAGCCCCTACGAGATCGTGCAGCCGGGCGGCTCGGTGGAGCACTGGAACCAGGAAGCCGGCAGCGTCTGGCTGTCGCGCATGCTGGCGCAGTGGCCGCATGCGGTGTGGCTGAACCCGGTGCCGGAAAAGCACTGGGGCTACACGCATTCCACCGGCATGATCCGCGAGATCTTCGGCAACCGCATGTTCGGGCTGACGCTGGCCGGCCTGGAAGCCGCGACCCGGCAGTTGTCGCGAAAGCACTGACAGGGTGCGGCTATGCCGCCCTATGCCCGGCTCTTGGCCAGCGCGACGCGTTCGCACAATTCCGACTGGATGGCGTCCTGGAGGTTGAGGATTTCCTCCCGGATCGTGGCGTCCTCCAGCCCGTCGGCGCGCATGCCGGCGACGATTTCGGCGATACGGGCGCGCCAGAACGCGTTCGCGGCCGGACCATGCACGCATTCCAGATCGTCCACCATGGAGCGGACAAGCGCGGTGCGGGAACCAAGGGGGAAGGGAATCAGGTGTGCCATGCCGGCAAGGTCGGCCAGTCATGGTTTACGGAGCGTAAACGCGGGCGCACGCTTTGCGCCGGCGCGAGAAGTTTTGCCTGAAGGCTGCGCACGCGGCGACGCGGCAGCGGTTGCAAAAATGGTGTCCACGGCAGGATTCGAACCTGCGACCCCAGGATTCATCCCACTTCGGCTTTCGCCGCCGCCACCCGGCCGGGCGGCGTTCGTGGTCTGGACTGTCCCTTCACCATGGGCCGTAAGGCCTTAAGGTGCTGCCCGTCCAGTCTCTACACCTTCCCGGCTCTCACCGGGCTTGGCTCGGGATTGGCAGGCTGCCGAAGCAACGTGAGCTTTCCCCGACTTTGAGCAGATCCGCTGCGCCGTTTCCGCGCGCAGCGCCCAATTCAATAGGAATCCTGTGCTCTATCCGACTGAGCTACGTGGACTTGGCCGACCTGTACCAACCTTCTCGCCAGAAATCATCCGAAAAATGCCGCCGGTCGGCCGCGCCGCATCAGGCCGCCAAGGCGGTCTCGGCGATCTTCACCCAGTAGCTGATGCCATGCGGGATCACCTCGTCGTTGAAGTCGTAGGCGGGGTGGTGAAGGCTGGCGCTTTCGCCGTTGCCGATGAAGATGAAGGCGCCGGGCCTTGCTTCCAGCATGTAGGAGAAATCCTCGCCGCCCATGACCGGCGGCATGGCGCGGATCACCTGCGCCTCGCCGGCGACGGAAGCCGCGACGTCGCTGGCGAAGGCGGTCTCTTCGGCGTGGTTGAAGGTCACCGGGTAGTTGGCGTCGTAGTCGACGGCGATTTCGGCGCCGTAGGTGGCGGCGAGGCCGGCGCAGATTTCGCGCATGCGCTTTTCGGCCAGCTTCGCCACTTCCTTCTTCAGCGTGCGCACGGTGCCGGCGATCTCGGCCTCCTCGGGAATGACGTTGTAGGCGTCGCCGGCGTGGAACTTCGTCACCGATACCACCAGCGCCTCGACCGGATCGGCGTTGCGCGAGGGGATGGTCTGCAGCGCGGCGACGAGGTGGCTGGCGATCACGATCGGGTCGATCGTGGTGTTCGGCATCGCCGCATGGCCGCCGCGGCCCTTGACGCGGATGGTGAACTCGGCCGTCGCCGCCATGATCGGGCCGGGGCGGATGGCGAAATGGCCGACGGGCAGGCTTGGCATGTTGTGCATGCCGAACACCTTTTCGATCCCGAACCGGTCCATCATGCCGTCCTTGACCATTTCGTTGCCGCCGCCGCCGCCTTCCTCGGCAGGCTGGAAGATGACGGCGACCGAGCCGGCGAAATTGCGCGTTTCGGCGAGGTATTTGGCGGCGCCGAGAAGCATGGCGGTGTGGCCGTCATGGCCGCAGGCGTGCATCGTGTTGGGGGTCGTCGAGGCGTAGGGCTTGCCGGTGATTTCGTTGATCGGCAGCGCGTCCATGTCGGCGCGCAGGCCGATGGCCGGCCCCTGTCCCAGCCGGCCGCGAATGACGCCGACCACCCCGGTCCTGCCGATGCCCGTCGCCACTTCGTCGCAGCCGAACTCCTTCAGCTTCTCGGCGACGAAGGCCGCCGTCTTGAAGACGTCGAAATTGAGCTCCGGATTCTGGTGCAGGTGCCGGCGCCAGCCGGCGATTTCCTGCTGCATTTCGGCGGCGCGGTTCAGGATTGGCATGACGGACTCTCGCTGTTGACTTCCCTTCGACCCCGGCCTCAGGAGCCGGTGCGCCGCATCGTGACCCTTCGGCGCTTTGCCATGTTACCGTCACATAGGCTAAATAGCACCGGGGCCAAACAGCGCCGGACAGATCGACCGGACCGCCGGCCCCGTGGTGCCGCCGGTTTGCAAAGCTTACGGAAAGTGCGACGATGACGGCAAGAGGCGATTTCGGATACCATCATGCCTGCTAAACACTTCCTGAAATTGCTTTGTGCCGCCGGCGCCGCGCTGCCGTTGCTCTACGCCCCGGCCCGCGCCAATCCGACCATGCTGTTCGACCTCGACACCGGCCGGATCATCGAGCAGCAGGACGCGTTCCAGCGCTGGTATCCGGCCTCGCTGTCCAAGCTGATGACCGCCTATGTGACTTTTCGCGCGATCGACGCCGGCGAGGTGCAGCTTGATTCGCCGATCAAGATAAGCCGCCACGCCGCCGCCGAGCCGCCGGCCAAGATGGGCTTCAAGGCCGGCTCGGTGCTGCGGCTCGACAATGCCATGAAGATCATGCTGGTGAAGTCCGCCAACGATATCGCCATGGCGATCGGCGAGAATATCGGCGGTTCGCAGGCTGAGTTCGCGGAGCGCATGAACGCCGAGGCGCGACGCCTGGGCATGACCGGCTCGCACTTCGTCAATCCCAACGGGCTGTTTTCGCCGCAACAGTACACCACCGCGCGCGACCTCGCCTTGCTGGTGATGGCGATCCGCAAGGAGTTCCCGCAATATGCGCCCTGGTTCCGTATCGAGGGGCTTGCGGTCGGCAAGAACTCCATCCCGAATTACAACCTCCTGGTCGGCCGCTATCCTGGTGCCGACGGCATGAAGACCGGCTTCGTGTGCGAATCGGGCTTCAACCTGATCGGCTCGGCGACGCGGGGCGGGCGCACGGTGGTGGCCGTGGCGCTCGGCGAGTCGTCCGGCCTGGAGCGCGCGGAGAAGGTGGCCAGCCTGCTGGATCGCGGCTTTGCCACGCAGCCGGGCCCGCTCACCGTGGCGACGCTGCCGAGCTATGGCGACACGACGATGACGCATAGCATGCGCGCCGAAATTTGCGAGAAGAAGCCGGCGCAGTCGGAAGCCTCGGTGGAAGGCGGCAAGGACGAAGCAGGCAAGAACAAGCCGAAGTCGCCCTATCAGGTGAAGCTTGCAGCCCCGACGCTGGTCGCGGTCGGCCTCGGCGGCGCTACCGGGCCGCTGCCGAAGGCGATGATCGGCCGTGTCGAATATGCCGACGTGCCGGTGCCGACGTGGCGGCCGGACAGGCCGGCGCCGTTCGCCGGCACCACGGCGACGGCCGAGGGCGACCAGTAGGCCACGACCCAAAGGCCAATCTTCAACAGGCGATGTCGATGACAGGTTTTCCCATTCCCGTTTCGGTGCTGACGGGCTTCCTCGGCTCGGGCAAGACGACGCTGCTGAACCGGCTGCTGCGCGATCCGGCGCTGACCGATACCGCCGTCATCATCAACGAGTTCGGTGACGTCGCGATCGACCATCTCCTGGTCGAGCAGGCCTCGGACGGCGTCATCCAGCTTTCCGACGGCTGCCTGTGCTGCACCGTGCGCGGGGAACTGGTGGACACGCTGGCCGATCTCGTCGACCGGCTGCAAACCGGGCGGCTGAAGCGGCTGGCGCGGGTGGTGATCGAGACTACCGGCCTTGCCGATCCCGCACCCGTGCTGCAGGCGATCATGGCGCATCCGGTGCTGGTGCAGGCCTTCCGGCTGGACGGCGTCATCGCCACGGTCGACGCCGTCAACGGCGCTGCCACGCTCGATGCCCATGTCGAGGCGGTGAAGCAGGCGGCGATGGCCGACCGCATCGTCATCACCAAGACCGACCTGGTCGAGGATCAAGGCGGCCTCGACGCGCTGCGCCAGCGCCTTCGCGGCCTCAACCCCGGGGCGCCGCTGGTCGACGCCGCCGACCATGAGGCGGGCGCCGCCGCCCTGTTCGACTGCGGGCTCTACAACCCGGCTACCAAGAGCGCCGATGTCCGCCGCTGGCTGGGCGAGGAGGCCGAACACGATCACGAAGCCCATGAGCATGACGGGCATCATCACCATGGTGATGGACACGACCATCACGACCATGCCCATCGCCACGATGCGCGGGTTCGGTCGGACACGCTGGTGCATGACGGGCCGGTGCCGTTCTCGGCCATCGAGATGTTCCTGGACCTGCTGCGCTCGACCCATGGCGAGCACCTGCTGCGGATGAAGGGCATCATCGAGCTTGCCGAGGACCGCTCGCGGCCCCTGGTCATTCACGGCGTGCAGAAGACCCTGCATCCGCCGGTGCGGCTGCCGGCGTGGCCGGACGAACGGCGCGGCACGCGCCTGGTGCTGATCACGCTCGACATGCCGCAGGACTATGTCCAGCGGCTGTTTGCGGCCTTCACCAACAAGCCTTCCGTAGACACACCGGACCGGGCCGCGCTGGAGGCCAACCCGCTGGCGATCCCGGGGCGGTAGCGACTAGAGCGGTTCAGGGCTTCAGGCCCCGCGCTCGACGAGAAACCGATGGCAACCGTCCAAGGCTGCCGTCTCGATCAGGCGGTGGGCTTGCTCGTTGCAGAAGGCGGGAATGTCGATGACGGCGAGCGGGTCGGTGGTTTCCAGCCAGATGCGGTGGCCCGGCTGCATTCCGGCCAGCCGCTTTTTCGCCTTCAGCACCGGCAGCGGGCAGTTCAGCCCCTTGAGGTCGTAAATCTCGATCGCATCGTCGACCAAGGCTGATCAGCCGCCGAACATGCCGAGCAGCCTTTTCTTCAGCTTAGAAGCGGCACTGTCGGACTGCGGCATCGGCGCTTCGACCGGCGGGGCGGCCTCGACCATCTGCTGCTGCTGGGCGGCTTCCTTCTGGGCGAGCGCCTGCGCCTTGGCTGCTTCCTTCGCCGCCTTGGCGGCCGCGATGGCGGCAGCCTTTTCCTGCGCCGCCTTCTCCTTGGCGGCCTTCTCGGCATCGAGCGCGGCCATCTTGCGGCCGGCAGGCGAATCGATGCGGCCCATGCGCGTCGTTTCGGAGACGGTGCCGTCGGCGTTCAGCGACGGCGGCTCGATCGGCACGCGTTCGCCGCGGGCGCGCTTCTTGGTCCAGTCCGAAACCAGCGCCGCTTCCTTGATGCCGGCGATCGTCGGCTTGGGCGCCGGGGTACTCGCCTTGATGGCGCTGTTGTAGGCGGCCTCGTAGGTGCTCTGGTAGGATTTATAGGCGGTCTTGAGCGAATCGGGCTGCGTGGTTGCCGGGCAGGCGCCGGTCGGATTGAAGGCCTGGCCATCGGCCGGGATCTGGTTGAAGACGTAGCGCTTCTCGCAGACGTCGACCTTCGGCGGCACCTTGGTGATCTCGAACTGGTCGTAGCCGACCTTCAGCATCTTCCAGAATTCGTAGTTCGGGTCGTTGCGGTAGCGCGCCATGTTGGCGGCTGTCATGCGGAACGGAAACGCCTGTATCTGGAACTCGGTCTGCCCGCCCTGGAACGCGTCGCGGCCAAAGGCATAGATCTGCTCGATCTGCGCGTCGGTCATCGAATAGCAGCCCGACGAGGAGCAGGCGCCGTGCACCATCAGGTTCGAGCCGGTGCGGCCGTTGGCGCGGTCGAAGGCATTCGGATAGCCGATGTTGAAGGCCAGATGATAGTTCGAGTTCGGATTCATCTGCGACGGGCGCACCGTGTAGAAACCCTCCGGGGCCTGGCGGTCGCCCTCGGTGAATTTCGGGCCGAGCTTGCCGGACCATTTGCAGATGTCATAGCTGGCGACCATGTCGTAGCGGCCGTTGGTCTTGGCCTTCCAGATCTCGAGCTTGCCTTCTTCCTTGAAGATGCGCGCCATCACCGAGGAATTGCGCAGCATGCCCTTGGCCTTCATCTCGGCGAGGATGCTGTCCGGCAACTTCTTGTTGGCGACTTCGGAAAGGTTCTTCACGGAGGAATCCGTGCAGCCGGCAACGCCGAGCGCGGCAAGCACGAGTCCGATACGGGCAAGCTTTGCGTACATGGGATCGATTGCTGTTCTCGTTCTTGCGCCGCGGCCTCGAATGGCCGCGGCGCTTGCTGACTATCGGCGAACCATAGGTTCGTTAACCTTGAAAATTCCTTACCGCAAGCGCGATTGCCGGCTCGTTACCGCGCCGTAATCTACCCGATGCAGCGGCATTTTTGTGGCGAAGATGCGGCATCGGCCACAATCTAGGCTTTTAGGCCGGGTCCTTTACAGGGTACGGCCCATCGCCAGGTACTTTTCGCGGCGCTGCTCGCGGAAATCGGCGTTGGAGGCCGAAAATTCCTTCATCGTACGCGAGATGATGTCTCCGGCAGCGGCGATGACCGCCTGCGGAGCCCGATGGGCGCCGCCCAGCGGTTCGGGAATGATCGCGTCAATGATCTTCATTCCCAGGAGATCCTGCGCGGTGATCTTCATGTTGGTCGCCGCGTCCTTGGAGCGCGTGGTGTCGCGCCACAGGATCGAGGCGGCGCCTTCCGGCGAAATCACAGAATAGATCGAGTGCTCCAGCATGTAGACGCGGTTGGCCGTGGCGATGGCGATGGCTCCGCCCGAACCGCCTTCGCCGATCACTACCGAGATCGACGGTACCTTCAGCGCCAGGCAGGCGGAGGTCGAGCGGGCGATGGCTTCGGCCTGGCCGCGTTCCTCCGCGGTGACGCCCGGAAAGGCGCCGGCGGTGTCGACCAGCGTCAGTACGGGAATCTTGAAATGGTCGGCCATTTCCATGACGCGGACCGCCTTGCGGTAGCCTTCGGGGCGCACCGAGCCGAAATTGTGCTTCAGGCGGCTGGCCGTGTCGGAGCCCTTCTCCTGGCCGATGACCGCCACCGATTCGCCCTGGAAGCGCGCGAAGCCGCAGACGATCGCCTGGTCCTCGCCGAAATTGCGGTCGCCGGCCAACGGCGTGAAGTCGGTCAGCAGGCCGTTGATGTAGTCGAGGCAGTGCGGCCGGTCCGGATGGCGCGCCACCTGCACCTTCTGCCACGGCGTCAGCGCCTTGTAGGCGTCGCGCAGCGCGTCTTTGGCGCGCTTTTCCAGCCGTGCGATCTCGTCGGCGACATCGACCGCCTCGCCGCTTTCGGCGAGCTTCTTCAGTTCGATGATCTTGCCTTCGAGGTCGGCGACAGGCTTTTCGAAGTCGAGATAATTGTACATGCGTGAGCGGACCGATACGCCAGAAAGAATGCGCGCAAAGCCGGAAATGCAGGGCTGCGCGCCGCGGAATGTCGCTTTCACATAGCTGGATGAGGCCTAGTCGGCAAGCGGATGATGCTCGTTGACCAGCCGGACCAGCCGTTCCTCCAGGACATGGGTGTAAATCTGGGTGGTGGAAATGTCGGCGTGGCCGAGCAGTTGCTGCACCGCCCTGAGGTCGGCGCCGTTCTGCAACAGATGGCTGGCGAAGGCGTGGCGCAGCACGTGCGGCGATATTTTCGCCGAGGCGATGCCGGCGCGCGCGGCGAGGCCTTTCAGGTCGCGCGCGAATACCTGCCGCGACAGCGCGCCGCTTTCCGAGGCCGCCGGAAACAGGAACGGGCTTTCCGCCCAGGCGGGCACCGTCTTTCGCGCGGCGAGCCAGACCTTCATCGCCGCTTTCGCCTTCCCCGACAGCGGCACCATGCGTTCCTTGCCGCCCTTGCCGCGCACCATGAAGAAGCGGTCGTCGCGCTGCGCCACCGTCACCGGCAGGCCGACCAACTCCGAAACGCGCAGCCCGGTGGCGTAGAGCACTTCGACCAGCGCATGCATGCGCCTCGCGCCGAGCGGATCGTTATCGCCCTCGGCCGGGTTGTTCGCTTCCCAAGCGGCGCGGTCGAGCAGGCGGCCGGTATCGGCCTCGCTCATGGTCTTGGGCAGCGGCCGATCCTTGCGCGGGCTGTCCAGCGTGCCGGTGGGATCGTCGCCGCGCAGCCCTTCGGCGTAGAGGAACTTGTAGAACTGGCGCAGCGCCGAAAGCTTTCGTGCCTGCGAGGTGGCGGCGAAGCCGCGCGCGGCGATGTCGTCCAGATAGCTTCTGAGATCGGCGGTTTGGGCGGCGGCCAGCCCGCCCTTTATCTGCTCGGAAGCGTCCTCCAGGTCGCGGCGATAGCTGGCGAGCGTGTTTTCTGCGGCGCCGCGCTCGGCGCTCATCATTTCAAGGAAGGCTTCGATGCGGGCGGCGCTGTTCATTTGGCCGGCTCGAGCTTGGCCGGCGTGATCCGCACGCTGATCTCGGTCGTGCGCGGCTCGACGAACATGACCAGCGCGAACATGATGCCATAGGCGATGCCCGCCAGGATCAGCAGCGTCACGACAAAGCGAAACAGGGTCGGCATCGATCTCTTTTCTGCCCCGGACTCCGGGCCTTTGCGCGCAGGTGCGTGCCGTTATGGGACGCCGGCTTTTGCATTTCAAGCGTCAGGTCAAGCGTCAGGCCGCGTTCACGCCGTGCTTGACGCAAACGGCCTTTTCATGTCGATACGGCTGCGGAGGTCTGAATGAACGCTCAACTCAAGGATCACCCGGTTGGCGACCATGCCGCCCTGCTCGAACGGCTGGGCGGGCAGTCCGTCGTCTTCGTCGGGCTGATGGGGGCCGGCAAGACGGCGATCGGCCGCAAGGTCGCAACCATGCTGTCGCTGCCGTTCATCGATAGCGACCATGAGATCGAAACCGTTTCGCGCATGACCATCCCGGAACTGTTCGAGCACTATGGCGAGGCCGAGTTCCGGGCGCTGGAACAGCGCGTCATCCTGCGCCTGCTGGAAGGCGGGCCGCAGGTGCTGTCCACCGGCGGCGGCGCGTTCATGAACGCGCAGACGCGCGGCGAGATCGCGTCGCACGGCGTCACCGTCTGGCTCAAGGCGGAACTCGACCTGTTGATGGAGCGCGTGTCGAAGAAGCAGAACCGCCCGCTGCTGAAGAACCCCGACCCGCGCGGCGTGCTGGAGCGGTTGATGGGCGAGCGCTATCCGGTCTATGCGACCGCGGATATCACCGTACAGACCCGAGACGAGCGCAAGGAAGTCATTGCCGCGGAAGTGATCGAGGCGCTGCAGAGGCATTTTGCGGCGGCGTCGCCAGTCGCGGGGCAGGTGACCCCATGAGCGAGCCGGTTACCGTCACCGTAGGGCTCGGCGAGCGCGCCTATGACATCGTCATCGGCCCCGGCCTGATCGAGCGTGCCGGCGAGGAGATCGCGACCCGGCTGCCCGGCACGCGGGTTGCCGTGGTCACCGACGAGAACGTGGCCGGCGCCCACCTCGAGGCGCTGAAGGCCGGGCTCGGGCAGGGCGGCGTGGATGCCGCCATCGTCACGTTGCCGCCCGGCGAAAAGACCAAGAGCTTCGACCACCTGCAGGAGGTCGTGGACGCCGTGCTCGCGGCCAGGCTGGAGCGCCGCGACACCGTCGTCGCCTTCGGCGGCGGCGTCATCGGCGACCTTGCCGGCTTTGCCGCCGCGATTACCCGTCGCGGCATGAATTTCGTGCAGATGCCGACCTCGCTGCTGGCGCAGGTCGATTCCTCGGTCGGCGGCAAGACCGGCATCAACTCGCCGCGCGGCAAGAACCTGGTCGGCGCGTTCCACCAGCCGAAACTGGTGCTGGCCGATACCGACGTGCTCGACACGCTGCCGATCCGCGAATTCAGGGCGGGCTATGCCGAGCTCGCCAAATACGGGCTGATCGACAGGCCCGACCTGTTCACCTGGCTGGAGAAGAACTGGCCCGCGGTGTTTTCCGGCGGCCCGGCGCGCATTACCGCGATCGCCGAAGCCTGCCGCGCCAAGGCCGACGTCGTCGCCCGCGACGAGTTCGAGCAGGGTGACCGCGCCCTGCTCAATCTCGGCCACACCTTCGGCCATGCCCTGGAAGCGGCCACCCGCTACGACAGCGAGCGGCTGGTGCATGGCGAGGGCGTCGCCATCGGCATGGCGCTGGCGCACCGCTTCTCCACGCGCATGAACCTCGCCAGCATCGACGACGCGACCCGCGTCGAGGCGCATCTGAAAGCCGTCGGCCTGCCGTGGCGCATGGCCGACATCCCGGGCGAGCTGCCGGATGCCGAGACGCTGCTTTCCTTCATCGCGCAGGACAAGAAGGTGTCGCGCGGCACGCTCACCTTCATCCTCACCCATGGCGTGGGGCAGTCCTTCATCGCCAGGGACGTGCCGGCCTCCGAGGTTCTTTCCTTCCTCAAGGAGAACCATCCCGGTGCCGAGGGACGCGAAAGGGGATGAACGGGGCGGGCTCGATCGTTGCCGGCGCCGTCCTGACGCTTTGCATCGCCGCCTTTGTCCTGCGCTCGCGCCTGCTGGCCGCGTTCGGGCTCGAACTGAAGGCTATGGCCGGCCACGACGAGCCGCGCAGCGGCGGGGCGGGCGAGCGCAACGGCCAGCCGGCCGGCCTGGCGCGCAACCGTCTGGACGACCGCTTCGAGCTCAACGAGCTCGAAGTCTCCGACGTCATGGTCCACCGCACCAACATGCGCTCGGTCAATGCCGACAACGCGCCGGAAGCGGTGGTGCGCGAAATCCTGCAAAGTCCGCATACGCGCATGCCGCTGTGGCGCGGCTCGCTCGACAACATCGTCGGCGTGCTGCACGCCAAGGACCTGCTGCGAGCGTTGAACGAGGTCGAGAACGACTTCTCCCGCATCGACGTGATGAAGGTGGCCGCGAAACCGTGGTTCGTGCCCGACACCACCACGCTACAGGAGCAGCTCAACGCCTTTTTGCGGCGCAAGGCGCATTTCGCCATCGTCGTCGACGAATATGGCGAGGTCGAGGGGCTGGTGACGCTGGAGGACATCATCGAGGAGATCGTCGGCGAGATCGCCGACGAGCGCGACATCGACATGCAGGGCGTCAAGCGGGAGGCCGACGGCTCCGTCGTGGTCGACGGCACGGTGCCGATCCGCGACCTCAACCGCGCGCTCGACTGGAACCTGCCGGACGACGAGGCGACGACGGTCGCCGGCCTCGTCATTCACGAAGCCCGCTCGATCCCCGAGGAAAAGCAGGCCTTCACCTTCCACGACAAGCGCTTCATCGTCATGAAGCGTGACAAGAACCGCATCGCGCGCATCCGGATCAAGCCAGTATCCGTCGAGGTTGCCCCTCCGCCTGCCGCGCCGAAGTAGCGCGCGGCCAGAAATACCGCCCGGCCGCGATCGCCAGCCCGGCGCCGGCGAGTTGCGCGGCGACGAAGCCGGGGACGTGCGCGGGCAGGATGCCGGCCGGCGTGGCGGAAAAGGCGCGCACGATCGTCATCGCCGGATTGGCGAAGGCGGTCGAGGCGGTGAACCAGTAGGCGGCGGCGATGAACAGCCCGACGGCGGCCGGGACGACCGTGGGCGTGCGGGCGGCGCAGCCGATGATGACGAGGATGAGGCCGAAGGTGGCGATCCCTTCGGCGAGCCAGATGCCGGAGCCGGTGCGCGCCATGTCGGCCCATTGCAGGACGGGCAGGTCGAACATGGCATGCGCAGCCCCCATGCCGAGCGCGAAGCCGGCGAGCTGGGCGGCGGTGTAGGGCGCGACGTCGCGCCATTTCAGCGCGCCGGTGGCGGCGAAGGCGAGGCTGACGACGGGATTGAGATGGCCGCCGGAAACCGGGCCGAACAGCCAGATCAGCACGACCAGCATGGCGCCGGTCGAAGTCGAGGTGACGAAGAGGGCT
>Ga0182735_1001652_pt1 | contig 14614 bp, 10 predicted proteins | sample eDN5th30CKraftMG_FD_128524 | JGI IMG/M metagenome (GOLD analysis project Ga0182735, IMG submission 128524) | Enriched Miracle-Growth compost microbial communities from Emeryville, California, USA - eDNA 5th pass 30_C Kraft MG (version 2) (version 2) ... | reverse complement strand
TGGACGCAACGGGACGCAAACCGGACGCAAACGGCCACTCAGCGGGAAAGCGAAAGGCCCGTGATCTCAGTGATTCCAAGAGATCGCGGGCCTATTCTTTGGGCGGAGACGGAGGGATTTGAACCCTCGGTCCCCTTGCGAGGACTCCACCTTAGCAGGGTAAGACGGACATTCTGAGGCCCGGAGAAGTCATCCTGGCGCAAGTCACGATTCGACGCGGATCACTTGACTCATCAGGTCATTCTTCGCGCTTGACGCCCGTCACCTCACACACTGCATCCTCACCACAAACGGCAAGATTCTGTATTGTCGAGATGCTCGGGGACCCTTGGGGGACACTCGGTCACGGAGAGGTCGGCCCAGCATCCACGCGCCGTCGAAGAACTTGGTGACCTCGTCCACGATGTCCCTGAAACGCCGCAGGCGGGCCGTTCAGGACCGATGCACCGACGTCTGACGGCGATCGGGGGTCGAGCGCATCGGAGCATCCACGGGATCGCGCGCCTCGTCTCCAGACGGACTGCCGACAAGATCCGCCGTGTCAGTTCAGGAGGGCGCCCATCTGCTTGGCGATGACGGTCGTTGCCCGCTTCGGACTCAACCGCGACAGCGAGTCCATCGCCGCGGCATCACGCCCGATCGTCACACGATACTTGCCCTTGCGCATCGCATCCACGATCACTCGCCCGGCCTCGGCCGGTGTCGTGGTCTTGAAGGCGGGTGCGGAGGCAGAACTGTCACCGGCGAGCGCGACGCCGGAGTTCGAGGCGATGTCGGTGCCGATCGCACCTGGGAACACGACGGTCACGGCGACGCACGTGTCGAGCAATTCCGCGTAGAGCGCCTCGGTCAATAGTTTGACCGCCGCCTTCGAGGCACCGTAGACGGCCTGACCCGGCACAGGAGCGTACGAACCCATGCTGGCGGTGTTGACAAGGGCCGCCTCGGGCCGGGTCACCAGCACCGGCAGGAACGCCTTGCAGACGTTCATCGTGCCCCAGAAGTTGACGTTCATGACCTTCTCGATCTCCGAGAACGGCAAGTCGACGACTTTCACGAACTTCTGGATCACGCCGGCGATGTTCAGCACACCGTCGACGGCGCCGTGTGCGGCGGCGACCGCGTCGGGCAGCGCCGCGACGGCATCGCGATCAGTGATGTTGACCACGTGCGACGAGAAGCGGTCACCTGCGGACGCCAGTTCGGCTGTCTTCGCGAGACCATCCGCGTTCAAGTCGACGCCCGCGACCGTCGCCCCCTCTGCGAGCAGTCGGATGGCGACCTCCCTCCCGATGCCGTTGCCGGCCCCGGTGACGACGAAGACCTTGCCCTTCAGTTCCATGGTCCTCACTTCGCAATCAGGTTGAGCTGGGCATTCAGCGCAGCGATCTGTTCGGTCGGGACCCCGCCCGCCTGTTTGATGAGGGACGCGACGGTCATCCGGTCGACCATCCTCTGCATCGCTGCGGGGATCTCCACACCTCGTCCGACCTCGCCGCGGCTGGTCGCGACCGCTTCGAGCATCGGCGCGAGCACGCGTGCGCCGTCCTCCGACTGCTTGATGGCGCCGAGCGTGTCGCGGATGGAGAAAAAGCCGTCCGGCGACGGCAGTTCGGCACCGTCGAACCAGTTCGCGATGTTCGTCGTCGGGGTGACCGCTGCGGCGACGACCTTGTCGACCTTCCGCAGCGTGATCGTGTCGGCCACCGCGCCCGCACGCGCGGTGATCTCGTGCGTGCCGGTGAGAGCGACCGGGAAGCGGAATGCGCGCTCGCCATGGAGAGTGCCGACTGCGGCGCCGTCCACCAGCAGGGTCACCTCACGCTGGTTCGAGTAGACGACGACCTCGGTCATGGCCTCCGCACGATCGGCGCGACGTCTCCCGGCAATGTGCACGAACGGCTCGCTTGCCCACGCGGCCTTGTAGACGTAGAAGGCATCCTTCTTGAGCGTCCGATCGAACGATACGAGTCCCTTCTGGTTCCGCCCAGCGACGCCACCCTCGTCACGACCGGCGGAGCCGAAGTCGGCGAGATTCCAGACGTGCGTCGCCCACAGCCACGGTCGCTCGGCGATCATCGTCACCATGTGCTCGTGGTAGAGGGCCTGGTAACTCTCCGTGTAATCGCCCTTGGTGGGCTCGACGGACTGATACTCGGGGTTCGCGTCTGCTCCGTACTCTGACAGGCCGATGGCGACATCCGGGTTCGTCGCGTGGAAGTCGTCGAGCCACGTGTCGTTGTCGGCCACCTCGCCCACATACCAGCCGAAGTACAGGTTGTACGACATGACATCCGGCAACGTGACGAGCGGATGGTCGGTTTCGAGCAGGAAGAGGTTCGCCATCACACTCGGGCGCGTGGGGTCGAGTTGATGCGAGAGTGCGTTGAGGTCGCGGTGAGCGGCGACCACGTCCTCGCCGGCGCCGGCGAGCGTGATCTCGTTCGAGAGGCCCCAGCAGACGATGCTCGCGTGGTGGCGGTTCTGCACGATCAGTTCGACAAGCTGATGGCGAGCGTTCTCGACGGCGCCCGGAAGGAAGACGGTGATCTGCGGGATCTCCGCCCACACGATGAGTCCGGCCTCATCGCACAAGTCGTAGAAACGCTGGTCATGCTGGTAGTGGGCAAGGCGGACCGTCGTGGCGCCCAACTCGCGGATGAGGGCGAGGTCCTCCTGCTTCATCTCCTCGGTGAGAACGTTGCCGACGCCCTCCCAATCCTGATGGCGGGAGACGCCCCGCAGCGGGTACTCCTCACCGTTGAGCAGGAAGCCGCGCTGCGGATCGATTGCGAACTCACGGCATCCGAAGCGCAGTTCGACGGCGTCGACGACGTCGTCACCCGCCAGGAGCTCCGCGCGCGCTGTGTAGAGGTGCGGATCGCGGAGGCCGTGCCAGCGGCGCACGCTCTCGATCGATAGTTCCGCTTTGGCGGTGCCGCCGGCGACAGGAACGGTGACGGTCGCCTCACCGTCGACCGTGAGGCGAACCGTGTGGTCGGCCGCGCCGGAGACCAGGGCAGTCAGAGCGACCTCCGCGCGGTGTCCCTCCAGGCGCGGCGTCACGATGAGGCCCGGACCGCCGTGGTCGTCGAGAGCGAAGTGCGCCGTACCGACGTCGATCTGCACGACGTCGCGGTAGATCCCTCCATAGAAGGTGAAGTCCGCCTGCTGCGGATACACCGTCTGGTTCGCGGCGTTGTCGACCACGACCAGGAGCGTCCCGAAGCCGTCGTCGAGCCGACCGGTGAGGTCAGCTCGGAAAGTCGAGTAGCCGCCGTCGTGGCGGGTCACGAGGTTGCCGTCGAGATAGACCTCGGCAGAGGCGTTCACGCCATCGAACTCGATCCACGTCTCCGCAGCGCCGGGAGCGGGCCGGACGACGCGCGCATACGTGGATCGACCTCGACGGTAATCAGCACCGGCCTGACCGTCGACGTCATTCCAGGTGTGCGGGACGGTCACCTCCGAGCCTGCCCGCAGGACGTCGTGCCAGCTCGCGTTGGCCGGGAGTTCCAAGGGGGCGAAGGCCCAATCCTGGTCCAGACGAGAAAGGTGTCGACGGGAAGAGGTGGGAGGCGGCGTCATTGTGGGTCTCCTTCGGCGCACGGCGCCCGGCAACATGCCGAGGGCTTTGTCGAGCGTACGGAGCGAGCGAAGCGGCATGATAGAAGTGAAGGCGCAAGAGCAGCAGAGAAACGTCAGCACCCCGATGCGCATCGCGACAGGAGAAGTCCGCATGGCAGACTCCACCACCGAGACGACGATTGGCGTACTCCGCGAACTGCTGAGCTGCCCGGTGGTCGTGACGGACGACGTGCACGCCGCGCTGCGGACCTTCGAGACCGAGCACTGCCTGAGCCCCCAGATCCAGCCCGCTTTCACGGCATCCGCATTGCGCGACTTCATCCTGGAGATGCCGCCCAACACCGTCTTCGAGGTCGAGGAGCCCCTGGGCATGGCGGTGATCGTCGCGCGCTGGAGCGACCACTCGCTTCTCATCGGACCGTACACTCACGAACCGCTGCACCCCGGAACTGCCGAAGAAATCATCACGCGGCTCGGGATCCCAACGGCGCATCTCTCGCACCTCAAGCTCTACCGCACGCGATACCCGATCATCGAGGCCGCCCTCGTGTACCGCGCCGCCGGCGCGCTACTGCGCGCATGCGGCACTGAAGACGCAGTGGGTAGCCTTCAGCACGTCAAAGCAGAGGGCGGAACCATCGCCCCCGGTCGCGGTGACGCACCCCAGTCCGCCTCATTCGCGGTGATCGAGGAGCGCTACCGGCTCGAGCAGGAGTTCATGGACGCAGTCAGCGAAGGGTCCGCCGATCGTGCACTGTCGACGCTGCAGCACCTGGCGGGCATGCCCCGCGTGACGAGCTATCTCACCACGCCGTTCCTCGGCACGACGATCCTGCGGATCATGGCCCGCGTCGCCGCGCAACGCGGGGGCCTGCCGGCCGTAACGATCGATGCCATCTCGCAGGAGTACGCGCAGCGACTGCATCGCTTCGGGCACTCGACCGACCCGCGCCAGACGGTGGGGCTCACGGGCCAGATGGTGACGGATTTCTGCCAGAACGTGCGGCGCCACCAGCAGCGCGACTATCCCCCGCTCGTTCGACGCGTGACCGACGAGATCGATCTGCACCTGAGTAGCCCCGTCTCGCCGCCCGAGCTTGCCGAGAGACTCGGGGTGTCTCCGTCGACGCTCGCGCGGCGATTCAAGGAGGCGACAGGGACCACGATCACCGGGTACGTCGCGCGCCGGCGCAGCGAGCGCGCCGCACGCCTGCTCACGACCACGTCTCAGAGTGTCCGTGACATCGCTGTGTTCGTCGGATACGAGGACGCGAACTACTTCGTCAAGGTGTTCCGCGGTGAGTACGGCATGACCCCGACCGCCTATCGGGACGCGCACACGACATGACCAGAACGGGGGAGGGCCGAGCGACGTGCGCTCGGCCCTCCCCCGTTCGGCATCATCAGGCGAGCGACTCGACCTTCTCCACGTCGAACATCAACTCCGCCTTGCGGCCGGCGACCCGCTTCTGCACCTCGACCATCTCGGCACGATCGAGCTTGTACCCGGACATCGCGACGAGCGACGCGATCCAGCCGAGGATCGGCAGCCCAAAGAACAGGAACATGGTCATCCAGAGGATCGACGCGTTCGGGCTGTCGGTCGGCTGCGGCATGACGGCGGAGAAGCCGATCAGCGCGACTGCGCCGAGTGCAAGCGCGGCACCAAGCGACGAGATGAGCTGGTCGACGAAGTTGTACGCGGCGGTGACGGACGCAGGCAGGTACTTACCGGAGCGCTCCAGCTCGTAGTCGATGACGTCGCCGCGCATCGCACCCGCGGCCACCGTGACGACCATCGATGCACCGTTGAGAAGCAGATACACGAGGAAGAACACGATCGTCAGACCGGTGTTTCCGAGGATCGAGCGCGTGTCGACGACGAGGCAGAACACCATGAGGACGGCCGCGAGGATCAGGCAGATCCAGGTCCACGTCACCGTAGCCGCCTTCGAGCCGTGCTTTCCGTTGTACCGCGCGCCGAACATTGCGAAGACGATGCCGGGGAGGATCGCGATCAGGCTGAGCGTCGTGCCGAGCTGCATGTTGCCGAGCAGAATGCCCCACATCAGCGTCGAGATGACCGCCTGCGATTTCACCACCTGCGCGAGCTTGTCGGAGGCACCGCTGATGAGGTACCGCTGGAACGGCCCGTTGTGGGCGACGATGTTCCACATGTCGCGCAACGAGACATCCGACTTCTTGGGCGTCGCGTCAAGGTGGGCGAAGCTCTCCGGCTTGTCGACGCGTGACACGCCGATGCAGGCGAGGACCTGGAAGACGAACGAGGCGGCAACGTAGATCAGTGCCGTCTCGCGCAGCATGTCGACCGTGAACTCGTTGCCGTAGCGCGGCAGGATCACGACGGTCGAGATGATCGTGAAGATCGAGGGGATGAGGTAGGCGTAGACCGTCGACCACACGTAGACGGTGGGACGCTGCCGCGGATCGTTCGTGAGGACGGGGCCCGTCATGCCACCGGCGATGTCGTTGAGCGAAGAGCCCACGATGTAGACGACATACATGGCGATGAAGAAGACAGCGCCGAGCCCGGTGTGCGACCCCCATACGAACAGCATGAGGATCGCCAGCGAGCGGATCGCCCAGCCCAACAGCATGAAGAAGCGGAGCTTGCCGAATCGGAACTGGATCTTCTCGATGATGAGGGCGAGCAGGGGATCGATCAACCCGTCGAGTACGCGCGTCACCGTCAGGATCAGACCGGCGACCGCGACGGCGATGCCGTACCCCGCGTTCTGCAGATAGCTCATCAGTCCGACGAGGACGTAGAAGATCATCGCCGAACCGTTGTTCAGCTGGGAGAACGCGATCTCCCACGTACGGGCACGACGATAAGCGACGCCGTCCGCTTCACTCGCGGACTGCCTGGGTACACGCGCCATCGCGTTTCACTCTCCTTCGGGTAGCGTCCCGGCCAAGTGTGGGCTTCCCTGCGGCACTATCGAGCCGAGACACCGAAAGGCTACGAGCGCGCAACCCTCCCGTTATAGAATCAGCATGTCAGGAATAGGACGGATCTGACACGGATCGGAATCAGCGGCGGGAATCCAGGAAGGCGATCGCCGCTTCCGCCGCCTCCGGAAGCGGAAGGGCGAGCGGGACCACGATGCCGTTCTCGTCCTGCTCCAACGGTTCGAGGGTCGCGAGCTGCGATTCGAGCATGGATGCTGGCATGAAATGCCCCGTGCGCTGCCCGATCCGCTGCGAGAGTTCGGCGTCGCTGCCGTGGACGTGCACGAACGCGAGCGGCGCCGTACCGTCGACGGCGAGGGCCTCGCGGTATACACGCCGAAGGGCGGAGCACGACACGACGACCGCGCGCCCACCGTCTTGCCCCTCCCGGACGCGGGCAGCGACACGGGCGAGCCAAGGCCATCGGTCCTCGTCTGTCAGCGGAACGCCGGCTGCCATCTGCGCTTTGGCCCCGGGCGAGTGCAGGTCGTCGGCCTCGATGAACACCGCGTCGAGCCGCTCCGCGAGGGCGGCGGCGAGGGTCGATTTGCCGGCCCCCGCCACCCCCATCACGACAACCGTCGGAGACATGCCGGTCACCAGTCGTGGACGGTGCCGTCGAGGAGACGGTTGTAGGGCAGGTAGGCCTGCTCGTACGGGTACTTCCCCGCTTCGTCGACATTGAGCTCGACACCCAGACCCGGCTTGTCGCCCGGGTGGAGGTAACCGTCGGTCCACGTGAACGACTGCTCGAAGACTTGATCGGTCTTCGCCCCGTGCTTCATGTATTCCTGGATGCCGAAGTTGTGGATCGACAGACCCAGGTGCATCGCGGCGGCCATCCCCACCGGCGAGATGTCGGTCGGCCCGTGCATGCCCGACTTGACCTGATACATCGCCGCGTAGTCCAGCGTCTTCTTCAACGGGGTGATCCCGCCCATATGCGTGACCGCCCCGCGGACGTAGTCGATGAGCTGGTCGCGGATGATGTCCTTGAAATCCCACACCGTGTTGAAGATCTCGCCGATCGCCAGCGGCGTCGTGGTGTGCTGGCGCACGAGCTTGAGGGCCTCCTGGTTCTCGGCCGGTGTGCAGTCCTCCAGCCAGAACAGGTCGTACGGCTCCAGGTCCTTGCCCAGTCGCGCAGCTTGGATCGGCGTCATCCGGTGATGCCCATCGTGGAGCAGCGGGATGTCAGGGCCGAACTCATTGCGGACGGCTTCGAACACTCCGGGCAGGTGGTTCAGGTACGCGCGGGTGTCCCAGTCCTCCTCGACCGGTTTCGCGCCGCGCCGGGCCGGCTCGTGGTCGTACCGGACGGTGGCGTCGCCGACGTCCGCGCCCTGCGCCGCGATCCCGTAGATCGCCTTCAACGTCGGCACCCCGGTCTGCACCCGGATCGCCTTGTACCCCTGCTCCTGATGGGCGCGGATCGAATCGAACAGCTCCGGCAGCTCCTTGCCGGACGCGTGACCGTACGCCATCAGCCCGTTACGGGACGCTCCGCCCAGCAGCTGATAGACCGGCATGCCGGCCGCCTTGCCCTTGATGTCCCACAGAGCCATGTCGACGGCGGCGCTGGCCGCCATCGTCACGGGGCCCCGGCGCCAGTAGGCCGAGCGGTACAGGAACTGCCAGGTGTCCTCGATCTTCGAGGCATCCGACCCGATCAGCAGGGGCACGATGTGCTCGGTGAGGTACGCGACGACCGCGAGTTCGCGACCGTTGAGCGTCGCGTCGCCGAGTCCGGTGTTGCCCTCGTCGGTCGTCAGCTTCAGCGTGACGAAGTTGCGGTCAGGGCTGGTCACGATGACTTCAGCCTTCTCGATGATCATGGTCTGTCTCCTTCGTTGTTCAACTGTCGGCGCCGACGGTGTGCGGGATCGGCACCGCGGTGCCGCTGGTCACTCCCGACGCGTTGAAGGCATCGACGGCGACCCAATAGTCATGGCCGGCATTCAGCGCGCGCAGGTCGAGTCGAGCGTGCTCCCCGTGGAGCAGCCAGCTGTGGTAGAGCTTGTCGGGCGCGAGGCCCCATCGCACGTTGTAGCCGCGGGCCGACGCCGACGGCGTCCATCCGATGACGGCAGAGACGTCCGACGTGCGCACCGGCCGCGATTCGGGAGCATCGGGGGTGGCGCCCTCAGCGTGGCCGAACACCCGCAGCCCTGACACAGCGAAGCGCGCACCGAACGGCATCCGTCCCGCGGTTGCCCTCACGAAGCGCGCATCGCGCGCCGACTCCAGCACGAAGAACGCGTGAGGGCGGTCGCCGCTCTCGCGGGAATCGAAGACGACGCCCCACGCCTCTCCGTCGACGGAGATCTCGATCGAGAACTCCGGGGCGGCGACGTGGTCGTACATCGCCCGCCAGGAGTGTCCGAAGTCCGCCCCGCCCGGCGCGGGCTCGGTGCGGTCGGCGACCTCGTGGTCGGCGAGGTTCAACTGGATCGCCGCCACCGACATCGTGCGCCCCAGATCGATCGTGAGGTGCTCGCCGGGCTGATCTTCGTCCGCGACCCACCAGGTGCGCACGTCCTCGTTCACGGCGAGCGCGGCCCCGTGGCCGTCGAGCGAGCTGGATGCCGATGCCGCTGCCTCGTAGGAGAGGAGCATCCACGCCGGCGGCGCCCACGGGTCGGCGGGACCGTCGGGAATGCGCACGGGGTAGTCCGCGAAGTTCTGGTTGCAGAAGAGCACGCCGTCCTCGTCGAAACCGGCCGGGAAGAGCCCGACCCGGCGCTCGAAGAGGTCGTTGACGGAGATGCGCATGGTCGCCGCGTGCCACCAGTTGCCGAACTCGTCCTGGAACGTGCTGCCGTGCCCGGCACCCGTGATGAAGCCGCCGGGCTTGGAGGAGAATGGACTGTACGCCGAGTACTCGAACGGCCCGAGGGGCGAGGAGCCCGTCACATAGCCGTCGGCGTAGGTGTTGGCCTGGGTGGCGGGCGCGGCGTACTGCAGATAATACGTGTCGCCGTGCTTGTTCATCCACGCGCCCTCGATGTAGGGCTGATCGCTGCGAAACTGCGCGGCCAGACGCTCTTCGGCCGTCCGGGGAGGCTCGAGGATGTAGTCCTCCCCTGCCCGCTCCCATCCTCGCGTCGCCGTGTCGGCGGCGATGAGCGCGCGCGGTTCGGCGACGGGAAGGAGGGTGGCTGGGTCGAGTTCGACACCCTCGACCGGTGTCGTGTTGCTGCAGCCCCAGTAGAGGTACACGGCGCGATCATCGTCCTGGAAGAGATGCGGATCCCAGAAGGGGAAGGTACCCGGTGAGACCTCGACGAAGTCGTCCGCCAGCGGATCTTCGCTTCGGAAGAACGGCGAGTCGGTCTTGCGGGACGCCGAGATGTACAGCGCGCCGTCGATCTCCCGCACGTCGGGTGCGTAGTCGAAGGCCGGGAGCTTATCGGTGCGGGTGAACTCCCACGTCACGAGGTCACGCGAGTGCCAGAATCCGCCCGACATCGACGCGAACATCAGGTAGCGGCCGCCGAAGAGGACGACCGACGGGTCGGCCGCCTCGCGGTGCACGCTGCGACGGGGCTCGCTGATCTTGTGGCCGCCGACGATGCCCGTGAACCTGATGTCCTGGTACCGGTAGCCGAGATCGAGCGGGTTGCAGAAGTACGGCGGCGTGGGGGTCTCCACAGGGTTCATCTCGTTTCCTCCAGGGTTCTGGCAGCGTGGGTACGCAAGTCATCGCGCGCGCAGACCACGTCGGCGAAGAACGCCGCGTCATCGGCGAGTGCGGGCGATGCGGCGCGCAGGCGCATCCGCAATTGGTCGTCGGGTGCATCGTCCAGACACGCGGCGAACGCGCGTGCGCTGCCGATGGCACGGCGCCCGGCCGCCCGTTCGCGCTCGGCGACGGGAGCGATACGCAGGCGCAGCTTGGTCGGGGTGTCCAACGCGATCTGAGCCAGTGCATGTGCGATGCGCGGGTTGGCGAAACGATCGAGCAACGCTGCGCGGTACGCATCGATCTCGAGCTCGGCGGGCAGGTGCACGGCGGCCTCATCCCAGAATGCCTCGACCGCGGTGCGGCACTCGGCATCCGCGATCGCCTCGGAGACGACCGCGTGCCCGCGACGCGGCCCGAGGTTCGCGAGGATCGTGTGCGCTCCGTTGAGGAGCCACAGCTTGCGCGCCTCCCACGGCTCGAGGTCGGCGACGACGCGTGCGCCGGCGCTCTCCCAGTCGGGACGCCCGGCGGGGAACGCCCCCGACAGCACCCAGTCGCTGAACGGCTCGGTGACGACGGGGGCGGCATCGTCCAGCTGTGCGCTGAGTCGCGCGGACTCCTCGGGGGCGAGACGTGGGGTGATGCGGTCGACTGATCCCGATACGAACGACACGTTCTCGGCGCACCACGCGACGGCCGCGTCGGAGACGGATGCGAGCATGCCTGCCACGACGCGGGCGGCGATGCCGCCGTTGTCAGGAAGGTTGTCGCACGAGACGACCGCGAGCGGCCCGCCGCCCGCGCGACGACGCGCGTCGAGCGCCGCGGCGAGGCGACCGGGTGCGGTCTGCAGACGGTGCGCTCCGGCGACGTCGTCGCCGAGCGTCGCGAGCACGGCGCGATCGGCCACGATGAGCGGGTCAGATTGGTCGGGCGCACCGCTCGGCGCGGCCCGATAGCCGGCCTCGGTGATGGTGAGCGACACGATGGCCGTCGCCGGCGCGGCGATGTCCCCGATGAGGGACGTCACGTCGTCGCCCGGCCGGGTTCGGACGATGCTGTCCACGACCTCCGTCTCGTCGCCGTCGGCGCCGCGTGTGACGAGTGTGTACAGGCCGTGTTGCGCCGTGAGCGCGTCCGCGAGGGCGGCGCTGCGCCCGGTGTACGCAGCAATCCCCCACTGCGCCGCGTCGGCGGCATGCGCGGTGTACCAGGCGAGGTGCGAGCGGCTGAACGCGCCGAGGCCGAGATGGACGATGCGGACGGGCGGCGCGGGGTCTGTGCGGTGCAGTGCGCTCACAGCTTGAACACCCGCTTCGGCTGAGGGCCGACGATGTCGTCGATGATCGTTCCCGCGGCGGTCTCGGTAAGCCGGCCCTCGCGCACGAGGCGGGCGAGGAACGCGGCATCCGCGCGCCGCGCCGTGTCGTGCCGTGCGGGGATCGACAGGAACGCGCGGGTGTCGTCGATGAAGCCTGAGCCGCGCGAGAACCCTGCGCTCTCGGTGGTCGCCGCGCGGAACCGCGCCATCGCGTCGGGCGCGTCCAGGAACCACCACGGGGCGCCGATGTAGACGCTCGGGTAGAAGCTCGCCATCGGCGCGATCTCGCGCGAGTAGACCGTCTCATCGACGGCGAACACGACGAGGTGGAAATCCTTCTCGAGCCCATAGCGCTCCAGGAGCGGACGCAAGCCGCGCACGAAGTCCGACCGACGCGGGAAGTCGGCCCCGGTGTCAGGGCCGAAGCGCTCGAAGGTCGCGGTGCTGTGGTTGCGGACCACACCCGCGTGCAACGCCATGACGAGGCCGTCCTCGACACTCATGCCTGCCATCTGCACGAGCATGTGTCCGGCGAACGCCTGCCGCTGCTCAGGAGTCGCATCTCGCGCCAGCACCGACTGGAACAGGCTCTCGGCCTCGGCCGGGTCGAGATCCACCGTGAGCGGCACCTCGATGCCGTGATCGGTCGCGGTCGCGCCGTGATCGATGAAGTGATGGCGGCGAGCGCGCAGGGCATCGAGGTAGCCGCCGAACGTGCCGGGCACCGACTCCGCCGCGAGCAGTCGAGCGACGTTCTCGCCGAACGTCGCCGAGGTGGCGTCGATGTAGCGGTCGGGCCGGAAGGTCGGCAGCACGCGCCCGGACAGCCCGCTCTCCGCGAGCGCGGCGTGGCCGGCGAGGTCGTCGAGTGGATCATCGGTCGTCGCGAGCACCTCGATGCCGAACCGCTCGAAGAGTGCGCGCGGGCGAAAGTCCGGGCGCTCGAGCTGGGCCTGGATCGCGTCGTAGACGGCGTCGGCCGTCGCCGCCGACAGCTCCACGTCGATGTGCAGGATCTCTCGGAGTTCCTCGCCGATCCAGTAGCCAGATGCGGTCCCGGCGAACAGCGACCAACGCTCGGCGAACCGGCGCCACACCTCACGGGGCGCGACGGCCGAGTCGCCGACGCCGAGATCGCCGAGGTGCACACCGGAGGCGTGGAGCAGTCGCGTCACGTAGTGGTCGTGGGAGACCAGCAGGGCGGCCGGGTCGGAGAACGGGACGTCGTCCGCGAGCCACGAGACGGGCACGTGACCGTGAGGTGAGACGATCGGCGCATCCACGATGCGAGCGTGGAGATCGCGCGCGATGGCCCGGGTTTCGGCGTCGCCGGGGAAGAGCCGGTCGGGGTCCGGGAGGGGTGAAGTCATCATCGTCTTTCCGGTCGCCCCGTTGTGCGTGGCAACCGATTGCCATCGTATCCCCCGACACAGCACGGATGCAAGGCGACGGGCGGGATCTCTAGGGCAGCAAGCGGCGCAGCACCTCGGCGCTGACCTCAGCGCTGCGCAGCGGCGAGTCGTCGATCCAGTTCTTGTGGGTCTCCAGGATCACCGCGGCGACGCCGAGATCTGCCGCGGTGTGGACGATCGCGGCAATATCCATGTTGCCGCGGCCCAGTTCGACACTGTCGGCCTTGTCGATCGGCGTGAGCGCGCTGCCCGTGCTGCGGTTGCCGCGGTCGGTGATGTGCACGAGTTGCACCCTCTGACCCAGCGATGCAAGCAGGCCGGCGGGGTCGCCGCCCGCCGCGGCGACCCAGTAGCAGTCCAGTTCGAGGCCGACGAGGGCGGGATCAGTCTGTTCGACGAGCGCCGCGAAGGCGGTCTGCCCCGACGCGAGTCGACGGAACTCGACGCTGTGATTGTGGTAGAGCAGGCTGATGCCGTCGTCGGCGAGCCGGCGCCCCGCAGCGTCGAGGCGTCGAGCGAGGTCGTTGAGAGCGGCGGGATCGGTGTAGTCGAACCGGTACATCCCGGTGATGACGACGAACCTGCATCCGAATCCGCTCGCGCGTTCGACGACGGCCGCCGGCTCGCGTTCGATCGTCCCGAGGTCCTCGTGGAGCGCGGCGACGGCGAGCCCGGAGTCGGCGACCAGGCGCTGCCAGTCGAGTCTCCCACCACGCCCCACGGGCATGCCGGCGATCTTGGTCAGCGCGCGCACGAGGAGTGGCGTGGGCTGGGTCATGAACCCATTGAGCTCGATTGCCTCGAAGCCGACGTCGGCGAGGCGGTCGAGCACAGCCCGCGCCTGGCTTTCGTCGGAGCAGACGCGACCGATCTGGATCTGCTGGATCGCCCGCAGCGGTCGCGGGGGGCGTCGATTCGCCGCAGTGTCGAGATCGGTCACGTCGGTCCTCGCGCTCAGATCGTCTCGCCGGCGTCCGCCAGCAGCGTCGATCCCGTCATGATCATCGACAGATCGCTCGCGCAGAACAGCACAACGCGCGCGATGTCGTCGGGCGTGCCCATCCGACCGATGAGGCTCTGGCTCATCGCGGCGGGCATGTTCGATGTGTCGATGCCCGCACCCTGCATCTCGGCCATGGCCGCCATCGCGGCCGCGGCGGCCGCCATGTTGCCCTCGGTGGGCACGTAGCTCGGCGCGACGCCGAGCACGCGGATGCCGCGCGGGGCGAACTCGAGCGCGAGCTGCTTCGTCATGCCGCGCGCGGCGTGCTTCGATCCGACGTAGGCCGCGAGGCCGGGCGCGGTGCCGCGGAATCCCGCAGTCGACACGATGTTGACGACGACGCCGCCCTCCGGCATCCGCCGCGCCGCTTCGCGGGCGCCGTTGCGGACGCCGCGGGCGTTGACGGCGAACACGTGGTCCCACTGCTCGTCGCTCATCTCGAGCAGCGGCGTGCTCGGGAAGACGCCCGCGTTGTTCACCCAGACCTCGATGCCACCGAGCTGCTCGACGATCGCGCCGGCCGCGTCGGAGACCGAGTCCGACGAGGTGACATCCATCCGCACGCCCACGGCGCTCACACCGTGACGATCAGCGACCTCGGCCGCTGCGGCCGCGGCACGGTCGGCGTCGAG
>Ga0182735_1001649_pt1 | contig 14630 bp, 11 predicted proteins | sample eDN5th30CKraftMG_FD_128524 | JGI IMG/M metagenome (GOLD analysis project Ga0182735, IMG submission 128524) | Enriched Miracle-Growth compost microbial communities from Emeryville, California, USA - eDNA 5th pass 30_C Kraft MG (version 2) (version 2) ... | reverse complement strand
CCTTTTTTGCGTAGACCCAGTTACGTTTTGTATACGCCTTTTTTGCTCCTGCTGCGTTGCTCATCTTTTCGATTCTTGCTTTAAAGTTATTCGACCTGTTCTGTCGGTGCTTTTGTCTGTTCTACCAATTCGCCTTGTGGCGCCTTGGCATTCGCCGGATTAGTGCCGTGTATAGACAAGATATAATTAGCAACCTGCGCAATTTGCACCGGGCTAAGCTGTTGCTCCCATGCAATCATCCCCTTATCAGGCACTCCATATTTAATGGTTTTAAAAACATGCTTAATCGTACCTCCATGTAACCAATAATCATCTGTTAAATTAGGGCCTATCCCGCCTTCACCGGCGGCACCGTGACAGGCCATACAATTCTGACTAAAAATGGCTTTTCCTTCACTTAGCGTCTCTACAGAAACATCTATTTCTACGGAGTTCTCATCAACCGAATTCGCCTGGGTTTCCAAAAATGCCTTACGCTGATTTTCTGCCATAAGCATTTCTTGTTCGTATTCCTGCTCTTGATTGGGGCCATCAAAAACGTAATAGAAAACCAAGTGTCCGATACCAAAAGCAATGGTCACGTAAAATAATCCCATAAACCAAGCAGGAGTTGGATTGTCAAGTTCTTTAATACCATCATAGGCATGATCGATTACTAAATCCTCTTCTTCTGATAAAGGCCTTAATCCCATTATTTTAGCAACACCTTTCTTAACTTTTTCTTTTAACGTAGGCCGTTCTATATGTTTTTCTGCTTGTATTTGCTGCTCCAACTCCGGCATCGTAACTTGGATAATGGTCTTGAATGCCTTATGGAGCACGATGGCAGCAACCAAAACAACAACCATCACGACGATCAGCGCGCCCATTAAAACATATTGATGCATATTTCCGCCGCTCTGTTCTAGCGTATGAGCGGCATTGCTTGTTGTTACCTGTGATAAAAAAAAGTGCATATACCTAATTTTTTTCTGTTAATTCTTCTGGTATTTCAGGTTCGTCTTCTAAAGGAAGATGACGCATATAATCCATGTGCTGTTTTTTCATTTTGATCAGTAGAATAGCTACCGTTATGAAAAAAATTATAAACATCCAAAGGGAGCTAATGAGGTACCACTCATTTCCATTTAAACTTGTTATCTGCTTAAACATCGTATATTATTATTTTTCAGTTACTTTAATATCTGTTCCTAACCGTTGTAAATAAGCAACAATGGCAATGATTTCTTTATCTGGCGAGACATTCACCTGACTTGCTTTCAAATCGGCGGCAATGGCCTTTGCTTGTTGATCCAAATCGCCATTGGCCTGGTACTCGTATCCCGAAGGATAGGGAACACCCAGTTTTCGCATAGCGGTAATTTTGGCAACCGTTGTGGTGGTATCGAGTTTTTGTTCTATCAACCAAGGATAGGGAGGCATGATACTTCCCGGAGAAGTAATGGTGGGATCCATCAAGTGATCGAAATGCCATTTATTTGGATATTTTTTTCCAATACGGTGTAAATCCGGCCCCGTTCTCTTGGAGCCCCATAAGAAAGGGTGATCATAAACAAATTCACCGGCCTTGCTATATTCGCCATATCGAGCGGTTTCTGAACGGAATGGGCGTACGGTTTGCGAGTGGCAGTTCACGCAACCTTCTCGTATATAAATATCCCGCCCCTGCAGTTCTAAAGGGGTATACGGTTTCACGCTACTAATGGTAGGCACATTAGATGATATCATAAACGTGGGCATCATTTCTACCATACCACCAATCAGGATAACAACCAGTGCAACGACCATAAACAATACAGGTTTGCGCTCTAAGCGTCTATGTTTCGATTTTTCGGTAAACTGAATGGGTTCCAAGGGCATCGCTTGTGCAGATTCATTTGCGATAAGCTTGCCTTGGCGCATGGTGCGTACCAAATTATACGTCATTAATAAAGCTCCACTCAGGTAAAGCCCACCGCCTACTGCGCGAAGCATGTGCATGGGTAAAATTTGTAAAGTAGTTGCCAAGAAACTAGGATATTTGAGCACCCCTTCTGGTGTAAATTCTTTCCACATCAATCCTTGCACAACAGCGGCCCAATACATCGGGATGGCATAGAATAAAATGCCTAAGGTACCAATCCAAAAATGGACACCAGCCAATCGTTTAGAATATAACGGGGTTCCATAAATTCTTGGAATGGCCCAATACAGGATAGCAAAAGTCATAAAGCCGTTCCATCCAAGGGCACCTACGTGTACATGCGCTATGATCCAATCGGTAAAGTGTGCAATAGCATTCACCTGTTTCAATGACAGCATAGGCCCTTCAAAGGTGGCCATACCATAGGCTGTTAGCGCTACCACCATAAATTTGAGTGTAGGCTCGGTACGTACTTTATCCCAAGCACCGCGCAGCGTTAATAAGCCGTTGATCATCCCGCCCCAGCTAGGTGCTATGAGCATAATGGAGAAAACAACGCCTACCGACTGGATCCATCCGGGTAATGATGTATAAAGTAAATGGTGCGGACCTGCCCAGATATAAATAAATATCAATGACCAAAAATGCAGAATACTCAATTTATAGGAATATACGGGCCTATTGGCCATTTTAGGCAGAAAATAGTACATTAAACCCAAGTAAGGGGTTGTTAGGAAAAATGCAACGGCGTTATGGCCATACCACCATTGTACCAAGGCATCTTGCACACCAGCATATATATAATAACTTTTAAAAGCAGATATGGGTAACTCTGCTGAATTGACAATATGCAATACGGCAATGGTAACAAAGGTTGCAATATAAAACCAAATAGCCACATACATATGCCGTTCTCGCCGCCGGATGATGGTACCGAACATATTGATGCCAAATACCACCCATATAATCGTAATGGCCACATCAATGGGCCACTCCAGTTCTGCATATTCATGAGAGGTAGTCCAACCTAAAGGAAGGGTAATAGCTGCTGCTAAAATGATGAGCTGCCATCCCCAAAAATGAATTTTGCTTAGCGCATCACTATACATGCGCGCTTTCAGCAAACGCTGCAACGAGTAGTATACCCCCATAAAGATACCGTTGCCTACAAAAGCAAAAATAACGGCATTTGTGTGGACAGGTCTGATTCTGCCAAATGTTGTAACGGGAGATTCAAAATTCATAAAAGGCCACACCAACTGTATCGCGGCCAATAAACCAACAGACATTCCTACAATGCCCCAAAATATGGTGGCGATACCAAAATTTCTAACAATTCTGTTGTCGTAATTAAAAGTTTCAAGCTGCATAGTTTAGCATTTTTTTCTGTGGTAAAAGTACAGGCATAGAAATCCTGAATGAATGATATGAATGGTGGTAAAATGTGATTGTAATCACTTATTCTTCGTGCCCCTTCGCTTGATCAGTCAAATTATCTTCTATTCCCTGATGATGTTCATCTTCAAAGAGGATGCGGATAGAAGGGGTATAAGTATCATCATGCTGTCCGGTCTTACTTGCCCAAAAGAAAGCCGCCAAAAACCCTAAAGCAATCAATCCACTGCAAGCAATTAAAAAGAAAATCGCACTCATACTTTATAAATTATTTTTGTAAGCGCAAAATAGGGTAGCCACCCGAGTAAAAGTTACGATGGTAACGGTACTCAAGGGCATCAATACGGCTGCAAAAAGTGGCGACATGGTACCTTGAACAGCAAAAAACAAACCTACTAGATTGTAAGCCAGAGATATACCAAAGCTGATACGAATGACTTTCATGGCTTGCCTGGCCAAATTCAAATAGGATGGGAGGAGGGCGAATTTTTCACCACTTAAAATACCATCGCAAGCAGGTGAAAAATTATTCACATCATCACTGATCGCAATTCCCAAATCGGCCTCTTTTAAAGCAGCAGCATCATTCAGCCCGTCACCAAACATGGCTACCCGAAAACCTTTCCGTCTGCATTTTCTGATATAATTCCATTTATCTGTTGGGAGCTGATTGAAATACAAAGGTGTTTTTTCTGGAAAAATTTTTCTCAAGGCATCTCGGTCTTTATCTGTATCACCTGACAAGAGATGTAAGAAATACTCTTTTTCTAGATGCTGAATAACCGTTCCTAATTGATTACGCCATCGCTGCTGAACCATAAAAGAACCTTTAAATACACCGTTTATCTGAACATGTGTACCCGAAGATGGATGTTGAATATTTGTCATGCCTACAAATCGTGCATTTCCTACCCGAATGGCTACTCCATTAATCTGTGCTTTTATCCCTGCACCGGGTAGTTCTTCATAAGCTGTTAACAACGCATTCGTTACCGCAGCGCCGTTTAAGATACGAGCAATCTCGCGACTTTGCGGATGATTGGAGTTTCTACATACAGCATAAACATATCCTTGCTCTGTCTGGGTAAGATCTCCAGTGAAAGTCATTCCTTCCGTGTAGATGGTACTAATTGTACCTGTTTTATCGAATACCAAAGTATTAATTGCCGCCATTTTTTCAACGGCAAGTGTGTTCTTGAGAAAAAGGCCATGTTTATCGAATATGCTCAGTACAGCCGATAAAGTGAATGGTGAACTCAAGGCCAATGCGCATGGACAACCAATAATTAACACAGAAGTAAAAGCTCCCCAAGCACGGTCATCAAAACTCAGCATAGCCCAAACCGCTGTGCTGATTAATGCAATGGTCAATAATACCGGTGTAAAATAGCGACTCACTGTATGGCTAAAAGAGCTAAATCGTTCTAATCGTTCTTGATTTTGCTCGGTATTCCACAAGCTTGTTAAGTAGCTTTGCGATACGGGTTTCACCACTTCCAGTTCAATAGCTTGTTCGATTTGTTTTCCACCTGCGTATACCAGTTCTCCTAACACTTTACTAACAGGTGTAGATTCGCCCGTTACGAAACTGAAGTCAATACAAGCATCTCCTTTCAGCAAAATGGCATCAGCAGGAACAATTTCATTGTTTCGTATCAAAATGCGGTCGCCTACGTGGAGATCGGCCAAAGCCACAGTAGATTCTTTACCATCGATTATTTTGGTTACAGCAACAGGAAAGTAAGACTTATAGTCGCGTTCAAAAGAAAGATGGTGATAGGTTTTTTGCTGAACCCATTTTCCTAGTAATAAGAAAAACACCAAACCACATAAGGTATCAGAGAATCCTGGACCAGTTCGCTGCACAATATCAACTACCGATCGCACAAATAATATCCAGATTCCCAGTGCTAATGGCACGTCTAAATTCAAACGAAAGCGCCGTAGACTTTTTATACTGGAAATGAAATATTCGCGACCACTATAGCCCATGCAGGGTAGTGCAAATGCCAAGTTGAGCCAGCCAAAAAGTGTAGCATATTGCTTTTCAAAGTTTCCCATCCCGAAGTACTCCGGAAAGCTGGCCATCATAGCGTTACCAAAACAAAAACCTGCAACGGCAATCTGGCCAATTAATCGATTCTGTTTATTTTGTGTTGTTTGGGTATTATTTTCGGTATCGTGAAAGCTGATGTGTGGTGCATAGCCAATACGAGTTAATAACGTCGTCAGCTTATAAAGTGTACAGGTATCATGCCGGTATACGATGCGGACTTGCTTTTTGAGAAAATCTACCCGTGATGAGCAAATTGCATCTTCTAACTGATGTAGATGCTCTAGCAGCCAAATACATGAACTGCAATGGATGTGCGGTATATAAAATGTAACGATGCTGATTTGCGTATCTTTAAAATCTAATAAGCTATCTGCAATCACTGGATCCGTTAAGTAAGTATCATCATTTTTTGTCCATACCTGCTTGCCGGGATGTTGATTATATCGGTAGTAGTCCGTTAGTTTATGGTTGTTTAACAAGGAATAAACATGCTGACAACCTAAACAACAAAACAGGTGTTCATCTAACTTGTATGTATTGATCTTGACTGGCTCTCCACAGTGAAAACACTGCTCATTCGTTGCTGTCTGAATCAAACGATCCATGATACCTCCTATATTGCTTTGCTGAAAAGTGTTTCATCTTTTTTTCCTTGTGCATACCGTTCATCAAAGGCCATGCATATATTTCGCAGGAAAGATCGACCGAGTGTGGTCACCTCTAATTCATGAGCATTTAATTTGACCATGGCATCTTTTATCAGCGGAGCCAAGCGTTTTCGCGTATTTTCCGATAAAGGATATTCGCGGATATCCAATTTATGCGTACACATTATGGCTTGAATTTGCTCCCTAATCAGCAAATCTTCGTCGGTTAAAAGATGTCCTCTTTGGAGTGCCAGTGTTCCTTGGTTTATTAATTGTTTATATTCTTCCGTATTTTTTACATTTTGAGCATAAGCCTCTACACCATCGCTGATGGCAGAAACTCCCAAACCAATGAGCAGCTGAGATGGCCGGTCTGTATACCCCATAAAATTCCGGTATATTTTACCCTCTGTAGTAGCCATGGCAAGAGAATCGGTAGGAAATGCAAAATGATCCATCCCGATATCCATATACCCGGCCTCTTTAATCATTTTTTTCCCTTCGTAATAAAATTCAAATTTCTCTTCGTCATTAGGCAAGTCGCTTTCGGTAAATAATCGTTGGCCAGGTTTCATCCATGGAACATGCGCATAACTATAAAATGCAATCCTATCAGGCTTCATTGCCAATGTCATGGAAAGAGTTTCTCTAATACGAGTTAAATTTTGCCGGGGCAAACCATATATCAGATCAAAATTAATGGAAGTGTAACCAATTTTTCTGGCTTCCTGCATCACACGAATGACATCGGCCGGGCTTTGCCTTCTATTAATGATGCGTTGTACATCTGTATTAAAATCTTGAATACCCAAACTTAAACGTCTAAACCCTAAATGGTATAAGACCTCTAAGTGGTCGGTCGTCGTATTAGCAGGATGAGCTTCAAATGAAAATTCGGCACCTGAAACCACAGTTACATCTTGTAACAAGCGGGTTATGAAAGATGAAAGGTTTTCTGCGCTAAAAAATGTAGGTGTACCACCACCTAGGTGTAGATCGTTGATCTGTATAGGATGCGGCAAATGTGCCTTATATAGTTGCCATTCTTTCCATACCGCCTCCAGATAAGGTTCTTCCACTTGATGATTTTTGGTAATATGCGTATTGCATCCGCAATAGGTACATAACGTTTCGCAAAAAGGCAAATGAATATAGAGGCTAATTCCCTCAGGGTGCTTCGCTGCTGTCTGGCGAATTGTCTTCAGCCAAGCTGATGCAGACCATTGCTGTGTATCCCAATAAGGAACTGTAGGATAACTGGTATAGCGAGGTGCTGCAATATTATATCGCTTAAATGGAGTTTTGAGCATAACTAAAAATCAGTATTTGTCGTTCATGAAGTCTTCTGTTTCTTTACTGTGTCGCAGTTTATACAACAACATGCACTGCCAACACATTGACCAGATTCCCATAAGGAGAGATTCCGAATAGTTTGGTCAGCCTGACTCTTTATAGATTGATCTGGATTCGGGTTATTGGCTATTTTGATACCCAATTTAGCAGCATAAGCAAGGTCAATATGTGCGGTAGTTTTCGAACGTGTTATGATATGCTTGATACCCACCTGTTTTAAGGTATACAACAGGGTGTTATCTACCATGTCTCTAGCCGAAATAATAATGACTTCTTTGCCTATACAATAAGATAAGGTTGATTTATTTAATTCATTAGAAATAAGGGTTAAATCATGCAGTTTAGCATTCGATTTAACTAAATATTCTTTTTCATCGGCATGTATACTATAGGCAATAGCTTTCATTCAATACAGTACTATTTACTTTGTTTCTTCTTGAACAAAGCTACATAGTACTGATAGAACCGCCCATGCACTTGATCATCAAAAAAAGTAATATTCGTTACTTTTCTGGATGATTTGTTTACTGTTTAATGGTGCTTAATCTTTGAAGGGAGTGAATAATGATTGCATTTCCCTCTTTAGAAAGCAACCGTTCGTCTTTAAAGTCGGCCAGCGTCCGGCTTATGGTTTCATTTGCTGTACCTGCTATGGCAGCAAGGTCATCACGCGATATGCGAATGGTACATGTATCTGTTGCTGAAATATCTACAAATTTCTTGGCTACAGCAACTAAGGCATCTGCCACCCGTTTACGAACAGAGTGGTAAGCTAAACGCAACAATTGCTCTTCCTTTTCCCGGATATTTCCAGACAATAAAAAGATAAATTGCTGGGCGATGGTTGGATTTTGATAGAGCAATTCAAAAAAAATCTCTTTATTGATCAAACAAAGCTCACTATCTTCAATGGTTTGAGCATTGTCTGAATATTTTTCATGTGCTAATAGCGCCTCATAACCAAAATAATCTCCCTCCGTAAAAATATTGGTTGATAGTTCTCTGCCATCATGATAGAATAGATAGCTGCGTACCTTTCCTTTTTTTATCTGATATACATATAAAGGGTTATCACCTTCCTGATAAACACTTTGTTTCTTCTTGTAGTTTTTAACTCGGCCTTTTAGATGCAAATCATTTAAAAGCTTTTTTTGTTCGCTTTCACTTAAATAGCTATTTGCCGGCTTTTTGTGAATGATTTCCTTCTTCTTTAATCGCGTTTCAATGGCATGTAGCAATTCCATATCATCAAAAGGCTTTGTTAAGTAGTCATCGGCTCCCATTTCCATCGCTTTCCGCAGATCACCCCGTTCTGCTTTTGCTGTTAAAAAGATGAAAGGGATTGTTGCTGTTTCGGCATGTTTGCCTAATAAAAAAAGTACACCATATCCATCTAAGTGAGGCATCATAATATCACATAAGATCACATTAGGTAGGTATTTCAATGCCAAGTCAACCCCCATTTTTCCATCAGCGGCTCCATATACTTGGTAACCGGCCATTTCTAAAATTTCAGTTGTACTTTCGCGGATGTCATCATTGTCCTCAATGATCAATATGGTTTTTACCTCATTCAGCATGGTATCCTAATGTGGTTTACGTTTAAAAATCAATTTAAATATGGCTCCTTTGCCTTGTTCGCTACTATAAACTACTTCTCCGTGCATTAAATGTACGTAACGCTTCACGATATTTAATCCCAAACCGGTACCTGGGATATTTCCTGTGTTATTTGCACGGAAAAAGGGTTCAAATAGATTTTTTTGTTCTTCTTCTGGAATACCAATTCCATCGTCTTTGATCGTTATAATGCAACCATCAGGCAAAATTTCCGTGTTGAATTCAATAAAGGTGTTTTCTCCCGAGTACTTGATGGCATTAGAAATCAAATTGATAATGCTGTTCTTAAGTAAGTTGGCATCGGTCTTGAACGTACCCTGATCACCCGTATGCTGATAAACAATGTGTTGATTCTGCTTCGTCAAAAGTTGCATTTCTTCCGTAATATCTTCTGCAAGCTTCACCAAATTAATATCTTCAACCACCACATGCACTTTCCCTGCTTCTAAGCGCTCTAATGATAAGAAATCGTTTAAGATATTGGTTAATGATTGCACTGAATTTTTTATTTTAGAGGTATGCTTCCGTATACTTTTTCCATCATGTTTATCCAAATATTTCTCAATCAATGAAGCCGATAGTTGTACAGAACTAAGCGGTGTTCTAAATTCGTGAGACGCCATGGAAACAAAACGGGATTTCAATTGGTTTAGGTCTTTTTCTTTTTCCAACGATAAGCTTACATCTTCTTTGGCTTCTTCCAGTTCAGCAATCAATTTAATCAAGTCCTTGGTCCGTTCGCTTACCTTAACTTCGAGTTCTGCAGCATATTCTTTCAATCTTTCTTCCGCTTCTTTCTGTTTAGAGAGGTCGTGCACGAAGCCAGTGAAAATCTTTCTGTCTTTATAATTTACTTCGCTTACAGCCAAGCGAAAAGGAAAGGTAGTACCATCTTTTCTTTTTCCCCTTACTTCCCGACCTTTTCCGATAATGTGTTTGACACCTGTACTGAGGTAATTCTGAATATATGAATCATGTCTACTGTGATCCGGCTCCGGCATTAACATATTGATGTTATTGCCGATTACTTCTTCAGCTGTATAGCCAAATAACTGTAATGCTGCTGGATTAATCGATTCAACAATTGCTTTATCATCTATGGTTATAATGCCATCAATTGCGTTATGTATAATCGCTTTGAGTAACGTACCGGTTTCCATACCTCCATTAAAATATAAAAGGGCACACCAATTGGTGAGCCCTTTTATTGTCCATGTGAACTTTATTTTTTATTCTTATTTGCTTGCTGTTGCCGCATGTAATCTTCCATTCTTTTCTGAAAAGTTGATTTTTTATTGGCCTCAGGTTTTTTCTTGTTTGCTTGGATAATGGCATGTATTTTTTCATCGTTAATAGATTGTCTAATAAAAAACTGAATACCAAAAGTCATACAAGTAGACAAGAAATAATAATAATTCAATCCTGATGGATAACTATTCAATACAAAGAAAAATATCAATGGCATAAAATAGCCGATGTACTTCATTTGCCCTGTGGCACCAGATACCATATTATTGTACCAAGTAGACAGCAGCGTGGCACAAGTCATTAGAATACACATCAAACTGATGTGATTGATGTTCACGATAGGCAGTTTAGCAAAAGTAAAAACAGCGTCGTATGTAGAAAGGTCTTTCATCCACAGGAAACTTTGCCCTCTCAATTCAAATAGATTGGGGAAGAAGAAGAAAAATGCAATCATAAAGGGCATCTGTAAAACCATGGGGATACATCCACCCATGGGGTTAACCCCAGCCTGTTTATATAATTTCAAATATTCTTGCTGCAATAACGTTTGATTGTCCTCACCAACTTTCGCTTTAATCTCGTCCATTTCAGGTTTCAATACACGCATTTTTGCCATTGAAACGTAGGACTTATAGGTGAGTGGAGAAAGAACCAATTTAAGCAAAACAGTAAGTACGAAAATAATCAATCCATAGTTCCAACTAAAACCTTCTAATAGGTTAAATACGGGCAATGTAATAAACCGGTTGATCCATTTCATTGGTCCCCAACCCATGTCCACCTGCTTTTCCAGATCAATACCTTGATCTTTTAGCACACTAAATTTATTGGGGCCAAAATAGAAGGCCATGGGATAGCTATTGATATCTTGTCGTGTAAAGTCGAGGTGCATGTTTGCCGTGAACGATTTAACAATATTGTTGCTAGTCACCGTAGCTACTTTCAATGAACCTCCATTAAAACCATTTTTAGCTATCAAGACATTGGAGAAGTAATGCTGTTTGAAAGAAAACCAATTAATTTTTCCCAAATCTTTACTCTCATCCTTTGCTAGATCTAAATGTTCTACATCACCATTAAATTCCTTATAATATGCAGTAGATCGCCTCTGTTCATCACTCAGGTCTTTTTCTTTCTGGGGCAGCTCTGCTTGCCAATTGAGCACCAATCGAGTTTCTGTTGGTGCTACAACATCTTGCAGTCCCTTCGTAACAACTGTAAAGCCCAGTTGTCTACTTTTTCCTTTCAGGCCATAAACATAATCAATGTATTTTTCAGGGGCATAGTTCAAACGGAGTGTAAGCGTTGTAGAATCGGCATCACTCACTTGGACATGACGATCGGCATTAGTTAAAGGTGAAAAGAACAAATCATTGGTATTAACATTGATACCGGCAGTAGAGAATTGCAAGCCAAATCGATTACCATCGCCATTAAATAAAATTAGGGGATTTCCTTGATAGTCCGTTTCGTCTTTTACCTCGACTGACTGAACTCGACCACCTTTTGAAGTGATGTTGATTTTGAGATATTCATTTTCGAGCACAAAAGTTTCCGCTTTACCTATTTTTGCTTTACCAAAAGGTCCTGTAGCAGCAGCAGAATCTACAACTAAAGCTGCTGTATCTTGTTGTGCTGTAAAAAGGCTATCTGTAGCAGGCTTTTTACTTTCTGGAGTTTTTGCTTGAGCTATCGAGTCTTGCAGTTGTTGTTCTTTTTTAATCTCTTCTTCTGAAGGTTTCAGAAAAAACACTGACCCAGCCAAGATGATCATAATCAAGAATAAGCCAGTGAACGTATTTCTATCCATTTTTTAATATTACTGATTCCGTGTATAAATTAAATTAAGTTGTTGTGCTTGAAATAAATTATCGCTTTCCTGCCTTTACTAGGGCAGCGGCCACAAAGTTAACAAAAAGTGGATGAGGATTTGCTACGGTTGATTTTAATTCTGGATGAAATTGCCCCCCTACAAAGAATGGATGGTCTTTGAGCTCAATGATTTCGACCAAATGATTATCGGGATTAATGCCTGATGCGATCATACCCGCAGCCTCGTATTGTTTTAAGTATTCATTGTTAAACTCATAACGATGCCTATGGCGTTCACTAATCCGTGGTTTCCCATATATAGCCGCTGCTTTTGTGCCTTTTTTTAATTCGCATGGATAAGCCCCTAAACGCATGGTACCTCCCATATTTTTAATATTTTTCTGATTCTCCATCAGATTAATAACCGGATGCTTGGTTTTTTTATCCATTTCAAAACTATTTGCACCTTTTAATTTTAATACGTTTCGTGCAAACTCGATAACGGCTACCTGCATACCCAAACAGATACCGAAAAAAGGAATGTGATTTTCTCGTACATATTTTATGGCCGTTACCTTACCATCCAATCCACGTTCTCCAAACCCCGGAGCTACCAAGACCCCGTGTAGACCTTTCAATTTTTCTTCTACATTGGCTTCATTGATACTTTCTGCTGCAATACTTTTAACGGTTACTTTACATTCATTCTGTGCACCCGCATGAATAAAAGACTCATTAATAGACTTATAAGCATCTGGTAATTCAACATATTTTCCTACCAAGCCAATTTTAATTTCGGCAGTAGGGTTTTTTACTCGTCCCAAAAACGCTTTCCAATTTTCTAAATCAGGTTCATTTTTATTGGATAGTTTCAATTTGGCCAATACGGTCTTGTCGAGCTGTTCTTTGAGCATCAAAAGGGGAACATCGTATATGGACGATGCATCAGCCGATTCTACCACCGCATTAATATTGACATTACAAAATAGAGCGATTTTTTTACGTATCTCGTGTCCGATACGATGTTCGGTACGGCAGACCAAAACATCGGGCTGAATGCCGTATTCGAGCAGCATCTTAACGGAATGTTGTGTTGGCTTGGTTTTCAATTCGCCAGCGGCCGCTAAATACGGAACCAAGGTAAGGTGAATAACCAATGAATCGTTATTGCCCAATTCCCAACGTAGTTGACGCACCGCCTCAATAAAGGGCAATGATTCAATATCACCAACTGTTCCTCCCAGCTCGGTAATGACAATATCATAGTTTCCTGTTTCACCCAAAAGGCGCATCCGGCGCTTGATTTCATCCGTAATGTGTGGCACTACTTGAACCGTTTTTCCCAAATAATCGCCAGCACGCTCACGCTCAATAACATGTTGATAAATTCGCCCTGTTGTTACATTATTTGCCTGCGAAGTAGGCATGTTCAAGAAACGCTCATAATGACCAAGGTCTAGGTCTGTTTCCGCACCATCTTCGGTCACATAGCATTCGCCATGTTCATATGGATTCAATGTTCCCGGATCGATGTTGATATAAGGGTCAAATTTTTGAATGGTAACGCGATACCCTCTTGCCTGAAGTAATTTTGCCAATGAAGCAGATATGATACCTTTACCTAAGGATGAAGTAACACCGCCCGTAACAAAGATGTATTTGGTCATGATAATAAAATGGAAAATTATATACTGTAATTGTCTCTTTTTACAACTCCAGCAACGTTATTGTACGGGATACAAAAGTAGAATTTTTTTTGGTCTTTATGTAAAAAAATCAAAAGTAAAAAGTGAAAAGTAAAAACGAAAGTGCCCCTTTGGTAATTAAAAGCTAAGCCTAATACCGAATAAGCCAAAAGCTTATAGTTCCTAAGTTTGCTAAAAACGAATGCTATTTTCTTATGAGCTATTTCTTAAATTCACTCAACCCCAAACGCTGGGCATTTGTATTACCTGGTTGTGCCACATAATCTGGCAAACCCGGCTTACGTGGTTCATCATCTGATTGGCAATCATCACCTCGTAATTTACAGATCGAATAAAAATAAAAATCCATCACCATGCTTAAATGGTCCCTGATCCAATCGTTTTGTCCTTTTTTATCTATTGGGTTTAGTGCCGCTTTAAGTCCTTCATTAATGGTTTCATTAATGGCCGTTTCATTAATATATTTGTCCAGGTTATCCGGAGGATAATTTTTGAGATCTTCCCGGTATTGATTTAAATCATCAATCGCTCCCTTTGCCGTTTCAATCTTGTCAAGGGCATGTTGTAACTCATTCAAATCTAGATTGGTGTTTTTCTTGACCACATCTCCCAGATCCCAATCCTTTGCACCTTGTAACACATCATGTGTCACGTCAGCGCCCAAATCAATATAATCTACATCTGTTGGGACAGTTATTTGTTCTCCATTTTGATTGGTTAGGGTAAAACTTTCCAATGCTTGTTTATGTGCTGTATGGTTTCCAATCTGGAATTCGGTTCCCTTATTTTTATAGTTTATTTGTACTTCGTTGCCATTATAATGATAAGAAGAAATTCGATTTTGTTGATCGTAACTTACTTCTACGGGGGCTGGGCGATATAGCGTAATT
>Ga0182735_1001647_pt1 | contig 14667 bp, 15 predicted proteins | sample eDN5th30CKraftMG_FD_128524 | JGI IMG/M metagenome (GOLD analysis project Ga0182735, IMG submission 128524) | Enriched Miracle-Growth compost microbial communities from Emeryville, California, USA - eDNA 5th pass 30_C Kraft MG (version 2) (version 2) ... | reverse complement strand
CTTCCCAAGCGGAGCAGTAGCTTCCTGCTTATCAACCTACAGCATGAATTACCTGGATCGGTTTTTCCTAAATGGAGAAAAGGGCTTTGCCGAATTGGACCCTTCTACCGGATACGGGCCTATAAAAGGGCGTACCAATAAAGGCGAGTTGAACAAGCCGCATGTAACTCACCAAACCGTCCAGATGGACGAAATGGCAGGTATTATCTTAGATGGAAAAACACCGGTGATTCCTGTTGACGGAGAAGAAGCGTTGAAAGATCTAAAAATCATTGACGCCATCTATCAGGCTACAAAAACCAACCAGAAAGTTATTTTAAACTTATAAGTTACCGTGAACTACAAACCCAACTTAAAATAAAAACTCATGACCTGGAAAAAATTCAATGGCGAAGTATTACAGCATAATATTTTAGAGGAGGTAAAAGATGTAATTGTAAGAGAACATGAGGTCGGGAATAAATTAAAGGTCTGTATCGGCACCGACTCTCAGGTCAAAGGATTAGTTACTGACTTCGCCACAGTAATTGTCTTTCTGCGGGAAAAGAAAGGTGCATTCATGTTTATCCATCAGGAACGCACCAAAGAAAAAATGAGTATCAAAAGAAGGATGCTGTCAGAAGTACAGCGTTCCATCGCCATCGCTTATGACCTCTGCAGCACCTTAGACAAATACGATATCGGACTAGAAGTACATGCAGATATCAATACCAATCCTAAATTCAAATCAAACCAGGCATTGCATGAAGCCATGGGCTATATCTTAGGAATGGGCTTCGTTTTCAAAGCCAAACCGGAAGCATTCGCCAGTTCTGCCTGCGCCAATAAGCTGGTTCAGTAAGCAAACAAAGATTAACGATCGTTATTAAGCAATAGCTACAGATCTCAGCACCTTGCAATTCACCCGGTCCCCTCTTTTTAGCTGCCCGTGTCTGGTATGATATACACGAAGATATAAATGCTGATTCCGGACAATCAGCTCTTCATAAAAACCCCGGAATAAAGCCATTTTTACTTCAAAGCGTCCTCGCTTACTTCCCCTCACCCGGATCCACTCCGGATGAACGGCAAGGCAATCCCCTTCCAGGACAATATTCAAATGCTTAGCTTCCTCCGTATTCAGGATATTGCTTTTTGCAAGCATACGGGCCACATATTTGCTGGGCGGGTTGTTATACAGAACAACAGGTTCCCCAAGAGCCACCAAAGCGCCGTCCTTCAAGATAACGAGCTGATTTGCCATCCCCAACACTTCCGAAGGATCATGCGAAACTAAAATCACAGACAGATCCGTTTCTTCCACGATTTCCTTTAAATCCCGCTGCAATTCATCTCTGAATGCCGCATCGATCTGGTTAAACGGCTCATCCATTAAAAGCAGCTTAGGCTGCGTAATTAAAGCCCGGGCAATCGATACACGCTGCTTCTCTCCCCCGCTCAGATCAGCAATACGCTGACTTTTTAAATGATCGATCCGAAGACGCTTTAAGGTAAGAAGCGTTTGTTTTTCTTTTAGGTCAAGGTCTTCGTTACTAAGTTGAGAAGCGACATTGTCATATACATTCGCATAGATATTCAAATCATCAAAATGCTGAGAAACCATACGCATTGCCGGATGCCCGGGAATGAGCTGATCGGAGGGTCCGATAACCCGCCATCCTTCAAAACGCACTTCTCCTGCATCGGGTTCAAGCAAACCATAGATCAAACGAAGCAGCGTACTCTTTCCACTACCGCTTTTTCCTATAATAGCCGTAATTTCATTCTTATTTACAGCAAAGCTGATCGATTTAAGTCCTCCGGAATCAGGTTTATCAGAATAATTCCTTGAAAGATCATTCACAACCAAAAGAGCAGAGCCGGGGACATAAACATCAGCCGGTATTTCACAAGAATTATTTTTCGAAGGATTCGACATGTTATTAAGATAAATTTCCCACGAAGGTATGAATTTTACCTTTTTAACCCTATCTTAATAATGCCATGTTCATTTTCAGAAAATTGAACCCGCCTGTCATCCCCGATCTGGATATTAGCGGCAACAAAGTTCAGAATACCACTTACAATTTTCTGTCGCGCCTCGGGCTCAGCTTCCACCAAATCCTGCTTATGATCGATCGAGTCAGTCAAATCGTTTCCCGTATCTGTTGTCGTAACCAAAAAAGAAGCTGCATCTGCATCCTTGCTTAATAAAGCTTCATCATTGTCTATCGAAGCACTTACAAGCAGGTGCGGTTCGCTCAGAGAAAGACCTTCGGTATTTTGTTCAGTTACCCGTCCGGAGCTTGCCAATGAATGTTCTTCATCATCACTCTTTACCAGAGCCGCTGATGCGGGCTTTAAGGAAGCTTCTGCAACAACCTTATTTTTACTCTCGATCCTCATCGGATTTATTGCATCATCTATCGGCTGTTTAACCTCAGGTGCCTGTATAAACGCTGATTCATCTGCCGGTTTCTGTCCTTGCAAAAAGACCTTTTCCTCCGGCATAGCCTTCCAGATTACAAAACCGATAATAAGCAAGGCCGCAGCCACGCTGATATAAGGATAGCGCTTTAGCACAGATATCTTCCGGACATTAGCTTTACCAGGCTCTAACTCCTTTTCAATACCGGCCCACAAAGAAGACGGAGCTTCCACTGAAAAACCCTCAAACTTCTTCCTGACCTGCTGATCAAATTTCTTATTATGATCTGATTCCATTTACCTCTCCTTCCATTAATTTAATCCTTTCCTGTAATCTCATTCTCGCCCTCGACAATTGAGATTTAGAAGCATTTTCACTTATATTCAATGCACGGGCAATTTCCTTATGTGAAAAACCCTCAATAGCATACATATTAAACACCAAACGATAACCGGGTGCCAGCTCCTGGATCATCTTCAGCAAATCCTTTACTTCCAGTCCATCAATTTCAAACAATTGCGAAACACTCAGCGAGCTTTCTTTAACTTCATCAATATCCTGAAAATTTATATTTTTCCGGGACAGCTCAATAGCGGTATTGACCATGATACGCCGCACCCAACCTTCTAAAGAACCCTTAGCGGCAAACTGCTCTATATTTCTGAAAACCTTAATAAAACCCTGCTGAAGCATATCCTCAGCTTCAAACCGGGAATTTGCATAACGTAAGCAAACTGCCATCATTTTAGAGGAAAATGACCGGTAGAGCATTTCCTGTGCTTTCCGGTCATTTGATCTGCAGCCTTCTAAAACAGACTCAATACTCATCTTATTGCCAGGTCTATTTATATCGCTATACAATCTATTAAAGCCTAAGTGCCAAACCGAAGCTTAGGTTCTTTACTCCCTTCTGATCCGGACTGTCTACAAACATATCGTTGAAATAATACTTAGCATAGATTCCGATGCTTCCATAGCCTACCCTTGCAAATGCACCATAGTTCAGCGGAGCGAAATTAAAATCATCTTTGACCTTGCGCTTACCTTCTGCATCACTTTTCACCTTCTGGCTGCCTTGCAATAAAATTCCGGCCATCGGCCCTGCAGAAAAGCTCAATCGTTTCGGCAAAGCACCTGCTTTGGTCCGCAATTCAAAAGTCAGAGGAATGTGTAAGTAGCTGGATGAGAAACGATTTTTACTATAGTCAATGTCCGATTCAACATAGCTTAAAGGGCGCGTATCCTCCAGAAATAAAATATCTTCTTTTAAACGAATGTGCGTCCAATCAAAGCCCGCGGCGATCTGCATCTTAAACTGGTCGGTAAACTTATACCCCATCTTAAAAACATCAAAGCCTACATTAATGGTTTTCCAGGTCTTATAGTCCAGAAATTCATTCGTAGGAGAAAGCTTAACCTTGCCATTGTCAATCAGCTTCGCTAAACCCAGATCAAAACGCGAAAAGGTCAAACCAATAAAAAAGGGACTTTCTTTCTTAACAGAATCCTTATCTGCTTTACTTATGGAAACTTTAACAGGTTTTCCAATCGAATCATTTCCGTATTCAAAGATCAGCTTAACCCTTTTATTTTGCCCGTCATTTTTAATCTCTACCACCGTGCTGTCTGCAATAACACGAACGGTATCCGTCCTTCTTACCTGTATTACCTGCTGATTCTGTGCATGAGCGCCTGCTACAAAAAATGCACTAACTAAAATTGTTAAGAAAAGTGATTTCATCTGATTCTTTATATTAAGTATTAATTTAAAAATTTCTGACCGGATTCCGATCCTAAAAGCGCTGATTTATCTGATATCCATTTTACTTAAGACGATACATTAAGGGGAAAGGTTGCATGGAAAGGAAAATAATTTATACTTTTACTATCTAAAATCGCATATTTTGAAAGGAATTATTTTAGCAGGAGGATCGGGAACCCGCCTGCACCCACTTACACTAGCGGTCAGCAAGCAATTAATGCCTGTTTACGATAAGCCGATGATCTATTATCCCTTATCAACGCTCATGCTTGCAGGGATTAATGAGATCCTGATCATTTCCACTCCGTACGACTTACCTAATTTTAAAAAGCTACTAGGAGACGGATCCCATCTCGGATGCTCTTTCTCTTATGCCGAACAAGCCGTTCCGAATGGCCTGGCACAAGCTTTCGTTATCGGGAAAGAATTTATCGGGAATGATAAAGTAGCTTTAATCCTGGGAGATAATATCTTTTATGGTGATGGGATTGCAAACTTATTACAAACCAAGAAAGATGTGAACGGAGCCACGATATTTGCCTACCAGGTTTCAGACCCCGAACGCTACGGTGTCGTAGAGTTTGACGAGGCCAATAAGGTAATTTCTATCGAAGAAAAACCAGCCCAACCAAAATCAAACTATGCAGTTCCCGGACTCTATTTCTACGATAATTCAGTCATATCCATCGCCGAGAACCTAAAACCATCTCCAAGAGGTGAATACGAAATTACAGATGTCAATAAAGCCTATCTGGAAGGAAATAGCCTGAGTGTCGGCATATTTGGCAGAGGCACAGCCTGGCTCGATACCGGAACATTTACATCCTTAATGCAGGCAGGGCAGTTTGTACAGGTAATTGAAGAAAGACAGGGCTTAAAGATTGGCTGTATTGAAGAAGTTGCTTACCGGATGAAATTCATCAGTGCAGAACAGCTTGAGGAGGTAGCAAAGCCTTTGGTAAAAAGCGGCTATGGAAAATATTTGCTGGAAACCGTACTGAAACAAACTAAAATATACAACGCTATTTAATGAAAACGGCTTTAATAACAGGCATAACCGGGCAGGATGGCGCATACTTAGCCGAGTTCCTATTGAAAAAAGGCTATATCGTGCATGGAGTTAAACGCAGAAGTTCCCTGTTTAATACAGACCGCATTGATCATCTTTACCAGGATCCGCACGAGAAAAACAGGCACTTTACTTTACATTATGGCGACCTGACCGACTCAACCAACCTGATCCGCATCGTTCAGGAAACACAGCCTGATGAGATCTATAACTTAGCTGCACAAAGCCATGTACAGGTAAGCTTTGATACACCCGAATACACAGCCAACGTAGACGGCTTGGGAACCTTACGCCTCCTGGAAGCCGTACGAATACTGGGCTTAATCGATAAATGCCGGATCTACCAAGCTTCCACCTCCGAGCTTTACGGCCTCGTACAGCAGGTTCCGCAAAGTGAGAGCACGCCTTTCTATCCGCGCTCTCCTTATGCAGTAGCAAAGCTATACGCCTATTGGATTACCGTAAATTACCGTGAGGCCTACAGGCTGTATGCCTGCAACGGCATCCTGTTCAATCACGAAAGCCCGATCCGAGGCGAAACGTTTGTAACCCGTAAAATAACACGGGCAGTCAGCAAGATCGCGTTGGGCTCACAAGACTGCCTCTACCTGGGCAATCTCTCTGCACAACGCGACTGGGGACATGCAAAAGATTACGTTGAGGCCATGTGGCTGATGCTTCAGCAGGAAAAGGCAGAGGATTATGTGATCGCAACCGGCATCACCACTACCGTCCGGGAATTCGTTCGCAAAAGCTTTGAAGAGCTGGGAATCGAGATCGAGTTTGCAGGAAAAGATATAAATGAAAAAGGAGTGGTCATTGATCTTGATGAAACAAAACTCGAAGACCTGGGCTTAAATCCGGATCTTATTAAAATAGGGCAAACCGTGGTCCGGGTTGATCCCCGTTATTTCCGGCCAACGGAAGTGGAACTACTGATCGGCGATGCATCAAAGGCCTTTCAGCAGCTGGGATGGAAGCCAAAGTACAGCCTGGATGCATTAATCCAGGACATGGTACATTCCGACTTAAAAGAGATGCAAAAAGAAGATTACCTGAAGAAAGGCGGTTTCAATACCTTAAACTACTTCGAATAGAGCTAAGCCTTCTTTGTATTTACAATACGCCGGCATATTAATTCAATTATGGGAAAAATTGTTCAAGTCAATTTAGAAAACCTTCGTTTCTTTAGCTACCATGGCTTTTATCCGGAAGAACAGGTACTCGGAAATGAATATTCTGTAGACATCCTGACCTCCTTTAATAGCCCGGAATTTAAAGACGATGAGCTGGAAGATACCGTAAACTATGAAACGCTCTATTCCATTGCAACAACAGCAATGAAAAACCCCAGGAAATTACTCGAGACCGTTGCGGAAGATATGCTGGAAGAGATCCGATTAAAATTCCCTCATCTTAGCAGCATTGAGGTCAGCATTTGCAAAATAAATCCCCCGTTCAGTGGAGACAAAGCTCAGGCGAGAGTCTGTATAGTATGGCATAAGAATGATTAAAAAATGGAATTCAATCCGATAACTCCTGAAATCCTTGCCGAAATAATCAAGATCACCGGCAAGGATCGTACATTTTTTGAAAAGGAGGACCTGTTTCGATTTTCACACGATGAAACAGAAGACCTGCATTTTTACCCGGAGGTTGTAGCACTCCCGGAATCAGTGGAAGAAGTTTCTGCGCTCGTAAAGATATGCTCTGATAATCAAATTCCGATCACCCCCAGGGGAGCCGGAACCAGCTTAAGCGGTGGCGCCCTTCCTCTGAATGGCGGACTGGTTATTTGCATGGAACGCATGAATCGTATAATAGAGCTTGATGAACGCAATCTGCAGGCAACGGTTGAATCAGGCGTCATAACCGAGGTCCTGATGAATGCCGCAGAAGAAAAAGGCCTGTTCTACCCGGTTGACCCGGCAAGCAAAGGCTCCTGTTTTATAGGAGGCAATGTTTCTCACAGCAGCGGTGGCCCACAGGTAGTAAAATACGGTACCATCCGCGAATACATTTTGAACTTACAGGTTGTATTGCCTTCCGGAGAGATCATCTGGACAGGAGCCAATACCTTGAAATTCTCATCCGGATACAACTTAACCCAATTGTTTATCGGCTCTGAAGGCACCCTGGGAATTGTAACCAAAGTTGTTGTAAAGCTGATCCCCAAGCCTGCTGAAAACATGGTTTTACTTGCTTCCTTTCCAAGCAATGAAACAGCCTGCGAAGCGGTTTCTGCTATTTTCCGGGCCGGACAAACCCCTTCTTCCCTCGAATTCATTGAACGCAAAGGAATCGAATGGGTCAAAGAGCATGATTCCATCAGCTTTGATCTGGCCGATGACGTAGAAGCTTTCCTGCTGATCCAGGTAGACGGAGATAACCAGGAATCTCTTTTTCAGCAATGCGAAAAAATAAACCTGGTTCTGGAAGAGAATGCCTGTATGGATGTTCTGCTGGCAGATACCAACGCTCAAAAGGAAGCACTCTGGAACATGCGGCGCCTTGTTGCGGTTTCCGTAAAATCAAACTCCGTTTATAAAGAGGAGGACACCGTAGTGCCCCGTGCTGAGCTGCCTAAACTAATCAAAGGAATCAAAGAGATCGGAAAGAAATACGGCTTCGAATCGGTTTGCTATGGCCATGCCGGCGATGGGAACCTGCATGTTAACATCATCAAATCCACCCTGACCGATGAAGAATGGAACACGATCCTCCCTCATGGCATTACAGAGATCTTCAACCTGACGGTCGCGCTCGGCGGCACCATTTCCGGAGAGCATGGCATTGGCTACGTTCAAAAAGGCTATCTGCCATTGAAGTTTTCATCTACCCACATTAACCTGATGAAAGGAATCAAAAACGTGTTTGACCCGAAAGGAATCATGAATCCCGGAAAAATATTTTAGATTTTCAATCCAGGAGAATCGGCTACCCTTGAACAGGCCTTGCTCATACCTTGCTCTACATGCTTCCGTTATGAGGGCGTAGTGAGTGCGTTGTGTCTGCGTTAATTCAGCCAAAACAACGGAGACACTACGGAGGAATAAGAATCAGACCGGCCGGGTATACAGAGGGTATGAATTGGGCTTCGTTAACTCAGCTTTAATTTCTTTTGGATATCCTGTACGTAAGACTTGAATTTCTTGTCGGTCTCAATCAGATCAACCACCGTCTGGCATGCGTAAATCACAGTAGAATGATCACGCCCTCCAAAGAAGGATCCGATTGATTTAAGAGAAGTCTTTGTATGGTTTTTGGCCAGGTACATTGAGATCTGGCGTGCCTGAACGATCTCCCGTTTACGGGTTTTCGATTTCACCATCTCAACAGGTACCTCAAAGTAATCGCAAACAAGCTTCTGGATATATTCGATTGAGATCTCTTTGTGGCTGTTTTTGATAAAGTTCTTCAACATGGATTTGGCAAGATCCAGATCAATTTCTTTCTTGTTAAGCGTAGATTGTGCCAGCAATGAAACCATTGCGCCTTCTAATTCACGGACATTGTTATCAATATTATTGGCAACGTATTCCACGACTTCGTAAGGAAGATCAATGCCATCAGAATACATTTTCTTTTGAAGGATGGCCATCCGGGTTTCAAGATCCGGAATTTGCATATCTGCAGACAGGCCCCATTTGAAACGGCTTAGCAAACGCTCTACCAGGCCCGAAAGATCTTTCGGCGGCTGATCGGATGTTAAGATGATCTGCTTTCCGCTTTGATGAAGATGGTTAAAGATATGGAAGAAGATATCCTGTGTCTTTTCCTTACCGGCAAAGTTATGTACGTCATCCATGATAATGACATCCATTACCTGGTAGAAGTTTACGAAATCGTTGATGGTCCTGTTCTTTAAGGAGTCAACAAACTGCTGGCAGAACTTTTCGCAGGAAACATAGATCACCAGCTTATCCGGAAAGTTCTTCTTGATCTCATTACCAATAGCCTGTACCAGGTGCGTTTTGCCAAGGCCAACGCCACCATATACCATTAGGGGGTTAAAGGATGTCCCACCGGGTTTCTGCGCTACAGCATAGCCTGCAGAGCGTGCCAGGCGGTTGCAATCTCCTTCTATGAAGTTATCAAATGTATAATTCTGATTGAGCTGTGGATTTACCTGTAGCTTTTGTAATCCGGGGATAACAAAAGGGTTTTTAATATCCCTGTTCAGGGCAACCGGAACGGGGATCGACTGCTTGCTTCCAGCCGCACCGTTTCCGTTAGAAGGTATGTTGGTTGTATAAGGGTTATTATTATTGGAAGACTTTTCAACCACAATGTTGTATTCCAGTCTGCCGTTCTCTCCGAGCTGCTGTTTAACCGTCTTACGCAGTAAACTAACGTAATGTTCTTCGAGCCATTCATAGAAAAATAAACTAGGCACTTGTATAGTTAATACATCCCCTTCAATTCGCAGAGCTTTTATAGGCTCAAACCAAGTAGCAAAACTACGGGCAGGTATGTTATCTTTTATTACCTGAAGACAATTATTCCATACGTTAGTACACGTTTTTTCTATACTCATTTTGTTAATATTCTGATTTACAATACTACCGGGTGTAAATGTTAATAACCCGTCGGAGTACCGAAGGTCTCAAAAAAAATGTATTAAAAAAAGATAATTTTCATTTATTGATTATCAAACTGACAATCAATAATATAAATGATTTTTTAACACATTTTCCAGGTCTCTCGGGGCACCTTTTTTAATTATTAACATTTGACTTTTTTATTCTTGGAAACACTTCTACAGCTGGTTATAATCACTTCTTTTTCCGCTTTTAAGGTAACAATTTTATAGATGATTTGCCAAGAAAAAAGAACAATAAATTGTACTTGATTGAATCTCATTATTTTGAAACGCTTAACCTTAAGTAACCCTTTCTTTTCTTAAGGCTTGAATTGACCACAACCCGGCCGGGAATATCATGAGCCGCTATGTTAAACGAATGTTTGCATTCGGTCAAAATGTATCTTTCTAAACAAAAATGAACTATTAGCTGTATATTTGTATATAAATTAATGAAATATGGTAAAAGAAACTTCAACAATGGCTCCGGTAAGTTTTACAGGAGGTGCCGTTAAGGAATTGCTAAAACTGAGAGACCAGCAAGAGATCGGTGAAGATTTCGGATTAAGAATCGGTGTGGAGGGAGGCGGTTGCTCCGGATTAAACTATATTTTAGGCTTTGATCAGAAAAAGGATGGCGATTCGGAATTCTTCATCGATGGTATCCTTGTATTTATGAACCAGGCTCATGGCATGTACCTGGCAGGAATGCAAATTGATTTTCAAAGCGGATTGAATGCAAGAGGCTTTGTGTTCAATAACCCGAATGCGGAATCAACCTGTGGCTGCGGAAGCTCTTTTTCAGCTTAGATCAAAAGGTCTGTTTAACTTACCCTATCCTGATACGGATATTATAAATAATGCGTTATAGCTGGCTTACGCGACCTTTAGATTTTCTCCTATTCAGCAATTTATTTATTGCCTGTTGTGCTATGGCACAGGGAGCATTAACGTATATACTCCTGCAGGCGCCTGTCGATTTCACAGTAATTGCTATACTGGGCTGTGCTACTCTGTTCTTATATAATTTCAGCATGATCCTGGCACGACCGAAAGACCCTTCTGATTCACCTCATCGACGTGTACACTGGATCTATTCGCATTACAACCTGGTGCTTGGCTTAACCGCGTTATCAGCGCTTGCACTGATTCCACTGGTTTTGCAATTAAGCATCGGGACCATTACTCTTTTATTTTTTATTGGCTTATTAGCACTTTCCTATAGCTTCCCTTTATTTAAGGATAAAACCAAACGGGTGGGACTGCGAAATCTGCCGGGCGCAAAGCTTTTTATCATATCGATGGTTTGGGCGCTAAGCTGCGTATGCGTTCCTATTATAGAGCTGAGAAGCACCGGTATCTCAGTTCCGTTGCTTGCACTCTTACTATTAACCACGAAACGCTTTTTATTTGTTACGGCCATCACGATCCCTTTTGATATCCGGGATCTATTCCAGGACAAACAATATAATTTAAAGACCCTGCCGGTAATTTTAGGAGAACGAAAGTCAACCTTATTCTGCCAGGCCTTGCTGATCTTATACATTGTTTTGTTACTTCTTTTTATACCCAAGCTTACACTCGCCATTGCCGGCTTAATAGCCGTAACCCTGTTAACCGGGTGGCTAATTTTTAAATCAAGATGGGAAAAAGATGAGTATTATTATTTTTTCTATCTGGATGGAACGCTCATCTTACAATTTTTGAGCGTTTTTATATTACAATATTTCCCGATCGTTCTTTAAACCAGCTTCACGATCTTTTCCGCCAATATTTTAGAGAGCTTAAAATAGGACTCTACCGACCAGCCGGCAACATGGGGAGTCAGGATAACATTATCAAATGTGATCAGCTTTTTATACCAGCTCGTTTCAGCAAGCGCAGGAAACTTCTCTTTCGGCAAAACGTCAAAACCGGCAGCTACGATCTTTTTATTTTCCAGGCTCTCTATTACATCTTCTACATTGGCAATCGGACCTCTTGCTCCGTTTAAAAATAAGATCGGCTTTTTAAAGCGGGATAAGAAATCTTTATTGACCAGGCTTCTTGTTTCGTCCGTTAAAGGAATATGTAAGCTTACTACATCAGCTTTCTCAAACAATTCGTCCATTTGAACTTCCCGGGCATAGGCATCTGTAAAGCCCGTTTTGTATTTATCATAGGCGAGGACCTCCACATCAAAACCGGACAGCTTTTTAGCCATTGCTCCGCCATTCTGGCCATAACCGATCAATGCGACTGTTTTGCCTCCCAGCTCATGGCCTCTATTTTCTTCACGTTGCCATAAACCATTGCGGACTTCAGCATTGCCAATCGTTATTTTATTTAACAGCGACAGGAGAATACCCATCATATGCTCAGCCATCGCATCACAATTTCCTTCCGCTGCAGATAATAAATGGATGGATTTCTTTTCTGCATAGGCCTGATCAATGTTATCAACTCCTGATCCCGACCTTCCAATAAGCTCCAGGCTTGGGGCGGCATCAATCATTTCCTCATCCACTTGAAATTTTGATCGGATGATCAATCCGTTATAATCTTTAATAATGGGAAGGGTTTCTGCTCGGGAAATCGTGGGCCTGTAATCATATTCTATTCCGGCAGCCTGAACCATTTCCATAAAAACAGGGTGCAGGTCGTCTACTATTAATAGACGGAGAGGTTTTTTAATTAGGGGATTCATCGTGTTTCTGATATTGAATTAGTAAGGGTAATAAAATCCTGAACGGATAGCCGTTCGGCTCGCAGCTCCAGAAAAGGGTTTTCTTTCATTGCTTCTTTATTAATTAAGGATGAGAGTGCATTCCGCAGTGTTTTCCGTCGTTGATTGAACCCGGCTTTCACGATCTGCCAGAATAATTTTTCATCGCAGTCTAATTTCTCAACCTGGTTTCTTTCTAAGCGGATAACTCCTGACAGAACTTTGGGCGGCGGATTAAACGAACCGGCCTTGATGGTAAACAGGTATTCCGGCTTATAATAGGCCTGTAAAAATACGCTTAATATGCCGTACTCTTTGGTACCCGGGCTCGCTACGCAGCGCTGAGCCACTTCTTTCTGGAACATGCCCACAACCTCTACGACCTGGCTGCGCTCTTCTAAGATCTTAAATAAAATTTGTGAGGAGATGTTATAAGGGAAATTACCAATGATGGCGATCTTCTCATCAAAGAGCTTTTTAAAATCCAGGTTCAGAAAATCGCCTAAAATTAACCGGCTTCCCATTTGCGGGTATTTCTCCTTTAAATACTGGATCGATTCTGCGTCAATGTCAATTAACCAGGTTGTATATTCTTTTTTTGCCAGCAGGAAATCTGACAGGATTCCCATACCGGGACCAACTTCCAGGACCTTTGTAAAGCGGCCCTCATATTGCAATGCATCAACGATCTTATTTGCAGCATTCTTATCCGTTAAAAAATGTTGCCCCAGATGTTTCTTTGCGCGAACCGTCATTCAGTAAGTGTTAAATTTCATCAAAGGTAATTGAAATTTACAAATCAATAAGATGATTAAGCAGCGTAATATTGAATTAATCTATCCTTTTTCCTACTTTTGACAATTCCTATGCAAAAAATATGAGCGATAAGAAGATAAAAATCGGTATTTCTATTGGTGATATAAATGGTATCGGCATGGAAATCATTATTAAAACATTTGCCGATAACCGCATGCTCGATTTTTGCACCCCCATCGTTTATGGAAGCACAAAAATTGCATCTTACTTCCGCAAAAACATTGGCTTAGCTGATTTCAGCTTTAATGTGATCAGCTCTGCCGAACAGGCGAATGAAAAAAGAGCAAATATCATTAATTGCTGGGAAGAGGATGTGAAGATCACACCCGGAGAAGCAAATGAGACCGGTGGCAAATATGCCTTTATATCGTTGGAGCATGCTGTAAATGATCTTATTTCAGGGAAGATCGATGCTTTGGTAACAGCACCTATCAACAAGGAATCCATTCAAAGTGAGTCTTTTAATTTTCCGGGACATACTGAATACCTGCAATCAAGAGCATCTGCCGAAGAATCTCTGATGTTCATGATTGGTGATGATTTACGTATTGGCGTAGTAACCGGGCATGTTCCGGTAAAGGAAATAACTCAGCATATCAGCATAGAAGCGATTGTTTCGAAGTTAAGCCTAATGAACCAGAGCTTAAAGAATGATTTTTGGATAGAGAAACCTAAAATCGCTGTACTGGCATTAAATCCTCATGCCGGAGACAATGGCTTAATCGGCACGGAAGAAAAGGAAATTATTGAACCGGCCATAGAGAAGGCCCATGAAGAGGATATATTCGCGTTTGGACCTTATCCGGCAGATGGATTTTTTGCAGGCAATGCCTATAAGCAATTTGATGCGATATTGGCGATGTACCATGACCAGGGTTTAATTCCTTTTAAACATATTGCTTTTCATAATGGCATTAATTTTACAGCCGGCCTGCCTTTTGTGCGCACTTCTCCGGACCATGGAACAGCATTTGACATTGCCGGAAAAAACCTCGCATCCCCTGAATCCTTCAGGGAAGCTGTATTTGCTGCTATAAACATTGTAAAGCAACGGGTAGAGCAGTTGGAGCTTCTATCCAACCCTTTAAAAGTCAGAAGATTGTCCCGGGACAGGGATTAATCTCTTTTCCGGCTCTTTTCTTCCTGAAATAAACCCCGGAAAAATAAAGGTATTAATAAAATACTTTCACAAGTTATAAATATTGCATAAATTTGCGGGCTCAAATATCGTGCTTTGAATTATTTACAATACTATCATATTCCATATACAGGTCTGAAATTAGGTCAGCATGTTTTCGAATATGAAATAGATAAGCGTTTTTTTGAT
>Ga0182735_1001642_pt1 | contig 14682 bp, 10 predicted proteins | sample eDN5th30CKraftMG_FD_128524 | JGI IMG/M metagenome (GOLD analysis project Ga0182735, IMG submission 128524) | Enriched Miracle-Growth compost microbial communities from Emeryville, California, USA - eDNA 5th pass 30_C Kraft MG (version 2) (version 2) ... | reverse complement strand
TCCTTCATCGCGAGCCGGAGCTGGCTGCGGGTGTTGAAGGCGGCGAAATTCCGCGGCTGGAGCCGCACGACCATGTCGAGGTCGTGCAGCGCGCGCTCGGCGTTGCCGGCGTCCCGGTAGGCCGTGGCGCGATTGAGATAAAAGATCGCGCTCTTCGGCTCGATCTGGATCGCCTGGTCGAAATCGGCGATCGCGTTGTCGAACTCGCCGCGCTCGCGATAGACGTTGCCGCGCGCGTTGAAGACGGCGGCGCGCACCGCCGGCCGCTCGCGCCCGAACTGGAGCACGGTGGCGCAGGCGTCGATCTGCGTCTGCGCGGGCACGCTTTCCTTGCCGAGACAGGCCGGAAGCTGGGGATGGTTTTCCGCACTCGCATCGCCGGCGGCGCAAGCCATGGCCGCGCCGAGAATCGCAATGCTGACGAAGTGCGGTATTCGCTGATTCATTCCCCCGCCTCTCGACACCGGTCCGCGTCAGGCGCGCAGGCTCATCTTCCAACCGGTCGAAGTTTTTAATCGGCCCGCCGCGCGTTTGCTTCCCCTATTGGCAGGTAACATTAACGGCGGCGCCGTGCGGCGAGGCGTGGCGAGCTCCGCGCCTGCACGCATCGTCCACGCATCGCTCCTGCATTTACCAATTAACCGAGGCGGCGCGTGCCGTGCGCGGCGCCGGTTAAGATTAAGACGATCAATTCGTGCGCACGCGGCGATGTCTTTGGTGCGGGTTCGCGAAATCGAATACTAATCCGGAAGGATCGTTGCCAGGATGCGCCCGGCCGCGGCCTCGGACGATACGTTCACGCAGCGCCAAGACGGCAATTCGTTCAGATGAACGCGGTTCTCATAAAGATGTTCGCGACCGCCCTGGCGCTGAGCCAGGTCACGACGCATCCCGAAGCCGTCAAGACCGAGTTCGACCCCGCCACGGACCAGTCCGCGGTCGTGCAGTTGCTGCGGGACGGCTGCGCGCACATGCGCAAGGCGTTCGACGTCGAGGACCTCAACCTCGACGACCTGATATCGACGGCGATGGACGATCCGCACCTCAAGGAAGGCGAGGTCAAGGCGTTCCGCGGCATCGATTTCGACGATCTCCTCATCGCCTACCGGCAATTCTGCACCAAGCAGCCCGTCGAGAACTCTCCCTTCGACATGAAGGAGGTGATCGCCTTCTACAACAAGGCGGCGGCGGACCTGCCCGATCACACCAAGCTCAAGGGGTTGAAGCTGCCGGGCACGACCGTCGTCCTCGACGGCAAGAACCGGAAGTTCGCCGAGCTGTTCGAATCCGACCACCGCCGCATCTGGGTCAAGCTTGCCGAGGTACCGGTCTTCGTCCAGCGCGCCTTCGTCGCGGCGGAGGACAAGCGGTTCTACGAACACCGCGGCGTCGACGAGCGCGGCCTCATCCGCGCGTTCATCTCCAACATGGCCGAGCCGGGCCGGCCGCAGGGCGGCTCGACGATCACGCAGCAGGTCGCCAAGAACCTGCTGGTCGGCGACGACGTCAGCTACGAGCGCAAGATCCGCGAGATGATCGTCGCCGTGCGGCTCGACCGCGCGCTGACCAAGGACGAGATTCTCGAGGTCTATCTCAACTCGATCTATCTCGGGCGCGGCGCCTGGGGCATCGACATGGCCGCGGACGCCTATTTCAAGAAGCCGGTTTCCGCCCTCACCGTTCCCGAGGCCGCGCTGATGGCGAGCCTCGCGAAGGGACCGGCCTATTTCAATCCCGACCGTTTCCCCGTTCGCGTGCGTGAACGGCAGGCCTATGTGCTCAAGCGCATGCAGGAAGACGGCATCATTACCGACGACCAGTGGAAGCAGGCATCCGCGACGCCGCTCCGCTTTGCCGTATACGAGCGGCCGCGGCGCGACACCGGCTTCTATTTCATCGACCACATCATCCGCGAGGCGCGTACCCTTGTCGGCATGCAGTCGCTGACCGTCGATTCCTACGTCGTGCATTCGACGATCAACCAGGATCTCCAGCGCGCCACCGAGGCCGCCCTGCAGGAAGGACTGGCGCAATACGAGATCGCGACACAGCGGGCGCGGTTCGACAAGCCGGAGATGAATCTCGCGAGCCTTGTCCAGCGGATCGACAACGACGAGCGCACGCGCGCGCAGCGGCGCGACAAGATCGTCAAGACCGTGTGGCAGATGGCACTCGAAACGGCGCGCTTTCCGCTCTACGACGTGCACTGGACCCCGGCCATCGTGCTCGACCGGAACGACAGCGCCGGCAAGACGCCGGTGCGCGTCGGCATCCCGGACGGGCGCGTCCTACCACTGGTCTCGCAGAACGAGGCCGACCGCGCCAGGCTGAAGCTCTACGATGTCGTCTATGTGAAGGTCGTCGAAGGCAGGAACAAGGACGGCGCGCGGGCCGAGCTGCGCACCCGGCCCAAGGTGCAGGGCGCGGCGCTGGTGCTGGAGAACAAGACGGGCCGCATTCTGGCGATGGCCGGCGGCTTCTCCTACGTCGCGAGCCAGCTCAACCGCACGACGCAGGCGCTGCGCCAGCCGGGATCGTCGATCAAGCCGCTGGTCTACCTGACCGCCCTGCACAAGGGGCTGCAGCCGAACACGCTGATCCTGGACACATCGATCACCCTGCCGCCGATCACCGGCACCGCCAACGCGCGCGCCTACGACTACTGGACGCCGAAGAACTACGAGGGCGGCAGCTCCGGCGTGACGACGCTGCGCCGCGCGATCGAGCGGTCGCGCAACATGGCGACGGCGCACCTGCTCGACGGGGCGCTCGACAAGAGCCCCAAGACGAGCCTCGACATGATCTGCGACATGGCGCTCCAGGCGCACGTCTATACCGAGTGCACCAGGCGCTATCCGTTCGTGCTCGGCGCGCAGGCGCTGCGGATGATCGATCTCGCCGGATTCTACGCGGCCATTCCCAACGAGGGCGCCTATCACCAGCCGCACGCGATCGATTCGATCGAGCTGCAGGGCAAGACGATCTACAAATATGCCAAGAAGCCGGTGTGGCTCGCGGACGGCGACCGGGTCGCGTTCTATCAGCTCCGCACGATGCTCGAGGGCGTGATCTCGCGCGGCACGGCGACCGCCGTGCGCGAGCTCGCGCGCTACGCCGCCGGCAAGACCGGCACGACCGACAACGAGAACGATTCGTGGTTCGTCTCCTTCACGAACGACGTCACCGTCGCGGTGTGGGTCGGCTACGACAACGCCTCCCAGCGGCGCACCCTCGGCCATACGGGCACCGGCGGCCACCTCGCCGCGCCCATCGCGCAGCCGATCATCGAGGCGAGCTGGCAGTACCAGGCCCCCAAGGCCCTGCTCGGTCCGCCTTCCGGCGAGGCGCTCAAGCGCATGAAGGCGGTGCCGGTGAACGCCGCGGTCGGCACGCCGGTCACCACCGCGAAGGGCGAAGCCCATGTCGAGTACCTGCGCACCGACGGCCGCGGCCGGATCATCGATACCCAGCATGCGCTGGTGCGCGGCCATTACGGCGAAACGCGCCCGCACGCGCCGCGCCGCCAGCGCCTGCTGCGGCGCGCGCCCGAGCGGCGTTTCTATGGCGAACGGAGCTTCTACGGATTCAGGTCGGCGCGACGCTAAAAAGCGCCAATCGCGGCTTATGGGATTTTTGAAACGCAATCTTGCGGAATTTTTTCGAACCTTGCGACAACAGGATACGGTGACAACCATGTGGAAGCGTCGAGCGATTGTTGCGCTGCTGGCCCTTGCCCTTCCGGCGGCCGGCGCGGCCGCGCAGGAGTTCCAGATCGTGAAGGTGCCTTCGGTCGTGAACGCGCCGATCGCGGACCTCAAGCCGAAGACCATCCTCTTCAACGACGACGGCGCGCCCAACGGCGGCGGGTTCGTCAAGTTCGACGAATGGGGCCGGCTGTCGCCGAGCCAGAAGCAGTTCCTGAGCCTCTATCCGGCCTTCACCGAGGCGACGGTCACGCGCAGCGTGGACGGCGTGATGAAGACCTACAAGGACAAGCTCCAGGTCTATGTCGCGGCGGCGCGCTTCCAGATCGACAAGGCGCCGGAGGCGATCGACCTGACGAAATACGCCACGCTGCAGTTCATGCAGACGCTCGACCCGCAGATCAAGCACGAGGTCATCAAGCCGGGCGACTTCCTGTACCTCAAGGACGAGCGCAACGTGAACAACAAGAACCCCGACCGCGAATGGTGCGAGGGCAAGGCCGTCGCGCTCTGCCTGCGCTCGCGCTACGATCTCGAAGGCAAGATCCCGATGGGCATCGCGCTCGCCAACAAGCTGCGCGATTCCTCGCGGCAGCTCGCGAAATTCGTCGAGTTCGAGAGCGAGCTGCGCATTCTCGGCCCGGCCGACATCGACGAGCCCGGCCTGCGCAAGCTCACCGGCGTGGACGCGCCGGTGACCGCCGTGCTGGAGCAGAACATCTTCGACGTGAACCAGATCATGCGCTTCGGCAAGTTCATCGCCGTCGTGCAGCCCCATCCCGCCAATCCGAACGCCACGATCTCGACCGCCATGATCTCGCTCGCGGTATCCTCGACGACGCTCGAAATGAAGAAGAGCTACGAAAGCGTCCCGGTGCTGCGCAACCTGGTGCCGGCGCAGGTGCTGCTCGGCAACAGCTCGTTCAATACCGGCAACTCCATCAGCTCCGGCCTGCCGAACTACTCGCGCAACCGCATCAAGGCCATCGCGGAGGTGCTCGAGAAGTAGCGGCGCGGACGCGCTATACCTGCAGGTAGCGCTGCCGCACGGTCGGATCGGCCGACAGCGCGGCGCTGGTGCCGCTCCACACGACATTGCCCTTCTCGATGACGACATGGCGGTCGGCGATCCGCTTGATCGCATCGAGATGCTTGTCCACCAGCAGGATGGCCTGGCCGTCGGCCTTGAGCTGCGCCAGGCAGTTCCAGATCTCGTTGCGCACCAGCGGCGCCAGGCCCTCGGTCGCCTCGTCGAGGATGAGCAGGCGCGGGTTGGTCATCAGCGCGCGGCCGATCGCCAGCATCTGCTGTTCGCCGCCGGAAAGCTGGCTGCCCATGTTGCCGCGCCGCTCGGCGAGCCGCGGGAAGAAGGCGTAGATGCGCTCCAGCGTCCAGCGCGGCGGCCCTCTTCGCGCGGCGGCAGTCGCGATCAGGTTCTCCTCCACCGTCAGGGTCGGGAAAACCTGCCGGCCCTCGGGCACCAGCCCGAGCCCCGCCTGCGCGATCCGGTAGGGCGGCAGGCCGAGGAGCGGCCTGGTCTCGAACGTCGCGCTTCCCCCGCTCGCGGCCACGAGCCCCATCAGCGTCCTGATCGTCGTGGTCTTGCCCATGCCGTTGCGCCCGAGCAGCGTCACCACTTCGCCCGCGCCGACCGTGAACGTGATGTCGAACAGCGCCTGCGCGCGGCCGTAGAAAGCGGACAGGTTGCGAACCTCCAGCATCCGCTACTCCATCGAATCGCCGAGATAGGCCGCCACCACCTGCGGATCGGCGCGCACCGCGTCCGGCGAACCGCTCGCCAGGATGCGCCCGTAGATCAGCACCGAGATGCGGTCGGCCAGGGCGAACACCGCGGTCATGTCGTGCTCGATCAGCAGGATCGGCAGGCGGCCCTTGAGCCTTTGCAGCACGGCGATCAGCCGCTCGGTCTCCTGCGCGCTGGTGCCGGCCATCGGCTCGTCGAGCAGCAGGAGCTTCGGCTTCATCGCCAGCGCGATCGCGAGTTCGAGCGTCCGCCGCTCGCCGTGCGAAAGATGCGCCGCCCGCATGGCGGCACGCTCCGCGAGCCCGACCTCCTCCAGCGCCTCCATCGCCGGTTCGTTCAGTCCGCCTTCCCGCTCGGCGACGCCGAAGAAGCGGAAGCTCGAGCCGTCGCGCGCCTGCACCGCCAGCGCGACGTTCTCCAGCACCGAGAATTCCGGCAGCACCGACGTGATCTGGAACGAGCGCGCGATGCCGCCCGCCGCGCGCGCATGCACCGGCAGGTGGGTGATGTCGTCGCCCGCGAACAGGATGCGGCCGCTGTCGGGCGTCAGCGTCCCGGATATCTGGTGGATGAGCGTGGTCTTGCCGGCGCCGTTCGGGCCGATGACCGCGTGCAGTTCGCCCGGCATCACCTCCAGGTCCACGTCGTCCGTGACCACGAGGCCGCCGAAGCGCTTGCGCAGCGATTGCAGGCGCAGCACCGGCTCAGTCATGGCGCCGCCCCAGCAGCCGCGCCGTCAGCCCGGCGAGCCCGCCGCGCGCGAACAGCACGACCAGGATGAGGAACGGCCCGAAGATCATCTTCCATTGCTCGGTGAGCCCGGAGAGCCATTCCTCGGTGAGCAGGAAGGTCGCGGTGCCGACGATGGCGCCGTAGAGCGTGCCGATGCCGCCGAGCATCACCATGATGATGAGCTCGCCCGAGCGTTGCCAGGCCATGTAGGCCGGGCTGACGAAGGCCGTGGCATTGGCCAGCAGGAAGCCGGCGACGCCCGCCAGCGCGCCGGAGATGACATAGGCGGCGAGCTGATAGCGGAACACCTCGTAGCCCATGGTCGCCATGCGCGCCGGGTTCTGCCGCGCGCCGCGCAGCACGCGGCCGAAGCGGGAGGCGACGAACGCCCGGCACAGCAGGTAGGCGCCGGCCAGGAACAGGAACACGACATAATAAAGTGCGCCGTCGCTGCCCATGAGGTCGAATCCGGCGACCGTGTTGCGCGCGCGGATCGTCATGCCGTCGTCGCCGCCGTAGAGCGAGAGCGAGCTGGCGATGAAGAAGGCCATCTGGCTGAACGCCAGCGTGATCATGATGAAATAGACGCCCTTGGTGCGCTGGCAGACGATGCCGGTCACGAAGGCAAACAGCGCCGAAAGCAGGATCGCGGCGGGCAGCGCGAGCGTCGCGTCGTTCAGGCCGTGGAACGCGAGGATGCCGACCGCGTAGGCGCCGAGCCCGACGAACGCGGCATGGCCGAACGAGACGAGCGCGCCGTAGCCGACGATGAAGTCCAGCGACACGGCGGCGATGGCGAAGATCATGATCCGCGTCACCAGCGACAGCAGATAGGATTCCGCGCCGAACCGGGTGACCAGCGGGATGACGGCGAGGATGGCGAAGATCGCCAGCGCGATCGCGTCGGCCGTCGAGAGGCGCGGTGCCCGCGCGGCTGCCGGCAGCGGCGTCATGAACGCCCCTTGGCGGGAAACAGCCCGGTCGGGCGGAAATAGAGCACGGCGGCCATCAGCAGATAGATCAGCATCGAGGCGATGGCTGGACCGACCGTGCGCGCCGGCGACGGCGCCATGAACAGGCGCAGGATATCGACCGCGAAGGAGCGCCCGAGCGTATCGACGAGCCCGATCAGCAGCGCGGCAAGGAAGGCGCCGCGGATGGAGCCGATGCCGCCGATGACGATCACGACGAAGGCGAGGATGAGAATGGTGTCGCCCATGCCGGGCTCCACCGACAGGATCGGCGCGATCATGATGCCGGCGAACGCCGCCAGCATGGTGCCGAAGCCGAACACGACCATGAACAGGCGGCGGATATCGACGCCGAGCGCGGACACCATCGGCGCATTGGTCGCGCCCGCCCGCACCAGCATGCCGACGCGGGTCCGGCTGACGAGGAAATACAGGAGCAGCGCGACGATCAGGCCGGAGCCGATGATGACGAGACGCCACACCGGATAGAGGATTCCCGGCATCAGCACGATCGTCCCGGACAGCGCCTCCGGGATCGGCAGCGACAGCGGGGCCGGTCCCCAGACGAACTTCACCCCCTGATTGAGGAACAGGATGACGCCGAGCGTCGCGATCACCTGCTCGAGATGATCGCGCTCGTAGAGATGGCGGAACACGGCGAATTCGAGCAGCAGGCCGAACGCCAGCGCCGCGAGCAGCGCCAGCGCCAGCGCCGCCAGGAAGCTGCCGGTCATCGCGTAGAACATCACCGACAGGTAGGCGCCCAGCATGTACTGGACGCCGTGCGCGAGATTGATGAAGTCCATCACGCCGAACACCAGCGTCAGGCCCGCCGAGATCAGGAACAGCAGAACGCCGAGCTGCAGACCGTTGAGGGTCTGGACGATCAGGAGGCTGGTGGACATGGGTCTCTCTTCATCCCTCCTCCGCGAAGCGGGAGAGGGCCGGCCGCTCCCTGGCGGCCGGGGTGGGGGCTACCGGCGGAAAACCCCACCCGGCCTCGCGTCGCTCGGCCTGCCCTCCCCTTTTCAGGGCAGGAACAACGGCCAGACGTATTACTTCATCGAGCAATCCGCGGCGTAGGGATCCTTGTAGTCGGTGAACACCTTCTGCACGATCTCGGTCTGGAACTTGCCGTCGGTGCGCTTGGCGACCTTGACCAGATAGAAGTCCTGGATCGGGTAGTGGTTGGTGTTGAACTTGAAGGCGCCGCGCGGCGACTTGAAGTCCGCCTTCATCAGGGCGGCGCGCAGCGCGTTCTTGTCGGCGGTGCTGCCCTTGGTCTGCTTGAGCGCGCTGTCGATCAACTGCCCCGCGTCGTAGGCCTGGAAGGCATAGCTGCCGGGAACCGCGTTGTATTCCTTCTCGTAGGCCGCGACGAACTTCTTGTTCTCGGGGTTGTCGAGGTTCGGCGCCCAGTTCGCGCCGCCGAAGAAGCCGATGGCCGCGTCCTGCTGCGCCGGCAGCGTCGATTCGTCCACCGTGAAGGCCGAGAGGAACTTGATCTTGTCGGCGAGCCCGGCCTGGCGGAACTGCTTGACGAAGTTGACGCCCATGCCGCCCGGCAGGAACACGAAGATGGCGTCCGGCTGCGCCGCCGCGATCTTCGACAGCTCGGCGGAGAAGTCGAGCTGGTTGAGCGGCACGTAGACCTCGTCGAGCACCTCGCCCTTGAAGTAGCGCTTGAAGCCCGCGAGCGCGTCCTTACCGGCCTGGTAGTTCGGCGCCATGATGAACGCCTTCTTGATCCCGGAGTCCTGCGCGTACTTGCCGAGCACCTCGTGGTTCTGGTCGTTCTGGTAGGACGTCACGAACAGGTTGGCGTTGCATTCCTTGCCCGCGAAGCTCGAGGTGCCCGCGTTCGGGCTGATGAGGAACGCGCCCGAGTCGGTCACCGGCTTGAGCATCGCCTGCAGGATGTTCGAGAACACCGGGCCGACGACGAAATCGACCTTGTCGCGCTCGACCAGCGCCTTCGCCTTGGTCACGGCGACGTCGGGCTTGAGTTCGTCGTCCTGCACGATGAGTTCGACGTCGCGGCCGCCAAGCTTGTTGCCGAGGTTCTTGAGCGCGAGCTGGAAGCCGTTGCGCTGCTGCGTGCCGAGCGCCGCGGGAGGACCGGAGAGCGTGGTCAGCAGGCCGATCTTGAGCTTTTCCTGCGCGCCGGCCGATCCGGCGGCCAGGCCGAAGACGGCCGCGACCGCGAGCGTGGACAACAATTTGTTCATGACGATCCCCTCCGCAATGCCCATGTTTCTCTTGCGCACCGTTGCGCCCGATTATGCGTACAGGTTACCGCGTTCGCCAGCACTTGCACGCCGAATTTTCACCCTGACGTGGAATTATTTTGAGCTTAAAGTAAAATCTATCATATGTTTCAATAGCTTATGCCTACTTTTCCGCGAACATGCGGTGTGCCGACGCATTTACTGTATCGCCACGCGCGCGCCCGCGCAGCCGTGCTGCATGTTCCGGTGCGGCGTCATTCGTGCTTGAATGCGCGAGAAGCCATGTTGGAAACGGTGTGATGCGCCGTTCTTGCGCGATGGGAGCGAACTCATGCAGCCACTGACTGGAGGCATCACCAAGGCCAACACCGGGATCGACGGCATAAGCTGGAACATCCTCGGCCAGACCTACGTGCCGAAGACGCTCAGCGAGACCCAGTTCTCCTGGCACGCGACCTTGCCGCCCGGCACATTCGTGCCGCCGCATATCCATCCGACCCAGGACGAGTTCATTTACCTGTTCGAGGGGCGCATCGACCTGCTGCTCGACGGCCGCGACTATGTCGCGACCGCCGGCGACGTGATCCGCCTGCCGATGGGCATCGCGCACGGTATCTTCAACAAGTCCGACCAGGTGGTGAAGTGCTTCTTCTGGGTGACACCGACGCGCCGCCTGTACGACCTGTTCTGGGCGATCCACGGCATGAAGGAGCAGACGCCGAACGAGGTCGTCGCGCTGTCGGCCAATTACGAAGTGATGTTCCTGCCGCCGCCTCCGGGGGCGTGAGGCTTGGCGCGTGAGGCTTGGCTCGTAAATATTGACGCGCGAGTCCTGGTGCGTGAGTGCTGGCGCAGGAGTCCTGTCGTCGTGAATCCTGGCGCCGCGAATTTTATCGAAACCGTAAGCAGCCTGCGGTTCATCCCTCCCCGCGCAGCGGGGAGAGACAGCCTGCGGCCCGTCGAAGCCCGAACCTAGCCGGCCTTCGCCCGGTTCACCTGCTCCTGAGCGAAGCCGGCCTTGGACGCATAGCCGCGCACGATCGCCTTGCGGTGCTCGTAGGGCAGGACCTCGTCGATATTGGTGAAGCCTTCCGGCGCGCGCGCATCGACGGCGTCGATCACCTGCTCCGGCCCGCCGACGCGGTTGGCGCGCACGATGTGGGCCGTCGGCGGCAGGCGCTCCGCTTCGTAGGCCCACAGCGCCGCCGCCGGATGCTCGCCGGCGACCAGCCGGTCCGCCAGCGCGCGCGCGTCGAGGATCGCCTGCGAGGCGCCGTTCGAGCCGACCGGATACATCGGGTGCGCGGCATCGCCGAGCAGCGTCACGCGGCCGTGCGACCAGTGCGGCAGCGGATCGCGGTCGCACATCGGGTATTCCCAGAATTCCGGCGTCGCCTGGATCAGCGCATGCGCATCGACATGCGGCACCTGGACCTTGCGCACGTGCGGCATCAGGTCCTCGAAGCGGCCGGGCCGTGTCCAGTCCTCCTTGTTCGGCGGCAGGCTGGTCGAGCCGTCGCCGACCTTCACCTGCACCGCCCAGTTGGTCAGCATGCGGTCCTCCCGCGTGCCGAGCGCGATCGGATAGACCACGATCTTGGCTTCCATGCCGCCGGAAATGATCATCGAGCGGCCGGTCAGGAATTTCGGCCACTCGGTCGCGCCGCGCCACAGCATCAGCCCGTTCCACTTCGCCGGACCCTCGCCGGGATAGAGCGTGTCGCGCACCCTGGAATGGATGCCGTCGGCGCCCACCAGGATGTCGCCGCGCGCGGTGTGGCGGTGCGAGCCGTTGCGGTCGAAGAAATAGGCGGTGACGCCGCCGTCGTCCTGGGTGAAGGCGCCGAGCCGGTGGCCGGTGAAGATCCTCGATTCGCCGAGCCGCGCGCGCACCGCCTGGTAGATCACGCTCTGCAGGTGACCGCGGTGGATCGAGAACTGCGGCACGTCGAAGCCGGCGTCGGTGCCGCGCGGCTCGCGCCAGACCTCCTGGCCGAAGCGATTGGTGTAGAACAGTTCGTAGGTGCGCACGCCGACCTGATCGAGCCGGTCGAGCAGGCCGAGGCCGGCGAGCTCCTTGATCGCATGCGGCAGCGTGTTGATGCCGACGCCGAGCTCGCGGATCTGGTCCGACTGCTCGTAGATCTCGCAGTCGAGGCCCCGCGCGTGCAGCATCAGCGCGGTCGTCAGCCCGCCGATGCCTCCGCCGACAATGATCGCCTTCATGGTAACCCTAACACAAGCACGTCAACGCCGGACCGCGACGTCGAACCACGCCGCCATCATGCCGGTTGCCCCGCCCATGGCAACCGTCAATCCCGCTTATGGTGACCGGCCGCGTTAACGCAACGCGCGGCCATTGATTCATTCCGCCGCCTGCTTCCAGGTCGTCGCATGCGCCTTCGGCCGCGCCTTGAGACGCAGTTCCAGGAGATCGGCCTTCTCGCGCTCGCTGTTGCGGAACAGCTGGTCGCGCCCGGCGCGGTATTGCGGCGGGCAATGGATTTGCGTCGCGCCGTACCAGCCCGCGGCCTTCATCGTGAACGACGGATCGACGAGATGCGGCCGCGCCAGCGCGACGAGATCGGCGCGCCCCGCCGCGACGATGGTGTTGACCTGGTCCGCGGTGGTGATGGCGCCGACGCACATCGTCGCGAGGCCGCCTTCGTTGCGGATCTGGTCGGAGAACGGCGTCTGGTACATGCGGCCGTAGACCGGCCTCGCGTCCGGCGTGGTCTGGCCGGTCGACACGTCGATCAGGTCGCAGCCGGCCTGCGCGAACAGGCGCGCGATCTCGACCGCGTCGTCGCCGGTAATGCCGCCGTCCACCCAGTCCGTCGCCGAGATCCGCACCGACATCGGCTTCTCGTCCGGCCACGCATCGCGCATCGCGCGGAATACTTCGAGCGGGAACCGCATGCGGTTCGCGAGCGGTCCGCCGTACTCGTCGCGGCGCCGGTTCGTCAGCGGCGAGATGAAGCTCGCGAGCAGGTAGCCGTGTGCGGCATGCAGCTCGATCATGTCGAAGCCCGCGCGCTGCGCGCGCCGGGTCGCCGCGACATAGTCCGCGACGATCCCGTCCATGTCGGCGCGCGTCAGCTCGCGCGGCGTCTGGCTCTGCGGGTAGTAAGGCAGCGGCGAGGGCGCGACGATCTCCCAGTTGCCGTCCGGCAGCGGCTGCCCGTCGCCCTCCCACGACAGGCGGGTCGAGCCCTTGCGCCCGGCGTGGCCGAGCTGCAGGCAGATCTTGGTCGCCGCGTTGGCATGGACGAAATCGACGATCCGCTTCCAGCCGGCCTCGTGGGCGTCGTCGTACATGCCGGTGCAGCCGGGCGAGATGCGCCCCTGCGCGGAGACATCGGTCATCTCGGTGAACATCAGCCCGGCGCCGCCGATCGCGCGCGCCCCGTAATGAACGAGATGCCAGTCGCTGGGCGTGCCGTCCACGGCGGAATACTGGCACATCGGCGACACCACGACGCGGTTCTCCACCGTCATGCCGCGCAGCCGGAACGGCTGGAACATCGGCGCCTGCGGATTCTCCACGTCGACGTCGAAGCCCTGCGCGCGCACGTCGCGCGCGGTCACGCGGTCGATCTCGGCGACGAACTCCGGCGCGCGCAAATGAAGGTTGTCGTAGGTGATCGCCTTCGAGCGCGTCATCAGCCCGAACGCGAAGCGCGTCGGCTCCATGTCCCAGAAGCGGTCGATATGCTCGAACCAGACGAGCGAGACGTCCGCGGAATGCTGCGTCTTCTCGACCTCCTCGCGCCGCGTCGTCTCGAATAGCTGCAGCGCCTTTTTTACGTCCGCGCCGCCGGTCGCGGCGAATGCATCGAACAGCGCGCCGGCGTCCTCCATCGCGAGCTTGGTTCCCGAGCCGATGGAGAAATGCGCGGTGGCCTTGGCGTCGCCGATCAGCACCACGTTGTCCATCACCCACCGCTCGTTGGAGACGCGCGGAAAGTTCCGCCACACCGAACGGTTGGTCAGCAGGCGGTGACCGCGCAATTCCTCGGCGAAGATTTCCTCCAGGAAACGGGCGGACTGCGCTTCGCTCATGGCGGCGAGCCCCGCGCGCTCGAACGTGTCGGCCTGCGTCTCCATCACCCAGGTCGAGCGGTTCGGCTCATACTGGTAGCAATGCGCGATGAAGATGCCGTGCGGCGTCTCGCGGAAGAAGAACGTGAAGGCATCGAAGGCGCGCGTCGAGCCCATCCAGGCGAACTTGTTCGGCCGGTAGTCGATCCGCGTCCCGAACCGGTCCTGGTGCGCGGTGCGGATCGCGCTGCCGATGCCGTCCGCCGCGACGACGAGATCGGCGTCGCGATGCGCGCCGAGGTCGGGGCCGACTTCGACCTGGAATCTCATCTCGACGCCGAGCTTGCGGGCGCGCTCCTGCAACAGACGCAGCAGCGTCGTGCGCGCGCAGCCGCAGAAGCCGTTGCCGCCGATGCGCTGCACGCGGCCCTTGAAGTTGATCTCGATATCGTCCCAGTAGGCGAAATTGTCGGTGATCGCCCGGTAGGTTTCGAGATCGTATTTCTCGAACGTCGCCAGCGTCTGGTCGGAGAAGACCACGCCGAAGCCGAACGTGTCGTCGGCGCGGTTGCGCTCGAACACCGCGATCTGCGCCGCCGGCCAAGCCTTCTTCATCAGGATCGCGAAATAGAGGCCCGCCGGGCCGCCGCCGATGACGTGGATCTTCATGGGACATCCTCCGTCGCCGCGGCGCCCCGCAGCCATCGCGATTTCGCATTATTTTAGGCTTGAACTATTTCCCCCGCAATCGGCGGCGGCGCCTTGCCAGGCAAATTGTTTTAAGCCTAAACTATTTCCCGTCGATCCGGAGAGAATCCTTCGGAGCGCCAGGGCGGACGGCAATCATGACGGCGCTGGCAGGTCATCATGCGGCGGTCACCGGCGGCGGACGCGGCATCGGCCGCGCCATCGCCGCGGCGCTGACCGGCGCCGGCGCCGCCGTCACCATCTTCGGCCGCAGTGAGAAAGGCTTGCGCGCTTGCGTCGCGGCCGGCGATGCCGCCGGCTTCGAGGAAGCCGATGTGACCGATCCCGCTGCCGTCCGGACGGCCTTCGCGACCGCGGCGGAAAAGCGCGGCCCGCTTTCGATCCTGGTCGCCAACGCCGGCGCTGCCGAAAGCGCGCCGTTCGAGAAGACCTCGCCCGAAAGCTTCCGGCGCATGTTCGAGGTCAACACGCTCGGCGTGGTCCATGCCGTCCAGGCGGCGCTTCCGGACATGCGCGCGCGCAAGGCCGGACGC
>Ga0182735_1001641_pt1 | contig 14684 bp, 12 predicted proteins | sample eDN5th30CKraftMG_FD_128524 | JGI IMG/M metagenome (GOLD analysis project Ga0182735, IMG submission 128524) | Enriched Miracle-Growth compost microbial communities from Emeryville, California, USA - eDNA 5th pass 30_C Kraft MG (version 2) (version 2) ... | reverse complement strand
TCCTCCGGCTTGAACGCATAGGTCGTGCTGCAGAACTCGCACGTCACCTCGATCCGGCCGTCCTTGACCATGTGGTCGCGGTCGTCCTGCGAGAAGCTTTTCAGCATCGCCTCGACAGTCTCGCGCGAGCAGGTGCACTGGGCCCGCACCGCCTGCGCGTTGAAGACGCGCACGCCCGGCTCGTGGAACAGGCGATAGAGCAGCACTTCGCTCGACAGGTCCGGGTCGATCAGCTCGACGTCGGTGACGGTGTCGATCAGCGCGCGGCCTTCGACCCAGGCATCCGCTTCTTCGGTGGGATCGGCGGCCGTGCCCTCGGGCGCATCGCCCGGATGCAGGTCGGGCTGGCGCGCGGCCTCCGCGTTCTTCGGCAGGAACTGCAGCAGGATGCCGCCGGCGCGCCAGCGGTGCTTCGGGCCGTCGGCGCCCGGCGTGAGCTGCTCGGCGACGGCGAGGCGCACCCGCGTCGGAATCTGCTCGGAGCGCAGGAAGTATTCGTGCGCGGCTTCCTCCAGGCTTCCGCCGGTCAGGGCGACGAGGCCCTGATAGCGGCTCATGTCCGGCCCCTGGTCGATGGTCATGGCGAGGTGGCCGCGGCCCATCAGCTCGCCGGGGGAAGCCAGGTTCGCGGCGATCGCCTGTTCGACGCGCTCCTTGCTGAAGCGCGCGCAGGCCCGCACGTTGCCGGGCGAGATGAAATCGACGACCAGCATGCCGACGGGACCGTCGCTCTGGGTCTGCAGGATGAAGCGGCCGTCGAACTTGAGCGAGGAGCCGAGCATCACGGTCAATACCGCCGCCTCGCCCAGCAGCTTGGCGACCGGTGAGGGATAGTCGTGCGCGGCCAGGATTTCGTCGAGCGTGCGGTCGAGCCGCACCACGCGCCCGCGCTGGTCGAGCGCGGCGACCTCGAAGGGAAGGATGGAGTCGTCGTCGGCGAGCGCGGAGGGCAGGCGGGAGGGGATATCGCCCGCCGTCATGCCCCGTCGACTCCCATGCACCAGGCCAGGATGCCCTTCTGCGCGTGCAGGCGGTTTTCCGCCTCGTCGAAAACGACGGACTGCGGACCGTCGATCACGCCGGCGGTCACTTCCTCGCCGCGGTGCGCCGGCAGGCAGTGCATGAAGATGGCGTCGGGCTTCGCCTTGGCCATCAGCCGGGCGTTGACCTGATACGGCCGCAGCAGGTTGTGCCGCCGCTCGCCGTTCCTGTCGCCCATGGAAACCCAGGTGTCGGTCACGACGCAGTCGGCTCCCTTGACGGCCGCTTCGGCGTCGGCGCCGAGGCGGATCGCGGCGCCGGACGCGCGCGCCCAGGCCACCACCTCCCTGCTAGGGGACAATTCGGGCGGGGTTGCGACATTGAGGTTGAACGCGAAGCGTTCGGCGGCGTGCATCCAGGAGGTCAGCACGTTGTTGGCGTCGCCGCTCCAGGCCACCGTCTTGCCCTTGATCGGGCCGCGATGCTCCTCGAACGTCATCAGGTCGGCCATCACCTGACAGGGATGCGAATGGCGCGTGAGACCGTTGATGACCGGCACGGTGGCGTGTTTCGCAAGCTCCAGCAGATCCTTGTGCTGCAGCGTGCGGATCATGATGACGTCGACATAGCGCGACAGCACGCGCGCGGTATCCGCGATGGTCTCGCCGCGGCCGAGCTGCATCGCCTGCCCGTCGAGCATCAGCACGTCGCCGCCGAGCTGGCGCATGCCGACGTCGAACGAGACGCGGGTGCGCGTCGAAGGCTTGTCGAAGATCATCGCCATGACCTTGCCGGCGAGCGGCTGCCGGCCGGCGCTGCCGCTCTTGCGCACCTTCTTCATGGCAAGGGCGGCATCGAGGATCGCGCGCAGTTCCGAGGCCGGAATGTCGGTGAGATCGAGGAAGTGCCTGGGCGTGGCGCTCATGCTGCGCCTCCCCGGGTCTTGTTCTCGAGCGCGGTCGCGGCGCGGTCGAGACGGGCGATAGCCTCGCTGACCTCGGCCTCGCCGATGTTGAGCGGAGGCAGCAGCCGCACGACATTGTCGCCGGCGGCCACCGCGAGCATCTTCTCCGCGCGCAGCGCGTCCACGAGATCGCCGTTGGGCACCACCGCGCGCACGCCGAGCAGCAGGCCCTCGCCGCGGATTTCCGCGATGACGGCCGGATGCCGGTCCTTGAGTTCCGCCAGCCGCTGCTTCAGCAGCAGCGAGATGCGCTGGACGTGCTCGAAGAAACCGGGCTCCAGCACGACATCGAGCACCGCGTTGCCGACCGCCATCGCCAGCGGATTGCCGCCGAAGGTCGAGCCATGGGTGCCGGCGGTCATGCCCCTGCCGGCCTCCGCCGTCGCCAGGAACGCGCCGACCGGGAAACCGCCGCCGAGGCCCTTGGCGATCGCCATCACGTCGGGCGTCACGCCCGCGCGCTGATAGGCGAACAGCGCGCCGGTGCGGCCGAAGCCGGTCTGGACCTCGTCGAACAGCAGAAGGAGATCGTGCTTGTCGCACAACGCGCGCAGCTCGCGCAGGAATGCATGGGGAACCACTCGCACGCCGCCTTCGCCCATGATCGGCTCGATCAGGATCGCGGCGGTGTTCGGTCCGATGGCGCGCTTGGTGGCTTCCAGATCGCCGAAGGGGACCTGGTCGAAGCCTTCGGCCGGCGGCCCGAAGCCCTCGAGGTATTTCTTGTTGCCGCCGGCGGCGAGCGTCGCCAGCGTGCGGCCGTGGAAGGCGCCTTCGTAGGTGATGATGCGGAACTTCTCCGGCCTGCCGTTCACCGCCTGGCACTTGCGCGCGGTCTTGATGGCGCCCTCGATCGCCTCGGCGCCGGAGTTGCAGAAGAAGACGAGGTCCGCGAACGTCACCGCGCACAGCCGCTCGGCGAGCCGCTCGGCGCCGGCGATGCGGAACAGGTTCGACGTATGCCAGAGCTTGCCGGCCTGCTCCGTCAGCGCCGCGACCAGGCGCGGGTGCGCGTGGCCGAGCACGTTGACGGCGACGCCGCCGGTGAAATCGAGGTAGCGGTCGCCGGCCGCGGTCATCACCCAGGCGCCTTCCCCCCGCTCGAAAGCGAGTTCGACGCGCGCATAGGTCGGCATTACATGCGAAGTCACGGTATGGCTCACTGGTTCGCGCGGCTCGCGCTTGCAAACGGCGCCGGGAACATATTCGGGGATTGAAAATGCAATGTGCCGCCATTGCGGCGGCACGGGAAGGCATTTTAAGACCGGTCCTTGGCGTGTCAACCGCGTGCAAACGCAGCAAAAACGCCACAATGACCGCGGAATCTGCGATTGCCGCCGACGATCTGTGGACGTAGCGGCTCCGACTCTTGCGGCCGAGTCACGACGTATTGTAGCGTTTTTGCCGTCAGACACGAGATGTCGTGTAGCGGGACGATACTCTGAGTTTGTTGGCGTGAGCGTAACGGTGGCCGGCTTCCAAGCGGGTCTCCGCTCGGGGACGGATTCCGGGTTCGGCGGAAATGGCGGCGGCGAACGAGGGCTAATATCGATGTGGACCGATGAGCGCGTCGAACTTCTGAAGAAACTGTGGTCGGACGGCCTGTCCGCCAGCCAGATTGCGAACGAGCTCGGCAGCGTCACGCGCAATGCGGTGATCGGCAAGGTGCATCGCCTGGGCCTGTCGGGCCGCGCCAAGTCGCCGTCCTCGGCGGCGCCGCGCCAGCGCAAGCCGCGCGCCCATACGCACATGATGCGGGTCCGCCCGCAGATGCGCGGCAATACCGCGCTCGCCTACCGGCACGACCTCGAGGTCGAGGCGGAGCCCGAGCTGATCGAGAACATCGTTCCGCTGGGGCAGCGCTGCACGCTGCTCGAGCTCAACGAGGGCAAGTGCAAGTGGCCGATCGGAGATCCCGGCTCGAGCGAGTTCTTCTTCTGCGGCGGCAAGCCGGCGGAAGGGGCGCCTTATTGCAGCTATCACTCGCGCATCGCCTATCAGCCGGCGGCGGACCGCCGCCGCGACCGCCGTCCGCAGCGCTGACGGCGCGTATATTTCGGCCATCTGTTGAGATCGCGGCCCGGTGCATGATCGCGCCGGGCCGTTTTCCGTGATGCCGCCAGGCTACGCGGGCTTGCCGAACCGGTCGTTGAAGGCGTAGCCGGCGCCGCGCACGGTGCGGATCGGGTCGGGAACGCGGCCGCGGTTGAGGCCCTTGCGCAGCCGGCCGACGTGAACGTCCACGGTGCGCTCGTCGATATAGATATCGCGGCCCCAGACGCCGTTGAGCAATTGCTCGCGGGTGAACACCCGGCCGGGCGACTGCATCAGGAACTCGAGCAGACGGAACTCGGTCGGTCCCAGCGCGATCTCGCGGCCGGAGCGCGAGACGCGCTTCTTCTCGCGGTCGAGTTCGATGTCGCCGGCGGACAGCACCTCCGCGACGTGCTCCGGCTTGGCGCGGCGCAGCAGCGCGCGGATGCGCGCCAGCAGCTCGGGCACCGAGAACGGCTTCACGATGTAGTCGTCGGCGCCGGTGGCGAGCCCGCGCACGCGCTCGCCTTCCTCGCCGCGCGCCGTCAGCATGATGACGGGCAGCTTCTGGCTTTCCGGCCGGGTCCGCAGGCGGCGGATCAACTCGATGCCCGACAGGCCGGGCAGCATCCAGTCGATCACCGCAAGGTCCGGCGGCTGCTCCTTGAGCCGCAGGTCGCCCTCGTCGCCGCGCATCGCCGTCTCGACCTCGTAGCCCTCGGCCTCGAGGTTGTAGCGCAGCAGCAGGGCCAGCGGCTCCTCGTCCTCGATGATCAGGATACGTGCCGGCATGGCGCGATCTCCCTTCTCCTACCGCCGGTAGGCGACCGTCGCCGAGGCGGTGGTGTCGCCCTTCGGCCGCTCGTCGGCGAGCGGCCGGCCCTCGACCATATAATACACCGTCTCGGCGATGTTGGTGGCATGGTCGCCCATGCGCTCGATGTTCTTGGCGCAGAACACCAGGTGGATGCACAGCGTGATGTTGCGCGGGTCTTCCATCATGTAGGTCAGCAGCTCGCGGAACAGCGAATTGTTGACGGCGTCGATGTCGGCGTCGCCGCGCCAGACCTCCAGCGCCTTGTTGACGTCGCGGTGCGCGTAGCTGTCGAGCACGTCCTTGATCTGGGCGAGCACGAGCTCGGCCATGTGCTCGACCCCGCGCATGACCTGCTGGAGCTGGATGTCGCGGTCGATCACCGGCGTGCGCTTGGCGATGTTCTTGGCGAGGTCGCCGATGCGCTCGAGGTCGTTGGCGACGCGCAGCGCGCCGACGATGTCGCGGAGGTCGATCGCCATCGGCTGGCGCTTGGCGATCGTCAGGACGGCCCGCTCCTCGATCTCGCGCTGGAGCGCGTCGATCTTGGTGTCCGCGGTGATGACGCGCATCGCGAGCGTTTCGTCCTGCTTGCTGAGCGCGTCGATGGCGTCGCCGACCTGCTTCTCGGCCAGTCCGCCCATCTCCGAGACGAGACGGGCGAGGTCCTGAAGGTCGGCGTCGAATGCCTTGGCGGTATGGTCGGTCATGATCATCGTCCTTGCGCGCGGGCGCGTCCGGTCAGCCGAAGCGGCCGGTGATGTAATCCTGGGTACGCCGGTCGTCAGGCGTGGTGAAAATCTTGTTGGTAGGGCCGAACTCGACCATCTCCCCGAGATACATGAAGGCGGTGTAGTCGGAGACGCGCGCCGCCTGCTGCATGTTGTGGGTGACGATGGCGATCGTGTAGTCGCTCTTCAGCTCGTCGATCAGCTCCTCGATCTTGGCGGTCGAGATCGGGTCGAGCGCGGAGCACGGCTCGTCGAGCAGGATCACCTCCGGCTTCACCGCGACCGTGCGCGCGATGCACAGGCGCTGCTGCTGGCCGCCGGAAAGGCCGAGGCCCGAGGTGTGGAGCTTGTCCTTCACCTCCTCCCACAGGGCGGAGCGGCGCAGCGCGGACTCCACGCGGCCGTCGAGCTCGGACTTCGAGATGTTTTCGTAGAGCCGGATGCCGAACGCGATGTTGTCGTAAATCGTCATCGGGAACGGCGTCGGTTTCTGGAACACCATGCCGACGCGCGCGCGCAGCAGGTTGAGGTCCTCCTTCGGCCCGAGGATGTTGCGGCCGTCGAACAGCACCTCGCCCTCGACCCGCTGGTTCGGATAGAGGTCGTAGATGCGGTTGAGGATGCGCAGCAGCGTGGACTTGCCGCAGCCGGACGGCCCGATGAAGGCGGTGACGAGGCCCGTGTAGAGGGACACGTTGATGTTCTTCAGCGCCCGGTGGGTGCCGTAATAGAAATTGAGGTTGCGCACCGCGATGCGCTCATCGCGCTCGGCCTTGGGATCGACGACGTGACTGACCGCGATGCCCGGCATGGCGGGCGAGGTGGTTTCGGTGTGGGCCATACTCATGATTGCTTCCTTGAAGCCGCGAGTGCGCGGGCGATGATGCTGAATGCCAGCACGGCGAAGGTGATGATCATCGCGCCGATCCAGGCGAGGCGCTGCCAGTCCGCGTAGGGGCTGAGCGCGAACTGGAAGATGACCGTCGGCAGGCTGGACATCGGCGCATTCAGGTTGGTGCTGAAGAACTGGTTGTTGAGCGCGGTGAACAGCAGCGGCGCGGTCTCGCCGCTGATGCGCGCCACGGCGAGCAGCACGCCGGTCAGGATGCCGGCGCGCGCCGCGCGGTAGCAGATGTTCCAGATCATGCGGGCCTGCGGCGTCCCGAGCGCGGAGGATGCCTCGCGCAGCTCCTTCGGCACCAGGTTGAGCATGTCCTCGGTGGTGCGCACCACGATCGGCACGACCAGCACGGCGAGCGACAGCGCGCCGGCGAGCCCGGAGAAGTGCCCCATCGGCGCCACCACGATCTCGTAGATGAACAGGCCGATGATGATCGAGGGCGCGCTCAGCAGGATGTCGTTGATGAAGCGGACCACGCCGGTCACGGGAGAGAACCTGCCGTACTCGGCCATGTAGGTGCCGGCGAGGATGCCGATCGGCGTGCCGATGACGACGCCGAGCGCCGACATCATCAGGCTGCCGACGATCGGGTTGAGCAGGCCGCCGCCGGACGCGCCGGGCGGCGGGGTCATCTGCGTGAAGACGTCCAGCGAGAGGCCGCGGAACGATTCGTAGATCAGCGCCCCGAGGATGAGCGCCAGCCAGCCGAGCCCGAGCAGGGTCGCCCCGATGGAGAGACCCATGACCAGCGAGTTGCGGTGACGGCGGCGGGAATAGAGGTCGATCATGACGGTCACCCGGCCCTGCGCTCGATGCGCAGCAGCATGTAGCGCGCCGCGGCAAGCACGATGAAGGTAATGACGAACAGGAGGAGGCCGAGCGCGATCAGGGCCGACGTATAGACGTCGCCGACCGCCTCGGTGAATTCGTTGGCGATGGTGGCGGAGATCGTGGTTCCGGGCGCCAGCAGCGAGCTCGACACCTTGTGCGCGTTGCCGATCACGAAGGTGACGGCCATGGTCTCGCCGAGCGCGCGCCCGAGACCGAGCATCACGCCGCCGATGACGCCGACGCGGGCGTAGGGCAGCACGACGTAGCGCACGACTTCCCAGGTGGTGAAGCCGAGGCCGTAGGCGGCCTCCTTGAGCACCGGCGGGACGGCCTCGAACACGTTGCGCGAGATCGAGGTGATGAACGGCAGCACCATGATCGCGAGGATCAGCGCCGAGGTCAGCACGCCGATGCCGTAGGGCGGGCCGGCGAACAGCGTGTTGAGCACCGGGATGGGTCCGAACACGTCGATCAGGAAGGGCTGCAGCGTGCGCTGGAGGAACGGCGCGAACACGAACAGGCCCCAGATGCCGTAGATGATGCTCGGAATGCCGGCCAGGAGCTCGATGGCGATGCCGATCGGGTTGCGCAGCCAGAGCGGGCAGATCTCGGTCAGGAACAGCGTGATGAGCAGGCCGATCGGCACCGCGATCGCCATGGCGATCAGCGAGGTGACGACGGTGCCGTAGATCGGGGCGAGCGCACCGAAGTTCTCGGTGACCGGGTTCCAGCTCTGCGAGACCAGGAACGAGAATCCGAACTTCGAAAGCGCCGGCCAGGCGCCGATGACGAGCGACACGATGATCGCGCCGAGCAGGATGAGGACGAACCAGGCGGCGCTGCGCGTGATGTGGAAGAATGCCTTGTCGCTGAGCTGCAGCCGGCCGAGCATCTTGGCTCGCGTGACCCAGTCCTGGCGGCTCGCGGCGGCTGCCGGCAATGCGAAATCGACCACGGGACGCTCCTGTTGGGACGGCATGCGGGCTCTTTCAGTAATGAATGGAGCGCGCACTCAAGCGGCAATGCAGCCGCGGCACAAGCCGTCTTGGAAAACGGGTTCGGGAAGGTGGAAAACGGCGCCGGGAGGGCTCCGGCGCCGTTTCCCGGATCGCATCAGTTCGAGACCGTGTAGAGCGGCTTGCCGCTCGCGTCCTTGATCTCCTTGGCCCAGGTGTTCTTGACCTGGCTCGCGACCGACTTCGGCATCGCGATGTAGTCGAGCTCGTCGGCCATCTTGGCGCCGTGGTCGTACGCCCAGGCGAAGAACTTCAGCGCTTCCGTCGCGGCGGTCGGGTCCTGCGGCTGCTTGTGGATCAGGATCCAGGTCGCGGCGGTCATCGGCCAGGATTCCGCGCCCGGCTGGTTGGCGAGCACGACGCCGTAGCCCGGCTGCGAGTCCCATTTCGCGTTCGCCGCCGCCGCCTGGAACGCGGCCGAGGTCGGCGAAACCGTCTTGCCTTCCTTGTTGGTCATCTTGGTGTAGGCAAGCTTGTTCTGCTTGGCGTAGGCGTATTCCACGTAGCCGATCGAGCCCTTGGTCTGGCCGACGTTGTTGGAGACGCCTTCATTGCCTTTGGCGCCGATGCCGACCGGCCATTCGACCGAGGTGTTCGCGCCGACCTTCGACTTCCAGTCCGGGCTGACGTCCGAGAGGTAGGTCGCGAAGTTGAAGGTCGTGCCGGAGCCGTCCGAGCGGTGCACGACGACGATCGCCTGCGACGGCAGCTTCGCCGAGGGATTGAGCTTCTTGATCGCGGGGTCGTCCCAGGTCTTCACCTCGCCGAGATAGATCTTCGCGAGCGTCGGCCCGTCGAGCGTCAGTTCGTCGGCCTTGATGCCGTCGATGTTGACGACCGGCACGATCCCGCCCATCACCATCGGGAACTGCACGAGGCCGTTCTTCTCGAGGTCGGCGCCCTTGAGCGGCGCATCCGATGCGCCGAAGGTCACGGTCTTGGCCTGGATCTGCTTGATGCCGCCGCCCGAGCCGATCGACTGGTAGTTCAGGCCGATGCCGGTTTCCTTTTTGTAGGCATCCGCCCACTTGGCGTAGATCGGATAGGGGAAGGTCGCGCCGGCGCCGGAGATGTCGGCGGCCGCCGCCGGCAGCGCTGCGACGGCCAGCGCGCCGGCCGCGATCAGCGTTTTCAGAATTCGCATTGGGTCTCTCCTGTCATCCGTCCAGACGCCATGCCTCCGTGGAAGGAGTTCCACGGCTGCGGCGTGAGGTGCGGTTGTTGTTCGGTTGGGAGCTTTTCTACGCACGTCACAGGCCTTGACCCGGTTGCGGGCCGGAAGCGCTCCGGAAGCCGCGGGATCGAAGGTTGAGCGCTGCTTAAGCTGTCCACGTCATCGTTCTATGTCGCTTCGATGACGCCTGTGTGACGGTTCAATTACTTGATCCGGCTGGAGGATTCCTCGATCAGCGGCAGCCGGGCGGTGAATGTCGCGCCATGGCCGGGCGTGCTCTCGATGGTCATGCGGCCGCGGTGGCGGTTGAACACATGCTTGGCCAGCGCGAGGCCGAGCCCGGTCCCGCCCTGCGAACGGCTGTCGGCGACATCGACCCGGTAGAAGCGCTCGGTGAGGCGCGGCAGGTGCTCGGGTGCGATGCCGGGACCGTGGTCGCGCACCGAAACCACGGCTTCCCGGCCGGTCGCGGTGGCTTCCTCCCGCCCGGTGACCTCCACGCGCTTGCCGGCGGCGCCGTACTTGAGCGCATTCTCGATCAGGTTCTCGAACGCACGGATGAGCTCGTCGCGGTCGCCGCGGATGGTGAGCGGCGTCGCCGGCATGTCGATGGCGATCTCGACGCCGCGGTCGCGCGCCAGCACCTGCAGGCCGTCGGCGACATGGCGGACGATGGCGACGAGATCGACCTGCGATTGCGGCTGCAGGTGCGCGCGCAGCTCGATGCGCGAGAGCGACAGCAGGTCGTCGATCAGCCGCGCCATGCGGGTCGCCTGCGCCTTCATGATGTCGAGGAAGCGGGCGCGCGCGACGGCGTCGTCCCGGGCGGAGCCCTGCAGCGTGTCGATGAAGCCGGCGAGCGAGGCAAGGGGCGTGCGCAGCTCATGGCTCGCGTTGGCGACGAAGTCCACGCGCATTTCCTCGACGCGGCGGATTGGCGTCAGGTCGTGCAGGGTGACGACGAAAAGCTCGCGCTGGCGGGCATTTTCCGACGGCAGCAGGATCGGCATGACGAAGGCTTCCGACCAGCGGTCGGCGGGAACACGCTCGAAGAATTCGACCCGCTGGCCTTCGCCGGTCGCGACCGCGCGGCGCAGCGCATCGATCAGGTCGGGGATGCGCAGGGCGAACGATACCGGCCGGCCGATGGTGATCTCGCCCCACAGCGTGCGCGCCCTGGCGTTGAAGGCGACGACCGTCTCCTGCCGGTCCACGACGATGACGGCATCGGGGAAGCCGGCAATCGCGGCGGCGATCACGCGGTCGGCGGCGCTTTGCGCGACGCTGAATTCGCGGCTCGCCGTACCGGACGATGTACCGTCCGCCCCTCCGGCAAGGAAAGCGGCTAGGGCGATCACGGCCGTGCCGAGCAGGGCCTGAAGCGGGGTCAGCGTGTCGGTCGCCACCATCACCGCGAAGACCGCCGCCGTGACGGCGAGGACCGCGCGCACGCGAACGATCCGCCGCAGGAGCGCGGAAGGGGCTTTGCTGGATTCGGCCTCGATCGCCATGAAGGTTGTTCTTGCCCGGCCGGGTCGTCGGCCAAGAGTTTAACAGAACGTGTTTAGCAGAACGTGTTGAGCAGAGCGTGTTCAGCAGAGCGCGCTTAGCGGATGCCCGCCGAATCCGGCGTCCGCCGGGCCGCCGGCCGCATTATCAGCGCCCCGCGCATGTCATCGTTATGACACGGGCCCGTCATGTGGGTCGCGGGAGGCGGCGATCCTGCGGTGCTTGCCGGCGAGCCCGAGGCACAGTTCCCGGATGCCCAGGATGGCGAGCGCCAGCGCGAATGGCGTGATGTAGTAGAGCAGCCGGAACAGCAGGAGCCCCGCCACCAGGCCGGCCTTGTCGTATTGCCACAGCGCGATCAGCATCGCGGTGTCGAACACGCCGAGCCCGCCGGGGGAGTGGCTCGCGAAGCCGAGCAGGGTCGCGGAGACGAAGATGATGCCGAGCTCGATGAAGCTGATGTAGGGCTCCGCCGGCATCAGCATGTACATCGCCACCGCGCAGCAGGTGAGGTCGACGATGCCGATCCCGATCTGCAGCAGGGTCATCGGGCCGTTCGGCAGCGTCACCGACCAGTTGCTGCGGCCGATCTGGCGCGGCACGCGCCACACCCAGGCGATATAGGCGGCGAGCACGCACAGCGCGACGACGGCGAATACCCGGTTGAGCCAGTCCGGCAACTGGTCGATGGCGCTCGCCGAGTGCGGCGTATAGAGGATGCCGAGCCCGAGCACGGTGGCGTTGCCCAGCCAGAACGTGAGCCCGGCGATGAAGCAGACCTTCGCCACGTCCACCGCCGACAGGCCGTGCAGGGAGTAGATCCGGTAGCGGACGGCGCCGCCGGTGAACACGCTGGCGCCGATGTTGTGGCCGATCGAGTAGCTCGTGAAGCTGCCGAGCGCGGCGATGCGGTAGGGGACCTTGTCCTTGCCGATCGTGCGCAGGGCGAACAGGTCGTAGAACGTCAGCGTCAGGTAGGCGGCCGCGACGAAGATGCCGGCGATCAGGATGTCGCGGTGGCTGAACGACTTGAGCGTCGCGACCACTTTCGGAATATCGAGATCGTGCAGGATCCGGTACAGCACGAAGCCGGCGACCACGATGATCGTCACGCTGATGACGGCGCTGAGCCAGTTCCAGCCGATCCTGTCGCCGATGGATTGAACGCGGGCCCGAAAACGACCGAACATCAACATCCTCTGGTTTCCCGCAAGCCCGGTGCCTGGCCTTCGCGCTCCGGACTTCGGGCCCCCCGACGGGGCGGTCGTCATGCGGCCTTCGCGCCGCCTGAAAAATCAAGCCTGCGTCCACTAACAGAATCGATGCGGGAACGCGAGTGCGGCATGTAGAGCAGGGCGGATTTTGACAAGGCCGCTTTTGACGCCCCTCGCCGGACCGGGCTATTCTGGCGGACAAGCAAGAAGAAACCGGGGATGTGAATGCATATAGCGATCGTCGGCGGCGGCATCTGCGGCCTTTCTTTGGCCATGAATCTGCAACGCCAGGGCATCTCCTGCCGGGTTTACGAACGCGCGCCGGAGATCAAGGAGCTCGGTGTCGGCATCACGGTGCTGCCCCATGCGTTCCGCGAGTTCGATGCGCTCGGTGTTGGGCAGGACGTGCTCGCGGCGGGCATCGAGAATGTCGAAAGCTGCTTCTACAACCGCTTCGGCCAGCTCATCTACAAGGAGCCGCGCGGCAAGTTCGCCGGCTACCGGCATCCGGAGGTCGGCATCCATCGCGGCCGGCTGCATCTCATCCTCTACAGGGCCGCGCTCGCGCGGCTGGGCGCCGACAGCGTCGTCACCGACCACGAATGCGTCGGCGTCGAGGAGGACGACGGCGGCGTGACGGTGCGGTTCCGGGATTCCTCCGGCGCGATGCGCGAGCCGGTGCGCGCCGATGCGGTGATCGCCTGCGACGGCATCAACTCCGCGATCCGCAAGCAGCTCTATCCCGACGACGAGGTGGCGTTCGGCGGCATCAACACCTGGCGCGGCGTCACCCGGCGCAAGCCGATCCTGACCGGACGCACCTACATGCGCATCGGCTCGATCTTCACCGGCAAGATCGTGATCTATCCGATCGTCGACAACGTCGACGGCGAGGGCAACCAGCTCATCAACTGGATGGCCGAGATCAAGCAGGACACCTACGAGAAGAACGACTGGAACAAGGCCGGCAACCTCGACGACTTCCACGCGATCTACGCCGGCTGGAAGTTCGACTGGCTCGATGTCGGCGAGATGATCGGGAATTCCGAGTTCATCCTCGAATATCCGATGGTGGACAAGGACCCGATCGACCGCTGGACCTTCGGCCGCGTGACGCTGGCGGGCGACGCCGCGCATCCGATGTATCCGCGCGGGTCGAACGGCGCCGCGCAGGCCGCGATCGATGCGCGCACGCTGGCCGATTGCCTGGCCGCCGAGAAGGATGTTCGTGCGGCGCTGAAAGCCTACGAAGCCAGGCGCGCGCCGGTGGCCGCGAAGATCGTGCGGACCAACCGCGAGCATCCGCCGGATTTCATCAACATCAAGGTCGAGGAACTGGTCGGCGACCGGCCGTTCGAGAATCTCGACGACTACATCACGCAGGACGAGCTGCGCGCGCTGTCGGACGGCTACAAGAAGGTCGCCGGCTTCGCGCTTTCCGACGTGGCGCGGTAGGCGTCGCGTGTTGTCGCTGCGGGGAGGCCGCGCGGCCGACGAAGCAATCCCGTCGTTACGCCTTCGGGATCGCCTCGTCGCGGTCCGTGCCCGGACGGCGCAAGGCGCCGATCCGTGCTCCTCGCAATGACCGGGCCGGAACTCAATCCGCGCTGACGCCCGAAGCCTTGATCGGCGCCGCCCATTTCTCGATCTCGGACTGGGTGAACTTGCCGAGATATTCGGGCGTGGTGCGGTCGCGCGAGACGACCTGCGCGCCGAGGCCCTGCAGACGGTCGCGCACCGCCGGCGTCTCGATCGCCTCGACCGAGATCGCATTGAGCTTGCTGACGATCGGCGCGGGGACGCCCTTGGGCAGATAGATCGCGTTCCAGGTGTAGGCTTCGAGGTTGGGCGTGCCCTGCTCGAGCGCCGTCGGCAGGTCCGGCATCGCCGGCGAGCGCTTCTTGTCGAAGATGACGAGGCCGCGCACGTTGCCGCCGTCGACCTGCGGCTTCGCCGTGGTGATGATCTCGCAGACGTAGTCGATGCGGCCCGCCGTGAGATCCTGCATCGCCGGTCCGGTGCCGCGATAGGGGACGTGCGTGATGTTCACGCCGATGACATAGTTGAGCAGCACGCAGCCGAGATGGGTCGCCGAGCCCGCGCCGGCGGAGCCGAACTGCATCTTCGACTGGTTGGCCTTGGCGTAGGCGACGAACTCCCTGAAGTCCTTGACCGGCAGGTCCTTGCGCACGGTGAGGATGATCGGCACCTCCGCGAGAAGGGCGACCGGCGTGAAGTCATTCACCGCGTTGTAGAGCGGCTTCTTGTAGAGCGTCTGGCCCTGTGCATGGGTGCCGACCGTGCCGAGGACCATGGTGTAGCCGTCAGGCGCCGCGTTGGCGACGCGCGCGGAGCCGGTCATGCCGCCGGCGCCGCCGACGTTCTCGATCACGATCTGCTGCTTGGCGATTTCGCTCATGCGCGCGCCGACGACGCGGCCGAGCACATCGGTCGGTCCGCCCGCCGCGAACGGAATCACCATCGTCGGCGGACGTTCCGGATAGTTCTGCGCATG
>Ga0182735_1001640_pt1 | contig 14685 bp, 13 predicted proteins | sample eDN5th30CKraftMG_FD_128524 | JGI IMG/M metagenome (GOLD analysis project Ga0182735, IMG submission 128524) | Enriched Miracle-Growth compost microbial communities from Emeryville, California, USA - eDNA 5th pass 30_C Kraft MG (version 2) (version 2) ... | reverse complement strand
TTCTGAAGGTGGTCTGGAAGGTATTGAAGCCTATCTGACGACGATGACCGTCACGACGATGATGGTCTGAAATCGTTAGCTCAGAGCACGAAAAGCCCTGCCATGGGTGGGGCTTTTCAAGAACGGTATTGTGCCAGATGGCAAAGTTGTCAGAGGTCGTTCTTATCCGACAGATACGTTGTCATACGCTTGGCGGCATTTCTCAAATGTAGCTCTGCCGCAATTCCAGCGTCGTCCGCCAGACCTTTTTCGATTGCCTGATAGATGGCCTTGTGCTCGTCCTGCACTGCATCCAGCATGCCGGTCAGATTGGCACGCGTATTGGTGCGGGCCTGACGGATAACGTGGCGGGCCCCATATTCAAGATGCTTGCACAACGCAATAAAGTGCTGGTTATGGGTGGCCATCACGATGGCGTCATGGAAAGCATAGTCTTCTTCATCACCCAATTGATCGCTGATGATCGCATATTCCAGACCGATAAGCGCCCGCTTGATCCGTTTGAGGTCTTCGTCCGTGCGTTTGGCCGCCGCAATTCGGGTGGCCGCAACTTCGACGGTAACCAGAAGCTCCATCAGCTGCTCTAAAGACTGCGTTTCCTCAATGGCGAGTGGTTGGATCCGGAATGCTTTTTCGCTGCTTTTGTCGATGACAAAAACCCCGCTGCCTGCGCGGGCTTCGACCAGTCCATCCAGTTTCAATTGCGACAATGCTTCACGGACCACCGGCCGGCTGACCGCATATTCCGCTGATAGCTCGCGCTCGCTGGGCAGTTTCGTGCCGACAGGAAATTCGCCATTGCCGATGCGCTTCTCGATTTGTCGGGCGAGCTCATGGGGTAAATGGCCGGATAAGCGTGGGGGCGGCGCATTGCCGGTCGTTTCTTTCATCGCACCCCTCGCACAATTCTGTTTCGTTTCTGAATCATCAGGCTTCACGCACAGATATCAAAATGCCGTAACTGGTCTAACAAGTCAACGGCCCTCCCTGAAGTGCCCGGCGGCAACGACGTGAAATGACAAATTTTGAAGACGGCAAGTTAAAAAATAACAACAAAAACAGTATGATATTTTTTGTATCGACTGGCCTTACTTGTCTATTGACTGGTCTTACCAGTTTGAGTTACGAATCTGAAACTGAAAGATGGGGTGGCAGTTCTTGTGACTGTCAGATGCCGATCGGGGAGAGATCGGGAGGATGACTATGATGACTATGACAGCGCCGCTTGAAGTCGGGCTTGCCGTCAGAGACATGACGCGGATGCGCGCTTTCTATGAAGGCGCTCTGGGGCTGAGTTTTGTTTCCGAAATATATGTCGGCAGTGCGAAGGCAGCGCGGGCTGCCTTGAGCCCGGACGGCTACACCGTGGTTCGTCTGCAGTCGCAAAAGGGTGAACGTATCAAGTTGCTTCAGCCCGACCGTCTGCCAGCGGCGGGTGATGCATCCGGCCAAGGCTTTATTCTGGAGCGCGCGGGTGCCAGCTATCTGACATTCATCGTTGACGATTTGAAGGCGCTTGTCGGTGATCTCATCAGACATGGTGCTGAACTGTTGACCGGCAGCGAGCCGGTTGAGGTGCGTCCCGGAGTATGGCTCGCTTTTCTGAGCGATCCCGAGGGGCATATCGTGGAAATCGTTCAGTATGACGATGTTTCCGTTTACCGCGCCGATCTGGCTTAAAGGACCCGACAATGATGTTTGATTTTAACAACCGGACCCTTGTTCTGTCCGGCGCGAATGGCGGGATCGGTCGTTCTATTGCCGCGCTGTTTTATGCCTCGGGCGCTAATCTGGTTCTGACGGACATTGACAAGAGCGCATTGGACAGTTTTGCAGCTTCATTGGGTGGCGACGAGCGTATTGCGACCATTCAGGCGGATGCTGCAAGCGCAGAGGATGCCGAAAAGACGATAGCGCTGGCGGGCGAGCGATTTGGCGGGATCGATTTTCTTGTGCCATCTGCCGGTATCTATCAGGCCAAGCCGTTTGCTGAGATGAGCGATGTTGATTGGCACCGCACGATCTCGATCAATCTCGACGGCGTTTTCTACCTCTGCAAACGTGCGCTTCCCGCTCTGAACGAAGGCTCGTCCATAGTAACATTGGCGTCACTGGCCGCCTATCGCGGCGCATTTGTGAACGCCCATTATGGTGCCACCAAGGGCGCGATGGTTTCCATGACCCGCGCCCTGTCGCGCGAGCTTGCGCCCAAAACGCGGGTCAATGGTGTGGCCCCGGGCATCATAGAAACGCCGATGATCATCGATCTGCTCAAGACACGTATGGATGAGACCATGTCGCAGACACCGCTCAAACGTCTCGGCAAGCCATCCGAAATCGCGTCAGTTGTCGCTTTCCTCTGTTCACCGGCAGCCAGCTTCATCACTGGCGAAACCATTCAGGTGAATGGCGGAATTTATATGGCGTAAGCGCCTTGCGTAAGGGAATGGACGCAAAATGGAACTCTTGAAGGACAAGCTTGTACTCGTCACAGGGGCGGGGCGCGGTCTTGGCGCCGCAATTGCGGCGGGCATGGCGGCGCAGGGTGCACGGCTTATTTTGGTGGATATCGATGGTGACGCAGCAAAGGCGCAGGCCGCACATCTGGTAGCGCAAGGTTATGCCGCCGAAGGTTACCCACTGGACGTCACCGACCGTATCGCCGTCAAAAACCTTGCCGCCGATATTTTGGAGCGACTGGGCGGCCTTGATGTGCTGGTCAACAATGCCGGTGTTGCTGGTCGTGCAGCCTTCGATCAGCCGGAAGCTACCGAAGTGTGGGATCGCGTCATCGGGGTCAATCTTGAAGGTGCGTTCAATGTTTCGCATGCCTTTGTGCCTGCGTTGAAAGCCGCGAAGGGCAATGTGGTTCACCTTTGTTCCGTGGCAGGCTTCGTGGCCGGTGGATCAACGGCTGGATACGTCGTTTCTAAAGGCGCGATCCGCTCACTGACACAAGTCATGGCACGTGATCTCGCCCCTTACGGCATCCGCGTCAATGCGGTCGCGCCCGGTATCATGATGAGCGAGATGGCAGTCGCCCAGCTCAATCGCCCCGGCGGTGCGGATTGGTTCATGAATCGCGTTTTGTTGAAGCGCATCGGTGAAACCAACGAAGTCGTCGATCCCGTCGTTTTCCTGGCCTCCGCCATGGCGAGCTACATCACCGGCACGATCTTGCCGGTTGATGGTGGCTTTCTGGCTGCCTGATTGTCGTTACAGAGCATAGCTCCGGAGTTTTTTGATGCCCGAATATAAAGATCTTGTTCCGCACAGCTTCTGGCGGGAAGTCATCCCAACGGATGCTGATCGTGCCGCTTTCGATCTCACGCTTGGCGGGACAATGCTTTCCCAAATGCATTTGATCCGGGCCTTTGAAGAAAAAGTCCTGGAACTTGCCGGTCAGGGTCTCGTGCACGGTCCAGCGCATTCGGCGATTGGACAGGAAGGCGGTGCCGTAGGTTCTGCAGTATCGTTGAGAGCCAGCGATCAGATAAATGGCTCCCACCGCGCCCACCATCAGTTTCTTGCCAAGGCGCTTGGTTATGTCGCCCAAAGCGGCATCGATCCCAAGAGCGCGTTCAATCAGGATGTTCGCGAACTCGCACAACGCACACTCGCGGAAATTTTGGGCTTGTCGCAGGGCTTTTGTCGTGGTCGCGGCGGTTCGATGCATTTGCGTTGGGCCGAATCCGGCAATCTTGGCACCAATGCCATTGTCGGCGGTGGTGTGCCGATGGCAGCTGGCGCGGCATGGGCGCATAAGCGGGCCGGTTCCGGTGATGTCGTCTACACCTATTTCGGCGATGGAGCGACCAATATCGGTTCGGTTCTGGAAACCATGAACCTCGCCGCCGCCTGGAAACTGCCGATTTGCTTCTTTATCGAAAATAATCGCTATGCGGTCTCCACGCATGTGGACGAAGTGACCGCCGAAACGCGGCTTTCCTCGCGTGGTCTCGCATTCAATATTCCATCCTTCAAGGTTGACGGCATGGACCCTATCGCCGTCTGGCTGGCCTCGGAGCAAGCCAACGCAATCATGCGGGCAGGCGATGGTCCGACGATTATCGAAGCCGACGTCTATCGTTATTTCCACCAGAATGGTCCGCTGCCGGGAAGCGCCTTCGGCTATCGTTCCAAGGAAGAAGAAGCGGAATGGCGCGGTCGCGATCCACTCGACGCATTGGCTGAAACGCTGCTCAAACGTCAGGCTTTGGGCGATGACGCAATCAAGGCATTGCGTGAGCGTTGCGTGTCTCTCATGAATGATGTCGCAGGCGAACTGATCGAAATGCATGAAGGCAAGCGTCGTATCATTCCTGCGCTTTGGCCTGAAGAGAGCTTCCGCGATTTCGGACTGCGTGGAGACCTGTCGGAATTCAGCGGCGTGCGCTTTGAAGAGCAGGAGCAATTCTCCGGCAAGCTGACCGAAGATGCGCGTTTCATCGATGCTGTTGCCGATGTCATGACTCGCCGCATGCAGACCGACGAGCGCATCGTGGTTCTGGGCGAAGACGTGCACCGTCTCAAAGGCGGAACCAATGGCGCAACGCGCGGGCTGTCGGCAGAGTTTCCAGATCGTGTGCTGGGAACGCCGATTTCCGAAAACGCCTTCACCGGCGTTGCAGGCGGTATGGCCGCCGATGGCCGGGTGCTTCCGGTGATCGAATTCATGTATCCCGACTTCATGTGGGTTGCCGCCGATCAGGTATTCAACCAGATCGGCAAGGCTCGCCATATGTTTGGTGGTGATAGCGATATGCCAGTGGTGTTGCGTACGAAAGTTGCGATGGGCACAGGATATGGCTCGCAGCACTCTATGGACCCGGCGGGCATTTTCGCGACCGCGCCCGGCTGGCGCATCGTTGCTCCGTCCACGCCATTCGACTATGTCGGCCTGATGAATTCGGCGTTGCTTTGTCGCGACCCGGTTCTGGTTCTCGAACATGTCGATCTTTACGCCTCGAAGGGCGCTGCACCGGCAGACGATCTCGATTACTTCATTCCGCTGGGTAAGGCGAAGGTGGTGCGTTCCGGTTCGAAGGTTACGGTCCTGACGTATCTGGCCATGGTAGCCAAGACGCAAGCGGTGGTCGATGCGTTGGGTATTGACGCTGAAATCATCGATCTGCGTTCACTCGACCGGGCAGGGCTTGACTGGGAGACTATCGAAGCCTCGATCCGCAAAACCGGGAATGTCCTGATTGTGGAGCAGGGCGCGTCGGGCACATCCTATGGCGGCTGGCTAGCGGATGAATTGCAGCGCCGTTGCTTCGACTGGCTGGATCAACCGATAGCCCGTGTTCATGGTGCCGAGGCGTCACCATCCATCTCGAAGGTTCTGGAAGCCGCCGCTGCGGCGCGACCGCAGGATATCGATGCAGGTCTGCGTGCGGTCATGGCAGCCCAGGGTCTGCCGATCGAAGGCTGAAGGAAGGAAACAGACAATGCCGATTGAAGTTGTATTGCCTGCCCTTTCGGCAGGAATGGAAGATGCTGTCATTGCGCGTTGGCTCAGGGCGGAAGGTGACACGGTCAGTAAGGGCGATCTGATTGCCGAAGTCGAAACCGACAAGGCGACGATGGAACTCGAAGCTGAAACTGATGGGCGTATCGGTAAGCTATTCGTCCAGAACGGCGAACGGGCAAACGTCAATCAGGTCATTGCCGTCCTGTTGACAACTGGAGAAGACCAATCCGCGATTGCTGACCCTCTTGTCACGGAACAGGTTGTCACAGCCCCAGTGGAAGTGGCAGCTCATAGTATTCGTTTGTCTTCCGACAATGCTGCAGTGGCGTCCCTCGCACAGCTTTCGAATGGCACTCGCCATAAGGCCTCACCTCTTGCACGACGTCTGGCAATGGAGCACGGCATCTCACTCGATGGCGTTCTCGGCAGTGGCCCTAAAGGCCGCATTGTGCGCATCGACGTAGAGCGCCAGATCGCGTCCCTAACGGTTGCCCCCACACCTCAACCGGTCGCAACAGTTGCATCGTCATCACCGAAGGGTGTCCCGGCAGGTATCGGCGAATATGAAACCATTCCGCACACATCGATGCGTCGTACCATTGCACGTCGGCTGCTCGAGGCGAAAACAACAGTACCGCATTTCTATCTCAATGCTGATTGCGATATCGATGCACTTCTGACGCTGCGCGGCCAGATTAACGAGAAGCGCGACAGTGCGTCACGAATTTCCGTCAATGACTTCGTTATTAAGGCTGCCGCTGTCGCCTTGCGCCGGGTGCCCGATGCCAATGTCATTTGGACGGACGACGCATTGCTGAAGCTCAAAAGTGTGGATATTGCCGTGGCTGTTGCGACGGACGGAGGCCTCATCACGCCCATCATCCGCAATGCTGACCAAATCAGCATTGGCGCGATCTCTGCGGAGATGAAATCTCTGGCAGCCCGGGCCAGAGACAACGGATTGAAACCGGAGGAGTTTCAGGGGGGCGGGTTCTCGATCTCCAATCTTGGCATGTACGGCGTCAAATCGTTCTCAGCCATCATCAACCCACCACAAAGTGCCATTTTGGCTGTCGGCGCGGGTGAACGTCGCCCGGTTGAACGCGAGGGACAACTTGCATTCGCAACGATGATGAGCCTGACACTTTCCGTCGATCATCGTGCGGTGGACGGTGCCTTGGGTGCGCAATTGCTTGCAGCATTCAAGATGGCCATCGAAGATCCGATGTCACTGCTGGTCTGATTGGGTGGCGTTTGGTTGAAGACTGCAACTACCGCGAACGGTGCTTGCAGTCTTCAACGGATATGCAATGGTTTTCGCGCCTTGACTATCCGTGGCTGGAATCGTTTGGCACAACCGGTTCTGAATTGTTCCGGACTTTGCCTCGATGGAAAATGAACAATCCTGCCAAAACAATGACTGAAGCGCCAACCAGCATCATCGCATCGGGAAGATCGTTAAAGAATAACCATCCGAGCACAATTGCCCAGAGCAGCAGAGTATATTGCAATGGCGCCAGCACGGATGCCGGAGCGAGTTTGAGCGCGCGCGTGATCAAGAGATGCGCTGTACACGAGACGACGCCCAATAGCAGCAGTGCAAGCAATTGATTGGTGTCCATAGGATTCCAGTTGCCGATGCTGAGAACCATGCCGATCACGAGACAGCCTATTGTCTGCCAGGTTACCAGTGTCGCGTCGGGCGTGGAACGAAGCACGCGACCCAGAACCAGCGTGAGTCCGAATGCTATACTACCCAACAGGCCGAAGATCGAAGGCCACGACAACATTGCTGAAGATGGGCGCAAGGCGATGACGACACCGGCGAACCCGATAAGAACCGCGAGCCAGCGACGCCAGCCGATCTTCTCACCGAGCAGGAAATGCGAAAGGGCCGCAATATAGATCGGGCCTGCCATATAAAAGGTCATAACATCGGCGAGCGGCAGATAAGCAACAGCGGCATAGAAAAGCCCGGTGTCGGCAGTTGCCAAAATGACGCGAGCCAGTTGCAGGCTTGGCTTTTCCACCTGAAAAAGCGATGTTTTTGGCCGCCGGGAAAGCATGGGGCCGAGAACGAGAAACGCGCCAACCGAGCGGATGAACAGAACCTGGCCGACAGAAAAGCTCTCTACCAGCCATTTTCCCATGGCGTCGTTCATGGCGAACATGAAGTCGCCGAGCAACATCAGAAGAATGCCGGCAAGGATTGCATTGCCGCTCACGGCAACGGCGATTTTGTTATTCATAATTTTGGACGTCCGCCCGATTTGGAAGTCTGCTTGACGGATACAGAAATCCGTCAAAAGCACCCGCATTGCCTATAATGTCCGCAATTGCTTACGCTTCAGGCAGAATCCTTGCAAGCGCCTTTTGTTGGCTTCGATAGCGCTGATCATTCAAGTTCTCGGGGTGTTTTCGAGCCCTTTAAGATCAAAGCCCGTCTAATTTAATAGACGGGCTTATGCCAAAATACTTATTCGCCCAGCACTATGCTCGCTTGGGATGAGGGCCCTGCTGCTGGTCAGGCAAGCACGAGAATCTTGACTGGCAATAAGTACTTCGGCCATCAACCGGCAAAGGAACGACAAGCCGGAAGATCAGTTCACTCAGAGTCCGTTGAAGAATGTGCTGAGCCGGTCCATCGCCTGTTCGAGCCTTTCGTAGCTTTCAGAGCCGAAGCACACCCGCAGGTGGTTGTCACCCGATTTGCCGTAGAAGCCACCAGCTTCCACAACGACGCCGACTTGTTCAAGGATCATGTCCGCCGCCTTTTGGGAGGTAAGGCCAGTGCCACTGATGTCTGGAAAAGCGTAGATCGTGCCCTGCGGACTCTCGCAGGTCACGCCCGGCATTTGGTTGAGGCGGCTGACAACGAGGTCACGCTTGCGGCGGTCGTCGGCGACCATCTCATCAAGAATAGCCGCTGGGCCGGTCACCGCTGCCAGAGCGCCATACTGAATGAAGGTGTTGACGTGGGTGATCTCGTTTGCCGTGAGCTTGAGGAAAGCAGGCATCATGGACGCATCGGCGACGACGTAGCCAAGCCGCCATCCATCCATCGCATAGGCTTTGGTGAAGGCGAACATCGAAATCGTGCGTTCCTTCATGCCCGGCAATGCGGCGATAGAGATATGTTCCGCGCCATCGAACAAAATTTGCTCATAGACCTCGTCGGAGACGATGACGAGATCGTGTTTGATGGCCAGGTCCGCCAGAATTTCAAGTTCGGCGCGGCTATAGACACGGCCAGTCGGGTTGGAGGGATTGACCAGCACGATCATGCGTGTCCGCGCGGTAATCAACGGTTCGATCAGTTCGCGGCTGATGCTGAAATTCGTCTTGGGATCGAGCGGCGCCAATACTACGCGAGCACCGGTCATCTCGATCTTGTTGATATGCTGCGGATAATAGGGTTCCAGCAGGATCGCCTCGTCGCCCTCATCAAGGAGAGCCATGAAAGCGACGAATGATGCCTGGGTCAGGCCATTGACCATGAGAATTTCGTCGGCGCTCACGTCGATCTTGTTATAGTCGGCGAGTTTTGTCTTCAGAGCTTGGCGCAGTTCCGCTTCGCCGCGCATGTCGCTGTAATGCACGTGACCGTCCCGCAAGGCCTTGATCGCGGCGTCCTTAATATGCGCTGGCGTGTCGTGGAAAGGCCGGCCGAGTTCGAGATGAATGAGGTCAACGCCGGAGGAAGCCAGTGCTGCGGCCTTCTGGAACATGCCGAAGCTCTTGGGAGAGGTTTGCGTAATCCGCCGCGCAAAACGTGCCATCTGATCATTCCTGTGCTGGTCTCTATAAGCCCGGATTATCGTTTCAGGGCCGTGATGCAGATTCATTACTCAACTTTGAGCGTTTGATCAAATGATATATCGGCTTGTTTTCGGTCCTGCGAAATGCAAAAATTGAGTGGAGTATTGTTCGCCAACCAAGCAAGGAGTCCGATTGTTGTCACTCGATGAAGGATTTGGTCCCGTTTCCGGCCGAGTGACCGTACAGGATGCAGTCTACCTGCAGTTGCGAGAGGCATTGCTGATTGGTCGTTTCGATCCCGGTCAGGTACTGACCATCGCGTCTTTGTCGCAGACATTCGATACCAGTCATATGCCCGTGCGCGAGGCGTTGCGGCGGCTTGCGGCGGAGAACGCGCTGGAGGTGGCGCGCAACGGTTCGGCGCGGGTGCCGCCCGTTAGCGTCGCCCGGCTGGATGATTTGTGCCAGGCAAGGGCCACTGTGGAAGGTCTTGCAACGGAATTGGCGGCGCAGGCGATTACTGCGGATGAAATCGACGCACTTGAAGCCAATATCGTGCTGCATGAAGCTTGCGCTAGCGAGGAGCAGGTTTACGCCATGCTCGATCGCAATCGCGAATTTCACTATCTGATCTATAAAGCGTCCCATTCCGAAGTTCTTATGCAACTGATAGACACGCTATGGTTGCGGTATGGTCCATATATGCGAATGTTATCGGCCTATGTGCAGCCGCGCATGAAGGCGGAAGGCGACAAGGCTTATACGCGGAATCACCGCCGCATCGTCGCGGCGATGAAGTCGCGTGACGCTGGCCGTGCCCGCGAGGCCATGGTGTCCGATATACGCGATACGCAGGATCTTTTGCGTACGCTGATCGTGGAATAGTAACCACCCGCTGCTTCCGCATGTGCGTTATCTCCATTCTGCGTCTAAAAAAAATTCAATTTAAATCAATGGTTTGATTGGCTTTCAGTGCTGAGCTGAATACAATTGTGCGGTCTGCCCGGTCACCGGATTGACGTTATCCGAATACTGTGATCTTTTGATCAAAATATTCGAGGTCTGAAATGTCTGACTATTTCCTCTATCATTCGATCGGCACTTTCCCCGGTAAGGCGGAAAAGATGGCGGAAGCTTTGTCCGCTTTCTCAGCCGTTTGGTCTGCTGAGGATGATGGTCAATGGCCAGCCGCACTCGCTGCACGTCAGACTTTCATCGATGCCTGGCGGAATGTGATCGATGCGCCAGCGGGTTCGCTGACGACAGCCGAGAATGTTACAACCGCGCTTTACAGCATCATAGGCGGCCTGCCAGCAGAGCGTCTGCGCGGTAAGCGGCTGCTTGTGGCCGCCGATTGTTTCCCGAGCCTGCATTTCATGTTGGCAGGCATCGCGCAGCGCTTTGGTTTTACGCTGGACACTGTGCCGATGCGTCCCGGCGAGGCATGGGTGCGTGACGAGGAATTCATCGCGCGCTGGCAGGACGATGTGGGCGTTGCACTGCTGACATTCGTTTCATCCACCACCTCGCATAAGGTGGATGTTGAAGCCCTTTGCGCCCATGGCCGAGCGATGGGAACACTCGTTGGTGTCGATATCACGCAGGGCGTCGGCGTTCTGCCATTCTCGGTCAAGACTGCCGGGGCTGATTTCGTCGTTTCCACCTCGCTGAAATGGCTGTGCGGCGCTTCAGGCGCCGGAATCATACAGGTCACACCATCGCTGTTGGCCGATTTGCGGCCCGAGCTTCGGGGCTGGTTCAGTCAGGAAAACCCCTTTTCCTGGGATCTCGACGGGTTTTCCTTTGCAGCTGATGCGCGGCGTCTGGATCATGGTACGCCAGCGATTCTGGCTTCGGTCGCGTCTCTGCCAGGTATCCAATGGGCGATGGAGCAGGGTGTCGACAACATCCGCGCGAACAATCTCGCTAGCGCCCATGCAATCATCGCACGCGCACAGAATCTGGGTTGGAAACTTGTTTCCCCGGTCGACGATGCACGGCGCGGCGGCAGCGTGATGCTGACGCTGCCAGCTGATGTCGTTCCGGCAGCGGTTGTATCGGCGCTGCGCGAGCAGAAAATCTATTGCGATGCGCGCGGCAGCACGATGCGGCTATCGCCAGGTTACGTCACGTCCACCGATGCGGTCGACCACCTATTCACCGCGCTTGAACGCATTGTGCCGAAACGAAATGCCTGATGCAGATTACAGGCACGATAAATTATCGATCATAATCAGAGACACGAAGTCCAGAGAGGAACCATGTTTAAAAAAGTCGCTATTCTGACAGCCGCAGCGCTGTCGTTTATGGTTTCGTCCGCCTTTGCGGACGGCAAGATTGTTGTCGGCTCCTATGCGGCCAACCCGCCATGGGAATTCAAGAACGAGAAGGGTGTCTTCGAGGGCTTTGAAGTCGATGTCGCGACCGAAGCCGCAAAGCGGCTCGGCATGGACGTTGAATTCCAGCCTCTCGGTTTCCAGGCGCTGTTTGCCGCCACCAGTTCGGGCCGTATCGATTTCGCCATTTCGTCCATTTCGGTCACGAACGAACGCCTGAAGACGCAGTCTTTCACGCAGCCTTATTACGACAGCGACGGCACAATCGTCGGCAAGGCCGATGCCCCGGTCAAGACGCTGGAAGACCTCAAGGGCAAGGTGATCGGCGTCGTCGCTGGCACCACCGGCGAGAGCTGGGCAAAGGAAAACGCCGAGAAGCTTGGCGTTGCCGAGGTCAAGAGCTATGCGGCTCAACAGGATCTGCTGCTCGACGTGCAGACGGGTCGAATTGTCGGTGGCGCCGGTGAACTGGCCGGCTTCCAGTACGCGATCCAGAAAATGCCAGCCTTGAAGGTTCTCGTTCGTATCCCGACTGGTGAACGCTTTGCCATGATGGCCAAGAAGGACCTCGAAATCCTGCCGAAGGTCAATGATGCGATTTCCAAGATGAAGGAAGATGGCACTCTCGCCGCCATCCACAAGAAGTGGTTCGGTGTTGAACCGGATGCCGGTACTTCGACCGTCAAACCGATGCCGGTTCCATCCGCGCAGTAAACGCGAGCGGCTGCGTCGGAGTGTCTGACGCAGCCAACTCTCAAACCATCTCAGGATTTCCGGATTGATGCCATGGGTCTGATCGAAACGTTTTTCAATTGGGACATTCTCGTCCGGTCCTTTCCAATTCTGCTGCTCGGGCTCGGGAATACCCTGCTTCTGGGCGTGACCGCCATTTTCTTCGGCAGTCTTTTCGGTCTGCTTCTTTGCTTTGTGCGCCTCTATGCGCCCAAACCGTTTCAGTATATCGCCATCGGCTATATCGATATCTTTCGGGCGTTGCCGGTCCTGGTGGTGTTGATCCTGATCTATTACGCACTGCCTTTCGTCGGCATTTCGTTTTCCTCTTTCACCTCGGCGACGCTGGCGCTTTCCATGGTGCTCGCCGCTTTTACGGCTGAAGTTTGCCGCGCGGGCATCGAGAATGTGCCTAAGGGGCAGTTCGAAGCAGCGGTCTCGCTGGGCCTGCCTTTCTGGCAAGCAATGCGCAAAATCATTCTGCCGCAGGCACTCAAGGTCATGGTGCCCCCACTGACCTCCAATTGTATCTCGACGTTCAAGGATACAGCGCTCGCCTCGGTAGTTGCCATGCCAGATCTGCTCAAGCAGGCCAACGACACGCAAGCGCTGATGGCCAATCCCACGCCTTTGATTGGCGCCGCAATCATCTATTTCGCGTTCCTCTGGCCGATGGTTCGTCTGGTAGGCTATCTCGAAAAGCGCAGCGCCACCGCAAAGACCGCCCGCTGACCTCGCCAGAACTGGTTTCCCCCGATGACCGATAGTATCTCCGTAAACACGTCCGACCGCCCGGCCATCATTATGCGTGGCATCAACAAGTGGTACGGTAATTATCACGCGCTACGCGATGTCACCCTCTCCGTTGCGAAAGGCGAGCGCATCGTGATCTGCGGGCCATCGGGCTCGGGAAAATCGACAACCATCCGCTGCATCAATCAACTGGAAAAGCATGAAAGCGGCTCGATCGTCGTCGACGGCATAGAGCTTAACGGAAAGGGTCCGCAGCTGGATGCCATCCGCCGCGAGGTCGGCATGGTGTTCCAGCATTTCAACCTCTTTCCGCATCTGACGATCCTTGAGAACTGCACCATCGCCCCGATGACGGTGAAGAAGATTCAACAAAAGGAAGCCGAAGACCTCGCCCGCAAGTATCTTGAGCGCGTACGTATTGGCCATCTGGCGGATCGCTATCCTTCTCAGCTTTCGGGCGGTCAACAGCAACGAGCGGCAATTTCGCGGTCGCTTTGCATGCAGCCTAAGGTCATGCTGTTCGACGAGCCGACCTCGGCGCTCGACCCCGAAACTGTGGGCGAAGTGCTCGATACGATGATCTCGCTGGCCGAAGACGGCATGACAATGCTGGTCGTGACCCATGAAATGGGCTTTGCCCGTCGGGTTGCCGACCGGGTGATCTTCATGGATCACGGCGCGATTTGCGAGGAAGCCAAGCCGCAAGATTTCTTCACCGCGCCGAAGAGCGAGCGGGCCGCCGCCTTCCTTCGACAGATCATGCACTAAACGCGAAAGCGGTACAGACATTCGTTTGGGAGTATTTTCGATGACCACTGCCTTCGAAAGCGGCGGGATGTTTCCGGTCGACCGCGTGCGCGCTCATTTTCCGGCTTTATCCCTGCCGGGCAATCCGGTCTTCTTCGACAATGGTGCTGGTGCGCAGGTGCCTCAGGGCGTTATCGACGCTGTTAGCAACCACATGCTGCACCGTATGGTACAGCGTGGAGGGCGCTATGCATCGAGCCGGGCGGTGGATCAGGCGATAGCCGAGGCGCGCCAAAGTGTTGCCATTCTCGTCAATGCCTATGATCCGGCTGAAATTTCCTTCGGCATGAATGCGACCTCCTTTATCCGGCTCGTCAGCCTCGGCATCGCCAGGATGATCGATGAACGCAACGAGATTGTCGTTACCGACATGGATCATGACGCCAATATCTCGACCTGGCTGGCGCTCGAAAGCCAGGGGGTGAAATGCGTCTGGTGGCGGATGCGCGAGGACGGTAACCTGCATGTCGATGATCTGAAGCCGCTGCTCAACAGGCGTACACGTTTGGTGGCCGTCACGGTCGCCTCACATTCCATCGGCTCGCTTGTCGATGTTCGCAGCGTCGCGGAACTGGCGCACGCTGCGGGTGCGGAAGTTTTTCTGGATGCCGTCCATTATGGACCGCATGGTCTGATCGACGTTCAGGCTTGGGATTGCGACTATTTGGTCTGCTCGGGGTACAAGAATTTCTCACCGCATATGGGCTTTCTCTGGGGCCGGTTCGAGCTTCTCAGGGCCTTACCGACATTCAAGGAAGACTTTATCCCCGACGTCCCTCCACACAAGATCGAAGTTGGCACCTTTACCTATGAGAATGCTGTCGG
>Ga0182735_1001638_pt1 | contig 14686 bp, 15 predicted proteins | sample eDN5th30CKraftMG_FD_128524 | JGI IMG/M metagenome (GOLD analysis project Ga0182735, IMG submission 128524) | Enriched Miracle-Growth compost microbial communities from Emeryville, California, USA - eDNA 5th pass 30_C Kraft MG (version 2) (version 2) ... | reverse complement strand
CGCCAGCAGGAGGCCGCACAGCACGCCGGCGACGATGGCGATGCCCATGCCGCAGGCATAGAGCGCGAGCGAGCTCAGCAGCGCGGCTTCCAGCGTGCCGTCGAGGACGAACTGCCAGACCTGCGCCATCGTGGCGGTGAACGAGGCGAGGAAGGTCGGCTTGGTGTTGAGCGCGGCGATCTCCCACAGCGCGATGCCGGCGGCAAGCGCGATCGCGTAGGAGCCCAGGCGTTGGAGCGGCGTGTCTTGTTTCATCGTCGGGACTTCAAGAGATTGCCCGTCATCGCCGGGCTTGTCCCGGCCATCCACGTCTTTCTTCACCGCTGCGAAGTAAAGCAAGACATGGATGCCCGGCATGAGGTCGGGCATGACGGCAGATGGATCGGGCGCCTCGCGCGGGCAAAGAGACTCGCGGTCCCGTTCTTCTTCCTACTTTCCGCCTGCCATCTTCACCGCCGCGTTGTAGATCTCCGGATTGACGAAGCGCTGATAGGTCACCGGCGTCGCGTTCGGCCGGATGCCGCCGACCTTCTTCTGCGTCTCGATGATGGTATCGATGTTCTTCTCCGGCAGGCCCATGCTGTCCTTCGGCCAGAAATTGATCTCCGTGTACATCTTGCTCGACTGCTTCGCCTCGTCCTCGTCGCGGCCGGTCGGCTGCGCCGCCTTGGCGACGGCGTCGGCGTTCTTCGGATCGTAGATGAAGGCGGTGGCCTCGATCATCGCGGCGAGCGCGCGCGTCAGCGCGTCCTTCTTCTTCGCCGCCTTCTCGCGGGTCGTTACCAGCGTCATGTAGTGGTTCACCGGCGCGACCTTGTTGATGTCGAGGATGATGTGGACCTTCTTGCCCGCCTTGCGCTCCATGATCGGGATGTCGTCGACGTGCAGGACGCCGAAGTTGAGCTGGCCGGAAGCCATCGCGGTGCCGACATTGGAGGACAGCGCGACCTGCTGGGTATCTTTCGCCGTCAGGCCGCAGGAGCGGATCAGCTGGTTGAGCGCGATCGAGCGCGCGCCGCCCTCGCTGTCGACGCCGACCGGCTGGCCCTTGATGTCCTCGCACTTCTTGCTCGGGTCCATCGAGCCCAGCAGCCAGTCCGGATGTTCGTAGCCGTAGATGCCGACGAGCTCGGCGTTGGCATTGGAGATCATGTTGACGATCAGCGGCGTCGGCGAGATCGCGAAATCGACGTCGCCTGCGACCGTCGCGCGCGCCGCGTTGGCGCCGGAATCGAACGGCCGCAGGTTCACGGCCACCCCGTGCTTCTTGAAGAAGCCCTGCTGCTGCGCGACGAAGGCCTGCACCGAGACGAACACCGGCGGGATCGCCGGCAGGCCGAGGGTGAGGGTCTCCTCGGCGCCGACTCTTCCGGCCGGCATGCCGGCAACGACGGCCGCGGCCAGCGCGGCGAGCAGGGTGGTCCGTAACGTACGCATGATTTCCTCCCGTTGATCTTGTTGCCGGCAGCCGGGCTTTTTGGCGTCGGCATGCCGCCTTCAGGTCGCCAGTTCGAGTTCCGCTGCCTTCGCCTCGTCCATCAGGGTCGACCAGACATGCTCGCGCAGCGCGGCGAAGCGCGGGTGCGCCAGCGTCGCGCGGCCGCGCGGGTGCGGCAGGTCGACCTCGATCACTTCGTGGACGCTCGACGGCCGTCCTTTCAGCACCACCACGCGATGTCCCATCAGCACCGCCTCCTCGATGGAGTGGGTGACGAACACCATGGTCGTCGGCTGCATGTCCCAGATGCGGATCAGCTCGAACTGCAGGATCTCGCGGGTCTGCGCGTCGACGGCGGCGAAGGGCTCGTCCATCAGCAGCACGCGCGGCTCGATCGCCAGCGCGCGGGCGAGCCCGCAGCGCTGCTGCATGCCGCCGGAAAGCTGGTAGGGATAGGCGCGCTCGAAGCCGGCGAGGCCGACGAGCCGGACGTAATAGGGAACCTTGGCGGCGATGTCGGCCTTGCTCGCGCCGGCGAGCCGCAGCCCGTAGGCGACGTTGTCGTAGACCGTCTTCCACGGGAACAGGCCGAAATGCTGGAACACCATGGCGACGCCCGGCAGCGGCTGGTGCACCCGCTCTCCCTCGATGACGATCTCGCCGGCGGTGAGCGGGATCAGCCCGTCGATACAGCGCAGCAACGTCGTCTTGCCGCAGCCGGACGGGCCGACGATGGCGACGATCTCGGCGTCGCCGACCTCGAGTTCGATATCGCGGAAGACCTCGAAGCCGCCGTAGCTCTTGCCGGCGCTCCGCACGGCGATGCGCGAGCCGGCCGCTCCCGGCGCGGGATTCCCGGCCACATCCATGGCTGTCCGTTTCCTCGCCTGTCCGCGCCGCTGTTGGCAGGGCCTGCGGAATCCTGAGCGGAATCCGGTGGAACCCTGGCGGCGACCTTCCATTTTAGTATGGCACAGACCGGATGCGACTGGAGTCATGATTTCGATAACCCGTCCGCCTCCGGCGGCTCCCGGCGCACAATTCGTTGCGGTCCTCCGGCCGGGGCGTGCTAAGGGCGGGGCGCGGGCGCGCCGGCTGCCACCGTTTCAAGGGTTCCCATGCTGAGCGAAATAAAAGCCTTCTTCGCCGATCTCGCCGGAGAGGAAAAACCGAAGGTCTTCGACGAAGGCGACTACCGCGTCGCGGCGGCGGCGCTGCTCGTCCATGTCGCTACCCTCGACCACCAGCTCGGCGAGCGCGATCGGGCGCGGCTGCACGCGCTGCTCAAGGCGCGCTTCGCGCTCGACGACGCCATGACGGCGGAACTGATCGATGCCGCCGTCTCCGCCGAGCGCGACGCGGTGGACTTCTATCGCTTCACTCACGTCCTGATGCGCTCGCTCGACGAGGCCGGCCGCATCCACATGGTCGAGATGATGTGGGAGATGGCCTACGCCGACGGCCAGATCAGCGAATTCGAGGACAACGTGATGTGGCGCGTCGCCGACCTGCTCGGCATCTCGACGCGCGACCGGGTCGAGATGAAGCGCAGCGCCGCCGAAAAGGCGGGCGCCGCGGATCGATCCGATGAGTGAATCCGACGCCCGCCCCGTCACGGTCATCACCGGAGCCTCCGTCGGAATCGGGGCCGAGCTTGCGAAGGTCTTTGCCGCGCACGGGCACGAACTCGTGCTGGTCGCCCGGCGCGCCGCGGCGATGCAGGCGCTGGCTGACGGGATCGCAAGCCGTGGCGGCAAGGCACCGCATGTGCTGCCGCTCGACCTCGCACGGGCGGGGAGCGCCGAGCGCATCGCGGCGGAGCTGGCCGCGCGCGGTCTGGCGGTGCGGTTCATCGTCAACAATGCCGGCTTCGGGCTGGTCGGGCGCGCCGCCGATCTCGACCGCGCCGAGCAGCTTGCGATGATCGACGTCAACATCCGCGCGCTGACCGAACTTTCGCTGGCGTTCGCGGACAGCCTCGCGCGCCAGCGCGGCGGCATCCTCAACGTGGCCTCGGTCGCCGCGTTCCTGCTGGGACCGGGCATGGCGGTCTATTACGCCAGCAAGGCCTATGTGCTCTCCTTCACCGAAGCGCTCCACCGCGAACTGGCGCCGTGCGGCATCCGCGTCACCGCGCTCTGTCCCGGCCCGGTGCCGACCGAATTCCAGGCCCGCGCCGGCGTGCCGGGCCATCTCGGTCCAAGCCTGCTCGAGCGCGATGCGCGGGCGGTCGCGCTCGCGGGCTACCGCGGACTCATGGCCGGGCGGCGCCTCGTCGTGCCGGGCTGGCCGAATGCGTTGGCGACCTGCCTGCCTCGCTTCCTGCCGCGCGGGCTGGTGCTGCGGATCATGGAGCGGGTGCAGATGCGCCGCTTCGGCGCGCCTAAGCCGAATTGACTGCGCGAAATCGAAGGCGCGGATGCTGGCGTATGCAGGGCCCCGCCCGCGCAAATGGGTTGCAAGCGGGGTTTCGCGGGTACAAATCTGCTATGTGTTGCAGAAGTCGCCCCATGAACTGCTGATTCGCGCCGTGGAAAATCCAATCCCGCGCAAGCCGATCCTGATCGTCCTGCACCAGGAAATGTCCACGCCGGGGCGCGTCGGCCATCATCTGACCGCGCGCGGCTATCCGCTTGACGTGCGCCGTCCGGCGCTCGGCGAATGGCTGCCCGAGACGCTGGCGGAACATAGCGGTGTCGTGGTGTTCGGCGGGCCGATGAGCGCCAACGACGAGACCGAGTTCATCAAGCACGAGATCGACTGGATGGCGGTGCCGCTCAAGGAGCGCAAGCCGTTCCTCGGCATCTGCCTCGGCGCGCAGATGCTGGCGCGCCAGCTCGGCGGCAGGGTGTCGTTCCATCCCGAAGGGATGGCCGAGATCGGCTACTACCCGCTGCGCGCGACCGAGGCCGGCCGCCAGCTTTGCGCGGCGTGGCCGGACCATATCTACCAGTGGCATCGCGAGGGCATCGAATTGCCGAGCGGCACGACGCTGCTCGCCGAGGGCGACATCTTCGCGACGCAGGCGTTCCAGGCGGGGCCGGCCGCGTTCGGCGTGCAGTTTCATGCTGAGGTCTCGCACGCGATGATGTGCCGCTGGACCACGCGCGGCATCGCGCGCATGGAAATGCCGGGCGCGCATCCGCGCCATCGGCACTTCGCGGATCGTCCGGTATACGATCCGGCGGTGCGCGCCTGGCTCGCGGCGTTCCTGGATCGCTGGCTGGCGCTCGCCTAGTTATCTCTCCCGCGGGGAGAGGCCGCCGTTTTCTCCGCGCGAAATCCGTCGCCTTAGTCCTTCCGGTGGCGTTCCTCGAACGTGTGGATATTGAACAGCGAGGGAAAGATCCTCGTCCACGCCGCCACGATCAAGAGGGTGCCGAGCCCGCCGATCACCACCGACGGCACGGTGCCGAGCCACGCGGCGGTGACGCCGGATTCGAATTCGCCGATCTGGTTCGAGGTGCCGATGAACAGCGAGTTCACCGCGCTGACGCGCCCGCGCATGGGATCGGGTGTCTCGATCTGGATCAGCGGCTGGCGCACGACCACGCTGAGCATGTCGGAAGCGCCGATGAAGAACAGCGCGACGAGCGAAAGCGGGAACGAGGTCGAAAGGCCGAACACGATGGTCGAGACGCCGAAGCTCGCCACGCCGGTGAACATGATGCGCCCGAGATGGCGGCGGATCGGCAGATGCGCCAGCAGGAACGACACCGTGAGCGCGCCGACGGCGGGCATCGCGCGCATGATGCCGAAGCCCCATTCGTCGACGTGGAAGATGTCGCGCGCGAAGATCGGCAGCAGCGCGGTCGCGCCGCCGAAGATCACCGCGAACATGTCGAGCGACATGGCGCCGAGCACGATCGGGTTGGTGGCGACGAAGTGGATGCCGGCGAACAGCGTCCGGAGGCTCACCGGCTCGCGCGAGGGCGCGCCGGGCTTGAGGCGGATCAGCCAGATGAAGGTGCCGGACGCGATGAACAGGATGAAGCACGCCGCATAGACATAGGCGATGCCGAGGATCAGCAGCAGCCCGCCGACGGTCGGTCCGATCACCGTCGCCGCCTGATAGGCCGCCGACAGGCCGGCGATGGCACGCGGCAGCACGGACAGCGGCACCACGGTCGGCGGCATCGCCTGCATGATGGTGCTCTCGAAGGCGCGGCCCGCGCCGACCACGAACACGCAGCCGAGGATGACCGGCGTCGTGATCGTGCCGGCTTCGGTCGAGATCGCGAGAACGCAGACCGCGGCCGCCATGAAGCCCTGCGCGATGCGGATGACCACGCTGCGGTTGAAGCGGTCCGCGACCTGACCGGTGACCAGCACCAGCAGGAAACCGGGGAAGAACATCATCAGCCCGACCATGCCGAGCATGAACGGGCTGGAGGTGAGTTCGTAGATCTGCCAGCCGACCGCGACCGCCTGCATCTGGTAGGCCAGCGCGGTCGTCACCCGCGCCAGCCACAGCAGCGCGGTGGGGCGGTGACCAAAGATGGAGAACGATTTTTCGTCGAACGGAACGGCTTCTTCGACCGACATAAGGGTGGGAAAGTCCTGAAAATGGAGGGGGGTCTATCGATCGCCGGCCGCTCGTTTGCCGGAAAAGCCATCGCCCGCGCCACCCTATCAATAACGGGGTGCGATTCTCATTCATTTTGCGAAGATGAGATGCGAGCCGGGGCCGATCCTTGACAGTCTGCGGGGCGCGGCCTAAATGGCCGCACTCGTTTTGGCCCGCGGACTCTGTCCATGGGCCGGCGGGGCCGTAGCTCAGTTGGGAGAGCGCCGCAATCGCACTGCGGAGGTCGTGAGTTCGAATCTCATCGGCTCCACCAGGTTTCCTTTCGGACAGTCCGGAAAATCGCAGCGGCGCCCGTGGCTTGGGGCCGCGGGCCGGGCTTTCGCGTCGGCTTGTTCCGGTAGCCGCCAGCCGCTAAACCTTGACCGCCTCGTTATTTCAACGCCCCTGCGGCATCAGTGGATTGCAAACCCATGCGTGCGCTGCTCGACGTCATCCTGGTGCTGCTCGATCTGTATATCTGGCTGCTGATCGCCGCCGCGGTGCTGTCGTGGCTGATCGCTTTCAACGTCGTGAACATCCGCAACCAGTTCGTCGGCATGATCGGCGATTTTCTCTATCGCATCACCGAGCCGGTGCTGCGGCCGATCCGTAACATGATGCCGAATCTCGGCGGCCTCGATATCTCGCCGGTGATCCTGATCCTCATCATCTATTTCATCCAGAACGTCATCCGCTACTACATCTACCCGAACGTGTTCTGAGGCGCGCGGTGGCCGCGCCGGCATCCGGGGCGTGGAGCGCACAGCCGGACGGGGTGACGGTCGCCGTACGGCTGACGCCGAAAGGCGGCCGCGACGCCATCGACGGGCTCGAGCGGATGGCCGATGGCCGCGTCGTCCTGAAGGTGCGGGTACGGGCCGCGCCGAGCGACGGCGAGGCCAACGCCGCGCTGGTCAGATGTCTCGCGCAGGCGCTTGGCGTGCCGGCGCGCGACGTGTCGCTCGTCGCCGGCGCGACGGCGCGCATCAAGCGCGTCAAGGTCGCGGGCGAGGCCGGCACGCTTGCGGAAAAGCTCGCGCGCATCGTCGGAGCCAGCGCATGACCGCGCAGATCATCGACGGCAAGCGGATCGCCGCGGAAATTCGCGCCAGGGTCGCGGTCGAGGCGGCACGGCTCGCGCGCGGCCACGGCATCGTGCCGGGGCTTGCAGTCGTGCTCGTCGGCGAAGATCCGGCGAGCCGGTCCTATATCGCCAGCAAGAAGAAGGCGGCGGCGGAAGCGGGCATGGCCTCGTTCGACCGCCAGTTGCCGGCGGACACCGGCGAGGCGGAGGTGCTGCGGCACATCGCAGCGCTCAATGCCGATCCGGTGGTGAGCGGCATTCTGGTGCAATTGCCGCTGCCGGCGCACATCGATGCTGCGCGCGTCATCGCCGCGCTCGATCCGGACAAGGATGTCGACGGCTTCCATCCGCTCAACGTCGGCCGGCTCGCCTCCGGTTTTCCGGCGCTGACGCCCTGCACGCCGCAGGGCTGTGTCACGCTCGCGAAGTCGGTGCATCCCACGCTCGCCGGGCTCGAAGCCGTCGTGGTCGGGCGCTCCAACATCGTCGGCCGGCCGCTGGCTTCGCTGCTCGTCTGCGAGGATGCCACGGTGACGATCGCGCATTCGAAATCAGCCGGCCTTCCTTCCATCTGCCGGCGCGCCGACCTGCTGTTCGTCGCTGCCGGCCGGCCCGAACTGGTGCGCGGAGACTGGGTGAAGCCCGGCGCCACCGTCATCGACGTCGGTATCAACCGCGTGTCCGGCGCCGCCGGCAAATACCGGATCGTCGGCGATGTCGCTTTTGCGGAAGCTGCGGCGCGGGCCGGCGCCATCACGCCGGTGCCGGGCGGCGTCGGCCCGATGACGATCGCCTATCTGCTGGTGAACACGCTGCGCGCCGCCTGCGCGGCGCACGGACTGCCGCCGCCGGCGGTTTGAGCGCGGCGTGCGCGCCTGACGCGCGTTATTTCCGATGTGTTGCGCTTGTTGTTTCCGCCGCGGAAGGTGCGGCGGCGCGTGCGTCAGCCCTTCCAGGCGAACGCGATCTTGTCGAGCACCTTGTCGCCGAACTTCTCCGAGGAGCGCGCGACGGGCCGGCCGCCGAGGGCGCGATAGAAACCGAGCGCCGGCTCGTTGTCCGACAGCGCCCAGACGACCGTGCTCCGCATGCCGCTTTGCAGGAGGTCGCGGCGCGCGGTCGCGAACAGGCGGCGGCCGAAGCCGAGGCCCTGATACTCCGGCCGCAGGTAAAGCTCGTAGACCTCGCCGTCGTAGGACAGGCTGCGCGCGCGGTTGCGGCCGTAATTGGTGTAACCCGCCACCTGGTCGCCGAATACCAGCACGGCGATGCGGCTGCCCTTCCGGATCGCGCCGTCCCACCAGGCGTCGCCGCGGCGCGTGACCAGCCGCTCCAGTTCCGGCCCCGGGATGATGCCGCGATAGGTCGCCCGCCACGACTCGTCGTGGACGGCCGCTACCGCGCCGGCATCGGCGGCCCTGGCATGTCGAATCTCAATGAGGGTGGTGCTCATGGAGTTCGATTAGAATCAATTCGCCGGTCGGCCATCAAGCCCCGTGCTTAATGTTGGGTTAACGATGTGGATGATTTCGTGGTGGTGTGGCGGATTTGCCGCGCTCCGGCGCGGTAAGCTCGTCCTGCGGGAGAGCGATAAAAAACCGACGTGCGCCAAGTACTTCTTTTCACCGGACTGGCGCTGAGCGCAAGCCTCGGCGTGACTTTCGCACAGCCGGCGACCCGGGGTGTGGAGCGGGTTGAACAAATCCGGATTCCCTCGCCCGACCGCCGTACGCCGATGCGCACGACAGTGCTGCGGCCGCCCGGCGCCGGCCCGTTCCCGCTGGTCATCATCAATCACGGCTCGACCCAGAACGCGAAGCGCCGCGCGGCCATGGCCGCTCCGTCCTATCCCGCGGTCGCGCAGTGGTTCCTCGCGCGCGGCTATGTCGTCGCGCTGCCGCAGCGGCCCGGCCACGGCAGGACCGGCGGCCCCTATCTCGAAGACCAGGGCGGCTGCGCCAATGCGGATTTCCGCAAGGCCGGGCTCGCCACCGCCGACAGCATCGAGACCGCGCTGCGCCACATGACGGCGCTGCCCTATGTCCGCCGCGACAAGGTCGTGCTGGTCGGCCAGTCCGCGGGCGGCTGGGGCGCGCTCGCGCTGGCGAGCCGCCATCCGGCCGGTGTCGCCGCGGTCATCAGCTTTGCCGGCGGCCGGGGCGGACGCTCCGGCGACAAGGCCGGCAACAACTGCGCGCCGGATCGCCTCGTCGCCGCCGCCGCCAGCTTCGGACGCGGCGCGCGCGTCCCGACGCTGTGGATTTATACCGAGAACGACAGTTATTTCGGGCCGCGGCTGTCGCGCCGCCTCGTCGATGCCTACCGTGCCGCCGGCGGCACGGCCGAGTATCGCCTGCTGCCGCCCTACGGCAAGGACGGCCATCGCCTGATCGACGCGAAGGACGGCGGGGAGATCTGGGGCGGCCTCGTCGCGAGATTCCTTGCGAAAGTGAAGTAGCGGCGATGGCGAGCAAATAAAAAACCGCGCGGGCTTCCCGCGCGGTTCTCGCTTTCGTGCGGCGATGGCTTACGCGACCGCTTCCTTCGACTTTTCGCTGCGCTTCCTTTCGGTCGGGTCGAGCAGCTTCTTGCGCAGACGGATCGACTTCGGCGTCACCTCGACGAGCTCGTCGTCCTCGATATAGGCGAGCGCCTTCTCGAGCGTCATCTTCATCGGCGGCGTCAGGCGCACCGCTTCGTCCTTCGACGTGGTGCGGATATTGGTGAGCTGCTTGCCCTTGAGCACGTTGATCTCGAGATCGTTGTCGCGGTTGTGCTCGCCGACGATCATGCCGCGATAGACCTTCCAGCCCGGCTCGATCATCATCGGGCCGCGGTCTTCCAGCTTCCACATCGCGTAGGCGACGGCCTCGCCCTGCTCGTTGGAGATCAGCACGCCGTTGCGGCGGCCCTGGATGTCGCCCTTGTAGGGCGCGTAGGCGTGGAACAGGCGGTTCATGATCGCGGTGCCGCGCGTATCGGTGAGCAGTTCGCCCTGGTAGCCGATGAGGCCGCGCGTCGGCGCATGGAACACGAGGCGCACGCGCCCGCCGCCCGACGGCTTGAGCTCCATCATCTCGGCCTTGCGCTCGGACATCTTCTGCACGACCACGCCCGAGTGCTGCTCGTCGACGTCGATCACGACTTCCTCGATCGGCTCCTCGAGGTTGCCGTTGTCGTCCTTGCGCAGCAGCACCTTCGGGCGCGACACCGAAAGCTCGTAGCCCTCGCGGCGCATGGTCTCGATCAGGATGCCGAGCTGCAGCTCGCCGCGGCCGGCGACTTCCATCGAGTCCTTGTCGTCGCTCTCGCGCACGCGCAGCGCGACGTTGCCTTCCGCCTCGCGCAGCAGCCGGTCGCGGATCATGCGGCTCGTGACCTTGTCGCCTTCCGTGCCGGCGAGCGGCGAATCGTTGACGCGGAAGGTCATCGACAGCGTCGGCGGGTCGATCGGCTGCGCCTGCATCGGTTCCTCGATCGAGGGATCGCAGATCGTGTGCGCGACCATCGCGTTCGGCAGGCCGGCGATGGCGACGATGTCGCCCGCCACGCCTTCCTCGATCGGCGTGCGCTCGAGGCCGCGGAACGCCAGCACCTTGCTGATGCGGCCGGATTCGATGAGCTTGCCGTCGCGGTCGAGCACCTTGACGCTCTGGTTCGGCTTCACGCTGCCGGAGCGGATGCGGCCGGTGACGATGCGCCCGAGATAGGGATTCGATTCCATGATGGTGCCGAGCAGGCGGAACGGGCCTTCCTCGACCGTCGGCTCCGGCACATGGCGCAGCACGAGCTCGAACAGCGGCTTCATGCCGTCTTCCTGCGATCCGTCGAGCTTCTCGGCCATCCAGCCCTGCTTGGCCGAGCCGTAGAGGATCGGGAAGTCGAGCTGCTCGTCGGTGGCGTCGAGCGCGGCGAACAGGTCGAACACCTCGTTGATGACTTCGGTCGGCCGCGCGTCGGAACGGTCCACCTTGTTGATGACGACGATGGGCTTGAGGCCCATCTTGAGCGCCTTCGAAACGACGAACTTGGTCTGCGGCAGCGGCCCCTCGGCGGCATCAACCAGCACCAGCGCGCCATCGACCATGTTGAGGATGCGTTCGACCTCGCCGCCGAAGTCGGCGTGGCCCGGCGTATCGACGATGTTGATGCGGGTATCGCCCCACATGATCGACGTCGCCTTCGCCAGGATGGTGATGCCACGCTCCTTTTCGAGGTCGTTCGAATCCATCACGCGCTCGACCTGGCGCTGGTTTTCACGATAGGTGCCCGACTGCTGCAGGAGGCGGTCGACCAGCGTGGTCTTGCCGTGGTCGACGTGGGCGATGATGGCGATATTGCGAAGATTCATCGGTGATTCCGAAAAAAGGGGCGCGAGAACGGGATTGCCGTGGCAACACGGGATTTGTCCCGGCCCGAGTAACCCCTCGAACATGGCAATCCTGCGCAGCGATGACAGGTTGTATTGCGGCGCAATATAGTCGGCGAAGGGCCGGACGCAACGGTTTTGGCGACCCTAACGCCGTCCGGGCGTCGGTGCGGTAAACGGGATGAGGTATCGGGCGGCCCGCCGGAATGCCTGTTGGACAAAGGGCTTCCCGTGCCGGGCGCTATCGTACCGCATCCTTTCCGAAGCGATCGAAGTCCTTGTCCGCAAAGACCTGTCGCCGGGCGTGTTCCGGCCGGGGTGGGCAGGTGTGGTGGCTCCCCGCGCCGTTTTGCGCCAAGCTCGGTCGGCCGCGGGGCGGCGAAGCAGGGAGACGTGCGATGTCCGAAAAGCTCACCGAGGAAGCGCGCCGGGCCGCGCTCGCCAAGCTGCCGGAATGGAGCGATGTGCCCGGCCGGGACGCGATTCGCCGCAAGTTCGTGTTCCGCGATTTCAACGCGGCGTTCGGATTCATGGCACGCGTGGCGCTCGCCGCCGAGAAGATGGACCACCATCCGGAATGGTCGAATGTCTACCGTACCGTCGAGGTCACGCTCGCGACGCACGATGCCGGCGGCGTCACCGCGCTGGACATCGAGCTGGCGCAGGCGATGGAGCGGTTTGCCGCGGCGGCCTGAGGCGGCCCTTCCGCAACCGCGGCGGCGTCCCCATCTTTGCGGCGATGCTCTTTTTGCTGGCGCGAGGGATGACGACACGATGACCTTTCGGCAGGCGGCCGAGACGGGTCCCGACCCGCACGAGGCGAAGCGCGTGAAGCTCGCCTTCTGGCCGAAGCTGCGCCACACGGCGCTGTCGCTCCCGTTCGTCGAGGAACTGCTCGCCGCCTACTACTGCGCGTTCGATCGCGACACGCCGCGCCATGTGCAGGCGGCGCTGATCGGCGCGCTCGGGTACTTCATCCTGCCGTTCGATCTCGTGCCCGACATGATGCCGATGCTTGGCTTTGGCGACGATGCGGCGGCGCTTGCCGCCGTCATCCGGCTGGTCGCCGCGCACATCACGCCGGCGCATCGCGAGGCGGCGCGGCGGACGATCGCGCGCGGGCTCGACCCCGCCGCGGCCGATGCACAGGACGGCATTCCCGGTTAGCCCCGGAAAACAAGGGTTTTCGGGCTTCCCGCGGCACGGCCTACATTAAGATTAATTTGCGGCGCATGCCGCCGGTACGGCGGTCCTGCATTGAACGCCGCGACATGGTTCCCCTACAATGGCCCCGTTCGATGCGCGCATGCGTTTTTCGCGCTCCGGGTTTTTTGAGGCTCTTGTCATCCGTGAGTGAGGTTCGATGACACGCAAACATTTTTCGCTTCTCGCGCTTGCCGCGGCCGCTGCAATGATGTCGGCGCCGGCGCTCGCGCAAAAGACGAAGACTCCGGCGAAGCCGGAAAAGGTCGAGCAGCATAACGCGGCCAAGACGAAGAAGGCCGCGCCGGCGAAGTCGGCTGCGCTGACGCCGGGCGGCGGCAGCGAGAAGCCGACGCTGCTCGGGCAGTACGGCGACTGGGGCGCCTACACGGCGAACCCCGGCGGCCGCAAGGTGTGCTTCGCGCTCGCCAAGCCGGCGAAGGCCATGACCGATCCGCCGAACCGGCCGCGCGATCCGACCTACATGTTCATCTCCACCCGGCCGGTCGAGAAGGTCACCAACGAGGTGTCAGTGGTTCTCGGCTACGGCCTCAAGCCTTCCTCCGACGCGACGGTCGAGGTGCAGGGCAACCGTTTCGCGATGTACACCCAGAACGACGGCGCCTGGATCAAGAACGCCGCCGAGGAAGGCCGCCTGATCGAGGGCATGCGCAAGGGCGCGGAGATTACCGTCCACGGCGAATCGGCGCGCGGCACCAAGACCACCGACACCTATGCACTCAAGGGGCTCACCCAGGCGCTGGAACGCGTGGGCCAGGAGTGCCGGTAATCGCCCTCCTGCAGACGTGAGACACCAGGGCCCGGCTTTGCCGGGCCTTTTTCGTTGAACGCGCGCGTGGAAACGCATTTGTGTCCGGTGCGCCGCCGGCCTATCTATCCCGCCATGAACAGCCTTGAAACCGCCGCCCCCATCGAGAAGACCCCGCTCGAGCGCTACGTCGCGCCCGAGAAGCCTTCGCTCGTGGGCATGACGCGCGCGGAACTCACCGACGCGCTCGGTGGTCTCGGTGTCCCGGAAAAGCAGCGGCGGATGCGCGTGCAGCAGCTCTGGCACTGGATCTATGTGCGCGGCGCCCGCGACATCGCCGACATGACCTCGATCTCGAAGGATCTGCGCGCGCAGCTCGCCGCGCATTACACCGCCGCGCGGCCTGAGGTCGTCGCCGAGCAGGTTTCGGCCGACGGCACGCGCAAGTGGCTTTTGCGGCTGCCGGGCGAGCATCCCGGCGAGCGGCCGCACGAGGTCGAGTGCGTCTATATCCCCGACACCGGCCGCGGTACGCTGTGCGTTTCGAGCCAGGTCGGCTGCACGCTCACCTGCGCCTTCTGCCACACCGGCACGCAGCGCCTCGTGCGCAACCTCACGGCCGGCGAGATCGTCGGACAGATTCTCGTCGCGCGCGACCGGCTGGGCGACTGGGAAGGCGGGACGCCGCCGGCCGACGGCATCGTGCCGACCGACGGCGGGCGCTACGTCACCAACATCGTCATGATGGGAATGGGCGAGCCGCTCTATAATTTCGACGCGGTGAAGGACGCGCTGCTGATCGTCACCGACGGCGAGGGCATCGGCATCTCGCGGCGCAAGGTGACGATCTCGACGTCCGGCGTGGTGCCGCTGATCGAGCGCGCGGGCGAGGAGATCGGCGTCATGCTCGCCGTCTCGCTCCATGCGGTGCGCGACGAATTGCGCGACGTGCTGGTGCCGCTCAACCGCAAATACCCGATCGCCGAACTGATGGATGCCTGCCGCAACTATCCGGGCCTGTCGAACGCGCGGCGCATCACGTTCGAGTACGTGATGCTCAAGGGCGTCAACGATTCGCTCGACGATGCGCGCGCGCTGGTGAAGCTCGTCAGCGGCATGCACGCCAAGATCAACCTCATTCCGTTCAACCCGTGGCCGGGCACGAAATACGAATGCTCGGACTGGGACCAGATCGAGAAGTTCTCCGAGATCATCTTCAACGCGGGCTATTCATCGCCGGTGCGCACGCCGCGCGG
>Ga0182735_1001637_pt1 | contig 14702 bp, 14 predicted proteins | sample eDN5th30CKraftMG_FD_128524 | JGI IMG/M metagenome (GOLD analysis project Ga0182735, IMG submission 128524) | Enriched Miracle-Growth compost microbial communities from Emeryville, California, USA - eDNA 5th pass 30_C Kraft MG (version 2) (version 2) ... | reverse complement strand
TCCTCGCCATAGGTGGAGACAAATTCGAGGAAGGCGGTGAACAGGCTCGCTTGCGCGAGACAGTCGCCGTCGATGCCGTCGAGTTTGGCTTCCGCCCAGGCTTCCTGAAGATAGCCGAGCGCGGCCCGCTTCTGGTCGTGATCCGACACCCGCGATTCTTCAAAATCCGTCAGCGCCACTGCCACTCTAGCTTCCATTGCGTTTTGAAGGCGATCCCCGAAAGGTGGCCGCCAAGGTCACCCTTATGTCCCGGCGCGACGTTATCACGAGCGGTTGTGCCGGCGAGCCGGCACCTTAGCAAAAGGTTAATACCCACAAGCGGGCCGGGCGCATCGTCCGCCGATCTCTGCCACCGCTGGCTAGGCTCAGGACCCGTTAATTTTGTTGAGTTGCGTCTGCAGCGGTGATTCAAGGGAGCAGGAGGTGCCGCCTTGGATGATTTGCTGATGCTGTCGCAGATGCGGCGGATCGAGCCGTACTTTCCACTGTCGCACGGGGTGCCTCGGGTCGACGATCGGCGGGTGCTGAGCGGCATCCTGTTCGTGATCCGGAACGGGTTGCGCTGGCGCGATGCGCCCGCAGGCTATGGTCCGCACAAGACCATCTACAACCGCTTCATCCGCTGGAGCCGGCTGGGGGTGTTCAACCGCATCCTTGACGAACTGGCCGCCCAGGGCGGCGGCACCGACAGGCTGATAATCGATGCGACGCACCTCAAGGCGCATCGCACCGCAGCCAGCCTGCTCAAAAAGGGGCTCTACCCCGATGTATCGGATGCAGCCGCGGCGGCCTGACAACCAAGCTGCAGGTGGTGTGCGATCACAGGGGACGTCCGCTGCTGCTGCACCTGAGCGAAGGCCAGGCCAACGACCACAAGACGGCCGCCGCTATCGTCGATCACCTGCCGCCGGCCCGCTTCCTGCTCGCCGACAGGGCCTATGGCTCAGCCGCCTTCCGGCAGGCCCTGACCGACCAGGCATAACGCCCTGCATTCCGCCCCACGCCAGCCACCGCATCCAGCACGATTATGACCGGGTGCTCTATCGGCAGCGCCACAGGATCGAGAACATGTTCGCAAAGCTCAAGGACTGGCGCCGCATCCACACCAGATACGATCGATGCGCGCACACCTTCCTGTCAGCCATCGCCTTCGCCGCTGCCTTCATCTTCTGGATCAATGAGTCCTGAGCCTAGTTGGCGTAGCGGGCGGTTTGCCGGTTTTCGCCGTTCTGGACTTCGCGGCAGCCGATGGTTTGGCGGCGGGCGTGCTGCGGACGGTGCCCCACGGGTCGGGGGCTTTCTGCTCGGGGGTGCTCTGGGTGGCGGCGCGATAGGCGCGCTCGAGCTTCTCCGCCTTTGCCGCTTCCTCCGGGGTCGGTTTCGGCTTGTCCTGCTGGAGCGACAGGCCGGGCATCAACTGCGCCGACGCGGCGGTCACCCCGGCGGTAAGCCAGAGGGCGGCGAACAGGATGGTTCCGGTTGCTGGGCGCATGCCGTTTTCTCCTTCAGGCGCGGTCGGTCGGGTCTCGCCGGGAATTTAGAGCATGATCCCGAAAAGTGGGCACCGGTTTTCGGGATCATGCTCAACCAAAAAGATAAGCAACGGGTCTGGTTCAACGCCGTTGCACCGGACCATAGCGGCGGCGGACGCCGGCTGACAACCGTGGCGCTTGCCGGGCGTCGCACGGCCGGTTCGGCCGATTCGCCCGCTCCGGCCGGTTTTATCGGTCCGGCGGCTTTTCCTTCACCGAACGTGTGCTAGTAACCGCGGCAAGGAAGGCCAGATCGAATGAACTCCGAGACCAAGACCGGCGCGCCCGCCCGCGATTATTCCCAAACCCTGTTCCTGCCGCAGACGGACTTCCCGATGCGCGCCGGCCTGCCGCAGAGGGAGCCGGCGATCCTGGCGCGCTGGCAGCGGGACGAGCTTTACCGGCAACTGCGCGAGACGGCGCGCGGGCGGCCGAAATTCATCCTCCACGACGGCCCGCCCTATGCCAACGGCAACATCCATATCGGCCACGCGCTCAACAAGATCCTCAAGGACGTGGTGACGCGCAGTCTGCAAATGCTGGGCTTCGATTCCAATTATGTGCCCGGCTGGGACTGCCACGGTCTGCCGATCGAGTGGAAGATCGAGGAGGAGAACTACCGCTCGAAGAACAAGAAGAAGCCGAACCTTGGCGACCCCGCCGCGATGGTAGCGTTCCGGCAGGAATGCCGCGCCTATGCCCAGCACTGGCTCGACGTGCAGCGCGAGGAGTTCAAGCGTCTCGGCGTCGAGGGCGACTGGGCGCATCCCTATACGACGATGAGCTTTCCGGCAGAGGCGCAGATCGCCCGCGAACTGATGAAGTTCGCCGCCAACGGCACGCTCTATCGCGGCTCGAAGCCGGTGATGTGGTCGGTGGTGGAGAAGACCGCGCTGGCCGAGGCCGAGGTCGAATATGAGGACTACACCTCCGACACGGTCTGGGTGAAGTTTCCGGTCGCCGACGTGGCGCTCGGCGACGACGCATCGGCAAAGGATATCGCCGCGGCGTTCGATGCCGTTACCAATGCCAGCGTCGTCATCTGGACGACGACGCCGTGGACGCTGCCGGGCAACCGCGCGGTGTCGTTCTCCTCGCGCATCGGCTATGGGCTCTACAAGGTCACCGAGGCGCCGGCGGAGAACTGGGCGAAAACCGGCGATCTTTTCATCCTTGCCGACAAGCTTGCCGCCGATGTGTTCAAGCAGGCGAAGGTTGCGGCTTACGAGAAGGTCGCCGAGGTGCCGGTCGCCGTGCTCGCCGGCATGACGCTGCGGCATCCCTTTGCCGGGAAGGGGTACGACTTCCAGGTGCCGCTGCTCGACGGCGACCACGTCACCGACGATGCCGGCACCGGTTTCGTGCATACCGCGCCGGGGCACGGCCGCGAGGACTTCGACATCTGGACGGCGAATGCCCGCGCGCTCGAAGCGCGCGGCATCAACAGCGCGATCCCCTATACGGTCGACGAGAACGGCGCGCTGACCGCGCAGGCGCCGGGCTTCGAGGGCCGCCGCGTCATCACCGACAAGGGCGAGAAGGGCGACGCCAACGAGGCGGTCATCAAGGCGCTGGCCGAAGCCGGCGCCATTATCGCGCGCGCCCGGCTCAAGCATCAGTATCCGCATTCGTGGCGCTCGAAGAAGCCGGTGATCTTCCGCAATACGCCGCAATGGTTCATCGCCATGGACAAGGAATTCACCTTGTCGCCGCCGCAGTCCGCATCCAACGATCACCGTACGTTGCGCGAGCGCGCGCTCGCCGCGATCGCGCAGACGCGCTGGGTGCCGGCGGCGGGCGAGAACCGCATCACCGGCATGATCGCCGGCCGTCCCGACTGGGTGATCTCGCGGCAGCGCGCCTGGGGCGTGCCGATCGCGGTATTCATCAAGGAGAATGCCGACGGCACCGCCACCATCCTGCGCGACGAAGCCGTCAATGCGCGGATCGCCGAGGCGTTCGAGAACGAGGGCGCCGATGCCTGGTACGCGCCGGGCGCGGCGGAGCGGTTTCTCGGCAGCCGCGCCGGCGAAGGCTGGAAGAAGGTCGACGATATTCTCGACGTCTGGTTCGATTCCGGCTCGACCCACGCTTTCGTGCTGGAAGACCCGGTGCATTTCCCCTCGCTTGCCGGCATCAGACGCAAGATCGATGGCGGCAGCGATCAGGTGATGTATCTGGAAGGCTCCGACCAGCACCGCGGCTGGTTCCATTCCTCGCTGCTGGAAAGCTGCGGCACGCGCGGCCGCGCGCCCTACGACGTGGTGCTCACGCACGGCTTCGTGCTCGACGAGCATGGCCGCAAGATGTCGAAGTCGCTCGGCAACGTCGTCTCGCCGCAGGAGGTCATCAAAAACTCCGGCGCCGACATCCTGCGCATGTGGGTGTGCGCCTCCGACTACGCCGACGATCTGCGCATCGGGCCGGAGATCCTCAAGACGACGGTCGAGACCTATCGCAAGCTGCGCAACACGCTGCGCTGGATGCTCGGCTCGCTGGCGCATTTCCGCGAAGACGATCGCGTCGCGCTGTCGCAGATGCCGGAACTCGAACGCTATATGCTGCACCGGCTGACCGAACTCGACGCGGTCATCCGCAAAGCCTATGCCGATTTCGACTACAAGCGCATCTTCGCGGTGCTCTCGGCGTTCATGACCGCCGACCTCTCGGCGTTCTATTTCGACGTGCGCAAGGATTCGCTCTATTGCGATCCGATCTCCGACGTGCGGCGCAAAGCGTGCCTCACCGTGCTCGACCATTTGTTTCGCGCGACGGTGACGTGGCTGGCGCCGATGCTGTGCTTCACCTGCGAGGAGGTGTGGCTGTCGCGCTTCGGGGAAGATGCCGCATCGGTGCATTTGCAGACCTTCCCGCAGGTGCCGGCGGAGTGGCGCGACGACGCGCTCGCCGAGAAATGGCGCAAGGTCCGCGCCGTGCGCCGGGTCGTCACCGGCGCGCTGGAGATCGAGCGCGCCAACAAGAAGATCGGTTCGTCGCTTGAAGCCGATCCGCTGGTGATGATCGCCGATGCCGATCTGTTCGCGGCGGTGGTCGATATCGACCTGGCGGAGGTCTCGATCACCTCGGCGGCGACGCTGGCGCAGGGCGAGGCCCCCGACGATGCGTTCCGGCTCGCCGACGTCAAGGGCGTCGCCGTTATCGTGCGCGAGGCGAAGGGCCGTAAATGCGCCCGCTCGTGGAAGATCCTCGAGAGCGTCGGCAGCGATCCGCGCTACCCCGACGTGTCGCCGCGCGATGCGCGCGCGCTCGCCGAATGGGACGCCGCGCAGCGGGTCGCAGGGTGACGCCTTTGCAACGCTACCTCCACGGCCCGTTCTCCCGCTTCGGATTTCTGGTGGCGGTCTCGACGCTGGCGCTCGATCAGGCGGCCAAATATTGGGTGCTCTACGGTTTCGACCTCCTGAACCGGGGAGCGGCGGCTGTCGCCCCCGGCGTCGATTTCGCCCTGACCTGGAACCGCGGCATCAGCTACGGCTGGTTCCAGCAGGAGACGGAGCTTGGCCGCTGGCTGCTGTTTTCCTTCAAGGTGGCGGTGGTCCTGGGCCTGTGGGCCTGGATGTCGCAGGCGCGCAACCGCCTGACGGCGCTCGGGCTCGGCCTGATCATCGGCGGCGCGCTCGGCAATGCCCTCGACCGCATGACCTACGGGGCGGTGATGGATTTCATCCTGCTCCACCTGGATACCGCCGGCGGCCGCTTCAACTGGTATGTGTTTAACCTTGCGGACGCCGCCATCGTTGCCGGGGTGGCGGCGCTCCTGTATGAGTCCCTGATCGGGGAGCGCGCCGCAAAAGCGCCCTGATCTCAAGGGACGTTGCCGCGCCGGCGATCCGGGGACGGGCGAGGTCCACGGGTTCCGTTGAGTGAAAGTGCGAGGACGGACGAGCGATGCGCGATATATCCCTGCGCGAGAGAGCGACGCTTAAAACATCCGCGGCTTCGACGCCGGTCTGGCGGCTGTCGCTGCGCGCCGTGTTGATGGCCGCGCTCACCGCCGCCGTCCTGCTGCCGAGCATCGCCGCGCACGCCGAGGACGATGACGACGAGGCGATCGACAACAAGATCATCCGCAACGTGCTGGAAGGTCTGGGTCTGCGGGCTCCCGACAAGAATATCGATTATCGCGAGCGCTCGCCGCTCGTCGTGCCGCCCGATACCGCGGCCCTGCCGCCGCCGGAGGCCGCCGGCGCGCAGGCGAGCGTGCCCGCCAACTGGCCCGTCGATCAGGACGTCAAGCGCGCCCGGCAGGCCAAGGCCGAAGCGCGCAAGGCGCGCTATCTGCAAAACGATTCGGTGATCGAGGATGGCCGCGTGCTCCGGCCCGGCGAACTGGAGCGCCCCGCCGCGCGTGCGCGTCGCGGCAGCGACCGCCATTACACCACCAAGGAAGAATCCGAGCGCCCGTCCTCGCCCTCCGCGCTCGGCTATGTCGGCAACCTGTTCACCGACGCCTTCAAGGGCAAGGACGACGAAGTCGCCGTGTTCCGCGGCGAGCCGGAGCGCGAAGCCTTGACGGCGCCGCCGCCCGGCTATCAGACCCCGTCGCCGACCCAGCCCTACGGGCTCACCGGGGCCCGGCCGCTGCCGAAAGCCGAGGGCAAGAATCTCGAACTGCAACGGTGAGCCGGCCGATCTGGCCGTGTTCCCTGCTGCGGCGTCCGTCTCGCTTGAAGCGGCGGCCGCCGGCCGCGCCAAAGCCGGCGAGAGTGCCAGGGCGGCAAGGACGACAAGCGTGATGAGTGCGCCGGGGGCGGCAGACACACCGAGAGCATCGGGACTGGTTTCGTTTAGGATCTGCGCATGATGACATTTGCCTGGCGCCGCATCGTGCCGGCGGTTGCGGCGGCGCTTCTGGTCTCGGGTGTCTTGGCTGAAGCGGACACCGCGAAGGCTGCCCCGGACGGGCCGAAAGTGTCGAACTTCACACTCGCCAACGGCCTTGAGGTCGTGGTCATTCCCGATCACCGCACCCCGGTCGTCACGCATATGGTCTGGTACAAGGTCGGCGCCGCCGACGAGACGCCGGGCAAGTCCGGGCTCGCGCATTTCCTCGAGCACCTGATGTTCAAGGGTACGCAAAAACATCCCGCCGGCGAGTTCTCGAAGGTGGTGGCGGGGATCGGCGGCCAGGAGAATGCGTTCACGGCGTCGGATTACACCGGCTATTTCCAGCGCGTCGGCCGCGAGCATCTCAAGACGATGATGGAGTTCGAGGCCGACCGGATGACCGGTCTGATCCTCACCGATGCGGTGGTGCTCCCCGAGCGCGACGTCATTCTTGAGGAGCGCAATCAGCGCATCGGCAATAGTCCCGCCGCGCAATTGTCGGAGCAGATGGACGCCGCGCTGTTCCTCAATTCTCCTTACGGCCGGCCGGTGATCGGCTGGCGGCACGAGATGGAGCAATTGAGCCGCGACGACGCCATCGGTTTCTATCGGCGGTTTTACGCGCCCAACAATGCGGTGCTCGTGGTCGCCGGCGACGTCGAGGCGGAGGAGGTCCGACGGCTGGCGGAGGAGACCTATGGCAAGGTGGCGCGGCGCGGCGATATCGGCGGCCCGCGCAAGCGCCCGCAGGAGCCGCAGCCGGTCGCGTCGCGCACGGTGACGCTCGCCGATGGCCGTGTCGAGCAGCCGTCGCTGCAACGAATCTATCTCGTTCCGTCGGTGGCGACGGCGGCCAAGGGCGAGGCGGAGGCCCTGGAAGTGCTGGCGCATGTGCTCGGCACCGGCGCCAACAGCCGGCTCTATCGCCGCCTCGTCGTCGAGGACAAGCTCGCGACCAATGCCGGCGCCTGGTATCTGTCGAACGCGATCGACATGGACAAGTTCAGCGTCAGCGGGGCGCCGCGGCCGAATGTGACGCTGGCGCAGCTCGAAGCCGGGGTCGATGCGGTGATCGCCGCGGTGATCGACAAGGGCATCACGGCGGATGAGCTGGAGCGTTCCAAGACCCGGCTGATCGCCGATGCCACCTATGCGCAGGACAATCAGGCGATGCTGGCGCGCTGGTTCGGCGCCTCGCTGACCACCGGTTCGACGGTCGAGGAGGTTCTCTCCTGGGCGCAGCGCATCCGCGCGGTGACAGCCGGCGAGGTGCAGGAGGCGGCGCGCAAATGGCTCGACGCGCGCCGCTCCGTCACCGGCTATCTGGTCAAGGACAAGAGCGAAGTGGCGGAGAAGAAATCATGAGCGCGCGCCGCGGACTTCTGGCGCTGGCCGGCGCCGGTCTGATGCTGCTGATGCCGTCGCTCGCGCATGCGGTCGCCATCGAGCGTATCGTCAGCCCCTCCGGCATCGAGGCGTGGCTGGTGCACGAGCCGGCGGTGCCGGTCGTCGCGCTGAATTTCTCCTTTGCCGGCGGCGCCTCGCAGGATAGCGACGAGAAGGCGGGCGCGGCGAGCCTGACCACCAACATGCTCGACGAAGGTGCCGGTGACCTCGATTCCAGCGCCTTTCACGAGCGGCTGGAACGCCGCGCCATCGAGATGAGTTTCTCGGTCGGCCGCGATTTCACCTATGGCTCGCTGCGCACGCTCAAGGAGAACCGCGAGGAGGCGGTCGAATTGCTGCGGCTGGCGCTCAACCTGCCGCGCTTCGACGCCGAGCCGCTGGAGCGCGTGCGCGGACAGGTTCTCTCGGGACTCAGGCGCGCCAGCACCGATCCCAACTCGCTGGCCAGCCGTCGCTTCTGGGCCACGGCCTATCCGGGTCACCCCTATGGCCGCGAGAATCGCGGCACGCTGGAGAGCGTCGCGCGTATCGGCGCCGACGACCTGCGCGACTTCGCCCGCCGGGTCTTCGCCCGCGACGGACTGAAGATCGGCATCGTCGGCGATATCGACGCCAAGGCGGCCGGCGAGATGATCGACCGCGTTTTCGGCGCGCTGCCGGCCAAGGGCGATCTGCGGCCGGTGCCGGACGTGACGATGCAGGGGCAGGGCACGCGCAGCGTCATCGATGTCGACGTGCCGCAGGCGGTGGTCATCTTCGGCGCGCCGGGCCTTGCCCGCAGCGACAAGGATTTCATGGCCGGCTATATCGCCAACCATATCCTCGGCGGCGGCAGCTTCTCCTCGCGCCTCTATAGCGAGGTACGGGAAAAGCGCGGCCTCGCCTACGGCGTCTCGGAAAGCCTCGTCTGGTTCAAGCACTCCGCCGTGGTGATCGGCGGCACGCAGGTGCGCGCCGACCGCACCGGTGACGCGCTGTCGATCATCGAGCAGGAGGTCAAGCGCATGGGCGAGGCGGGGCCGACCGCGGACGAACTCGCCAAGGCGAAGTCCTATCTCAAGGGCTCCTATATCCTCGGCCTCGATACCTCGACGAAGATCGCCTCGCAGCTCATCCAGATCCAGAACGACAATCTCGGCATCGACTACATGACCCGCCGCGACGGCCTGATCGACGCGGTGACGCTCGACGACGTCAAGCGCGTGGCCAAGCGGCTGTTCTCGCATGGTCTTCTGGTGACGATCGCCGGGCGGCCGAAGGGCGTCACCTCGGTCGGGCAGTAGCAGCGGCCACCGCCGAGACATTCGGCATGGCGGCGGCTACATTGTAGCCGCCATGATCCGCATCACCGACGACATCGTCCTCGACGAGGCCGAACTGGAGGAGACGTTCGTGCGCGCCTCCGGTCCGGGCGGGCAGAACGTCAACAAGGTGTCGTCGGCGGTGCAGCTTCGCTTTGATGCGCGGCACTCGCCGTCGCTGCCCAACGACGTCGCCATCCGGCTGATGCGGATCGCCGGCCGGCGGCTGACCAAGGATGGCGTCGTGGTGATCGTCGCCCAGCAGCATCGCACCCAGGAGCGCAACCGCGACGACGCGCGCGAGCGGCTCTATGCGATGATCCGCGAGGCGGCGGTGCGGCCGCAGGTGCGCCGCGCGACCAAGCCGACCAAGGCGTCGAAAACGCGCCGGATCGAGGGCAAGAAGCGGCGCGCGACGGTCAAGTCGATGCGCGGCAAAGTAGCTTTTGAATAAAGGTGGCTTTCGAATAACGGGCATAGCCGGCCGCCGACCTCTGTGTGCGGCCGGCGCTGGCGCTAGACTATGGCTTGCGAGTCGCGCAGTAGCGCGCGTCGCAAGGTGGCCTCGCCGTCCCTGTTGCGGGCGGGAGGAACGAGGAAGACCGATGCCCGTCCGCCAATCGTCCGTCCGCCAATTGTCCGAGGCCGTCGTCAACCGGATCGCTGCCGGCGAGGTGGTCGAGCGGCCGGCGAGCGTCGTCAAGGAACTCGTCGAGAACGCGCTCGATGCCGGCGCGCGCCGCATCGAGGTGACGACCGAAGGCGGCGGCCGGCGGCTGATCCGCATCGCCGACGACGGCACCGGCATGCCGCCGGGCGATCTCGAACTTGCCGTCGAGCGGCACGCGACCTCGAAGCTCGACGGCGAGGATCTGCTGGCGATCCGCACGCTCGGTTTTCGCGGCGAGGCGCTGCCGTCGATCGGCGCGGTGGCGAGACTGACGATCACCACGCGCCACGCCGGCGAGCCGCATGCCTGGACGCTCACCGTCGACGGCGGCGAGAAATCGCAGGTGAAGCCGGCGGCGCTGCCGCAAGGCACCCGCGTCGAGGTCCGCGATCTGTTTTATGCGACGCCGGCGCGGCTGAAATTCCTGAAAAGCGACCGCAGCGAGGCGGAGGCGGTGCGCGAGGTGGTGCGGCGGTTGGCGATGAGCCGGCCGGACGTCGCGTTCACGCTCGCCGGCGAGGAGCGCTCGCCGGTCACCTGGGCGGCGGCGCTGCCGTCGGGACCGGGACAACTGGCACGGCTCTCCGACATTCTCGGCGCCGATTTCCGCACCAATGCGGTCGCCGTCGAAGGCGAAGTGCGCGGCGTCTCGGTCGGCGGCTTTGCGGCGCTGCCGACGCTGACGCGCGCCAACTCGCTCAGCCAGTATCTGTTCGTCAACGGCCGCCCGGTGCGCGACAAGCTCTTGCTCGGCGTGGTGCGCGGTGCCTATGCCGATTATCTGCCGCGCGACCGGCACCCGATGGTCGCGCTGTTCGTCTCGCTCGACCCGCACGAGGTCGACGTCAACGTGCATCCGGCGAAGACCGAGGTGCGCTTTCGCGACCCGGCGCTGGTGCGTTCGCTGCTCATCAATGCGCTCAAGGCCGCTCTGGCGCGCGGCGGCCAGCGCGCCGCGACCACCGGCGGCAGCGCCACCGTCGCCGCCTTCCGCCCAGCGGCGTTGCCGCGCGGCGGCTACGACTGGCGACGCTCGCCGGCGCGCCCGTCGTCCTTTGCATCGATGGCGGCGCGAATGTCGGCGCCCGCATCCTCCGGCTTCGGCGAAGCCGCGCAGGCCGCCTTCGACACCGGTGCACCGTCGGCGGATATGCGGGCCGAGGCGATGGCGCCGGTGCCGGACGATGCGGCGCATCCGCTCGGCGCGGCGCGTGCGCAACTGCACCGCAATTATATCGTCGCGCAGACGAGCGACGGGCTGGTCATCGTCGATCAGCACGCGGCGCATGAGCGGCTCATCTACGAGCGGATGAAGGCGGCGATCGCGGCGCAGGGCGTGGCGCGGCAGATGCTGCTGATCCCCGAAGTGGTGGAACTCGACGAACCGGATGTCGAGCGTCTGCTGTCGCGCGCCGCCGAACTCGCCACCTTCGGCCTTGCCATCGAGCCGTTCGGGCCGGGGGCCGTCGCGGTGCGCGAGACGCCGGCGCTGCTGGGCGAGGTCGATGCGCGCGCACTGGTGCGCGATCTTGCCGAGCATATGGCGGAGTGGGACGAGGCGCTGCCGCTGGAACGCCGGCTGCTGCATGTCGCGGCGACCATGGCCTGCCACGGTTCGGTGCGCTCCGGGCGGCTGCTCAAGCCGGACGAGATGAACGCGCTGCTGCGCGACATGGAGGCGGTGCCCAATTCCGGCCAGTGCAACCACGGCCGCCCGACTTATGTGGAACTAAAGCTCGCCGACATCGAACGGCTGTTCGGCCGGCGTTGAGCGCCGTCTCCCTAGCCGAAGCGGCCGCGGTCGTGTGGTGCGGTAAAATCGAGCTGCGGTCCGAGCGGCACGATGCCGGTCGGGTTCACCGACGGATGGCTGCCGTAATAGTGCTTCTTGATGTGCTCGATATTCACCGTCTCGGCGATGCCCGGCACCTGATAGAGGTCGCGCAGGTAGTTCGACAGGTTCGGATAGTCGACGATGCGTTTCCAGTTGCACTTGAAGTGACCGACATAAACGGCGTCGAAGCGGATCAGTGTCGTGAACAGCCGCCAGTCCGCTTCGGTCAGTGCGCCGCCGACGAGATAGCGTTGCCCCGATAGCCGCTCCTCGATCTGCTCGAGCGTGTCGAACAAAGCGCGGAAGGCGTCCTCATAGGCTGCCTGCGTGGTGGCGAAGCCGGCGCGATAGACGCCGTTGTTGACGTTCGGATAGACGAGATCGTTGATCCGGTCGATCTCGGCCCGCAGCGCCGGCGGATAGTAATCGGTCTTCGCCGTGGTGAAGGCGTCGAAGGCCGAGTTGAACATGCGGATGATTTCCGACGATTCGTTGTTGACGATCGTCTGCCGTTCCTTGTCCCAGAGCACCGGCACGCTGACGCGGCCGGTGAACCGCGGTTCCGCCTTGACGTAGATCTGCGAGAGGCGCTCGGCGCCGTTGACCGCATCGCCGGTCGAGCCCGTGGCTTTATCGAAGGTCCAGCCTTCCTTGCCCATGTGATAGGAGACGACCGACACCGAGATGACGTCTTCCAGCGTCTTGAGCTTGCGGAAGATCAGCGTGCGGTGCGCCCACGGGCAGGCGAGGCAGACATAGAGATGGTAGCGGCCGGGCGCCGCCGGAAAGCCGCCGCTGCCGGAGGGGCCGGCGCCGCCGTCCGCCGTCACCCAGTTGCGGAATTGCGACGGCTGGCGCTCGAACCGGCCGCCGGTGGCCTTGGTGTCGTACCATTGGTCGTGCCAGACGCCGTCGATCAGCAAACCCATCGCGTCACCTCCGCTATATCGCCCGTCACCATGCGGGCCGTGGCGATTGTGCGCAACCGATAGACCTCGGGCGAGGCAAATGCTAATCGGCGCGGATCGCAACGGAACCGGATATGTCCGACGTCTCACCGACCATTTCGCCGGAAACCGCCGCCGACGCGCTGGCGATCGAGCGGCTGCACGAGCGCACCTTCGGGCCGGGACGCTATGCGCGCTCCGCCTACCGGATCCGCGAGAAGATGGCGCATCGGCTCGATCTGTCGTTCACGGCGCGGATCGGCACGCTGCTGGTCGGCTCGGTCCGGCTCACCTCGGTCTCTATCGGCGACGAGAAGGCGCTGCTGCTCGGGCCGCTGACGGTGGAACCGCCGTTCCGCTCGCACGGGATCGGCCGGGCGCTGATTATGCGCTCGCTCGAGGAGGCGCGCGCCAAGGGCCACCGGCTGGTGGTGCTGGTCGGCGACGAACCCTATTACAGCCGCGTCGGCTTCAAGCGCGCGCCGCCGGGGCGCATCCGCATGCCGGGCCCGGTCGACAAGGCGCGGGTGCTGGTTCACGAACTGGTGCCCGGCGCCTTCGACAATGTCGCCGGCCTGATCCGCCCGGACTGGGACGCCGTCTGAGCCGTTCGCGTCAGCCCGGCAGGTTGAACCAGGCGAAGGCGAACAGCGCGGCGATGCCGCAGAGGATGCCGACCGCGAACGCCCACCAGAGGCTGCGTCGCCCCGCCGGCCGGTCGATGCCGCGGGCCTTGCCCGGCTGCGCAGCGCTGTCGGCGGCGAGCGCGCGCTCGCGCTCGACCAAGCGGCGGGCGACGTAGCGGGTGACCGCATCGGCGATGTCGCGCACCTCGTAGGATTCGGCCAGCACCTTGCGGCCGAAGCGGGTGTCCTGCACGAAGCGGTAGAGGCGCTTGTCGCGGCCCATCTCGACATGCGCGACGACGTCGATCCACAGTTTCGGCGTCTCGCCGCGGCTGACGCCGCGGTCGAACAGATCGACATCCGCCGGGACGTCGGCAAAGACCGGATTGAGCGCCTCGTCGAGCAGTTCGAGCCGCGCGACGTCGGCGTCGCGCAGATCGACGACGACGCCGGAGCGCTCCGCCGCCTCGATGCGCGCCTCGCGCACGGCGTCCTTCAGCGTTTTCGGTTGGAAGCTCTTGGCATCCGCTGCCGGGAGTCGCGTTTCCGCCGATGTGTCGTTTGCCGCCATAGGGCCTGCCCATGTTCCGCTGGTTGCCGCTGCGCCTTTCGCAACGGACCCTTAACCATAGCAGAATCCCGCTTCAATGTGAAAATCTTATGATTTTCAACCTGTTATCGGAGTGCCGCGGAAAGAAAAATCGCTCGGATTTTAACGATTCGGCGCGGCCGCCGGCGGCGGGCTCTGCCGCAGGATGACGAATTGCGTATCGTCGTAGCGGCGCCGCTCGATCTCGGCGAAGCCTTCGGGCGCGGCAAAGCCGGCATCGGCGGCTTCCTCCACCACGACCAGCGCGTCGGCGGTCAGCCAGCCGCCGTCGCGCGCGGCGCATAGCGCCCGCTCGGCTTTGCCCTGGCGATAGGGCGGGTCGGCAAAGACCAGCGAGAACGGCTCGATCGGGTGAGCGGGGCCGAGCGCCGTCGCGTCGCGCCGGAAGATGCGGGTGATGCCGGCGAGTCCCAGCGCTTCGACATTGGCGCGCAGCAGCGCCCGCGCCTCCGCGCGGTCGTCGACGAACAGACAATAGGCGGCGCCGCGCGACAGCGCCTCGATGCCGAGCGCGCCGGTGCCGGCGAACAGATCGAGCACCCGTGCGCCGCTGACCGGATCGCCATAAGCATGCGTCAGCACGTTGAACAGGCTTTCGCGCAGCCGGTCGGCGGTCGGTCGCACGCTTTGCGATTTCGGCGCGGCGAGCGGGCGCCCGCGCAGGCGGCCGGCGACGACCCGCATCAGCGCGGCCTCGACGGGCGCGGCCCGCTGGAACGGTCGCGACGCCGGGCGCGGCCGGCGCGCTGCGGCCGTTGTTTGCTGTCGCGGCCGTCGTCGTTGTGCGCACCGCGCTTCGGCGGCGGCGCGGCCGACGGCTTGCTATGCGGCTTGCCGTGCGATTTGGCGTGCGGCTTGGAGGGCGATTTGGAGTCCGATTTGGGGCGCGGATCGGGCGGCGGCGCTGCCGGCTGGTGATCGAGGATC
>Ga0182735_1001636_pt1 | contig 14703 bp, 8 predicted proteins | sample eDN5th30CKraftMG_FD_128524 | JGI IMG/M metagenome (GOLD analysis project Ga0182735, IMG submission 128524) | Enriched Miracle-Growth compost microbial communities from Emeryville, California, USA - eDNA 5th pass 30_C Kraft MG (version 2) (version 2) ... | reverse complement strand
TTCTACCTTTGGTTTCCAGGACGATAGCCAGGGCCCAGGTACGTTTGTCGAATGAGCCCTCAACGCTGGAAAGTATGTTTTTGGCCCCGGAGCCGAGACATAGGAACCGTCCCAAAACACCCCAGGGGCCTGGCGCCGCCGCGGCGCTCCGGAAGGCCGGAAAAGGCGCCGCTGGGGCGCCCTCTCCGGGTTGCGGCCGCGATCAGGCGGCGTCGAGCCCGGCAGCGGGCTCGCGCCCGGCCTTGCGGACACGGAGCCGGTAGCCGAGGGCCAATAGCAGCAGGAACGGCAGGCCGAACGCCAGGGTCATGCGGAAGCCGGGGATGAGCGGGGTGCTCAGCAGGATCGCCAGCATCGACAGCATGCCCAGCAGGGGCGTCCAGGGGTGGCCCCACATCCGGAAGGAAAGACGCAGGCCCCGCCGGTCGTGGTAGCGGCGGAAGCGGTAATGGGTGACGAAGATCATCATCCAGGCGAACAGCGCGCCGAAGATGGCGATGGACATCATCAGCATGAAGGACTGCTCCGGGAACGCCAGGTAGACCAGCGTGGCCAGCGCGATCCCCACGCAGGACAGGGCCAGCGCGTTCAGCGGGATGCCCGCCGCGCTCAGGCGGCCCATGGCCCCGGGCGCGTGGCCGGCGCGGGCCAGGCTGAACATCATCCGGGTGGCGGTGTAGAGCTGGCTGTTCATCGCCGACAGCGCCGCCACCAGGATGACGAAGTTGATCGCGCCGGTGGCCCAGGGCACCCCCACCTGCTGCATCACGCTGACGAAGGGGCTCTGCGCCCCCTGCCCGGCCTGGCTCCAGGGCACCATGGCGAGCACCAGCGCCAGGGTCAGCAGGTAGAACACCAGCAGGCGCGCCAGGGTCACGCGGAACGCCTTCTTCACCGCGGTTTCCGGCTGCTGCGCCTCGCCGGCCGCCACCGCGATCATCTCGATGCTGAGGTAGCTGAAGATGGCGACGATCAGCGCGGTCCACACCCCCGACCAGCCATGGGGCAGGAAGCCGCCGTCGTCGACGTAGTGGTGGAAGCCATAGGCGGGGTTGGCGCCGCCGAACACCAGCCAGGCCCCCAGCAGGATGAAGGCGAGGATGGCGCCGATCTTGATGGCCGAGAAGGCGTACTCGAAGTGCCCGAACGCCTTGACGCTGACGGCGTTGACCAGGATCAGCAGCGCGGAGAACAGCAGGATCCAGACCCAGCCCGCCACCGCCGGGAACCAGTACTTCATGTACAGGGCGATGGCGGTCACCTCCGTCCCGATCGCCAGGACGATGGCCGCCCAGTAGGCATAGCGGACCAGGAAGCCGGCCAGCGGGCCGAGGTAGAACTCGGCATAGGCGCCGAAGGAGCCCGACGTGGGGTGGGCGATGGTCATTTCCGCCAGGCAGCCCATCAGCAGCAGGGCGATCAGCGCCCCCAGGGCGTAGCTGAGCAGCACGCCCGGCCCGGCGAAACCGATGGCGAAACCGCTGCCCATGAAGAGCCCGGTGCCGATCGCGCCGCCAATGGCGATCATGCTCATCTGCGCAGGCGTGAGCTGGCGCTTGAGGCCCTGCTCGCGAACGCTGATCGCGGCGAATCCAGTGTTGTCTTGCATCTCGTGCCTCGAATGTCTTGTCGTTGTAGGGGCATGGACGGCGGGAGGCGGGCGCTGTCATCGCCGCGCGCGGAGGTGGAACGAACGCAAGGACGCCGTGCGCGCGCTGCGCCCGGCCGCCCACCGCCGCCGAGGGGGAGCGGCGCCGGCTCAGGTCACCTGCTTGCGGGCCATGAAGCGCTCCGCGCGCCAGGCCTCGCTGTCCAGTACCTCCCTGAGCGCCTCCACCGCGTCCCAGGCATCGACGAAGCGGGTGTACAGCGGCGTGAAGCCAAAACGCATGATGCGCGGCTCGCGATAGTCGCCGACCACGCCGCGCTCGATCAGGGCCTGCATGACCGCATAGCCCTCGGGGTGCTCGAAGCTCACATGGCTGCCCCGGCGGGCATGCTCCAGCGGGGTGACCAGGGTCAGCGGGTGCCCGGCGCAACGCGCCCGGACGCGCTCGATGAACAGGTCGGTCAGGGCCAGCGACTTGCTGCGCAGCGCCTGCATGTCGGTTTTGCCGAAGGTCTCCAGGCCGCATTCCACGAGCGCCAGCGAGACGATCGGCTGGGTGCCGCACAGGTAGCGGCCGATGCCCGGCGCCGGCGCATAGCCGGGCTCCATCTGGAACTGGCGGGCGTGCCCCCACCAGCCCGACAGCGGTTGCCATGCCAGTTCGCGCAGCGCCGGCGCTACCCAGACGAAGGCCGGGGAGCCCGGCCCGCCATTGAGGTACTTGTAGGTGCAGCCGACGGCATAGTCGGCACCCGCCGCCTTGAGGTCCAGCGGCACGGCGCCGACGGAATGGCACAGGTCCCAGAGGGTCAGCGCGCCGCACTCGCGGGCCAGCGCGCAGACCGCGGCCATGTCGTGCAGGTAGCCGGTCTTGTAGTTGACCTGGGTGATCATCACCACGGCGGTGTCGGCGCCAATGGCGCCCGGCAGGTCTTCCGGGCGGTCGACCAGGCGCAGGCCGTAGCCCTGTTGCAGCAGGTCGGCCAGGCCCTCGGCGATGTGCAGGTCGGTGGGGAAGTTGCTGCGCTCGCTGACGATCACCTTGCGCTCGGGCGCCCGTTGCGCCTGCATGCGCAAGGCCGCGGCCAATACCTTGAAGAGGTTGACGGAGGTGGTGTCGGTGATCACCACTTCACCCTCGTCGGCACCGATGAGCCGCGCCAGCCGGTTGCCCAGGCGCTCTGGCAGGCCGCGCCAGCCGGCGCCGTTCCAACTGCCGATGAGGCCCTCGCCCCACTCCTGCTGCACCACCTGCCGGGCACGCTCCAGGGCTGCCCACGGGCGGGCGCCGAGGGAGTTGCCATCCAGGTAGATCATCCCCTCGGGGAGGCTGAAGTCGTTGCGCAAGGCGGCCAGCGGATCGTTGGCGTCGAGATCCAGGCACTGTGCTCGTGTGGTCATTTCGTTCTTCCTGCTACTCAAGGCGACGCGGCACGGCGCGAGCCGGGCCGGCATCGGGATGGGTGAACGCCGGGGACAGGCGAGCCCGGCAGCCCTCACCAGGCCCACGCCGGCCGTGAATACGACCCGGGCGCCATCGCCCTCCCCTTCGTCGAGAGCATCATGCTGCAAGCCTGCTCGAATTTTCGTGCTATGTTTGCGGCCTGACCGCGTTTTGTTCGCAGGTAATTTCAAAAATTAACGAAAATTGAGAATTTTATTCAATTGAATCTTGATGCCATCGATCTGCGCATCCTGTCCTGCCTGCAGCAGAACGGGCGCATCAGCAACCAGGAGCTGGCGGAGAAGGTTGCGCTGTCGCCGTCGGCCTGCCTGCGCCGGCTGCGCAATCTGGAGGAGCAAGGCGTCATTCGCGGCTATCGCCCCGTGCTGGACGCCGAACGCCTGGGCATCGAGCTGGAGGCCCTGGTGCACGTTTCCATGCGCCAGGACGAGGCCGGCTGGCACGAGCGCTTCGTCGAACAGGTGCGGGGCTGGCCGGAGGTGGTCAATGCCTGCATCGTCACCGGGCACAGCAACTACGTGTTGCGCGTGCAGGCGCGCAACCTGAAGCACTTCTCCGACTTCGTGGTGAACCGCCTCAACCGCGCCAACGGCGTCACCGACATCCGTTCGGAAATCATCTTGCAGACGATCAAGGACAGCGACGACGTGCTCGACCTGGTCGCCCGTCGCTGAGTGCCAGGCCGGCATCTTTGGGACGATTCCTATGCCCGGCCGGGTACGGATGGGCTTGAATCAAGGGGCTTTGAAGCAACTTCTCTTCTTCACGTTCTCAGGCCGGTTACACGCCATGCGCGGGTACCGGCCTCTTTTTTTGGGCGCGCCAGCGGCCCGCTCCGCAACGGGAAAGGCGGGCCGGCGCCCCGTCCTCGCGAAGCTCAGGCCTGGCGGTTGATCCTGGCCTTGCGCTCGAACAGCCAGGCCATCAGGTCCACGCTGCTCATCGGCCGGGCGTAGTAATAGCCCTGGCCGACATCGCAACCCATCAGCTTGAGGCAATTGAGCTGCGCCTCGGATTCGATGCCTTCGGCGACCACGGTCATGTCCAGTTCGCGCGCCAGCTTCAGCGTATTGCGGATGACCGCGCGATAGCTCCCCTGCTGCATCATGTTGCGGACGAACCCGGCATCCAGCTTGATTTCGTTGAAAGGCATCTGGCAGAGCCGCTCCAACGAGGAGTAGCCGACGCCGAAGTCGTCGATGGACAGGCCGCAGCCCATCATGCGCAAGCGCACCATGCTTTCCAGGCTGGCGGCGGGAGCCTTCACCAAGGAGCCTTCGGTCAGCTCGAACATCAGGCCGGAGGCCGGCAGTTCATGACGCTGCAGCGCGAGCCGTATCAGCTCGGCCAGGTGGTGATTCGTCAACTGCGAGGCATCGAGGTTGAACGCCAGGCGGAAGTTGTGCCCGTATGCCTGGATCATCCGCTGCACCGCCAGGCCCTGGTCGAGCAGTTCGGCGAACAGCTCGTCGAACAGCCGGCAGCGTTCGACCACTGGCAGGAACTCGGCCGGCGCCAGCACGCCGCCATCGTTGCGCACCCAGCGCACCAGCACCTCGGCGCCAACGCACTCGCCGCTGCCGAGACTGATCTTCGGCTGGTAGTGGGCACGGAACTCCTGGCGTTCCAGGCCTTGCCGAACGTCCTGCTCCGAGGGGGCCGGCCCGTTGCCCGAGGGCTTTGCGGCGAAGCGCCCAGGGCACGCCCGATAGCGTTCGAGCACCTTCTCCAGCACCCGCGGGTCGAGGGGTTTCTCGATGCTGCCGAGCAGGTGGAAATCCTGCAGGGCGAGTATCCGCTCCACGACCCGGCGCAGGTCGGGCGCCAGTTCGCTGACGATGACCACGGCCCGCACCAGGCCGGCTTCGCCGGCCTTGCGCAGGAACATCAGGCCGTCCATGCCCATCATCCGCATGTCGCACAGGGCAATATCCACCGCGCCCCGCAGGCGCAGTTGCATGAGGGCCTCATGGCCATCGGAGGCCTCCAGCACCTCGCGGTGCCCGATCCGATGCAACGCCCTGACCGCTACTGCGCGCTGGAACGCATGGTCCTCCAGCACCAGGAAACGCAACTCAGACATATGCAAGGCTCCTCTGGATGCCTACCTCTGTGGGGTTGTCCACGTGATGCCCCAGCCTGTTACCTGCCCGCGCTCAGCCAGCCGACGAGCGTGCCCGAACTGGCGTACTGGCGGACGATCGCGGCATAGCCGTCGAAGCGGTTGGTGATCTCGCCAACCTGGTTGTTGTAATGGTCGTTTTCCGAGATCAGCACATCGAGCAGCGTGCGCCGCCCAAGGTGGTGCCACTGCTCGTAGAATGCCTTGCGCACCTTGTCCGACTCCGCGGACAGGCTGCGGTAGAGGTCGGCGCGTTCGAGAAGGGTCTGCGCGTCATGGTTGGCGGCGCGGATCCGGTATTCGAGGTCGAGGACCTGCTGTTCGGTGTTCTGCCGGCTGGCTTCGGCGCGCTGCCGTGCCGCGCGCTCCGCCGCGCGCGTCGAGCCGCCGCGGAATGCGCTCCAGCTCATGCTCAGGCTCGTCTGCCAGGCCGGTTCGCGGCCCAGGGCGTCCTCGCCGGTGGTCTTGCCGACCACCCAGTTCAGCTGCGGCAGCGACGACGAACGCACGACCTCGGCCTGCAGGTCAGCGGACCTGGCCTGCGCCTGGGCCTGTTTGATCACCGGGTGGCTCGCCGATTGCGCCAACAGGTGCTCGAGGTCCGGCAGGTGCATCTGCCAGTAGGCCGAACGCGGCAGCGGCGGCAGCGGTCTCTCGCCGATCTTCTTGCGCAGGTCTATTTCGATGTCCCGCGCCCTGGACTCGGCGGTACTGCGGGAGGCCTCGGCCTGCAACAGGCGCGCGCGGGCCTGGGTCAGTTCGCTGACGCGACCGGTGTCCACCGCGACTATGCCTTCGAGCATCTTCACCAGTTCGGCCATGCGGTCGACGAACTTCTGGCTGATGTCGACGATGATGCGTTGCTTGCCCAGCTCGACCAGGTCGGACGTCACCTCGAAGGCGGACGCCTCCAGTTCCGCCTGCAATGCCGAGTCCGCCGCGCTGGCCAGGTGGGAGCGGCTTTCGATGGTCTTGCGGATGCGCCCCCAGTCGAAGACCGGGGTGACGATGTCGATGTTGACCGACTGCCCGTTGGCATGGCCGCTCTTGCCGCCAAGCTCCACGGACTTGCTCCGCGTGCCGACATCGATCTGCGGCAGGCGTTGCCCCTTGGCTTCGTCGACGTCCGCCAGGGACGCCGACTGCTCGGCCAGTGCCCGCTTGACGTTGGGACTGCGCTCGGCGGCCTGCTCCACGGCGCGCCGGAAGATCCCGCGCAGTTCGCTCTCCGAGTGCGTGACCGCCTCGCCGGGCGCCTTGGCGCCCCGCGCCAGGCCATAGGCGACAGCGGATACCCCCGGCACGGAAGCCCTCTGGCCAGGCGTCGCGGAAGCATCCTGGCGCGCCGCCGGGCGAGCGGCCGGTACGGCGGGCGCTTTCGCGGCCGGAGCGCTCTGGCTGCTGACCTGCCTTGGTGAAACCTTTTCGAACTGCAGCTTGCCATCGTCGGCCAGGGACTTGCCGCTGAACATCCCCACTAGCGCGAGCGCAACGGGGGCGAAGGTGTGGAGCGACTTCCCTGCCGCGAATCCGATATCAGAACTGTTGCCTGGCTGGAAATTGCTCATGGTTACCTCGGCACCCCGCTGCGGCGCAGGGGGCAAGCTTTTCAGTGGGAAAGCGGCTGGAAAGCCTTCCGTGCGGATCGGCCACCAGGCGTCGGATGCCTGGTCATTCAGTGCAAACGATTCTGCTGATGCCCCCTGGGGCTCAGAACAAGAGTTGTCTCAAAAGGATCGGCCGCCCTGCCCCGCCAGACGTGGCCCCGGCGCGCGGAAGCGCCCGCCGGCGGGGGCGGAAAAGCGCCGCTGGAGACAGCCGGAGCACCGGCTGGAACGGAGGCGGTCGGCGCCAGGGCGCGGCGCCATCCGCTCCCGCGCGAGCGGGATGGCCGGGCAGCTCTACAGCGCTCTCCGAGGGCCAATAGGAGCCCGCGAGTGCGACCGCACGCCAGGCGGCCTCCATGCGTCGATAAACGCCGAAAAGCAGCGAATCGCCGGGGAATGGCTCATTGCCTGGCGACCTTCATTTGGGACAACTCTCGTTCTGCGCCTGCCGTGCGCCGCGCAGAATCGGCTCGTCTTCCGGATTCACCGGCCCCATGAACTGCTCCACCTACGGGTGGCCCACACAGGAATCAGTCATGACCACCGCAAGTGCACTGAACCTCGCCGACGAAGCCTCGGCACTCGCAAGGGAGCAAACCACCCTCGACGACACGCTGCTGCAATGCGTGTCCTGGATCTGCGACCACTATGACCTGGGCAAGAGCGCCGAGGCGCTGGTCGCCGGCCTGCCGCGCGCCGGCCTGCTGTCCCCCTCCATCGCTCTCTCGGCGCTGGAGAACGCCGGCCTCACCGGCGGCCTGGTCAAGCGCAACCTGCGCGCTCTGCCCAGCCAGGTCATGCCGATGATCCTGCTGCGCCAGGGCCAGGCCGCCTGCATCCTGCTTTCACGCCAGGAAGACAAGGACGCCGAAGGCAAGGCGCAAGTGCGCTATTCGGCCGTCCTTCCGGAGGTGTCCAGCGAGGCCGTCGAGCTTTCCCAGGCCGAACTGGAAGCGCAGTACGCCGGCTACGCCATCCTGGTGAAGCCGCGGGCGAAGGCGGACAACCGCGCCGGCGAGAGCCTGCCGCAGCCGAAGGGGCACTGGCTGTTCAGCACCTTGTGGCGCTACCGCCGCTATTACCGCAGCGCCGCCATCGCCGCCGTGCTGGCCAACATCCTGGCGCTGGCCAGCATCTTCTTCACCATGAACGTCTACGACCGCGTGGTGCCCAACCAGGCGTTCGTGACCCTGTGGTCGCTAGGCATCGGCGTAGTCCTGGCCATGGTCTTCGAAGCGCTGATCCGCTTCGTCCGCGCCCACCTGCTGGATGTCGCGGCCAAGAAGGCCGACCTGGTGCTCGGCTCGATGCTGTTCCGCCAGGCGCTTTCCGTGCAGATGGAGTACAAGCCCGCCTCTTCCGGCAGCTTCGCCAACCAGTTGCGCGAGTTCGAGTCGGTCCGCGATTTCGCCACCTCGGCGACCCTGGCGACGATTTCCGACCTGCCCTTCGTACTGCTGTTCGTCGGGGTGATCTTCGCCATCGGCGGCCCGCTGGGCTGGATCACCCTGCTGGTGCTGCCGCTGATCCTGATCATCTCCGTGTGCATCCAGTGGCCGCTCGCCCGCACCATGCAGGAGAACCTGCGCGAGTCTTCCCTCAAGCAGGGCGTGCTGGTGGAGTCCATCGAGGGCCTGGAGACACTCAAGGCCACCGGCGGCCAGGCGCACATGCAGCGCCGCTGGCAGCATTTCAGCGCCCTGCAGGCCGGCACCTCGATGAAGTCGCGCCGCCTGTCCAGCGCCGCCACCGGCAGCGTCGCCTTCCTCCAGCAACTGCAGACCGTGGCGCTGGTCATCGCCGGTGTCTACCTGATCGATGCGGGCGACCTGACCATGGGCGCGCTGATCGGCACCGTGATGCTCGCCAGCCGCGCCACCGCCCCCCTGGGACAGGTGATCGGCCTGGCCGTGCGCTTCCAGCAGGCCAAGGCCGCGCTGACCTCGCTCAACCGACTGATGGCGCTGCCGGTGGACCGCGACGCCGAGCGCGAGTACCTGCCCAACCCGAGCCTCGATGGCCAGCTCACCCTCAAGGGTGTCGGCTTCGCCTACCCGGCCCCGCCGACGCAGCCCAACCCGCCGGTGCTGAGCGGCATCGACCTGTCGATCGCGCCGGGCGAGCGCGTAGCCATCCTCGGCCGCATCGGCAGCGGCAAGTCCACCCTGCTGCGGGTCATGTCGCGCCTCTACGCGCCGGTTGGCGGCCAGATGTTCAGCAATGGCCTGGACGTCAACCAGATCGACCCGGCCGACTGGCGCAAGGTGGTCGGCTATGTCGCCCAGGATGCCCGCCTGTTCTACGGCACCCTGCGCGAGAACGTGATGCTCGGCAAACCCGAGGCCAGCGCCGAGGAGCTGCTGCGCGTACTGCGCCTGACCGGCCTGGACCAGGTGGCCGCCGCCCATCCGCGCGGTATCAACCTGCCGATCGGCGAAATGGGCGAAGGCGTCTCCGGCGGCCAGCGCCAGCTGATCTCCCTGGCGCGCACGCTGCTGGCCCGCCCCAGGCTGCTGCTGATGGACGAGCCGACCAGCGCCATGGACAGCCAGACCGAGGCCGTGTTCCTCGAGCACCTCAAGCGCGCTACGCAGGGGCAGACGCTGGTGGTGGTGACCCATCGCCCGTCGCTGCTCGCCCTGGTCGAGCGGATCGTCGTGGTGGACGCCGGCAAGGTCGTGGCCGACGGCCCGAAGGACGAGGTGCTCGCCGCCCTCAACGGCTCGCCGCGCAGCGCAGACGCCTCGGCGGTCCGCCCCGTCATCACCGGCAAGCGCGGCCCGTCGGTCGTGCGCGCCACGGAACAACCCAAGCAGGAGGGCCTGTGATGCTCAACTGGATGAAGAAACGCAAAGAAGTCGAGCACATCAGCGCCGCCGATGCCGCCTTCATGAACGATGTGCAGGAGTCCCTGCTGGCCCAGACCACGCCGGGCTCCCGGCTGGTGGTCTACATGGTCTTCCTGGTGCTCTGCGCCGGCCTGCTCTGGGCCTACTTCGCCCGTGTCGAGGAGATCACCCAGGGCGAGGCGAAGATCATTTCCATGAGCCGCGAGCAGGTGATCCAAAGCCTGGAGGGCGGGATTCTGGCGGAAATGTCCGTGCGCGAAGGCGACGTCGTCGAAAGCGGCCAGGTGCTGCTGAAGATCGACCCGACCCGCGCCCAGGCCAGTTACCGCGAGGCCCTGAGCAAGGTCATCGCCCTCAAGGCGACCATCGCCCGCCTGCGCGCCGAGGCCTACCAGCAACCCTTGGCGTTCGACGAGCAGGTGCGCCAGGACCCGGCCGTCGTCGAGCAGGAAACCAGGGCCTATCACGCCCGCAAGCGGGCCCTCGAGGAAAGCGTCGCCTCCCTGGAGCGCAGCTATGCGCTGTCGGCCAAGGAAATCGCCCTCGCCGAGCCGCTGGCCGCCAAGGGCCTGCTCTCGGACGTCGAGCTGCTGCGCATGCGCCGGCAGGCCAACGACATCAAGTCGCAGATCGTCGAGCGGCAGAACAAGTACAAGGCCGACGCCAACTCCGAGCTGGTCAAGCTGGAGATGGAGCTGTCGCAGACCAACGAGAACCTGGTCGGCCGCGCCGACGTGGTGGACCGCACGACCATCACCGCGCCGGTGCGCGGCACCGTGAAGAACGTGCGGGTGAACACCATCGGCGGCGTGATCCAGCCCGGCGAGCACATCCTCGAGATCGTCCCGCTGGAGGAGCAGCTCCTGGTGGAAGGCAAGATCCGTCCTTCCGACGTGGCCTTCCTGCACCCCGGCCTGCCGGCCACGGTGAAGATCACGGCATACGACTACGCCATCTATGGCGGCCTGAGCGGCAAGGTGGAACACATCAGCCCCGACACGCTGAAGGACGACCAGAAGGCCGCCGCCGGCCGCCCGGACGATACCTACTATCGCGTCCTGATACTGACCGACAGCAGCTCGCTGCACGCCGGCGGGAAGGAGCTGCCGATCATTCCGGGCATGGTCGCTTCGGTGGAAATCCGCACCGGCGAGAAGAGCATCCTCGACTACCTGCTCAAGCCGGTACTCAAGGCCCGCGAGGCCTTCCGCGAGCGCTGAGCACGCACCGGGTTCGCGCCGCTTCTGGAGCGGCGTGAACCAATGCGCTTCTTATTCCGGGAAAGGCGCGTTGATTGAACCTCCACCTTACGCCCTGACGCCCACGTCAATACTTGCGCCATCACATGGCCGCCCATTAAACGGAAGCGTCAACCTTCCTCGACAGGCTCATAGGAATTCTTTCGTTTTTTTGATGGAGACATTGGTGTTTTTCTTCACTAACCAGAGATAACGATACCCGATCTAATCGGCGCCCAGATTGCAGCGATGCAGCACACGATGAACGAAAGGCGCCATTACCGTTCCCAGGGAAACCAGGAATACGCTGTCCAGGAATACGCCATACAAGGCGATAAAATACAGTCCCGACAAACTCCCGGGGCGATGCGGAATATCCACCGCGCCCAACATCGAAATGCAATTCAACAGCGCATCGTGCATCGACAATCCTTCGAAGATCGAGAAGCCTGCGATTCCCGGCGCCAATCCACAGAGCAGAAACAGCATTGCAATCCCCTGGAACTTTACGATTCGAAGAAAGAACGTCTTCGCATTCGCCAATTCATCGGTAAGACGTTCCACTCTTCCCTCCTGTATTGCCCGGTAGTTTCGACTTCCCGACCTGAATCATAGCTCGCCGCCGAAAACCTGCCCTGCGCGGCGTCTTTGAGAATTTGAGACGAATCTCATTCAGACTCGCGGCCATTCATATTTATCTGAAACAGCTGTCAGTCGCCGCTCGATGATACTTGTTCGACGCCCCAAAGCAGCGAAGGCATGAAAAACATGCCCTGGATATAACGCCAATATCCATTGATTGCCTGAAACCACTTCCAACATCCACTTCGGGAGGGATGTCGCTCGGTTATTCGTTCGAAGTTCCGTCCAGCAGCTGCCAACCCTTTTACAGGGCCTCACATAACAAAAACTTCGAGGTAGACGTCATGCTGTATGCAATACCTGGCCACAAGCCGTTACCGCTCGCAAAAGCCATCCGCGCATCGATTTCGTTCGCCTCGCTCTCCGCCGCGACGCCACTTGCGCTTGCCAGTGCAACGCTTTGGGCGATCTGCGCCACCGCCAGCGCCGATCCGCTCCAGCCCTACAACCCCAATGACAACGACGCGAAGGCCGGGGCGCAGATCGTGCCGGCCGGTGGCACCCTCACCATCAGCGGCCCGCAGCAATTCCAGGCGGGGGACGACGGCGCGACGACGATCACCCTCGGCGCCCTCCAGGACCAGTCGCTGCTGATCTCGGGGGAGGATGCGATCGGTGCGCCCCGCTTGAACATCGGGAGCCAGAACTTCGGGGTGACGATTCCGGATCCCATTACCGGCGACAAACGCGTCGTCAGCACCTACGACTCGGCCAACCTGGTCGAACTGGCCCCCATCGATCGCAACACCGCGGTGGCGGACATCCATGAAGTGCATGACGGCCAGTACATCGATGCGCGCATTGGCAGCGTCACCAGCGATGGCGGCGTGCTGAACGTCGACATCGGCACCGCAGGCGCCGCCTCCAGCGCCGCCACCAATGCCTGGAGCATGGCTGCCAAGCAATCCTCGTTGTTCCATGCCGACGGCTCGGCGGGCAATGACAGCCAGATCAACTGGGTTTCCAGCAACCGGGTCTCCTTCACCGGCTCGGTCGCCAGCAGCGATCCGGCGCTGACCTTCAACGTGCCCTTCATCGCTCGGTACGGCGGCACCTTCAGCGTCACCACCCTGGACGGCAACAGCACCAGCCAGACCGTCACCAACGCCACCGAACTGCGGGCCTACAACGACTGGCTGATCGCCCAGCTGGAAAGCGGCAACCTGGATTCCAGCGACTATCTCGACGAGTTCGCCAAGGGCTTCACCAGTACGCAGAAGACCATCACCTACGTGAACTCGGCGCACGACACCAGCGACGAGGTGTTCCAGGGCATTGGCCTGCGCACGGTGATGCATGCCAGTGGCGCCGATGCCAGCGCCACCCTGGCCAGTGGAGCCAGCCTGGAGGTGTCCAATGCCAACGGCGGCGCCATGCGCGCCGAGGCCGGCGCGCAGTTGACCAACGATGGCACCCTCTCGACCCTCCACGGTAGCGGCGACGGCATCGCCATGGCGCTGCTGGACGGCAGCAGCGGCGACAACAACGGCGTCATCAACGGCAACTTCTTCGTCAACGCCAATGGCTCGATCAGCAACGGCTCGCTCGGTGGGCGTGTCGTCGACGTCGAGTCCGGCAGCACCTTCCACAACAACGCCAACGCGATCATCAACATCGCCACCGGCACCGCCAACAATCCGGGCGTCTCGACGGGCATCTACCTCGGCGCTGCGGCACAGGCCGACAACAGTGGTGTCATCAACGTCGGGGTCACCGGCACGCGCTCCAACGGCTCGCTGGCGGGGGTTCTGGTCGACAGCCCGGATGCCCGGTTCAGCAACGCTGCCACGGGGCTGATCTACATCGGCCGTGGTCCGCAAGCCTCGCCAGGCGACACCCCGGCTGACGTATCGCTCAACCAGGGCAGCCTCACCACCGGCATCACCGTCAATGGCGACGCTACCGCCAGCAACGCCGGGCAGATCACCATCGGCACCAGGACCCAGAACGCCGCCGGCATCCTGGTCAACGGCGGCGCCAATGCAAGCGTCAGCAATACCGGCAGCATCGACGTCAACGGCAAGGCATCCGCGGTCCCCAGGGAAAACGTCGGCATCCTGGTCGTCAATGCCGGATCGGCCGGCGGCGTGGTCCACGACGGCAGCATCAACCTGAACGGCGTCAACGGCACCGGCATCAAGATCCAGAGCACCACGGCGGATTCGGCGTCGGCGACCTCCAACGGTACCATCAACGTTGCCGGTGGCGCCGACCCCGCCAGCGGAACCCGCAACTACGGGATCTGGGCCGAGGGCACCGGCGCGGGAACGGCCCATGCGACGGTCAACGGCGAGGTCAACCTGCTGGGCGATGGCGCCATCGGCATTCACGCCCGCGGCCGAGCGACAGTGGACGTCGCGGCCGACGCGGTTCCCACTTTCAGCGCCGGCAGCAACCAGATCGGTTTCTTCGCCTACGGACCACAGGCGCAGATCAATGTGGCGGCAGGCGCACTGCTGGACGTCACGACCACCGGCTCGACCCTGGCCCGGGTCGAGGCCGGCGCGCGCTTCGATGGCGCCGGACTGACGCTCGGCGCATCCGGCGAACGCTCGGCCGCGGTAATGGCGACGGGCGCCAACGGAACGCAGCTCAACACCCAGGACGCCCACATCAACGTCAGCGGTAATGGCGCCACCGGGATCATCGTCGAAGGCGGCGCGGTAGGTACCGTGGATGCGGCGACCGCTTTCCAGTTGACCGGTAGCGGATCCGTCGCCGGCATCGTCGACGGCCAGAAACACACCCTCAGTGGTGCGAACAGCGGCACGGCCTCCCCCAACACGACACTGATCAGCGCCGCGGCGTTGAACGCCGGTGCCGACCAGTTGACCGGCTACATTGCCCGAAACCGGGCGCAGTTGCTCAACACCGGGACGATCGACTTCAGCGGCCGGAATACGCTTGGCATCCTCGTACAGTCCGGCGCCACCGCCAACAACAGCGGCAATATCGCCGTCACCGATGGCAGCACCGCGATCCTGGTGGACGGCAGCCAAGGCAGCAACATCACGCTGGCCAACAACAGCGGGCAGATCGACGTATCCGGCGGCAGCATCGCCCAACGTACCCACGGAGTGGTGGCGCAAGGCAACAAGGCCAATGCCAACCTGCAGGCGGGGGCGCAGCTCAACCTGCTGGGGATCGGCAGCATCGGTGCGCAGGCCATCG
>Ga0182735_1001635_pt1 | contig 14703 bp, 13 predicted proteins | sample eDN5th30CKraftMG_FD_128524 | JGI IMG/M metagenome (GOLD analysis project Ga0182735, IMG submission 128524) | Enriched Miracle-Growth compost microbial communities from Emeryville, California, USA - eDNA 5th pass 30_C Kraft MG (version 2) (version 2) ... | reverse complement strand
GACCGGCCGGCACCCAGCAATCGCGTTGCGCCGATCAGCACGTATTCCTCCTCAAAGAGGGGCTGCGCGTGCAATTGATCCAGGAGCGTACCCGTATAGCTGATGCCGGCTTCAAGCGCGTGCTCGTGGACGTCACGCTCGATTTCTCGCGAGGTTTTGCTCAGTAACGTGATGGTGACGTTCGGCTCATGTGCGTGGAACGACGCTGTGATGTATCCGGCGAGCGGCTCGGCCGTTGGAATGATGCCGATACGAAGATGCCCCGTCAGGCGCCCGCCCGGCCTTCGGATGCTCTCGCGAAGCATCTCGGCATCCGCAAGCATCCGGCGGGCGACGTCCAGGACGTGCCGCCCCTCCTCGGTGAAACTTTCGAAGCGTTGGCTTGATCGGTTCACGAGAGGCGCGCCGAACTCTCTCTCCAACAGCTTCAATGCAGCAGAGAGCGTCGGCTGTGTCACGTTGCACGCGCGAGCGGCCTTGTGGAAGTTTCTCTCCTTTGCCAAGGCTACGAGGTAGCCAAGGTGTCGCAAGTTCACAGACGTGTCTCCGAGGATCTGCGATAGCGTTGTAAGTTCAGGCGAGCGACAGTGCTCACTGCGATTGACGTCGATATATACCATTCGATATATCGAAAATACCAGTGGACCGGCTAAGACGCCGCACCCGAGCGGTTCGCCGAGGCGCGTTCTTGCAGTCGTCCGAGACAGCGCAGGCATCGCAAGGAACCCTACCCCGGCATGGAGAGGTCGTAATGACAATTCCTCTTGATCGTGAATCGACACGCCGCGCGGCACTCATCGATGCCGAAGAGCGCGCCATGCGACTTCTGGATGCGATCGAGGAAGCTCAGCTGATCTTGCCGGGGCGCAGCGAGCGGGACGTCGAGAAAGACATCTACAAACTCGCGCTGGAGCGCTTCGGCGTAGAAAAACACTGGCACAAGCGCATCGTTCGCGCCGGCGCGAACACCCTTACCATTGCCGCAGACAATCCTCCGATACGGATGATCGAAGCGGACGACATGGTCTACCTCGATCTCGGACCGGTGTTCGAGGAATGGGAAGCGGACGTCGGAAAAACGTATGCGCTGGGCAATGATCCGGTAAAACACCGGCTCATTGCGGATCTTCCGAAGGTGTTCGATGCCCTGGTGGCGCATTTTCATGCCGATGACGACATAACGGGCGCCGCGTTCTATGCGGAGGCTCACCGGCTTGCCCGCGCGGCCGGATGGCATTTCGGCGGGCGCATTGCCGGCCACATCGTCGGGGAATTTCCCCACGCCCACATTCCCGGGGATAAGGATCTCTATCGGATCAGCGCTGACAATCTCTCCCGACTGCGGGACCCGGACGGGGACGGCCAGACCAAGCATTGGATCATCGAAGTCCATCTGCTCGAGCCTGATCGCAGATGGGGCGGATTCTACGAGCGATTGTTGCCAATCCATTAGCGCATTGCCGAAGCCACCGGCGCGCGAAAGCGCGTTCACTTTACATGGACCCGATTGAAGTTCGCACGGAGCCTGCGGCAGGCAATGACGAACTTCGGAATCGGGACAGTAGCGCCGTCGGCCGGACGCAGTTGCGACCGATCCGATGCCATCGTGCCATCTTCACTGCGCAGCTGCCGGTCAATCCGCCGGAATGCCCTTGCGCGCCAGAAACTCGGGAAACGCGTCCTTGGCCTTGGCGTTGCGCATTACCTGAGTGGTGTAGCGATGCTCTGCCGACCACCGCCCTGCGAGGCTTTCCGCCTGCTGCTCGAGCAACAGCGCCTTCACCCCTTTGACGGCGCCGCGGTGATTGCCGGCAATCATCTTCGCAATCTCCATCGTCTTCGCCCGCAGCTGCTGCTTCGGAACCAGATGATTGAGAAGCCCGATCCGATATGCCTCCTCGGCCTCCACAATCCGCGCCGTGAACAGCAACTCCTTGGCTTGCGGCCAGCCGACCTGGCACCCCAGCGACCACGTGGCGTTGATCCGGCCGTACGCGGCGGCAAGGAAGCGAAAGCGCGAGTGCTCGCACCCGATCCTGATGTCGAGCGCAGAAGCGAGCACGGCGGCACCACCATATGCCAGGCCATTCATCATGCCGATGACCGGCTTGGAGCAAGTAGCGATCTCAAGTGTGCGTCGCGGATTGCCCATGCGCTCCTGTTCTTCGCGGCTGAACCGCTTGTCGTCCTCGACCTGCTCCTTGATGTCGCCGCCCGCCGAGAACGCCTTGTCGCCTGCTCCGGTGATGACGAGGCAACCGATCGTGTCGTCGACATCGAGTGCTCTCACCGCATCCAGCAGCTCAGTTCCCAGCTTGCGATTCATGGCGTTCAGAACGTCCGGCCTGTTGAGTGTGACGATGCCGACGCCGTCCTCGCGTTCCATCAGAATATGCTCGTAAGCCATCGTCGATACCTTATGTCCTGCGGCTCTCTTGAGTGTGATGATCGGAAAATTCGCCCCTTCTGGTGAACCAGTCTGCCGTGTAGACCAATCGGCAGCAAGAACTGCGCGAGTTCATTGCCCGCTACCTCGAGATAAAGGGGATTTGCCCATGTATATCCCGCCGGCCTTCCGGATGAACGATCCGGCCGAGATCCATCAGGCTATGCGCGCGGCACGCTCGGCGACGCTCGTTACGGCAACCGAGCAGGGACTCGTCGGAACCCCGCTGCCGATGCTTCTCAACGAGAGCGAGGGGCCCAATGGGACACTTTACGCTCATGTTGCCCGTGCCAATCCACAATGGAAGCTGGCGCCGCAAGGTGAAGCCATGGCGATCTTCTCGGGCCCGGAAGCCTACGTGACGCCATCCTGGTATGCGACGAAGCGCGAAACGCATAAAGTGGTGCCAACGTGGAACTACATTGCCATCCACGCTTATGGTCCTGTCGAGTTCTTCGATGACGCCGACAGGCTTCTCGACATCATAACGCGGCTGACGGATTTGCATGAGAATGCGCGTGCCGATCGCTGGAGCGTGACCGATGCGCCAGCGGATTTCATCAGGGCGCAGATGAGGGGAATCGTCGGCCTGCGCCTGCCGATCACGCGGCTCGATGGTAAACGCAAGATGAGCCAGAACCGCAGCGCGGTCGATCGCGCCGGCGTCATCGAAGGCTTGGCGAGCAGTGACCTGCCGGAGGATCGTGTTGTCGCATCGCTGATCCCCACCTCATGACGGGCTCCAATCACCTGCAATGCGCAAAGGGAGCTGCCGCCGGCGGAGATTGTCGCCTATGGTTTGCTGATCGATGGGCGCATTGCAGACGGTAGGGACACCATGGCTGCCAAAAAAGAGCTTCCGACCAATCCCGGTCGACCCGGGGCGTTGTCAGGCGTTCGTGTCGTTGAGCTGACCGACGAGCAGGGAGAGTATTGCGGCCTCACGCTCGCAGGCCTCGGTGCCGACGTCGTGAAGATCGAGCCTCCGGGAGGCAGCCCGACGCGTCGCATCGGCCCCTTCTACGAGGACAAGGCCGATCCTGAGCGGTCGCTTTTCTTCTGGCAGTACAATCGCGGCAAGAAATCCGTCGAGCTGGACCTGAAGAAGGCCGAAGACCTCGAACGCTTTCAATCGCTCCTGGCGTCGGCCGACATTTTCCTCGAGTCGACACCGAAAGGTGAGCTCGATGCACTGGGTCTCGGCAGTGCCGCATTGCGTGAGCGACACCCGACACTGATCCATGCACGGATCACGCCTTTTGGCGATGAGGGCCCCTGGAGCGATTTCAAGGCCAGCGATCTCGTTCATCTCGCGCTCGGCGGCGTAATGATGAATTGCGGCTATGATCCGGCTCCAGACGGTAAATACGACCTGCCGCCGATCGCGCCGCAGATGTGGCATGCCTATCACGTCACCGGCGAGCAGATGAGCATGGCGATCATGGCCGCGCTCATGTACCGGTTCCGAACCGGCAAGGGGCAGCAGGTGTCGTGCGCGGTCCACGAAGCGGTGGCCAAGTGCACCGAGGTCGATCTGATGACCTGGGTCATGCGTCGTGCCCCGGTGTTCCGTCAGACGTGCCGGCACGCACGCGAGTCCGTGTCGCCGCATCCGACCATTGTCCACACGAAGGACGGACGCTGGGTGATGGCGAACCTCGGCAACCATCCCGACGACGGCAAGCGCCTGATCGCTCTGCTGGACAAATATGGCATCGAATCCGGTCTTAGCGAGGAAACCGCGGCGCCGCCGCGCACCGGGCGCTTCGTTCCGGGGACGGCGCCGGACAAGTCGAAACGCGACCCGTCGATGGAGGCCGTGCAGCGCTTCGTGCGCGCGTTCACTTACGAGAACATTCCCTGGCGGGAGGCACAACAGGCGGGAATGCTGTGGGCGCCCTTGCGCAAGCCGCATGAAAACGCACTCGACGAGCACTGGCTCGCTCGCGGCAGCTTCACCGATATCGAGCATCCCGAGGTGGGCCGCTCCTTCCGCTACGCGACGAGCAAGTGGATTGGCACCGCGACGGGCTGGACTCCGGGACGGCGTGCACCGCTGCTGAACGAAGATGCATCGTCGGTCGCAGCACTACCGGAACGCCACGCACCCGTCATTGCCGCCACTCCAAGCGCAGAGCGCGCCGGCAAGCCATCGAGGCGCGGAAAGCCATTTCCGCTCGACGGCGTCCGCGTCGTGGACTTCACGTGGTTCCTCGCGTCGGCGGGAGGGACGCGCTTCCTGAGCTCGTTCGGTGCGGAATGTCTCAAGATCGAGATCAAGACCCATCCCGACACCCGGCTTGCAGCCATGGCGCCGATCGGTGGCCGCGAGGCGCGCGAGAAGGCGACGGCGCCCTTGCGCGGTGTCACCGATCCCGACATGGGAGGGCAGTTCAACAACAAGAATCCGGGCAAGCGCGGCATCTCGCTCAACGTACGCCATCCCAAGGGCCTCGAGATTGCGCGCCGCCTGGTGGCGATGTCCGACATCGTTGCCGAGGGCTTCTCGCCGGGCGTGCTGAATAGCTGGGGTCTCGGCTACGACAAGTTGAAGGAGATCAAGCCGGACATCATCTACGTGCAGCAATCCGGCATGGGTGCGCAGGGCACCTATGGCCGCTTCCGCACCGTCGGCCCGATCGCCAATTCGTTCTCCGGCCTCTCCGAGATGTCCGGATTGCCCGAACCCGCCATGCCCGCTGGATGGGGCTATTCCTATCTCGATTGGATGGGCGCTTACAGCTTCGCGCTCGCCATGCTGAGCGCGCTTTATCACCGCGAGCGCACCGGCGAAGGCCAGTGGATCGACGCGTCCCAGACGGAGGTCGGTCTTTTCATCGACAGCACGGCGATCCTGGACTGGTCGGCCAATGGGCGCATCTATACGCGAACGGGCAACCGCTCGTTCAATAAGCCAGCTGCACCGCACGGTGCCTATCCGTGCGCGGGCGAAGACCGTTGGCTCGCGATCGCGTGCTTCACCGATGGCGAATGGCGGGCGCTGGCTGAACTCGCCCGGCGGCCCGAATGGCTGGCCGATCCGCGCTTTGCCACGCTCGCCGCGCGCCTCCAGCATCAGGACGCGCTCGATGCCCTGGTGGCCGAGTGGACGAGGTCGCATGAAGCCCGCCAGTTGATGATGTCACTGCAGCACGCGGGTGTTCCCGCCGGCGTTTGCCAGACGACGGAGGAGCGGTGCGATCACGACCCGCAACTGGCACACTTGGAGTGGCTGACCGAGATTACCGGCACCAAGATCGGCCACTGGCCGGTCGCCGAGGTGCCTGTCAAGCTCAGCGAAAGTCCGGCCTATGCCGGCGGACGCATCGATCGCGGCGCGCCCTGCTATGGCGAGGACAACGAATATGTCTACGGCGAACTTCTCGGCATGAGCTCGAAACAGATCAAGGAACTGGCTGAGGAAGGCGTGTTTTGAGGCAGGCTCCAAGGTTCGGTCAGCAAACCGAATTAGATGGACGCATCCGAAGGCCCCGAGCTTTTGAAGCCGGCAGCAAAACCAGTGTCGTCCCGGGCTTTATGCCCGGGATCCCTCCAACCGCGGGCTCGGTGTCGCTGATGGATGGGTCCCGGCGACGAGCGCCGGGGTGACACTTAAATTTTAAGTATGATGATCCGAGTTACGGAAAACGAGGCTTTCGTCCACTCCACGACCCCGGCTTATGGATGGCCGTCAGACAGATCACGCTACCATCGCGGCGGGTAGGGCATCTGAAGCGGCAGACGTTCGACCGAGACGCCTGCGTCTGCGGCAAGCCGGATGACGTTAACCGTCCGCGCCAAGTCCGGTGCACCCGAGTAATGGGCGCGCGTTTTGCCGTTGCCGACTGCGACGGGCCGATCCCAATGGCCGAGAGCGACGTAGTCGGCAGTTACGGCGCTCAGATCGGTCTCGCTGATCTTCCACGAGCGATGCGCCTCGCTTGCCCAATCCTCAGGCGGAACAAAATGTCCGTGCGCGATGATGACCTGCCAGCGTGCGCGGCGCTCGGATGGTGCCGGGAGGGGCGGCATGTCGGAGTAGCTGCGATGCGGCCGGCCGACAATCTCGAGGTCGTGATCGTCAAAGACGATGCTCTCCTCATGCGTGTGGCCAAGGACCATCGCTGCCCCTGCTCCACGCAGACCCGTCCGGTGAAAGATGCCGTCCGGCATTGCCGGATCGTGATTGCCCGGCAGCACGATCACCGGGAGAGGCGCGGCATCCAGCATCTCCCCCGCCCGACGAGCCATGGTCTCCGATACGCGGCCATTGTCGAACGTATCTCCGGCCAGCAGAACGGCGTCCGCCTTTAGTCCCGCAGCCGCCTGCAGCACGAAGCGAAGCCCTTCGAGACCATGATAGTGGCCTGATACGAACCCATCGTCGATGTGCAGATCGGAGCTGTGCACGAGCACCACCGGGCGCTCGCGACGTGCGGACGTTTCTCCTGCCATGGGTCAGTACGGCTCGCGCACGAAGATGAATGTCGTCCCCGTCACGATCGGAGCGCTGGCTCCGACGAATGAGACATTGACGTCCTTGACCTGTCGCGATCCGGCGCGTCCGGACGCCTGCAACGCGCCTTCGATGATGTGCCACAGGCCATGGATGCGCCCGGTCCCGAGGCTGCCACCGAACGTGTTGAGAGGCAGATCGCCGTCCAGCTCGATGCGGCCATCCTGGATGAAGTCGAGCGCCTCGCCTTCCTTGCAGAAGCCGTACGACTCCAGGCCATAGATGACCGACGCCGAGAAGCCATCGTAGATCTGCGCGACGTCGACGTCCTTCGGGCTGAAACCCGATCGCTCCCAGGTGAGCTTGGCGGAGCTGGCACCGCCCTCCATGTAGTTGGCGAGGCTGCCGATGCGACCGGCCACCTCGAAATGCAGCCTCTGGCCATAGCCGGCGAGGTATGCGGGTTGCGGCTTCAAATCCCTCGCGCGCTCGGCTGTCGTCATGACGATGGCGACAGCGCCCTGGACGGGGATGTCGCAATCGAACAGGCAGAAAGGATGGGCCACCATGCGCGAGTTGAAGTAGTCCTCGCGTGTCAGCGGCGTTCCGTAGAAATAGGCGTGCGGGTTGTGCTGGGTGTGCTTTCGCTGCGTCAGCGCCAGAGTCACCATCTTGTCGCGGCTCTGATTGTGGCGCTCGAGATAGCGCGTGTAGGCGACCGCCATGTGCTGGCCGGGACCACCGAAGCCATACGGAGCGGTGAACTGAAGCGGACCCGCCGCCTGTGCGCCCGGCAGGTTCTGGTAGGTCCCTTTGGGATTGTGCATGGCGCGCCAGACGACGGCATACTTGCACATACCCGCGAGCAACGCATTGGCGGCGGTCTGCACGGCTCCGCCGATGTTGTTGCTGCCCACCTGCATGTGCCACGTGAGGCTCGGCAGTTTCAGCATCGCCATCATGCAGTTGACCGAGACGACCGAGATACCGTCGACCTCGGCGTGTCCGGTCGCCGGCAGCTCAGGATAGGTCGACAGCCCGTCGATGTCGTCCATCTGGAGACCGGAATCGGCAACCGCGTCCTTAACTGCAGCGAGTGCGTGCGCAGCGAGGGGGATTTCCGCCGACCGCGAAACTTTCGAATAGCCGACGCCACTGATGGCGATCTTGCACCTGTTTTCCCACATGCGAGGTGCTCCTATCTGGCAGGCGTCGCGAGGCGGAACTGCGGTAGCGTGATGTCGTCGTTGAGGGGCTCGAACGTGACCTCAACGCGGCGGCCGACTTTGGCCTCGGTATATGGCACATCCAAGAGATTGCCGGCCATGAGCGCACCGGGCGCTTCATCAAGCTCGACGATGATGCTGGCGTAGGGAACGACCGGCGCGAAGCGCTTGTCACCCGTATGGTACATGATGGTGTAGGCGTAGATGTGCCCGCCACCACGCACCGGCTCGAACTTGAGATCCACGCTCATGCACTTGAGACAGGTTGCATAGGGCGGGTGTTGGAAATGCCCGCACGTCTGGCAGCGCTGCAATTCCAGCGAGCCGCGCTTGGCTGCCTCCCAGAACGGTCTGGTCCATTCATTCGGGACCGGGACCGGCCTCGTCACTTTGCTCCAGTCACTCACCAGCATGATCCTCACTTCGTAGCGGACGGCCAGGCGACAGCCCCCCGCGCATATCGCTCATTCACTCCAGATCCAGGGTCGCATGACACCCGTCACGGGTCCATCACCGAGAGAACGACCTGTCTTTCGATTCACACGGTGAGATGCCCTGCTGTTATCGGCGTCCATCTGGGCGCATACTATGCCGTCGGTACGCACGGAGCGAATAGCTGCGCATGTCAAGGGGGCATTGAGCCATTTGCACCGGTCGCCGCCCTGGTCGAGGCAACGCAAATAAGGACTTTCGCATGGCCCGCGTCCCTATCCTGAAATCCCCGGACGAGTTGACCGGCGACGCACGCCGCATCGCCGAAAAGATCGTGGATACCCGCAAATCGCTGGAAGGTCCTTTTTCGGTGTGGATGCATGCACCGGAGTGGGCCGAGCGCGTTGCCCATCTCGGCACGCTGGTACGCTGGGAAGGCACGCTCGAACTGCGGCTTCGCACGCTCGCAGCGTTGGTCACCGGACGTCACTTTCAAGCCCAATATGTGTGGGGTATCCAGGGCGTAATTGGCGCTGAACGGAACGTTGCCCGATCAACTATCGACGCGATCAGAGACGATCGTTCCGACGGCATTCCGCCTGATGACCTGCAGATCATCGACTTCACCCGGCAACTGCTGCGTAAGAACCGCGTCGACGAACCGCTGGCACAGGCAGTCATGGCACGGCTGGGAGCCGACCAGTACGTGCAGCTGACCACCTGCATCGGTTACTATGCGATGCTGGCGATGACTGTGAATGCGGTCGAGCTACCGCCGAACCCGAAACACGAGGCCTTGCAAGTCTGACAGACGAAGATCGCGCCAATCGCACCAAGTGCGGTGCGGTCTTCTTCAGCGACGGCGGTCTGATCCAGGCGTCCTGCCCGCCGAACTTATTCAGCTCGCCGGTCTCCGTCGCTCGGTCAGACTCACCGTTGACAGTACCTTGCGAGCTCGTCCTGGCGCCAGCGCGACTCCGGTGACCAACCGCGCGCGCATTCGGTGGCTGTGGGCGGCACCACGGGATCCACGCTCGTAGCCCCCTTCGTTCCTCTCGCCATGCTATCGGTGCTTTGCGTCGATTGATCCGAGGGCAGTGTCGGCGATGACGGCGAGGTAGGCATGCCGGGCTGCGTGGGGCCAATCAGGGCCTTTTGGCGTTCACCGGTCGGATCAGGTGGCGGGCCCAGGTTCGGTTGGGCTGTCGATGCTCCAGGAGTACCGGGCGCTGCCATCCCCCCGCTTCCGGTTGCACCTCCCATACCGGGCGGCGTTGTGGTCGGGCCTGGCACAATGGTTGGAGCCGTTGTGCTCGGACGCGTGGTGGGCGCTGTTGCTCGGCCCGGCGCTGTCGCACGCGGAGCCGTGCTCGGAGCCGATCCACCTCTCGAAATTCCGCCTGATGTTCCACCGCTGCTTCCGTGCGAGCCACCGCCGCTCGAGCCGCCGCCCGACTGAGCCACGGCGAGACCCGAGCCAAGCAACATGGCGACCGTGACCGCTATTATTTCGCTACGCATTTTGGCCGCTCCTGACATTTTTTTGTCCAACGTGCGGCTCGCGGGCTCGTTCCTTCTTGTTCCACCGTGACCGTGGCGCCCGCGCGGCTCAAAAGCGGGGCCGGCGCGCGGGCAGGTGGGGCGCCTCTCAAACATTTGATGCGCGCCCCCATTCGAGCGCGGGAGCGCATCATCGTTAACAAATTACTGATGTGCTCGTGACGGCAACTCGACGGTGCCGGTACCGAGAATGGAAAGCTCGCCATCCTGGTTGACCGCCGTTTGCTCGATGTCGACGAGGTGCCGACCGCTTTCGACACGCTTCGCGGTCACCTTGCCGTCGATAAAGAGAAGATCGCCCTCGGGATTGTGGCGCCGGATCTTGCATGTCGCGCGTCTGAGAAAGCCGTCGTCTCCCATCCAATTGGTTAAATGATGCGTCAACCATGAACAGCGTTCCGGCCCGTAGTCGTAGGCTCCGGGCGCACCGACCATGTGCGCGAACTCCGGCTCCCAGTGCACGCGCTCGGGACAATCGGGAATGCCGAACCGGTTCGGAATGCCCAGCCCCTTGTGGCGGTGGATCATCTTCCACGCGAGCTTGTTGGCGCGGATATAGAGCCCGCCCCACCCTTGAGCGAAGGCGATGAAGCCTGTGACCGTCATCGGACCTTTGGCCATCGTCGGCAATGCCTCGCCGATTGCGACGTCCTCGAAATAACGGGGCGTTGCGCCGCGAACCTCCTCGTTCGCGTAGAGCTGCCACACCTTCTCGAGCTCGGCTTCCGTATAGCGCCGCTGCGGCTTGCCCTTCAGCCCTTCGTATTTGGTGCCTTGCTCGCGCGCAAAATCGCGATCCGTGCGGAAACACCAGCTATCCGCCTCCGCAACGAGCTCGCGCCGCTGATTGTAGAATTTCACATGATAGATCTGCTGCACGGCGCGGCCGGCAAAGCGCGTCTCGTGCTCGATCAGATCCTTGAGCTGAGCCTCGGTCGTCACCTCGTCATTCCGCCTCAAGGGCAGGTGCCACGTCCAGTCGGCGCCGGACCACATCGCGTGCACGCCGGGCAGACCACCGACATAGCCGGAGATGATGCGATCGCAGGCGAACAGAAACGACGGAGGCGCCACGACGGTCCCGAATCGCGCCTTGGCTGCGTAGTCCGGATCGCACCAGAGAGGATTGTCGTCGCCGATGCCGTGGGCGTAGTGGCGGATATTGTCGCGCGTCGCCTCGTGGCACCATGGCTCGAGAGTGTCCTTGATCGGCATGCCGATACGGCGACGCAGATCGGAAAGCGCCTGCTCCGTGATCTTCGGAAAATGCCGTTCGGTCTCGGTCATGACAGCCTCATGTCTTGCTCTTGCCGGCTGCGCTCTCGCCATCGCGCAGCACCTTGCGATTGACTTTGCCAGCCGGAGTCTTGGGCAGCTCGGCAACGAATGAAATCTGGCGTGGATACTCGTGCGCGGAGAGCCGCTGTCGAACGAGATTCTGGATCTCGGCGACCAGCGCGTCATCACCCGGGCGGCGCGCCACGACGAATGCCTTCACGATCTGCCCTCGCACATCATCGGCCACGCCGATTGCAGCGGCCTCTATGACATCCGGATGCTTGAGCACGGCGTCCTCGATCTCGACCGCACTCATGGTCCAGCCGGCAGAGATGATGACGTCGTCGGCACGGCCCGCGTGATAGAACCAGCCCGCCTCATCCACTCGCCCGAGATCTTTCGTCGGCACCCAGCGGTCCCGTCGCCACACCTTGATCTCGCCGACGACACCCGGCGCGCTGGTATTGCCGTCGCGGTCCTGCACCTCGACGCGCATCCCGGGCATCGGCAGCCCCAGTGCTCCCGACGGCATGGTGATGTCGCGCGCGCCGGGATAGCTCGCAAGAATGACGCCGATCTCGGTGGTGCCGTAGAAGCTCGCCGGCGGCTGGCCGAAGGCGGCAGTCGCGAAGGCCCGCGTCTCGCTGTCGAGTGGCTCGCCCGTGAAGGTCAACTTTTCCAGCGCGAACCGATAGCGGGCGGCGGTACCGGCATTCTTCATCATCCGGTAATGCGTTGCAGCGGCCGACAGGTTGGTGGAGCGAAACTCCTGAAGCGCACCCATCAGGCGGTCCGCATCGAAGCGGCCCGAGTAGGCACCTATGGTGAGGCCGAGCGCGAGCGGCGCCAGCGTTCCGTGCCACATGCCATGGCCCCATGCGGGCGACGACGGACAGAAGAACTCCTCGCCGGGCCGAACGCCGGTCGCGTAAAGGGCCGCCACCATGACGACGACGATGGCGCGATGCGTATGCCGGATCGCATCGGGCAGCTCGCGCGTCGTGCCCGATGTGTACTGGAATACGGCAAGGTCGTTGGCCTTGCTGTCCCAGGCGAATTCGGTGGGAAAGCGCTCGAGCGAGGCGAGGAACGCATCGTCGGCAATAACGACCTCGAGTCCGGCGATATCCTGCGCAATCGGCAGCTTCTCGGCATTCGTAAGAAGAATCTTCGGAGAGCAATCGTCGATCCTCAGCCGCAAGCCGTCGGGACCGAAAAGCGTAAAAAGCGGAACGGCGATTGCACCGGCCTTGATGGCGCCGAACAGCGACGCGTAGAACGCAGGCGTCGGCTCGAGCATGATGGCGACGCGGTCTCCCGGGACGACTCCGCGCGATCGCAGGAAATGAGCCACTCGCGACGACATGGCTTTGAGACGGGCAAAAGTAATGTGCTCGCTGTGTCCGTCGGCATACGCAATGCGGACGGCAACCCGATCAGGAGATGTCGCGTGACGATCGACGCACTCGTGCGCCAGGTTCAGCCGCTCGCGATTGCCATCGAACAGCTCCCACAGCTTCTCGCTCGAGAAGTGACGCTGCGCGTCCGCGTAGCTGGTCAGCTCGGTGAGCTTCACAAGTCGCCCTCGACTTCTCGCAGCAGCCGCGATGGAAAGCAGCGACTGCAGTGACGATTATTGCACCCAGGCAATCCGAATTGTACCTGCGCGCACTCCATTGTCCATATTGAATAGCCATTGTACAGTTGCAACATGGAAAAACGCTCGATAGCCCGGCTGGCGCAGCCTGACGACGATGAAGAAAACGCGGCGGAGGGCGGCCCCTCGACCCGAGCCGTTCCCGCCGTAACGCGCGGCGTGGCGATCCTGCGCTTTCTCGCCCGCAGCCGTGAACCGCTCGGTGTGAACGCGATCGCGCGCGAGCTCGACATCGTGCCGAGCACATGCCTGCACATCCTGCGAGCCCTCGTCGCAGAAGGGCTTGTTGCCGTCGAGCGCGGCAGCAAGCGCTACGTCCTCGACGCAGGTGTTCTGACGCTCGCCCGCAGCGCCCTAAGACATGACGGCTTTGCGCGTATCGCACAGCCCGAGCTCGATACGTTGGCCGGCCTGTTTCCCGTAACCGCAATCGGTGTACGGGTGATCGGCCTCAAGCACATGATCGTTGTTGCGCTGTCGCGCTCGGAGGCGAGCTTCCGCCCTCATGTCGACATCGGCAGTCGCTTTCCGGCGCTCATCAGCGCGACCGGCCGATGCCTCGCGGCATTCGGCAACCATGCCGAAGCCGACATCGAACGCGCCTTCAAAGGTCTGCGATGGGACAGGGCGCCGAACTACAAAGCCTGGCGCATGGAAGTCGCCAAGACGGGCCGCTTGGGCTTCGGCATCGACAGAAGCAACTACATACGCGGCGTCACGATCGTTGCCGCTCCCGTGCTGGGCATAGAGGGATGGATGACGCACGCGCTGGTCGGAGTGGCGTTGTCCGAGCAGCTTCCAACCGGTGGCGCGGATGCCATCGGCGTTGAATTGAGAAGTGCTGCCGCGCGCGTCTCGGCCCAGCTCGGCGGCTCCGACGAGCAGGCGTAACGCGGCGGACGTCGGGCGAAAGGATCAGCGCCCGCCGCGAGCACGTTAGTTCGTGAAGCGCTTGATCCAATCGACGTATCGGTCCATCCAGCCTTGAACGAATGCGCGGCTGCCCGCGCCGATGCTGCCATCGGCTTCGAAGAGGCCGTCCTTCATCTGAATGAATGCTTCGGGTTGAGGCAGTGTCGGCACATCGAGATAGGCCAGGACGTTGCGCAAATGCTGCTGGGCGAGTGCCGTGCCGATCGCACCGACCGAAACGCCGATCACACCGGCCGGCTTGCCGGCCCAGGCGCTTTTGCCGTAGGGGCGCGAGGCGTGATCGATTGCATTCTTGAGGACGCCGGGGACAGACCGATTGTACTCCGGTGTCACGAAGATAATTCCGTCGGATGACGCGATCTTGCTCTTCAGCCGCTTCACGGCCGGTGCCTGGTCGCCGTCGTCATCCTGATTGTAGAGCGGGAGATCGCCAATCTCGAGAATCTCGAACTCGAAATCGGACGGGGCGAGCCTGGTGAGCGCCAGCGCGAGCTTATGATTGAAGCTGTCGCGTCGCAGGCTCCCGACGATGACGCCGATCTTTTTCGTGGCCATGGGTCAGATCCTTGTTCGAGGTTGTGTGAGTGATGCTTTCTACTGTCTGCCTGTCGCGGCGAGCGCTTCGAGGTCGAGGCGGCGGGTATACATGGCAAGCGTCCCATCGGTATTGCGCGGCCAGTCGGTCTCCGGCTTGTCCCAATAGAGTTCGATGCCG
>Ga0182735_1001634_pt1 | contig 14705 bp, 11 predicted proteins | sample eDN5th30CKraftMG_FD_128524 | JGI IMG/M metagenome (GOLD analysis project Ga0182735, IMG submission 128524) | Enriched Miracle-Growth compost microbial communities from Emeryville, California, USA - eDNA 5th pass 30_C Kraft MG (version 2) (version 2) ... | reverse complement strand
GTCGAAGATCTGAAACGTGCCTTCGCCGAGCAGGACGACATCCACTGAGCTCAATCAAAACACCCTGCCGGACGATGTCGGGCAGGGTGTCGAGTGTTCTCAAGAGGCGACTCGCGTCAGGGCGCGAGATAGGGGCACAGTTGCCTCGGGCCGTCGTAGGGCTGGAACGTCCCGTCGCTCCAACTGAAAGACCGGTAGGTCGCTGCGCACCGGTCCCACGCATCGCGGTAGTCGCGCTGTGAAGCGATGATTGTGCCGCCGATGATCGCGCCTGCAATCACTCCGGCTACGCCCGGTCCTCTCCAGTGGCGATGTCTCCAGTGCCGGTGGTGCCAATGCGGCCGGCCGTGCCAGCCCCGGCGCCAGTATTGGACGCGATCGATCGGCAAGGCCCGTTGATTGAGATCGAAACTGGTCTTCACCTGAGCAGCCATGTCGGAAACGGCAGGTGAGGTCGGCGCGGCCATTGCCGGCTGTGCCAGCGAAAGTGTCGTGGCTGCCGCCAATGCAGCAACGATGGGGACCACACTCCCCTTCGTGCTCTTCAAGAATGTCATGCTGCTCCTTTCCACCGGACTACACGCAGGTCGCCCTCCGACGCCCCGCGATCCTCCGGCCAACGATGTTGACCGTTTCGGAACGTCGGCGGACAGTCTAGGTTCCAGCCATTCCGGGACCCGATCGTCCAGGCCGCCTATTTTGCTGATGTATAAGGATTATTTTTTTAGTTCGTGAGCTGCGAGTGCACCTGGAACCGGAGCCTCGTTTCGTCAGCATGCTTTTTGCTCAACTATCGAGCCTCATCGCCAGGCCGGCCGCCGCCATATGGCGTTTGGCCTCGCCGATCGAATAGGTGCCGAAATGGAAGATCGACGCGGCCAGCACGGCACTCGCATGTCCATCTCTTACGCCGGCAACGAGGTGATCCAGATTGCCGACGCCGCCGGAGGCGATAACGGGAACCGCTACTGCATCGGCGACCGCCCGGGTCAGTCCGATATCGAAACCGGCCTTCGTGCCGTCGCGATCCATTGATGTAAGGAGAATCTCGCCCGCTCCGAGCGCCACGACCTCGCGCGCATACTCGACGGCATCGATCCCCGTCGGCTTGCGGCCGCCATGGGTGAAGATTTCCCATCTGGGCTGCTCGCCCTCGGCCGAGACGCGCTTGGCGTCGATCGCGACAACGATACATTGCGCGCCGAACTTCTCCGCACCTTCGGCGACGAATGCGCGGCGATTCACGGCTGCCGTATTGATCGAAACCTTGTCCGCGCCGGCCTGCAGCAATCGGCGTATATCGTCCAGGGTGCGCACGCCGCCGCCAACCGTGAGCGGCATGAAGCAGCGCTCGGCCGTCTGCTCGACGATGTGGAAGATCGTGTCGCGGTTCTCGTGGCTCGCCGTTATGTCGAGAAAGCAAAGCTCGTCGGCCCCGGCCACATCGTAGGCCGCTGCCGCTTCGACCGGGTCGCCGGCATCGACCAGGTCGACGAAGCTCACGCCCTTCACGACGCGGCCGTCCTTGACATCGAGGCAGGGAATGAGGCGAACCTTCAGCATGTCGTGCAGATCCTTGGCGTGTGCCGCGAGAGGCGTGCCCCGGAGACGGAACGCCCGGCAATCTCGGTCACGAGCTTCTTTAGAATGGCCTCGGCAAATTCCGCAAAGCTTTGTGCGGGTACCATGAACGAGTTCGGCCCGCCGACCACGTTGTTGAGATAGTGATCGTCGAGAGTCGGATCGAGCTCGAGGATCGGCAGGCCGTTGATGACGATGCCGGCGGCAACGGCCTCGTCGCGTGCCTCGATCGCTGCTCGTCCACGATTGTTACGGCCATCGCCCGAGACATCGATGACGCTACGCGTCGCCGAATGGGGACATTCGGCAAGGAGCCTGGCGCTATGGTCGATCGCGCCGCTCAAAGACGTTCCACCCGAAAAGAGACGACGTGTCGTTCCGTCGATCGCCGTCGCGAACGCGTGCATGTCTTCTTCGGAAGCGATGACACTCCACGGGATCACTTGCACCTGCAGGGCGGGACCGGTCCACTGCATCATCGTCACGGCTATTCTTCCGTGCGGCCCGGACTGGATCGCGCGAAGCACGTGAGGATGGCGAAAGGCTGCCGCGTAGCCCTGCCGTTGCAACTCGAAGCGGCTTGCATTCACGCTGCCCGAGGCGTCGACGGCGAGCACGAGCCGCAAATCCACCACATCCGCCGTACCGGTGGATGGCACAGCCGACAAAGCAAGCGCGAAAAGTGCGCAAACCACGCTCCATCGCGCCCGCCAATTCAAACGCATCAGCAAGACGCGCGCCATGATTGCCGAGCCACCTCGCCGCATTGGCTTCGAAGGAAGCCATTAGACCCCATCGACGTTCGGACGAGAAGAGAAGATCGCGTAACCGCCAGTATGCGGCAGGTGAGGGGCCACGTCGTATTGGTGCGGATCGAATCCACTATGCCGAGACCGGCTCACCAGAAAGAACGCTCTCGAGCCTGTCCCTTATGGTCTGCTGCCGGTCGGCGGAGACGATTTTCTTGCTCGTCAGGTCGGTAACGTAGAAGGCATCGACGGCACGCTCACCGAAAGTCGTGATGTGCGCCGAGGTAATGTCCAGATTGAGGTCGGAAAGCGCGGCCGTTACCTCGTAAAGCAGGCCGGGCCGATCGAGGCCGACGACCTGGATGACGGTAAACTGATCGGATATCTCGTTGTCGATGACCGTCTCGGCCTGAACCTTGAAGGCCTGGAGCGGTCCTTTCACCTCCCGCCGCCTGTCGAGCAACCGGCCAAGCGTGATTTCTCCGCGCAAGAGTTTCTCGATCGTTTCGCCAATCCGCTGTGCGCGCCTTTGCTCGTCCTCGTCATGCTCGAACTCGCGCTTGAGGAGGAATGTATCAAGGGCTGCTCCGTCGCGCGTTGTCGCGATATGGGCGCCGACAATGTTGGCGCCGGCCGCGGCGCAGGCGCCTGCGAACAAAGACAGCAGTCGTGCGTGGTTCGGAGCGAGGATGGTGAGCTCGGTTACGGCTGTGAATGCGTCGGTCGCATAATGCGTCGCGAACTCTCTGGCTTTCGCGGATGCATCGGCCGCCAGCTTCAAGTGATCGAGCTGACGCTTGGTGTCGGTTCTCAGCCAATAGTCGTCGTAGTGGCGCCCGATGAAGTGCTCGACGACCGGTTCAGGAATGCCCGCGGCGGCGCGGCGCAGTGCAGCCTTTGCGGTTTCGATGCGCTCGACGGCATCGGCCTTCTGATGCCGACCTTCGACGAGGGGCAGGGTCTCGTAGTAAAGCGTGCGCAGCAGTTGCCCCTTCCATCCGTTCCAGACGGTCGGGCCTACTGCGCGAATGTCGGCGACGGTCAGCATCATCAGGAGCCGCAGCCGCTCGGGCGTCTCGACCATATCGGCGAAGTCGCGGATCGTCTTCGGATCGGACAGATCGCGGCTCTGCGCGACCGTGCTCATGTCGAGGTGATGCAGCACCAGCCATTCGACAAGCGTGGTCTCCTCTTCCGTGAGACCGAAGCGAGGGCAGAGGTGGCGCGCCACGCGTGCGCCCGCGATCGAATGATCCTCGGCTCTGCCCTTGGCCACGTCGTGCAGGAATGCGGCGACGTAAAGAACGCGCGGATTCTTCAGCGACGGGAGCAGCCGGTGCGATAGGGGATGAAGCTTCTCGGCCTCTCCGCGCAGGATCTGCGAGACGACGCCCACCGTACGAATGAGATGCTCGTCGACCGTATACGAATGGTACATGTTGAACTGCATCATCGAGACAACCGCCCCGAACTCGGGCACGAAACGGCCGAGCACGCCGGCCTCGTTCATGCGACGCAGCGTTCCTTCCGGATTGCCTGGAGCGGTCAGAAGCGAGAGGAAGATGCGATTGGCGTCGGGATCGTTGCGCACATCTTCGTCGATAAGGCGTAGCGATTGCCAGATGAGCCGAAGGGCGGCGGGGTGAATGAACGCGTGCGCCTCCTCGGCATAGGCGAAGAAGCGGATCAGGTTGACCGGATCGCGCTCGAATGCCTTCGCATCGGCGACATTCAAGCGGCCATTGTCGATACGGAAATCGCTCGTTCTGCGAATGCGGCGACGCGTGCGCCATCCGAGCGGATCGAGCAAGGCGTCGAGCGCCGGCGCGCGTACGAGTTGCTGCATCTCCAGCGTCCCGCAAAGGATGGTAGTCAGATCACCGACGTCTTTTGCGACGAGGAAGTAGTGCTTCATGAACCGCTCGACGGCGCGCAAGCCTCCACGATCGACGTACCCGAGACGTGCCGCCAGCGCCGGCTGGCGATCGAAGGAGAGCCGTTCTTCGGGGCGACCGGCGAGAAAGTGGAGATGGCAGCGGACAGTCCAAAGGAAGTCCTCGCAACGGGTGAACCGCGTCTGCTCGGCCGGTGTGAAGATCGCCGGTTGCGTCGTGCTGCCTGTTCCCGCTCCGATCGCGAGATAGCGGGCGAGCCAGTGCAGCGTGTGCAGATCGCGCAAGCCGCCTTTGCCGTCCTTGATGTTGGGCTCGACCAGATAGCGCGAGGCGCCGGAGCGCCGGTGCCGCTCGTCCCGTTCTGCGAGTTTCGCCTCGAAGAACTGGCTCGCCGTGCCGTGCACGACCTCTGCCGCAAACCGCCGATCGAACTCCGCGGCGAGGCCCTTGTCGCCAAGGATCAGACGCGTGTCGAGGAGCGAGGTGCGGATCGTCATGTCGGCGTTGGCGAAACGGATGGTTTGATCGACCGTCCGAACCGCGTGCCCGACCTTCTGCCCCAGGTCCCAGAGAAGCATGAGCATGTATTCGACGACGCTCTCGCCCCATGCGGTCTGCTTGTAGGGGAGAAGGAACAGCAGATCGATGTCCGATCCTGGTGCCAGCAGGCCACGGCCATATCCGCCGGTCGCGATGATCGCCATCCGCTCAGCGTCATCGGGATTGTCGGTGCGGTAGACGTGTGTCGTCGTGTAATCGTAGAGAAGGCAGATCAGCTCATCCTCGAAGTGGCTCAGTCCTTGGGCGCACTTGCGGCCCTTTCCGTCTGCCTCGAGGGCGGTCCGCGCCGCCTGCCGGGCGTCGGCCAATAGCGCCTTCAGCCGATCGAGGATCTGCGGCCGCGCGGCAAGATGGTTGTCGCCCGACGCACGAAAGAGACCGGTCAGCTCGATCCGCAGGGCCTTCGGATCGAAGTAAGGGGTCGCGAGCAAGGGCGAATGATCCATGGTGCGGCCTTCGACTTGGAGCGGCGGAGCGGACAATAGACCGCAACGACGTCCGCGCGCCAGTTGCCCGTGCCACGTGTCGATGGACGCTTCAGCCGCTTTGCGAGCTGTGCCAGCCGGCGGCCTCCGCCTCGTCCTGGCTGCAGAACCACCGTTCGCCACGGCGCGTTCTGATGCGAACGCGAGCATAATTCGAATCCCAGGGCAGCAGGTAGACGCGCTCCCGTCCCCGCAGGCGCCCCTTGATCGGGCATCCGTCGGGGGCCTGCTCCTTGGCCTCGGTCCACAACCGATCGCGCCATTGAGCGGGCCGCTCGGGCTCCGTGGAACTCCAAATGCCGGACTTGCTCTCTCTGGCGGCGGTCTCGGCGCTGCCGTACGTCGGCATGAAGGTGCCCTGCGCGAAGGCGAATCCGGCTTTCACGAGCGCTTCCGCTACATCCGTGCCCGTGGTCTCGCAGCGACCGGACGCGGTATCCCCCGAGCCGCTGATCTCGCACTTGAGGGTGCGCCCGTGGACGAGCCGCTGAAGGGCTTCTCGCGCATCCTGGCCGCAAGCCCAGGTCCGGCCTCCCGAGCGTGCACCCGAACGCAGGCACCTCTGGTTGGGGTCGGGCACTTCGATGCCGCTGAGGCGAATCCGGTGCCGACCAATACGCAAAGTGTCCGCTGCGATCACGTGCGCTCGTCCGGAGACCGTTTCAGTCGATGCCAATGAGAAGGTCTGGAAGCTTGCGAACTGGGGCAACGCTGCGGTCGGAACCGCCGACGGCGCGACCGTGAGACCGATACCGATGACGAGCATGACGATCCCTGCGCACGCTGCCGCCAGCCAGGGGCGTGAGGGCAAGTCCGTGATCGGCGCGAGCACCCGCTTGGGCATGCCGGTGTGGCCGAGCCACAGCGCGGGCGCGAAGCCAAAGAGAAGCAGCACGGCACCGATGCCGATGGCCGTCATAGCCTCGAAGTCGAGGCCTTTGGGGCCAAGAAAGGCCCTAGCGATCCCGGCAATGGTCGCAATGAGGCCAATAAATGTCAGCGGTCCGCCGATCCCGGGGCGGCCCAGTACGTCCATGGTCGGAGCAGCGGCACGGCGGGCGAGCCCCGCCATGGATCCGAGGCCAAGACCGGCAAACCCCATCGCCGTGGCGGCACTTCTGCCAAAGCCGACGACGGTGGCACGCGCAGCATCGCCGAGGCGTCTTGCACTGTTCTTCGCGAGCACATCCGCAGCTGCTCCCGCGGCCCGTGCGCCATCGGCAACCTGTTCGCCCAGTTTCTGTGCCTTTTCGCGTCGAGCCTCGCGGCGCAACTTGATAGTGGTGCGCACATACTGGTGCCACTCGAATCCATCGTCGCGCTTCTTCCAGCGAAACATTTGTGGCCCGTCCCCCTCGCCGGCGACGCGGATCGAACCTCCCTGGGTTCACCCGGTCCATGCCCATGCTGCCGAACGCCACTCGAGAATCACCGCCCGGCAAAGCGGGCGGTGCACAAGAAATAAGGCAGAATGTGACCCTACCATGTCCGCAACCGGGCTCACGCCAGCGCGATGATCTCCGGCAAGAGATATGCGCCCTGCCGAGCCGGCGAGCGGTCTGTTTCAGAGCCTGAACACGGCACGCTCGTCGGCATCGAGCTGGTCGACGAGACCGATTTCCCACGCGAGATAGGCACGCGCGGAATCCAGATTTCCTTCGTTGCGGCCGAGCGTGTGGAATACGAAGTCGATGCACTCGGCGTCGGAGGGCACTGTCGGCGTCTCGACAACGGAGCGGCCCGAGTCGACCCACGCTTTCATGCCGCCTTTCAGCGTAGCCACGTCACCACAGCCCGCCTCTCCCAGATCGAGGGCGGCGAGAGCTGCGATGGCCGGATCGTCGGCGACCAGCACCACCGGGTTCGACGCGTCGCGCAAGTCCGCCGTGAGCCGCTGGCGGATCGACCAGGTCGCACCGTCGATATGGCCATCGCGGTAGCTCATGCTCGGGCGCACATCGATGACCTGGCCTTGGCCGTGATCGAGTAACGCAGCAACCTCCGCGGGTGAAACTTCGCGCATGCGGATACGAGCCGGATCGAACGTGCGGCCGCGTACGGCCGTCACCCCCGACGTCTGCAAGGCGGGGCGAGCCGATTCGCCATCGGTGAGTACGATGGCCTCGTGGCCGAGCTGCCGCAGCCACGCTGCGACCATGGGGGCGCGGATGAGCTCACCCATATCCGAAAGAACGATATGGGCGCCGCGGACGCCGACCCATTGATCGGTCGCCTGCTGGAGCTGGCCTCCCGGTGCGTGGGCGAATCCCGGCAAACCGTCGGCCGCGAATTCCTCGGCCGTCCGGACGTCGAGCAGATATGTCGTCCGGCTAGCGTCGTTCGCCAGATCGACGACGGTCCGCGCGCTTGCGAACACAACCCCATGACGCTCCGCGTGCTTACGCGCCCGCTCACGCTTGCGGGCCAGCGCGGCTGCGGAGGTATCGCCTGCCGGTGCCCGGCGACCGGCGCCATGCTCGATCGGAATGCCTTCGAGCCAATAGCCCTGCGTTCCATTCTCCAGGGCGACGACGTCGTTCGGCACGCCCCAGTCGATGAGCGTCTGCGCGCCGATGATCGACCTTGTCCGTCCGGCACAGTTGACGACGATCTTTGTCTTCGGGTTGGGCGCGATACCGTCGATGTGCAGAACGAGCTCGCCATTGGGCAGGCTGACGCCGCCCGGAATATTGAAGCGGCGGTACTCGTCCCACGTGCGGCCGTCGACAATGACCAGGTCCTCGCCACGCTGCTGCATCTCGATCAGCTCGCGGGCCTTGATGCGCGGTGTGTGGCGTACGATCTCGACGACCTCGCCGAACGTCTTGGAGGGTACGTTGACGCCTTCAAAAAGCGTATATCCGGCGGCCTTCCAAGCCGGAGCACCGCCTTCGAGCACCTTCACGTTGGCATAGCCTATCGTTTCGAGGCGACGGGCGGCGGTGTCTGCAAAACCTTCGCCGCCATCGAACACGACGACCGGCGTCTCGCGGCGCGGCACCAGGCGCTCGATCTCGAGCTCGAGACGGCTATAGGGCACCGGCACGGCAAACAAGGGATGGCCCTGGCTATAGGCTCCTGTCTCGCGAACATCGAGCAGCGCAATTTCGCCCGGCTCCTTCAGGGCCTGCTTCAGTGCGCGCGCGTCGATCCTGCCTGCCATGGTAGTCTCCTTGCTCCGGATTACGAAACGATCCATCGGGCGCGCGCAAACGTCAACGTTCTGTCCGCGACGGAGTCAAGGGGATCGCAGGAACTCGAGCACGATCTCGGAGAAGCGCACGGGAGCCTGCTCGAACATACTGTGCCCCGCCAGAGGAATCATGGCGCTCCTGGCGCCGGGTATGGCGCCGGTGAGTGCCCTGAGCACGATCGGGAGCATACCGCCGGTCAACTCGCCGCCGATCAGGAGCGTCGGCAACCGGATGCTTTCGGCCTCCGCCCTGGAGAACGGTTTGCGATCCTCGTTGATCTGACCGATCAGCGTGTAGGCGTTGTCGCGCCGCATCTGCTTCGCCGACGCTGGTCGCTTCGCCCAGGTTCCGGTGCCCGAAATACGGTCCACGAACAGCTCCAGACCTTTGTCGACCTCGCCGGCTTGGATCAGATGGGCGGCTTGCAGGATGCTTTCGACCCGCGCCTTCAAGGGCGCATCGCTGTCAGGCGGCATCAGCGTGTCGTCGAGTTCGCCTCCCGGCTCGGCGAGGATCAGCTTGCGGATCAGGTCGGGACGACGGTGGGCGACCCTGAACGCGATGTGCCCGCCCCGCGAGTGGCCCATCAGATCGACAGGGCCGAGCTGCAAGCCCTCCAGGAAAGCAATCACGTCGGCGGTGTGCTGCGCGATCGTGAAACCGCCGCCCTGCCCGTCCCAGTGCTCCGGAAAGAACCGGCGAAGGCTCGGCGCAATGAACCGGCGATCGCGCGACAGCGGCCCCATGACCGGCGACCAGACGCGGAAATCGCCGAGCGAGCCGTGGATGGCGACGAGCGGTTGTCCGCGCCCGATGTCGATATAGGGCATTTCGTATTGGTCGACGGCGACGGTTTTCATGACGGGCCAAATCTCACGCGTATCGATGGGCGATCTGCTGTTCGTGTTCGGAGCGTATCCCCGTCGCAGGCGCAAGCGCAAACGAGGGGCGCATGCCACATTTCCGACGCGATTGCAGGACGGGTTGAGACTGACACAGACGATCCGGTACGCCGGAACAAGCGGGCAGGAAGCGGCGCCGATGGTGGAATTGGGCCGTCGCGCGAGTCGCGACTTCGAAGCGTTGATGGGCAGCATGAACGACTATGCCACGACGACGAGCGAGGATCTCGGACGAGGCGCACACCGCGGGCTGGCGGCGCCGCGATCCACGATGTTCGATCTCGCGTCGGGGCTCGCCACGCTGGTCTCTATCGTGGCGCTGGTTTTTTCCGGATACAGCTTCTACGAAACGGTGCTGAAACAGGCTGCGCTGCGCGTCTACGTGCCACCGCTGATCTATATGTACCGGCAGGATTTCCGCGACGTCCTCGCCGTTCCGCTCACCATTTCCAACGATGGTGCGCAACGCGGAACGGTCTTGTCATTCGATCTCGAGGTGACGCATCGGGAAACCGGCAAGACGCAGCGTTTCCAGAATCTCTATTTCGGCGCGTCGCCAAAAGGGGAGGTTCAGCTTTTCACGCCCGTCACCGTGGCCGGCGGCAGCGCCAGCACGAACGTCGTCCTGTTTCATGCGCTCGAGACCGGCTCGTTCGTCGAGACGACGGGTGGCGTGAAGCTTCCCTTGCGCCTGACGCTCAAAATGAACGTGGACTCGAGCGGCGACTGGTTCGCGCCGGCCCAGCCCGACCCGATCACGTTCGACATGACAGCAAACTACATCGCCGGCATGCGCGATATGGAATCGGGGCGACCGACGCAATTGCACGATGAGCGCTGGACGGCGGGTGAGGCCAAGGGCACCAAGTAGCGGGTCTGTTTCGCCCCGGGTTCTCGTGGAGAGCCGGATCCGGCTCTCCACGTTTGTCCGGACCTCATTGCGCGCTCTTTAGCGCACCGCACGGCGGACAGTCGAGCGGTGGCGCTGCTGCGCCTTGTTGAGCTTCAGTCGCTCCATGGTGGTCACCTTGCCGTCCCGGTAAGCGCGCGCCTCGATGCGTGAGAGACGTGCCTTGCTGTGGCGCATGATGGCCCGCTCACGTGGTGTAACTCTCACCTTCTGGATCACGTTGTGGCCGTGGAAGCCGGACTTATATGCTGGCGCGGCTTCGGCTCCGGTGACGGCGAGTCCGCCCATGGCGAACGTGGCGGCGACGGCTGCGGCAAGAACAAAAGCTTTCATGACGTTTCTCCTCATTAGGTTGTCGGCTGCGACGATGAGATTTCTTTGGTTCTCGCCGCGGCTCGTATGAAGAAGAACGCCCGGTATTCGGCTTTTCCGTCCGTTAAATCGCCGTAAGTCTTGGGGCCAAATTGGAGTTATGAAATGAATAAATATTCATTTCATCTAAAGCGGAATGTTGTCGTGTTTCTTCCAGGGATTTTCCGCTTTTTTATTTCGCAGCATGTTGAGGCCGCGGCAGATGCGGCGCCGCGTATTGCGCGGCATGATCACCTCGTCGATATAGCCGCGTTCGGCGGCGACGAAGGGATTGGCGAAGCGCTTTTGGTACTCGTCGATGCGCGCCTGGATTTTCTGGGGATCGCCGAGCTCCGAGCGATAGAGGATTTCCGCCGCACCTTTGGCGCCCATCACGGCGATCTCGGCCGATGGCCACGCATAGTTGAGATCGCCGCGGATATGCTTCGAGCTCATCACGTCGTAGGCGCCGCCGTAAGCCTTTCGGGTGATCAAGGTGATTTTCGGCACGGTGGCTTCGGAATAGGCGAACAGCAGCTTGGCGCCGTGCTTGATCAGGCCGCCGTACTCCTGGGCCGTTCCGGGAAGGAAACCCGGCACGTCGACGAAGGTGATGATCGGGATTTCGAAGCAGTCGCAGAAGCGGACAAAACGGGCTGCTTTGCGCGAAGCATCCGAATCGAGCACCCCCGCGAGCACCATCGGCTGATTTGCGACGATGCCGACCGTGCGACCCTCCATCCGGGCGAAGCCGACGACGATGTTCTTCGCGAAGGCTTCCTGGATTTCGAAGAAGTCGCCTTCGTCGACGACCTTCAGGATCAGCTCCTTGATGTCGTAGGGCTTGTTTGGGTTGTCTGGAACGAGGGTATCGAGGGACGGCTCCGCCCGGTCGAACGGGTCCTTCGTCGGCAGCTCGGGCACGCCTGACGTGTTGTTCGACGGCAGGAAGTCCATAAGCCGGCGCATTTGCAGCAGCGCCTCGACGTCATTGTCGTAGCCGCGATCGGCGATCGACGATTTGGTGGTGTGGACAGATGCACCGCCGAGTTGCTCTGCCGTGACGTTCTCGTTGGTGACGGTTTTCACCACATCGGGGCCCGTCACGAACATGTAGCTCGTGTCGCGCACCATGAAGATGAAGTCGGTCATGGCCGGCGAGTAGACGTCGCCACCCGCGCACGGACCCATGATGACGGAAATCTGTGGAATGACGCCCGAGGCGAGCACGTTGCGCAGGAAGACCTCGCCATAACCGCCAAGGGCCGCGACGCCCTCCTGGATGCGCGCGCCGCCGGCATCGAAGAGCCCGATGATCGGCGCGCGGTTGGTGAGCGCCATGTCCTGGACCTTCAGGATCTTGCGGGCATGCGTCTCGGAAAGCGAGCCGCCGAACACGGTGAAGTCCTTGGCGAAGAGATAGACCACCCGCCCATTGATGGTGCCCCAGCCCGTGACCACGCCGTCGCCCGGGATCTTGGTCTTTTCCATGCCGAAGTCTGTCGAGCGGTGCTCGACGTACATGTCGAACTCTTCGAAGGAGCCTTCGTCGAGAAGAAGCGAGATGCGCTCGCGTGCCGTAAGCTTGCCTCGCTTGTGCTGGGCTGCGATCCGCGTCTCGCCGCCGCCAAGACGCGCGATATCACGCCGCCGCTCGAGCTCCTCGATGATATCCTTCATGGGAAAGCCGACCCCGGTTGATTGACCTCTGTTGCGGTCTCTAGCATGGGCCGGGTGGGACGCAAATCCGCGACGCACGCGATGGTTGAGTCAGGCCAAACACGACGATGCGCTGTCAGGCGTGCCCTCGTTGGCGAGCGTATTCCGTCCCCGGGCCTATCGGGTGTGACAGCGCCCGTTTGTCCGCTAGACTGCCCCGGACACACCAGATCGAGGAGGCTTTCGGCCCATGCCGCAACAGATCACCAACGGCTACAAGAAGATGCTGGAGGCTGCAAAGTCTCAGATCGAGGAGATCGAGCCGGCCGAGGCCGTGAAGCTTGCGGGTCGGGACGACGTCGTGCTGGTCGATCTGCGCGATCCGCGGGAGCTCGAGCGAGAAGGCAAGGTCCCCGGCGCCTTCCATTGCCCGCGCGGCATGCTGGAGTTCTGGATCGATCCCGAAAGCCCCTATCACAAGGCGAAGTTCGCCGAGGACAAGAAGTTCGTGTTCTTCTGCGCGGGCGGTCTGCGCTCGGCTCTCTCGGCGAAGACGGCACAGGATATGGGGCTGAAGCCGGTCGCCCATATTCTCGAAGGCTTCAAGGGCTGGAAGGAAGCGGGCGGTCCCGTCGAAGCCTACGTGCCGAAGCAGCCGAAGAAGTAGCTGCTGAGGGTGGCCGGATCGGGGCGCAGGGCAAGCGCCCCGGCTCGGCGCGCTGCTCGCGCAGCGCTTGGCCGGGGACTCGGAATGGTAAAGCGGAACCGCCTTATCACTCGAGTTCCCGGATAACCGCGCCCCTTCCACGTGTCAGCTTGCGATACGCTCCCCCTTGAGGGCGTCGACGGCCTCGGGGTTGACGAGCGAGCTGAGATCGCCGGCGTCCTGGCCGAGCAAGGCGGCGCGAACCACACGCCGCATGATCTTCATGTTCCGGGTCTTCGGGAGATCTGCGCAAAGGACCACGTTCTTGGGCCGGAAGGCCGTTCCGAGGCCGGAAACCACCGCGCGTGAAATCACGTCATGGGCCTCGGCAGGGGCAGCGTTGTCGCGGAGCACGCATACACAGACGATGGCGGTGCCCTTTACCGGGTCCGGTATGCCGATGGCTGCCACTTCCTTGACGAGGCCGGTCGAGAGGACCAGCCCTTCGATCTCGGAAGGGCCCGTGCGCTTGCCGGCGATCTTCAGCGTGTCGTCCGAGCGGCCGTGAATGTAGTAATATCCGTCTGCGTCCTTCACCGCGAAGTCGCCATGGTGCCAGACGCCCGGCCACGTCGACCAGTAGCTCTGCATGTAGCGCTCGTCGTCGTGCCAAAGGCTTTGCGTCAGCCCGATTGGGGCACGCCGCATCACCAGCTCGCCGACCTGTCCTGGCGGCGCCTCGCGTCCGGCATCGTCGAATACGGCCGCGTCCGTGCCCGGTACCGGCCGCGTGAACGATCCCGGTTTGATGGGCTGCGTCACCACCGACGTGAGAATGCCGCACATTTCCGTGCCGCCTGAGAAATTGATGATCGGGACGCGACGCTTGCCGATGGTCTCGAACAGCCAGTACCAGGCATCGGTCGTCCAGGCTTCGCCGGTCGAGATGAAGATGCGAAGCGAGTCGAAATCGTAGCGACCGGCATCGAACGTGCTGTCCGCCATGAAGGTCCGGGCGATCGTCGGTGCGACGCCGAGGTAGCTGATGCGCTCGTCCGAAACGATGCGCCACATGCGGTCGGCGGAAGGATAATCCGGCGTGCCCTCGGCGAGTACGATCGTGCCGCCCATGAGTGTTCCGCCGTAGACGAGCAGCGGCCCGACCAGCCATCCCATGTCCGACATCCAAAGCACGCGATCGCTGGCCTTGAAGTCCATGCAGATGCCCCAGTCGAGCGCCATCTTGACCGGAAAGCCGCAGTGCGTGTGCACGACGCCCTTCGGCTTGCCTGTGGTGCCCGACGTGTAGATGAGGAGATAGGGCGAGTCCGCGGGTAACGAGGCTGTCGAGACATCGTCTCCGGCGGTTGGCGTTGCCGTGACGTCCCGCCAGTGATGATCGCGCTCGTCGTTCCAGGACATGGGAACGTCGGCGCGGTGGCAGACGATCACATGCTTGAGCGTCGGCACATCGCCAACCAGCTCGTCGATCACCGGTTTGGCGGCAACGACCTTGCCGCGCCGGTAGGAGCCGTCGACCGTGATGACGGCCTTGGCACCTGCATCATTGAGGCGCGAGGCCACCGCGTCGGCACCGAAGCCCGAGAAGAGCGGCAAGACGATCGCGCCGATTTTCGGCACCGCGAGCAGAGAGACCGCAGCCTCGGGAATGTTCGGCAGGTAGATCGCGACCACGTCACCCGGGCCGATACCGAGACGCCGAAGGCCGGCTGCCAAGCGGCATACCTCGTCGTTCAGCTCGGCGTAGGTCT
>Ga0182735_1001633_pt1 | contig 14725 bp, 14 predicted proteins | sample eDN5th30CKraftMG_FD_128524 | JGI IMG/M metagenome (GOLD analysis project Ga0182735, IMG submission 128524) | Enriched Miracle-Growth compost microbial communities from Emeryville, California, USA - eDNA 5th pass 30_C Kraft MG (version 2) (version 2) ... | reverse complement strand
ATTTATTTAAAGCAGAATTAATTTTATTTATTAATCTCCTTACTCCAGTTATCCCGTAATCCGACAGTACGGTTAAATACTAGCTTTTCAGTGTTGCTTAGCTTGTCCAATGTAAAATAACCCAAACGAATAAACTGATAGCCTCTGCCCTGCTCGGCATTAGCTAAATCAGGTTCAATGTACGCGTTAATAATCGTTAAGCTATCCGGATTTATGGTTGATTTAAAATCCTCTTCTAACACAGGATTTTCAACCTGGAATAAGCGATCGTACAGGCGGATTTCCGCAGTCTTGGCATGGTGGGCACTTACCCAATGGATAGTTCCCTTTACCTTCAGTCCACTTGTATCCTCCCCGCTTTTAGAATCAGGTATGTAGCTGCAATAGATCTCAGTTATTTTACCATCTGAATCCTTTTTAAAATCATCGCATTGAATAATATAAGCATGTTTTAAACGTACCTGCTTACCCGGTCCTAAACGGAAGAATTTTTTAGGGGCATCCTCCATAAAGTCATCCCGTTCGATCCATAATTCTTTACTGAAAGGAATTGCACGCTCACCTTCGCCGCCCTCTGCTTCCGGGTTGTTTTCACCTGTAAGGATCTCCTCTTTGCCTTCCGTGTAGTTTGTGATAATTAGTTTAACAGGATCCAAAACAGCCATCCTCCGCCAGGCAGTTTTGTTAAGATCTTCGCGAATACAAAACTCCAGTAAGCTAAAGTCAATCATGTTTTCGCGCTTTGCCACCCCGATCCTATCACAAAAATTACGAATACTGGCTGCTGTATACCCCCGTCTGCGTAAGCCGCTTATGGTCGGCATACGCGGGTCATCCCAGCCGTCTACCAGCTTATCATTAACTAATTGCAATAAACGACGTTTGCTCATGACAGTATAGGTCATGTTCAAACGTGCAAATTCATATTGCCTGGATTCATATATGCCAATATTTTCTATCAGCCAATTGTATAGATCACGATGCGGAATAAACTCCAATGTACAAATAGAATGCGTAATCTCTTCGATTGAGTCACTTTGCCCGTGTGCAAAATCATACATCGGGTAAATACACCATTCATTCCCGGTACGGTGATGATGAGCATGTTTAATACGGTATAATAAAGGGTCACGAAGGTGCATATTGGGATTGGCCAAGTCGATCTTAGCTCGCAAAACCATTTCGCCGTCTTGATATTTGCCGGCACGCATCTCCTCAAACATCCGGAGATTCTCTTCTATACTCCTGCTGCGCGCACTGGTAGGCTTACCAGGTTCTGTCGGCGTCCCTTTAGCTATTGCAATTTCTTCAGCACTGCTTTCATCTACATAAGCCAGTCCCTTTTTGATCAGAATAACTGCGAAATCGTATAATTTTTGGAAATAATCAGAAGTATAAAGCTCTTTATCCCATTCAAAGCCCAGCCATTTAATGTCGTTTTTAATGCTATCTACATATTCTACGTCTTCTGTCACCGGATTGGTGTCATCAAAACGTAAGTTGGTCTTGCCCTTATATTTAATAGCAAGGCCAAAGTTCAGGCAAATAGATTTAGCATGGCCAATGTGTAAATAACCATTTGGCTCTGGGGGGAAACGTGTTAAAACACGGCCATCGTGTTTATTCGTTCTTAAATCTTCCTCTATAATTTCCTCAATAAAGTTGAGTGATTTCTCTTCAGTCATAATGAAGCAAAAATAGCAATTTGCCCTTGATAAAAATAATATAGCCTGTTTAATTAGTAAGAGGAATAATGGTAATATTTTGACTGCTTGTTAATTGTACTATATTTGTTAAATAAACCGTGATAATAATAGTAGGTAAATAATATTGCTAACCAATTATTAAGAAATCGATGAAATTAAAGCTGTTAAATTCCAACGAGATGAAGGATTTAGCAACCTCGCAAATTTTTTCTCTTGAAAACAGAATAGCGGATGGCAGGTTCACTCTAAACGAGATTGGAGATTTTATACCGGGTGCGGTTATGATTCAGGATTTGAAAATACCAAAGGTTACCTATATGAATAGCTGGGGTTGCGATAACTTAGGACATTCAATGGATGAAATCAATGCCCTTGGTCATGAATACTACGATAAATTTTTTGCACCTGGCGAAACAGAAAAGATATTTAATGGTATGAAGGATTATTTTCAGCGGAATGATCCGTCTGAGCTATACAGCTTCTTTCAGCAGGTCAAAACAGGGCCAAAATATGAATACAAGTGGTTTTATACGGTCTGTAGGCTTCTGAAGGAAGAATCAGAGGGACAAGAACCCGGAAGACTATTTCTTCTGTCTACCCCTATGGCGGGTATAGATCCTTTGGTAAATAAGGTCAGTAAGCTTCTTGATGAAAATAAGTTTGTTGCTGAAAATTACAAGAAGTTCGCATCGTTAACCAAACGTGAGAAAGAGATAATAACCCTTTTAACAGAAGGCAAATCTTCACCGGAAATAGCTGACCAGCTATTTATTTCAAAACATACAGTAAGTACCCATCGTAAAAATATAACCAGTAAACTTAATATTAATTCTTTTGCGGATCTATTGAAGTTTGCTATTGCATTTGATCTTATTCGTTAATTATTACAAGTTCTATCTCTCTATTTCTTGCGAAGATAACTATCTTTGCATCAAACGTGAATATAGCTACTATCTTAAAACAGTTTAAAAGTAACGCCGGTGTAGAAGCTCTGGTAAAAGCTTTACACGCTCCAAATCCTAAAATAGCATTGAAAGGATTAATTGGCTCGGCCGATGCTATGGTAGCGATCAGTTCCTATCAAATCCGTGAAAGGCCTTATTTGTTTATTCTTCCCGATCATGAAGAAGCCTCTTTTTTCATGAGCGATATGGAAAATATACTGGACAAAAGCCTGCTTTTCTTTCCTTCTTCTTTCCGTAAGCCCTTTGATTTTACACAGGTTGATAGTGCACAGGTATTACAACGTGCTGAAACGTTAAATTCCTTAAATCACTCCAGTGAGTTTCCAAGAATCGTGGTTACCTATCCCGAAGCATTGGCTGAAAAAGTGATAAACCGGAATGAGCTTGTTAAGAATACCCTGGAAATTACACAGGATACACAGGTTAACATCGACTTTATTAATGAATTCCTGGTTGAATATGATTTTGATCGGGTAGATTTCGTTTATGAGCCCGGTCAGTTTGCTATCCGTGGTGGTATTGTTGATATTTTTTCTTTCTCAAATGATCTGCCTTATCGGATTGAACTCTTTGGAAATACAATTGAAAGCATCCGGACATTTGATATTGAAAGCCAGCTTTCTGTAAGTAAGATTCATACCGTAACCATTTTGCCCAATGTGCAGGCGAAGTTTCTGACAGAAAGTAACATCTCCATTTTAGAATACATCGATAAGGATTCTGTTCTTTGGTTTAAAGATGTTCAGTTTACGCTGGATATCATCAAAGCAGGTTACAAGAAAGCTATGACCTTATGGGAGGCTCTTTCTGAACAGGAAAAGGAAAATAATCCGGAGTGGATCAATCCGAAGTTCAGCTTCACAAGCGAAAAGATGATTGCAGATCTCGTTCAGGAATTTCCGATTATCGAATTTGGCAAGCAATTCTTCTATACGGCCAATGAAACCATTCATTTTCAACAGAAGCCTCAGCCATCCTTTAATAAAGACTTCAACCTGTTGATCCATAACTTAAAGGAAGGTGAACAAGCTTCCTTTGAAAACTATATATTCAGCGACTCTCCAAAGCAAACCGAGCGGCTCTTTGCGATTATTGAGGACCTTGACAAATCAGTCACCTTTACTCCGGTCAACATTGCTCTGAGGCAAGGCTTTGTAGATGAAGATCTCAAGATCCGGGCCTATACAGATCATCAGATATTTGACCGTTATTATAAATACAAGTTAAAGAAAGGCTATACCCGTTCACAGGCCATCACCTTGAAAGAGTTACGCGATCTAAAGGCCGGTGATTACATTACCCACATCGATCACGGTGTAGGAAAATATGCCGGGCTTGAAAAAATCGAGGTAAATGGCAAAACCCAGGAAATGATCCGGCTGGTATATGCTGATAATGATCTCCTGTACGTCAATATCAATTCCTTAAACCGGATCTCCAAATATTCAGGTAAGGAAGGTACCGTGCCTAAAATGAATAAGCTAGGAACAGATACCTGGGAAAAGCTAAAAAAAACTACTAAAAAAAAAGTTAAGGACATCGCCCGCGATCTGATCAAGCTGTATGCATTGCGGAAAGCTGAAACAGGAAATGCATTTTCCCCGGATACCTATCTTCAAAATGAATTGGAAGCTTCGTTCATCTATGAAGACACCCCGGACCAGGAAAAGGCAACCACTGATGTAAAAAAGGATATGGAGTCGCCACACCCGATGGACAGGCTGATTTGCGGAGATGTAGGTTTCGGAAAGACCGAAGTTGCCATTCGGGCTTCTTTTAAGGCTGTAACAGATGGTAAGCAGGTGGCTATTCTGGTCCCGACAACCATTCTTGCTTCGCAACATTACCGGACATTTATGGACCGTTTGAAAGATTTTCCGGTCACTGTAGATTATATCAACCGTTTTAAAACTTCAAAACAGATTAAAGAAACCCTAAATAAATTATCTGAAGGAAAGGTTGATATCATTATAGGCACCCATCGCCTGGTCAGTAAAGACGTTAAGTTCAAAGATTTGGGTTTGCTAATTATTGATGAAGAGCAAAAGTTTGGTGTTTCGGTCAAAGAAAAGCTAAAGCAGTTGCGTGCAAATGTAGATACATTGACTTTAACAGCAACTCCTATTCCCCGAACGCTTCATTTTTCATTGATGGGTGCGCGCGATCTGAGTATTATCAGCACTCCACCTCCAAACCGGCAGCCTGTACAAACGGAGCTTCATGTTTTCAATGAAACATTAATTCAGGAAGCAGTTTCCTATGAATTAGAAAGATCCGGACAAGTGTTCTTTATTCATAACCGTGTAAATGATTTAGAGCAATTGGGCGGGTTGATCAAAAAGCTGGTGCCGCATGCCCGTATCGGGGTGGCGCACGGACAATTGGAAGGGGATAAGTTAGAGGATGTCATGCTAAAGTTCATTAATCATGACTTTGATGTATTGGTTGCTACTACCATTATTGAAGCCGGACTGGATATCCCCAATGCAAACACCATTATCATCAACCATGCACATATGTTCGGCTTAAGCGATATGCACCAGATGCGCGGACGCGTGGGCCGTTCCAATAAAAAAGCCTTTTGTTACTTGCTGAGTCCTCCTTTGTCTACCCTGACTACGGAAGCACGCAAACGATTAAGTGCTATTGAAGAGTTTTCTGAGCTGGGCAGCGGCTTTAATGTCGCTATGCGAGATCTGGATATACGAGGAAGCGGTAACCTGTTAGGTGCTGAGCAAAGCGGTTTCATTGCAGAGATCGGCTTCGAGATGTATCATAAGATACTGGATGAAGCTATCCAGGAACTAAAAGACGAAGAGTTTGTAGGCCTGTTTAAAGATGAGAAGCCAAGAGCTTTTGTGAATTTTACACAGGTAGATACCGATCTGGAAGTACATATCCCAAGCGATTATGTTACCAATATCACGGAGCGTTATAATTTGTATTCCGAGCTTTCTAACCTGGAAAATGAAGAACAATTGCTTGCTTTTAAACAGCAGCTTCTTGATCGGTTTGGTCCTTTACCAGCAGAAGTAAATGAACTGTTTAATACATTACGTTTACAATGGTATGGAAAAGCCATCGGCTTTGAAAAAATATCCTATAAAAAGAATGTATTACGTGGTTATTTTGTAAGTGATAAGCAATCTCCTTATTTTGAGAGTGACCGTTTCGGTAAGGTATTGGATTTTGTGCGAAACAACCCTTCTATCTGTAATCTGAAAGAGGTGAAAGGTACCTTGCGCATAGGCTTTGATCGTATATATACGATTAAGCAAGCCATTGATATCTTACAAGAACTTGCTGTTTAATAACTATTATTAGCTACCATGTATGAAATTAAGCTTAATGGCTTGGAGTATCTGCTCGATCCGTTAAAGCGTTAATTTTCCTGATCAACTGCTTCATAAAGAAATCCAAGAAAAGATTGCAGTACGGCAAATATCTTCAATATCTCTTCATCCGCATGACTGCTCAATAAAACTTTGTCTTCAAGAAAGCAGCTTGCTGTAAAGCTTTTCAGACGTAAGAATTCAATATCGGGATGATCAACAGAGTAGCCGCTTGGTGCTTTCTTTAATTTATCTTCCTGATCCAATGTAACCGTATTCTTAAAGGTAGGATGATTAATGATCGCATAAAACTTTTCGCTGTTGTAATCTATTTCCTGGCGGATCGCAGCCAGCTTTTCCTTATCCGGATGCCATAATCCCGCGGTAACAAAGCTCTTCCCGGGTTGAATATGAACATAATAGCCGGGCAGATTAGTGGCTCTCCCATGAATCGAAAAGGCTGCAGAAAAATAATCTTTATACGGTGTTTTATCTTTACTAAACCGGATATCCCGGTAGATCCTGAACACACACTTTGAAACAGGCATGTCGGCCGGAATTCGCTTATCAATATCTGATAGGCTGTTTAGAATAAGCTGCGCAAATTCATTAAAATTCAGGCGGGCTTTATCGTAGCTTTCTTTGTTCTCTTGAAACCATTCACGATTATTATTTTCTTTTATTGCCTTTAAAAAGTCGAAAGTACTTGCCGGAATGTTCATTTTTATATAAGTTTATCTATGGATCATTTACATCGTGTGCTTTCTTCAACGGCAATTGATTCAACAAGTGCACTTGAAGTTGAAGAAGGTTTCATTACAGCCGCTAAGTTAATTCTTTTAGACTATAAGCTTGTTGCCGGAAACACTGATTTTGAAGTTCTTGAACTTGAATTTTACTTTTATCAGAAAAACATCCATCCAGATCCCTATTCCCATGCCTTTCAATACCCTAATCGGGTAGTAGCTAAGATGTCCGTTACGGGTTCCTGGTATTTTCATCGTTTTATCGGAATTGATAAATATACCCATACTCGCAGGGGACTTGATTTGACCTATGGCAGCGGTAAGCATGAGGCTTATGGCGGTTTATTGATCCGCTCTGTAAAAAGAGAATATGATGGTTTGAAAATATCCGGGCCATCCAACGTTGTTGCCTCTGTATTGGAAGCAGCGAATGACCCTGAAGGAATCCAGATGCTTGCCTTTAATTTAGAAGAGGGGATGGCATTTAAAAATGATTCGGTAATCAGGTGGGTTCCTCGCAAAGAACCGCTTTCAATACCTCTATTCAGGACTAAACGCCAGGGCCTGGGTGATAAGAATCCTTTCTATCGGGATAAAGAATTCCGATTCTTTTCTGATCTGTCCGTCATTAAAAAAGGGAAGGGATTTCATTACAGTACTATTTAATAATTGGTTATTAGACGCCGGGAGCGGATTCGAACCGCCGTAAAAGGTTTTGCAGACCCCCACCTAACCACTCGGCCACCCGGCTATAATGATTAACTAAATAAAAAATAGGCAATAATTAAAGTCACAACAATATTAAACCCTTGTGCAATCAAAAAAGCATACAGAGGCTTCTTGCTATTCTCCTTAAAAAGATCTTTAAAATTAGTTTCCAGTCCTATGCTTGTAAATGCTAAAGCAAACCACAAACCTTGTAAGCTTTTGAGGCTTCCACTTACACGCGATACCGTTTCTCCAGGAATGAAGAAAGAAAACAAGACCGATGCCGCTATAAACCCGATCACAAACTTTGGGAAGCGATCCCAGATCGTTTTCAAGGTTGGCTTTTCCGGCCGCTCTCCATCTGTTGTACCCGTTTGTGTTAATGTCCAGTAAATACTGATGGCAAATGCCGCTAATCCCAATAACACATTCTGAGAAAACTTAACGATCGTGCTTATTTTTAACGCTTCGTCTCCTACCAAAGATCCGGAAGCAACTACAGCGCCGGTTGTATCAATGCTTCCGCCAAGCCAGGCTCCGGTAACTGCCTGGGATAATCCCATGTAATGAGCCAGGTAAGGCATCGCAATCATCATCGGAATAGCCGTAATCAATACCATGGAAATAACATAGGATAATTTTTTAGAATCGCCTTGAATTGCCCCGGATGTAGCGATCGCTGCAGAAACACCGCAGATCGAAACAGCACTGGAGATCATCATGGTTAACTCTTTATCTATGTTCATTTTCTTACATACCCAGAAGGCAAAGTACCATACAGAAAGCACAACGATCAGTGCTTGGATCAAACCCAGCGATCCGGCTTCCAGGATATTAGAAAAAATAACGGCAGTACCCAGGAGAACCAACCCGATCTTTACAAAGAGTTCAGTAGAAAGGCTATTCTTAAACCATTGAGGTAATGTGAAAAAATTCCCAATGAATAGACCGATGGCCAAACTGAAAATAACCGCTTCAAGGTTTAAGGATTCTACAAAGCTGTTACCCGTAATGAATAAGGCCAAGAGAGTTAGAAGAAAAACGACGGAAAACCCTTTTATAAATCCAATGATGGCTTTGCCCGTTAAATAAGCTCCTAAAATAGCTATTAAAAGCACAAATACAAATTGGAAGAAGATGATCTCAAAATTGGTTAAACTGAACACCGTAGCAGAAGCTTCCTGGAAAGAACCCCATTTAAACGCAGGAGCGGGAACCAGTATTCCAGCCAGCGTAATGAAAATAGTTAATAAGCCCAGTATAACCACGGCCCAATCTTCATGGACTGATAATTTAGTTTTTGTTAGTAACATTTTCTATGAATATTTTTCCTGGTTAGTAGTATTGAATGATAAGTCCGCACTATTGATATCAAATATATATAAATATTTTAATAATCTACAAATTTAGTAGACTTTGAATTGCTATTGAATAATAGGCGATTGCCTATTATTCAATAGTGCTTATCATGGTCCAGAAGCGGGGGATCAAGGCTCTTTTAAAACCCTTTAGTTAATTCCAGGAACAAGTAAACCAGGGGCGCGGCTAAAAGTAAACCATCAAAACGATCCAGAAGGCCACCGTGTCCCGGTAGAATATTTCCGGAATCTTTGATGTTGTAGTTTCTTTTTAACATGGATTCGGTTAAATCACCATAAGTGCCGAAGATCACAATGATGATCGAACTTACCAGCCATTGCCAGGGTTCGATCCCTGTATAAAATCGTGAGAGAATAAAGGACGCAATGCCGCTGATGATCAGGCCTCCGAAAAACCCTTCCCAGGTTTTTTTGGGCGAATGGCGTTCAAATAATTTCGTTTTTCCAAATGCATTCCCGGCCAGGTAAGCTCCCGTGTCACTTGCCCATAGAAGAATTAAAAAACCCAATGGATATTGAAAGTTGTATCCGCCTTCTATAAAACCCAATTGAAAGAAGAATAGAAAAGGTAGTATCGCAAAGATTATCCCTAGAAAGGTGAACGCAATATTACTAAAGGGATTTTCCTTCTTTCTGAATAGTTCCAGCCAGAATACCAGTGTTATGAAAGGAATGCTATATAGAAATACAGAAAAGGAAGCTCCCAGTAGCTGTATTAAGATCAAAGCTGTAAACAAGGCAGCACCCAATGCAAAGCCTATCCAGCGATTAGCACCTGTAGTTGCTGTTTTATCGCCTTTCAGAGTATTACCCCTGCTTGTATTAATGATGCTATAAAATTCATTTAAGCTGAAAAGGCTGATCAATAAAAAGAAAACAGCAAACACCCAGGGGCCTAAAAGAGTAGAGGCTACCATCACGACTACAAATAAAACTCCCGTTATTGCTCTTGTTTTCATACCATTCTTTTCTTTGCGGTTTGTTTCAAAGCCTTGCTAACCTTATACGGGTGCCAAGCCTCAGGCTGTTTAATTTAATTTTCCGATGGTTCTTCCGGAGATTCAGACATCTCTGCAATGATTGCCAGGGCCGCCGCTTCATCATCTCCATGTGTATAGAGCTCTATCTGTCCGAAACGATACGACGAATCCTGCTTATTCATAATAACCGCTGCAATATTATTTTCATCCAGGGCCTGACGGATCAGTTCAATGCGAAAGAAATCCGTTGTTACATAAATCTTTTTCCAGTCTTTTTCCATTAGGGATGGGTTTTGAATTGTGTCCGTTTCTGTATTTTGTTCCTTACTTAGCTTTCGGAAGCGGTAAATAAAGAAAGCAAGGAAAAAAGCACTAACGATGTAAAGACTCCAGTGGGGTATTCCCTCATTATTGATCTCCTCAAAGCTTTTACCCTGTTTCAATAATACAAAGGTATAAATAACTGCCGTGGCATTGTTTATAAAGTGTGCAATGATAGGCAGCCAGATACTTTTACCCCAATAAAGCATATAGCCGAACACGGCACCCATCAGCATACGCGGTATAAAACCATAAAACTGGATATGAATGGCACTGAAAAGAATGGCCGAGATCCAGATGGCTGCATGGATGTTGTTCGTCCAGCGATGAAATATGGGCTGAAGGCATCCCCTGAAGATCAGCTCTTCCCCGATAGCAGGAATAACAGCGATCATCAAAATATTAAACAATAATCCGGATAGGGTCGTTGTAAAAATAAGCTTTTCAGTCAGCTGCTCCATTTCCAGCTCTTTGGTTTTCATCCAGATCTCCATATCCTTCAGGAAACCCGGTAGCTGCATTTGTTTGTTTATCAAAGAAGTAAGCTCCAGAAAAGGGCTGGATACCAGCATGATCACGATAGCAATGATCATTAAGCGCTTCGGGTCAGGGGTCGAAAAATTCAGATAATGGGTTCTGTTTCTCTCGATATATTTTAAAAGCAGAGCAGGTACCACAAAGGTCCCTATGCTGGACAAGGTTTGGAATAGTTTAAGAAAATTCAGGCCTGTAGCCGTATCACCTGTCATCAGGCCCGACAGGTTGCCCAGTAAGCCCGGGCCGTATAACGCAAATCCGATCAAAAAAGCCAACAGCGTAAACACCAGGGAAGACACCACAATAAGCATTAATAGGTAGATCAGGGATACTATCGGGTGATTTTCAGGATATTTGTAGCTAAAGCCTTCTGAATTTTTGTAAATTTGCGACATTATTTAAAAGATTAAAAAAATCTGGCTCAAGATAGGGAATGTCTGTTAAGATTGGAAATATAGATTTAGGAGAGTTTCCGTTGCTGTTAGCACCAATGGAAGATGTGAGCGATCCGCCTTTCCGCTTTGTTTGTAAGCAAAACGGGGTGGACATGATGTACACAGAATTTATTTCATCAGAAGGATTGATCCGTGATGCTGCCAAGAGCCGCCAGAAACTGGATATCTTTGAATATGAGCGTCCTATCGGCATCCAGATCTTTGGAAGCGAGATAGAGACCATGCGCGAAGCAACCGAAATAGCCAGCAAGGCCGGTCCTGACCTGATCGATATTAACTACGGCTGCCCTGTAAAAAACGTAGCTTGCCGTGGCGCGGGTGCCAGCCTCCTGCAAGACATTGACAAGATGGTTGCCATGACCAAGGCCGTAATCGAATCCACTCACCTGCCGGTTACTGTCAAAACCCGCTTAGGCTGGGATGATCATACCAAGAATGTTGATGAAGTGGCTGAACGCTTGCAGGATATCGGCATCCAGGCATTAAGCATTCACGGCCGTACACGCTCACAAATGTACAAAGGACAGGCAGATTGGTCCATGATCCGTGATATCAAACGTAATCCGCGGATCAAGATCCCTGTTTTTGGAAACGGCGATGTCGATAGCATCGAAAAAGCAGCCGCCTGGCGGATGTAATATGAGGTAGATGGCATTATGATCGGGCGCGCCTCCATCGGCTATCCCTGGATATTCCGTGAGATCAAGCACTTCTTCAATACAGGCCAACGTCTGGCAGAGCCAACCATTAAGGAACGCGTTGATACCTGCCGAATCCACCTTCATAAATCCATTGAATGGAAAGGCCCTAAAACCGGTATCTTCGAAATGCGCCGTCATTATGCCAATTATTTCAAAGGTATTCCTCACTTTAAGGAGTACCGCATGAAGCTGGTTAAGCTTGATCAGCTTCATGCGATTGAAGAGGTATTGGGTGAGATAGAATCAAATTTTGCTAATTTGGAAGCCATTTACTAACTTGGTAAAAATTGCAATGAATGATTACACAGATCACGGATGGCGTTAAAATTACTGTAGAAACAGTTTATCAATCGGAATACTCAAATCCGGGCAATGACCATTTCATGTTTGCCTATCACATTACAATCGAGAATTTAAGCCCTCACAGCATCCAGCTATTACGCAGGCACTGGGTTATTTATGACTCTAACGGAACCAAGCGTGAGATTGATGGCGAAGGTGTAGTAGGACTTCAACCGGTTATACCGCCGGGTGAACAGCATGATTATGTATCCGGCTGCAACCTGAAAAGTGAGATGGGCTATATGGAGGGAAGCTATCAGATGCTCCGTGAAATCGATGGAACCATATTCGATGTCCACATCCCCCGCTTTGACCTGGTCGCTCCTTTCCGGATGAATTAGAGATCCATTTCCAAGAGCACCGGACAATGATCCGAATGCAGAGCATCCTTTAAAATTACCGAGCGTTTGATCTTATCGCTTAGCGGGTTGCTCACCATATTATAATCGATACGCCACCCTAAGTTTTTAGCCCTTGCATTTGCCCGGTAGCTCCACCAGGTATAATGATGAGGATCCGGATTAAGGAACCGGAATGAATCTACGTACCCTGAGCCAATAAAGTTTTCCATCCATTCGCGTTCTTGTGGCAGGAAGCCCGAAGAGTTCGCGTTTGATTTCGGATTGTGAATATCGATGGGACGATGACAAATATTATAATCTCCTGAAACGATCAGGTTAGGAATCTCAGTTAGCAATTTATTGCTGTATTGCTGGAAATCATCCAGAAAGCGGTATTTGAATTCCTGGCGAAGATCACCGCTGGACCCCGATGGAAAATAAGCACTGATAACAGAGAACCCGTCAAAGTCAGCTCTGATCAGCCGGCCTTCTTTATCATAATCACTTTCACCACAGCCATACTCTACATGCTTTGGGCTTTTTCTGGTAAGGATAGCCGTGCCGCTATACCCTTTTTTTTCTGCCGGATACCAATAATGCTCATAACCTAGCTGCTCAATGAGCAGCAGCTCTATTAATTGATCAGGTGAAGCTTTGATTTCCTGCAGGCAAATTACATCGGCATCGGTTGCCTTTACCCAGGCCAGCCAGTCTTTCCGCATTGCTGCACGGATACCATTTACATTATACGTAACGATCTTCATGTTGTTTTTGCTTTTGCCAGTGCTTTTTCCAAACGGCGCACCTCTCCCCGTTTTAATAAGGTGATTTCCATCTTCTGATCCACCAAAGGCCGGTCTTTTGCGTCAGTGGCTACTTCTTCCAGCTCATCAATCATATCCATTCCTTCCACTACCTCACCAAAAACCGTGTATCGTTGATCAAGGTATGGAACACCGCCCAGGGTTTTATATACCTCACGTTGGTAGGCAGGGATCTTTCTGCCTTCCATCCTCAAAGTTTCCAGGCTGTCCAGAGCCCCATCTGTATAGGTTTCCCCCTCTACAATAAAGAATTGCGCTGCGCTGGATGCCTTATCCGGGTTATCATCCCGGGCTGCTGCCAGTGTCCCTTTTTTATGAAAAAGGCTATCCCTGAATTCCGCAGGAATCGTATAGTCCAGATCTCCTTCGCCCAGTTCTGTTCCCTCAGCCGCATTTCGAGACTCCGGGTCACCTCCCTGGATCATAAAATCTTTAATGACCCGGTGAAAAAGCAATCCGTTATAAAAGCCTTCCTTAACCAGCTTTATGAAATTATCCCGGTGAAGAGGAGTTTCATTGTACAGCCTGATGATGGTTACACCATAGTCTGTACGGATGCGCACATACTCGTTTCTTGGTTTTGCCGCCCATGCTGTTACAGAGAGCAAGCTTATCAATGATAAAACGCTTAGTTTCTTTAGCATATTAATTAATGTCGAGTTCCATTTCATCAAAATAATTGATGATCAATGATTTCATGATCATTTCCTGCTCTAAGATGGTATAATTGGGAATGGTTTTCACCAGTTTCCAATGCGGCCAGCCATCCTGATCAAGTCCTTCAAGTTCATAAAAGCCCATTGCACTAAAAAGCTTGCAGGTTGCGATATGCATCAGCTCTTCCTTTTCGCGCTTGCTGAACTTTTTTGGTCCCTGCCCTAATTCCTGAATGCCGATCAGAAACAGGAAACTCTGTATATCCGGTGTATCAACGTCGAAATCTTCTATTATTCTGGATTGGAGTTGAGGCCACCTTTTGTTTACGGTTGCTATATCCATTCTACAAATATACTCATTTTGAACTGTGGTTTGAAGCGACAAAACGGGGAAATTGTACACATCCGCTTCTCAGGAAAGAGATTTTTTACAGCTAAATAGCTCTATATCGCGAACTAAATGACAAATACGTTTTATGGCATGGTTTTTCACTTAAATAGATTAAATCGTGTTAAAAGGTTCACTTAAAAAATCTTTATTAAGTATAGTTTGTTTTAGTATCTGGAAAGGAGGCTGTTGAGAAACAACCTCCTTTTGTTTTTTATTCATCTTCTCTTATTTACAGACAGCATCCACTATAATCAAAGAAGAACCAAGCAGGGATTATACAGGCTTATTGCCCCTGTTTGGTCCCTGTTTAACCCCTGTTTGACCCCTGTTCTGTCCTTGTT
>Ga0182735_1001628_pt1 | contig 14736 bp, 14 predicted proteins | sample eDN5th30CKraftMG_FD_128524 | JGI IMG/M metagenome (GOLD analysis project Ga0182735, IMG submission 128524) | Enriched Miracle-Growth compost microbial communities from Emeryville, California, USA - eDNA 5th pass 30_C Kraft MG (version 2) (version 2) ... | reverse complement strand
TCTGCCCGCCGGACATGTAGAGCGTCTTGGCGGCTGAGTTGACGATCTGGTCGATCGCCTGCATGGCGAAGTTGAACGTCATAAATTCGACGATCGGTTTCAGCCCTGCCATCGCCGCACCGATGCCGACGCCCGCGAAGCCGTGTTCGGTGATCGGCGTATCGATCACGCGCCGCGCCGAGAATTCCTGCAGGATGCCCTGCGTGATCTTGTAGGCGCCCTGATATTCGGCGACCTCCTCACCCATGATGAAGACGTCTTCATCGCGGCGCATTTCCTCGGCGATGGCATCGCGCAACGCATCGCGCACCGTCATCGTCACCATTTCGGTGCCGGCCGGAATGTCGGGATCGGGCGCGGCCTGACTCGCCGGTGCGGCAGGCGCGGCATCCGATTTCGGCACAGCCGGTGCAGGCGCTGCGGCTGGAGCTGTGTCCGCCTTCGGGGCGGGTGCCGGTGCGGCAGGCGCCTTGCCAAGATCGGCGGCGCTTTCACCATCGGCCAGAATAGTGGCGATCGGCGTATTGACGGCGACATCGGCGGTGCCTTCCGGCACGAGGATCTTGCCGAGCGTGCCTTCGTCGGTCGCCTCGACTTCCATCGTCGCCTTATCGGTTTCGATCTCGGCGATGACGTCGCCGGACTTGATGGTATCGCCTTCCTTCTTCAGCCACTTGGCAAGGTTGCCCTTCTCCATCGTGGGCGAGAGCGCGGGCATCAATACTTGAATCGGCATGGTCGGGTGCTCGCGCTTAGCGGTAAATGTCGGTGTAGAGTTCGGACACGTCCGGCTCCGGATCGTGCTGGGCGAAATCGGCGGCTTCGTTGACGATCTCGCGCACTTCCGCGTCGATCTTCTTCAACTCCGCTTCATCGACCTTGGCGTCGAGCAGACGCTTGCGCACCTGCTCGATCGGGTCCTGATCGTGGCGAACCTTCTCGACTTCCTCCCGCGTCCGGTATTTCGCGGGGTCGGACATCGAGTGGCCGCGATAGCGGTAGGTCTGCATTTCGAGGATATAAGGGCCCTTGCCTTCGCGGCACCACGCCGCGGCACGCTCGGCCGCCGCCTTCACCGCGCGCACGTCCATGCCGTCGACCTGCTCGCCCGGAATGTTGAACGCGATGCCGCGCTTGGAGAAGTCAGTCTGCGCCGACGAGCGCGTCACCGAGGTGCCCATCGCGTAGCGGTTGTTCTCGATCACATAGATGATCGGCAGCTTCCACAGCTCGGCCATGTTGAAGCTCTCATAGACCTGGCCCTGGTTCGCCGCGCCGTCGCCGAAATACGCCACGCTGATATTGCCGTTGTTGCGATAGCGGTTGGCGAAGGCCAATCCAGTGCCGAGCGGCACCTGCGCGCCGACGATGCCGTGGCCGCCGTAGAAGTGCTTCTCCTTGCTGAACATGTGCATGGAGCCGCCCTTGCCCTTGGAGTAGCCATTCCGGCGGCCGGTCAGTTCCGCCATCACGCCCTTGGGGTCCATGCCGGTCGCCAGCATGTGGCCGTGGTCGCGATAGCCGGTGATGATCTGATCGCCCTGCTTCAGCACCATCTGGATGCCGGTGACGACGGCTTCCTGTCCGATGTACAGATGGCAGAAGCCGCCGATCGCGCCCATGCCGTAAAGCTGTCCCGCCTTTTCCTCGAAACGGCGGATGAGGAGCATGTCGCGCAGCGCGGTAAGCTCCTGCTCCTTGGTGAATTCCAGTTTGGTCGCGCTGGCCGCTGTGGATTTGGTCGCGGCTGCCGAAGGTTTTCCAGGAGGCATGAGATGTCCGGATAAGAGAGGCGATTGAATCTCTCTACTCCAACTCCGATCCGCGTGGAAGGATCGCGTAACGCCGCAGGAATACAAAAGATTTTGCAGCGCAGCGACTTGAAACTTATGGCATCGCGCACGGTCATTTTTGAAATTTGTGTTGCCTGCTTTGCAGGCTTGTCGCACCGCGCGGTAGCGTTGTCCGGGCGATGACGTCTGCATTCTTATTTTGCGGGAGAGTAACGGCTCGATTCTCTCGCGCCGAGTGACAGCGACGCCTGGCGCGACACACCTGCCTCAGCGATTGAGCAGGCGCACCAGATCGCGTGAATGGGCGTAGCCGAGCTGACGCCGCGCCTCTTCGTCCAGCATGTCGGGATCGACACGGTCGGAACGCAGCAGGGCTACGTGCTTTTCCTCGTCGGCGCGCTTCGCCTTGAGCTGGGCGAGCTCCGCCGTCAGCGTGACGGCTTCCTTCTCCAGTTCGGCGCGGGCGTTGAGGCCGTAGCGGCCGGTATAGGCGTTGACGCCGAAATAGGTGATGAAACCGGCCGCGATCGCATAGAGCGCGAGGCCGGTCAGGATCGCCTTGAATCGTGCGCGAGAGACCATCGGCGCACGATGCCCTCGCAGGGTTAATGCCGCGCTAATGCGTTATACTGTTGCGGCTTTCTTTTGCCGGTCGACGAACGCCGCGAACGCCTCGCCATACTGATGCAGCACCTTGCCGAAGCTCTCGCTCGTCACCTCGCCCTGCTCGTTGAACGAGTTCCCGACCTGCGTCAGGTAGATTTCCGGCTGGCCGAGGATCGGCCCGGTAATGCCCGGCAATGACCGCTTCAATTCCATCGCCGCGCTGACGCCGCCGAGCGGACCGGGCGAATTGCCGATGATGCCAATCGGCTTGCCGAGGAAAGAGCTTTTCCCCGGCGGGCGCGAGGCGACGTCGATCGCGTTGCGCAGGACGCCCGGAATCGAGCGGTTGTATTCCGGCGTGACGAAGATCACCGCGTCCGACGCCTTGATCCTGTCGCGGAAAGCCAGCCAGTCGGCGGGCGGATTGGCCTCAAGGTCCTGATTGAAAAAGGACAGGTCGTGCAGCGTTTCGACATTCAGCTTGAGCGAGGCCGGGGCCGCTTTCGCGAGCGCATGCGCGACCTTGAGGCTGAAGGATTCCTTGCGAAGGCTTCCGACGATGACCAGGACTTGATGGGGCATGAAACTTCCTCAATGCAAACATGGGAGCCCACCTTACCCCGCCAGAATAATCATGCAAGTGCATGAATCTGATTCAAGGCTGCAGAACCGTTCTGATGCGAGTCACGCGCGCACCGCCTTTGCGGATGTTCCCCGTTCACTCCGTCCAGGTCGTAGGCCCGTGACAATTCCCCAGCAAGACGACGATCGTGTCGCCGTCGGCGAAGACCGATTCCGTCGCCGGCCACGGCTTCCGGCCACAGGCCGAACGCACTGCCGCAGCAACCTCAGCTGTCGTCGGAGACCGCAACGCCTCTTTGCCAATGAAGAAGTTGGCAATTTCGACCTGACGATAATTGACGAATGTAGTTGTGCGAACCTGCGACCCATAGAGCGTGTTGGGATATGCCCTCAACCGTCGTGCTGGCTGGAAAGAAAATTGATCGATCACGACAAGCGGATGAACCTTGCTGCCAACATCCGGCACCGTCGTTTCGATGCGGCTGATGATGCGATTAACCTGACCGCTATCGAAAACGTTCTTGACCGACGCCTGATTGGATTCCTGCGTGGCGACGATCGCGAAGAAATAGATCAGCGCTCCCTGGAGCAACAGCGGGATGCCTCTTAGCGTTGCAGGTGCAAGGGCAGCGATGAATGCAAAGCAAAGAAAATAGCCATGAACCGATAATATCCGGCCGCTATTGCTGTAGGCTTCACTGTTGATCACGAAGGACAGTTGCAGCACGGGCGGAATGGCCAGAATCAACAACACGCCGAGCGCGAATGGGAGAATTCCGGCGCGCCATCGTGACACAAGCAGCCCGCCAAGACCAAGCACGATCAAAAGACCGGGCATCCACTTGAGCATGGGGGGCAGATAATCGACCCGGGACGTGAAATAAGAAATCACCTGTTTGTAGGAGAACAGGACTTGCGAGACAATCTGCGGGATCGAATTGATGTGCTGCCGGGCGCTGTTGTAATCGGTGCTGACGACACGAATCGTCAGACGAATGCTGATGTAATAGATAACCGCCGACAGTACGAACACAACGGCGCTCTGCGCAAGACGGCGAACGTCGTCGCGATAAGCTTCGTCTCCGGCCCAAAAACATCTCGCGACAAGCAGAAATCCGATCAGCGCGATCTTGGGCTGGTAGGTGGCGATGCTCAAGACGAAACAGACCACCGGCAGGATCCATCTCATGACGAACGTCCGGCCGCGTTGCATGGCCAGAACGCCCAGCAGGGCAAGCAGATCGCCCGTCACGAAGGAAATGTGATCGACCGTGAACGAGTAGTAATCCAGAAATGCGGGATGAAGCGCGATGGCCAACGCCGCCATGTAGATGACGACACGATTCGATTGCCTGAAGATGGCGCAGAAGACAAAGGCGTTGACGATTTGAATCGCAGCCGCCACCGCCATCTGAAATGGAGGGACGCCGCTGCCGCCTGTCAACCGAATCAGAATGTCGGCGAACCAGCGCCCTTCCAGCGTGGTCTTGAAGCTCGGATATGAATAGACCCAAACGTTAGTCGTGTGATTTGTGAAACCGAGACTGAAAAAGAAATAGCCGTAGCAAACGACCGTCGCGATGTAAGCGACGGCAAATGGCCCACCGTAAGACCGGAGAACAGCACGGTGGTCCAGGTCAAAAAGCTGGACCACCCGATCTCCTGTTGTGCTGAACATGCCGGCCATAGGCCGTATACCAGTATTACGCCAGCGCCCTCAGCGCCGCCCGGCCCGCGTAGACCGCCTGATTATCGAGCTGCTGCTCGATGCGCAGGAGCTGGTTGTACTTCGCGGTGCGGTCGGAGCGCGCGAGCGAGCCGGTCTTGATCTGCCCGCAATTGGTGGCGACCGCGAGATCGGCAATCGTGAAGTCTTCCGTCTCGCCGGAGCGATGCGACATCACGGCGGTATAGGCCGCCTTGTGCGCCATCTCCACGGCGGCGAGCGTCTCGGTCAGCGTGCCGATCTGGTTGACCTTGATGAGGATCGAATTGCCGAGCCCCTTCTTGATGCCATCGGCCAGCCGCTTGACGTTGGTCACGAACAGGTCGTCGCCGACAAGCTGGACCTTGCCGCCGATCAGGTCGGTGACCTGCTTCCAGCCGTCGAAATCATCCTCGGCCATGCCGTCCTCGATCGAGACGATCGGGTAGCGGCCGGCCAGTTCGGCCAGATACTTTGCCTGCTCCTCGGGGCTGCGGGTCTTGCCTTCGCCTGCATAGACGTACTTGCCATCCTTGAAGAACTCGGTCGAAGCAGGATCGAGCGCAATGGCGATCTGCTCTCCCGGCTTGTAGCCTGCTTTCTCGATCGCCCTCATCACGTAGGTCAGCGCTTCGTCCGCCGATTTCAGATTCGGCGCGAAGCCACCCTCGTCGCCGACATTGGTGTTGTGACCTTCGTCATGCAGCGCCTTCTTCAGGGTCTGGAACACCTCCACACCCATGCGCAAACCTTCCGCGAAGGTCGGTGCGCCGATTGGCATGATCATGAATTCCTGGAAATCGATCGGGTTGTCGGCATGCACGCCGCCATTGATGATGTTCATCATCGGCACCGGCAAGGTACGCGCCGAGGTGCCGCCGACGTAACGATACAGCGGCATGCCGAGCGATTCCGCCGCCGCTTTCGCGACCGCCAGCGACACGCCGAGAATGGCGTTGGCGCCGAGGCGCTTCTTGTTCGCCGTGCCGTCGAGCGCGATCATCGTATTGTCGATCTGCACCTGCTGCTCGGCATCCATGCCGCCGATGGCGTCGAAAATCTCGCCGTTGACGGCCTCGACCGCCTTCTCGACGCCCTTGCCGAGATAGCGGCCCTTGTCGCCATCACGCAGTTCCACCGCCTCGTGGGCGCCCGTCGAAGCGCCCGACGGCACGGCGGCGCGGCCCATCGAGCCGTCTTCCAGCACCACATCGACCTCGACCGTCGGATTGCCGCGGCTGTCCAGGATTTCGCGGCCGATAATGTCGACGATGGCAGTCATGAGCGCCTCTTTGGGATTGGGAGTGGAAACAGGATGGCTGCTTCTACAGCAAGCATTCCGGCGGGAAAAGCCGCATGGACGCATGGCCCGATGAATGGCCCGATGAATGGCCGATGACGGGCGGCTTCAATTTCGCTATCAGGGCCGCAACGGAGAAATCAAATGTCACGAAAGCCGCGCAAATTGAACGCAAAAGCGTCGCTCCAGCTCGGACGGCCGGTGGCCCCGCCCGCATCCCCGGATGAGGCGAAACTGGATCGTGTTCCGAACCCGCATCGCGGCACCGGCTATCTGGTGCGCTTCGCGGCACCCGAATTCACCAGCCTGTGCCCCATCACCGGACAGCCTGACTTCGCGCATCTCGTGATCGACTACGTGCCCGGCCAGTGGCTCGTGGAATCGAAGGCGCTGAAACTCTACCTCGCGAGCTTCCGCAACCACGGCGCGTTTCACGAGGACTGCACGGTCGAAATCGGCAAGCGCCTCGTGCGCGAGATCAAGCCGCAATGGCTGCGCATCGGCGGCTACTGGTACCCGCGCGGCGGCATTCCGATCGACGTGTTCTGGCAGACCGGCAAGCTGCCGAAGAACATCTGGGTGCCGGAGCAAGGCGTGCCGCCGTACAGAGGCCGGGGCTGAGACCGAGTTCCACGAGATAATGGCGTCGTCCCCGCGCAGGCGGGGACCCATACAAACAGTCGATTAGCTCAGTCGATAGAGCAGCTGACTCTTAATCTAATCAGCTATCGGATGTTCGAGACTATACTCGGCGCATCCATGCGATCAACGGCAAGAATACTGGGTCCCCGCCTGCGCGGGGACGACGAAAAGAGTTTAGGAGCCGTCTCCGCCATGACGTCGAACGCCATCAGAAACTGGCTTTTATCGAAGCACTGACACTTGCGCGCCAGACATCGTCGATCCTGTAGGGATTGATGCCGGTCGTGCCCAGGTTGCCGTTTCTGGTGTTGCCGGTTTCAAACCCGCCAGTGTAGGCAACCAGCCCATCCAGACCCAAGACAGTGTTCGGCGCGATCCTGTGCCGAAAGCCGAGGCCGACCTGTGCAGCAGGGCCAACCTTGGTGTGGCTTGCGAGACCGGCGAGAAAAATCCCGGTCGGCCTGTCCGTTTCGGTCACGTTGGATAGCGTATTGAATGCTACGCCTAGCCCGGCAGTGGTCCTGAGCGTCGTCGCATCCGACAGTGGGAATTCGTAGGCAACATTGCCCAAAATCACATTGCTGATCGCCATGCCGTCAAATTTCGACGAAGCCCCGACCGACGGATAATTTGTATTCCAGCGAACACCGCCCCAGATCGACTGATAGCTGATGAAAGCCGACATGGCGGGATCGAACTGATAGCCGACATGGCCGCCGATCCCCCAGGCCGCTCCAAACTTTACACTGTCAACGACTCCGCCTCCGGCAAAAGGCGCGCCGCCATTGGTCGTCTTGGATGATCCGAATGCCGCTCCGGTGGATGCATCGAGTCCGGCAAAGAAGCCCTGCTCTGCGGCAAGAGCGGATACGGGAAAAGCGATTGTCCCGAGGACGGCCAAACGCAACAGTCCCGGCGGCATCATGTCCTCCGCAATCATTTGGAGGATCGTGGAGCCAGTATGGTTAGCGCCGCGTTAAAATTGTCTCAGTGGCCCGCTTTCGCCACCGCGTCGAACGCCATCAGGGTCTTAAGAAGCCCCTCGAAGTCCTTGAGCGGCACCATGTTCGGCCCGTCGGACGGCGCGTGGTCGGGATCGGGATGGGTCTCGATGAACACACCCGCGACGCCGACCGCCACCGCCGCGCGCGCCAGCACCGGCACGAACTCGCGCTCGCCGCCGGACGAGGTTCCCTGCCCGCCCGGCTGCTGCACCGAATGGGTCGCATCGAAGATCACCGGCGCGCCTGTGGTGCGCGCGAGGATCGGCAGCGCGCGCATGTCGGAGACGAGCGTGTTGTAGCCGAACGAGGCGCCGCGCTCGGTCACCAGCACATTGGCGTTGCCGCCGCTGGTGATCTTGGCGACCACGTTCTTCATGTCCCACGGTGCGAGGAACTGGCCCTTCTTGACGTTGACCACTTTGCCGGTCGCCGCCGCCGCGAGCAGCAGATCGGTCTGACGGCACAGGAACGCGGGGATCTGCAACACGTCCACGGCCTGCGCGACATCGGCGCATTGCGCGGCTTCATGCACGTCGGTCAGCACCGGCAGGCCGAGCGTGTCGCGGATCTCCGCAAAGATCGGCAGCGCCTTCGTGATCCCGATACCGCGCTCGGCGGAGGCACTGGTGCGATTGGCCTTGTCGAACGATGTTTTAAAGACGAGGCCGATTTTCAACCGGGCCGCGATCTCCTTCAGCGCACTCGCGACCTCAAGCGCATGCGCCCGGCTTTCCAATTGGCACGGCCCGGCGATCACCGCGATCGGCAGATCGTTGCCGAAGGTGACGTTGCCGGCTGATACCACAGCGGCGGCTGAAACGGCTTGGCTCAAATTGGAATTCCTTAACATCCGACATCACTCTTGCAGTGCAAGTTGAAGAATATCAACCCGCTAACGAGGGAAATGTCATTGCGAGGAGCACTTGCGACGAAGCAATCCAGTCCTTCCCAGCCACTTATGGATTGCTTCGCTTCGCTCGCAATGACGGCTCGATTGCCGTCACTGCTGTTCAAAAATCAGCGTCGCGCCGAACGCCACGTTCGGCGCAATGACCACGCGCCCCACCCGGCGTTGATACGCGATGCCGCCCGCCTTCAACCGCGTCTCAAGCTGGTCGAGATCGCGCACCTCGAGCCGCAGGCCGGACAATTCCGCGCCCTCGCCCGCGATCGTTTTCGTCACGCCGAATTGATCGCGGAAGCTCATCGCTTCCATGATGTCGAGGTCGCCGTGCGGCGTCACCGATTTCACGCCGATGGAATTGGAATGCAGCAGCCGCACGCCGGTGAAGGCGGAGACGAACACATGATGGTCGGTCGGATTGTCCGCGACCATCACCACGCCGCCGATGCCGACCGTTCCGTTCTCATGCGTCTGACGCGCCGGATTCCAGAAGTTCTGCGGATAATGGTGCTGGCAGACGGCGAAGCCCGCATGCGGCGACAGACTGTCTTGCGCGAACGCCAGCGAGAACGCGAGCTTCGCAGGCTTACCGTCAGCACCCGCGCCTTCGCGTGCGAAATCGAACACCGCGAATCCGCCGATGCCCGCCTCATCGAACAGTTTCGCATCGGCGCGCGCGTCGCTGCTCGCCAGCAGCACCATGCTCAAGCCTTCGCGCGTTTCCAGAAAATCGCGATGAAAGGCGCCGAACGAGAATTGCCCCGGCGCGAACGGCACGATCTTTCCCGGCTCCGCAACTTCGAGAAGCTCGATGAAAAAACCGGGCAACTGGACGATGCGGTTGTGCGTGCCCCACGGATGGCGGTTGCGCACTCCGACCTGAAAGCCCGCGCGCGCATAGAAATCCGCCGCCGCGTCGAGATCGCGCACGGCATGCACGACATGGTCGAGGCCGCGCGGTCGCGACCATGTCTGCGTCGGCATGGTCGGACGGTCGTTCACTTCACCGAGGAGTAGGATGTCGGCGTGAGGAACGAGCTTGCGATATTCGAAACGATCTGGCCGTCCTTCTCGGTCTCGGCGCGTTCCCTGATCCACTCGGGATCGGCCTGGAAGGCATTCCACTTCGTCTCGCGCTCGGCGAGCGAATTCCATTCGAGCAGATAGGTCAGGGTCTGGTTGGATTCACCGACCAGCGTGGTGAAGAACCCGGCCTGTTTGATGCCGTGCTTCTCCCATATCTTCAGCGTCTTGGTCTCGAAGCGCTTCGACAACGCCGGCAGACGGCCGGGCAGACAGGTGTAGACGCGCAATTCATAAATCTTCGACATGGCAAACCCCGGATTTCAATGGCGGCTTTATAGCGCCCCGCCAACGTCGTGTCTTTGTCCCATGGACCGGATTCCCTCCGCCATTCGTTGGTCTTCTGAAAACAGATCAGCCCGTGAACCGGTCGGTCGCCAGCTTGAGATCGAGCGTCTCTTTCTCACTGAGCCAGCGGATGTCCCTGGTCGCCGACATCGCCTGCAGGATGGACGGCGAGATGCCCATCTTCGTCATGTAAGCGAGGATGATGCCCGTGGTCTTTTGCGTATCCGCGACCACATCGCGGCGAAAGTCCGCATCCTTCGGCGCTTCGGTGGTGAACTGATGCACGCCGAGCGCGGAGCCGGGAAAGGCCTCGCGGACCACGCCACCGGCGAAAACCAGCACGCAGGCGCTGGCGCAATAGGAGGCGCGCACGCGCCCTTCTGCGTCGAGCGCGCCGACCATCGTTGTCAGGCCGCGCGCGCGGACCACATCGCCCATGATGAGGCCCTGATCGAGACGCCCGCCGGGAGACGACAGCAACACCACATCGCCGGGCGCGAGCCTGGCTTCATCCAGCCGCTCGCGAAACCAGCTTGCCGCGGCCGCACCGATCGGCCCCTTGACCGCGAGCACGCGCCGCGCGCCGCCGTTCGCCTGCACCTCGCCGGTCGAGGACGACAGCGACGGCGAGACGAAGCGATCTTTCCAATAGGCCCATGCCGCGGGCTGCGACAGCTCCTGCCACGCCTGACCGCCCCACAGCGCGAAGATGAGAACCACGAACAGGATCGATGACAGCGAGACGCGGCCGAACCAGCGGCGGTTTGGGCCTGACGGCGCATCACCGACAACGGGTTCAGATGCTTCGGCGGCGGGCTTTCCCCATGGTCCGCCCGTATCCTTTGGCGACCGGCCTGAGGGAGGTTTGATCTTCGGAATCATGAGCGGTCCAGCAACATCACCCGGAGACATCCGGCGACAATTGATCTGGCGACGGCCACGCTCAAATGGAAGTGCGGCCGATCACACCAGACGGCTCTGCACCACCGCCGCCTCGATGAAGGAGGAGAACAGCGGGTGCGGATCGAGCGGGCGCGACTTCAATTCGGGATGGAATTGAACGCCGATGAACCACGGATGATCCTCGTATTCGACGATCTCCGGCAGCACGCCGTCGGGCGACATCCCGGAGAAGCGCAGGCCGTGCTGTTCGAGCCGGTCCTTGTAGGCGGTGTTGACCTCGTAGCGGTGGCGATGACGCTCTGAAATCTCCGTAGCTCCGCCATAAACCTGCGAGACACGGCTGCCCTTGCGCAGCGCCGCCGGAAAGGCGCCGAGCCGCATGGTGCCGCCGAGATCGCCCGCCTTGGAGCGCTTCTCCAGTTCGTTGCCGCGCAGCCATTCGGTCATCAGACCGACCAGCGGTTCTTTCGTCTCGCCGAATTCGGTGGAGTTGGCGTTCGCGATGCCGACGAGATTGCGCGCGGCTTCGATCACCGCCATCTGCATGCCGAAGCAGATGCCGAAATACGGCACCCGGCGTTCGCGCGCGAACTGCACCGCCTTGATCTTGCCCTCCGCGCCGCGCTGGCCGAAGCCGCCGGGCACGAGGATGCCGTTGACGTGTTCGAGGAAGGGCGCCGGGTCCTCGCGCTCGAATACTTCGCTCTCGATCCAGTCGAGATTGACCTTCACCTTGTTGGCGATGCCGCCGTGCGACAGCGCCTCCATCAGCGATTTGTAGGCGTCCTTCATGCCGGTGTACTTGCCGACCACGGCAATCGTCACCTGGCCTTCCGGATTGCGCACGCGCTCGTTGATCTCGTGCCATGGCGCAAGCGACGGCGGCTGCTTCGGCTCGATGCCGAACGCGGCCAGCACCTCGTCGTCGAGACCGGCGGCGTGATAGGCCTCCGGCACGGCATAGATGTTGTCGACGTCGCGCGCCTCGATCACGGCGCTTTCGCGCACGTTGCAGAACAGGCCGAGCTTGCGGCGCTCCTCCTTCGGGATTTCCCGGTCGGTGCGGCACAAGAGGATGTCGGGCTGGATGCCGATCGAGCGCAGTTCCTTGACCGAATGCTGGGTCGGCTTGGTCTTGAGTTCGCCCGCGCTCGGGATGTACGGCAGCAGCGTGAGGTGGATGTAGATCACCTCGCCGCGCGGCAGGTCGTTCTTGATCTGGCGGATCGCCTCGAAGAACGGCAGGCCCTCGATGTCGCCCACCGTGCCGCCGACCTCGCAGAGCACGAAGTCGAAGCCCTCGTTGCCGGTGAGGACGAAATCCTTGATGGCGTTGGTGACGTGCGGGATCACCTGCACGGTCGCGCCGAGATAGTCGCCGCGGCGTTCCTTGGCGAGAATCTCCTGATAGATGCGCCCGGTGGTGATGTTGTCGGCCTTGCTCGCCGGGCGGCCCGTGAACCGCTCGTAATGGCCGAGATCGAGGTCGGTCTCCGCGCCGTCGTCGGTGACGAACACCTCGCCGTGCTGATACGGCGACATCGTGCCGGGATCGACATTGAGGTAGGGATCGAGCTTGCGAAGGCGGACCTTGTAGCCTCGCGACTGCAGGACGGCGCCGAGCGCCGCCGATGCCAGTCCTTTTCCGAGCGAGGAAACCACGCCGCCGGTGATGAAAATGTACCGCGCCATGGGAGCCTACCTTTATCGCCGCGGGCGAGATTCGCAAAACGAATCGCCCTTCCCGCCGGAAAAAATCATTCCCTGTGGGTTACGTTTGAATTTTGAACGAACACAGCCGGTTAGAAGCCATCGCTCAAGCGCGGCGGCAGCACAGCCGGCGATATGTCCACCGATCGTTCAGGCTTAAGTGAACCCTTACTTGGACTGCGGCGCCTGCGGAGCGGACGGCTCCGCCGGCTTGAGCGAATCCAGAAGGTTCTTTTCCGGGGCCGGCGTGCCCGATTGCGACGTCGGCGCGGGATTGATGAGAGACTTCGGCCGGTTGTCGTAACCGGCCAGCCAGGACAGGAACAGGCTGGTGATGAAGAAGCCCGCCGCCAGAATGGCGGTGGTCCGGGTCAGCAGATTCGTGGTGCCCCGGCTCGACATGAAGCCGCCGCCACCGCCGCCGCCGCCGATTCCAAGGCCGCCGCCTTCCGAGCGCTGCAGCAGCACGACGCCGATCAGCGCCGCGACAATGATGAGATGGATGACGATGATGACGGTCTGCATAGTGTCTTTCCGTCACAAACAATCGCGCCCGGCCAGCCGGATGCGCCAATGTCTGAGGGGTTGAGGTTGGCGCGTCTGTACACGATCGGGGCGGCGAACGCCACCCCGCAGCACCTGTCCGCTCTATCTGGGCACGGCCGCCGCGATGGCAAGGAAATCCGCCGCTTTCAGGCTCGCGCCGCCGATCAGCCCGCCGTTGACGTCGGTCAGTGCCAGGATTTCGGCGGCGTTGCCGGGTTTCAGCGACCCGCCGTAAAGCACCCGCACGCCCGCGCCTTCCGCCTTGAACCTCTCCGTCAGCTTGTTGCGGATAAAGGTATGGATTTGCTCAATATCTTCCGAAGTGGGCGTCAGGCCGGTTCCAATCGCCCAGACCGGCTCGTAGGCCACGACCAGATTGGCCGCGGTGGCCCCGTCCGGAATAGAGCCCGCCAACTGGCCGCCCACGATGTCCATCGCACGTCCGGCGTCGCGCTCGGCGCGGGTCTCGCCGACGCAGACGATGGCGATGAGGCCCGCCCGCCATGCGGCCAGTGCCTTGGCACGCACGACATCGTCCGTTTCGTGATGATCGGTGCGGCGTTCGGAATGGCCGACGATGACGGCGCTCGCTCCCGCGTCCGCCAGCATCTCGGCGGAAATGTCGCCCGTATGCGCGCCCGCCGCCTCGGCGTGACAGTCCTGCCCGCCGATGGCGAACTGCGATCCTTTGGCGCGGGCGGCGAACGCCGCCACCAGCGTGGCGGGCGGGCAGATCAGCAGATCGGCACGGCCCTTCGCGGCGGCGCCCGATTCCAGCATCGCTTCCAGTTCCGGAAGCGAGCCCTTGAGACCGTTCATTTTCCAATTTCCCGCGATCAGCGGTCTAATGGCAGCCGGCATTATTCCCCCCTTTTGTGACCGCTTCCGCTACCAGAGGGCTCGCCCCCGCGCTACCCCGGGGCGGCCCTTATCCGGCACCGCCGGCATGCCGCAGCCCCGGCCCCGGTTGCCCCCGCCGGGGCGGCGTTTTATACGAGACGGAACAATGCGGTGAGGGCCATCGGCCCGGTCTGGTCCGCTTCCTCCTACAAATGTGGTGTCATGCTTCGAGGGATACGAAACGTCACGTCGAACCGGCTCGGCAAGGGCATCATGATCGTGCTGTTCGGCATACTCATTGTCAGCTTCGCCGTCTGGGGCATCGCCGACATCTTCAAGGGCTCGACGCAGACCACGCTCGCGACCGTCGGCAACACCGACATTCCGCTGGAGCAGTTCCGCTCGGCCTATACCGACAAGCTCCAGCAGATCAGCCGCCAGATTCGCCGCCCGCTGACGCCCGCCCAGGGCCGCGCCTTCGGCCTCGACCGCCAGTTGCTGCAACAGACCATCGCCGAAACCGCGCTCGACGAGGAAACCCGCCGCATGGGCCTGCGCATGTCGGATGCCGAGATCGTCCGCACCATCTCGACCGATCCGACCTTCGCCGGACCTAACGGCAAATTCGATCCCCAGCGCTTCGCCGTGGCGATGCGCGACTATGGCTACACCGAGCAGCGCTATCTGACGGAGCAGCGCCGCCTCACCTTGCGCCGCGAACTGATCGGCAGCTTGACCGCGGGCGCCGAGCCCTCGAACACCCAGATCGAGGCCCTGAGCCGTTTCCAGAACGAGCAGCGCACCATCGACTACGCCAAGATCGGCCCCGA
>Ga0182735_1001626_pt1 | contig 14754 bp, 13 predicted proteins | sample eDN5th30CKraftMG_FD_128524 | JGI IMG/M metagenome (GOLD analysis project Ga0182735, IMG submission 128524) | Enriched Miracle-Growth compost microbial communities from Emeryville, California, USA - eDNA 5th pass 30_C Kraft MG (version 2) (version 2) ... | reverse complement strand
TTTCCGGCGCCGTGGAGGATGCTGCGTCATCGCCCCGCCTATTCCGCGAGCAGCACGCCGGCTTCCGGCGCGAAGCGAAGCCATACCGGCTGTCCGACCTGCACCTCCGGCGCGATGCGCCGCCGCGTATTGGCGACGGCGGCCCGCAGTTCCAGGCCGGACGGCGTGCGGGCGCGGTAGATCAGGACATTTCCCCGATAGGCGACATCGGCGACGGTGCCGGCGATGACGTTCCCTGCCTCCTCGCCGGGCGCGGCGGTCGCGAGGTTCAATTTCTCCGGCCTGACGGCGATGAAGATTTTCGATCCCCGCTCAGGCCGGGATTCGGTAGCGATGCTCAGCTTCGCGCCGCCGGCCGGCGCTACGGTGGCGAGGTTGCCGGCCACGGAATCGATAGTGCCCTCGATCAGGTTAACGTCGCCGATGAATTCCGCGACCCAGCGCGTCGCCGGCGCCTCGTAGATCTCGGCGGGCGGCGCGACCTGCACCAGCCGCCCGCGATCCATCACCGCGATGCGGTCGGCCACCGTCATCGCCTCCTCCTGGTCGTGCGTGACGATGATGAAGGTGGTGCCGAGCTGCTTTTGCAGGCGGGTCAGCTCAAGCTGCGTCTCCGCGCGCAGCTTCTTGTCGAGCGCCGCCATCGGCTCGTCGAGCAGCAGCACCTTCGGCCGCCGCGCCAGCGAACGCGCGAGCGCGACGCGCTGGCGCTGGCCGCCGGACAACTGGTGGGGATAGCGCGCGCCGAAACCTTCCAGGCGCACCAGCGTCAGCAGTTCCTCGACACGCGCGCGGATCGCCTCGCGCGCGAGGCCCTGCTGCTTGAGCCCGAACGCGATGTTGCCCGCCACGCGCAGATGCGGAAACAGCGCGTAGCTCTGGAACATCATGTTCACCGGCCGCCGGTAGGGCGGCATATCGGTGATGTCCTCGCCGTCTAGCAGCACGCGCCCCTCGTCCGACCGCTCGAACCCGGCGAGAAGGCGCAGCAGCGTGGTCTTGCCGCAACCGGACGGGCCGAGCAGCGCGAGGAATTCCGATGCGCGGACCTCGAGACTGAGCGCGTCGACGGCGGTGACGCCGCCGAAGCGGCGCGTCACCCGCTCGAAGCGTACCAGCGGTTCGGTCCGCTGGGCTGGCGGCGCAAGGCCCACGTCCATTTCGGATTCGCCCGTCCTGTCCCGTCAAGCGCGCGACCATGTTGCAACCCGCCGGAAATGGCAAGCGCGCGGCAGCGGCGTAAGGACGCGGCGTCAGCCGGCTTTGGCCTGCGCCATGAATTGCGCCAGCGTCTCCTTCTCGGCGTTGCTGAATTTCAGCCCGAGCTTGGTACGGCGCCACAGCACGTCGTCGGCGGTTTCCGCCCATTCATGCTGCATCAGGTAGCGCACCTCGGCTTCGGTCAGGTCGTATCCGAAGTTGCGGCCGAGATCGGTAAGCCGCCTGGCGTCTCCCAGTACGCGCTCCAGCCGGTTGCCGTAGGCCGCCACCAGCCGGTCGGCGAGTTCCTCGTCGGCGAGGAAGGGCCAGCGCTCCCGCGCGCGCGCGGTGAATGCCGCGACCGTGTCGCCGTTGAGATCGCCGCCCGGCAAGAAGGCATCCGCCGTCCAGCGCCGGGTCGGCGTGAAGAATACGCCGATCCTGTCCACCGCCTGCTCCGATACCGCCCGGTAGGTCGTGAGCTTGCCGCCGTAGAGTGTAAGAAGCGGCGCGCGGCCCATCGCCTTGTCGAGCACCAGCTTGTCGTCGCGCGTCGTCTCGCGCGCTTCCCGCTTGCCGTTGTCGTAAAGCGGCCGCACGCCCGCGAACGCCCACACGACGTCGCCGATGGAGACGAGATCGCGGAAATAGGCACTGGCGGCCTCGCACAGATAGACGATCTCCTCGCGCGACGGCGCGACGGCGGCGAGATCGCCGACGAAATCCTTGTCGGTCGTCCCGATCAGCGTGTAGTCGCGGTGAAACGGAATCGCGAAGACGACGCGGCGATCGGAGTTCTGGAAGATGTACGCCTTGTCGTGCACGAACAGCCGCCTGACGACGATATGGCTGCCCTTGACGAGCCGCACCGGCGCCTTGCCGGCCTGCCGGACCGCCATCTCGCCAAACAGCGCGGTCCACGGCCCGGTCGCGTTCACCAGCACGCGCGACGTGACGACCGTACGCTTGCCGCGCACGTTGAGCACGACATTCCATTCGCTGCCGCGCTCGACGCGAACGCACTTGGTGCGCGTCAGGATCGTGGCGCCGCGTTCCGCCGCGTCCTGCGCGTTCGCGATCACGAGCCGCGCGTCGTCCACCGTGCAGTCGGAATATTCGAATCCGGCGACGAAGCTGCGGCGCAACGGCCCGCCGGCCTGCGACGTGTTGAGATCGACCGCCACCGATTTCGGCAGCGCCGTGCTGCCCGCGAACCAGTCGTAGAGATAGAGGCCGAGCCGCAGCAGCCACGCCGGTCGCGCGCCGCGCTGGACCGGCAGCACGAAGCGGATCGGCCGCACCAGATGCGGCGCCTGCCGGAGCAGGATCTCCCGCTCGCGCAGCGACTCCCGCACCAGCCTGAACGCATATTGCTCGAGATAGCGCAGGCCGCCGTGGACCAGCTTGGTGGAGGCCGAGGAAGTGCCGGAGCCGAGGTCGTTCTGCTCGACGAGCAGGACCTTGAGCCCGCGCCCGGCGGCGTCCCGCGCGATACCGACCCCGTTGATGCCGCCGCCGATGACGGCGATGTCGTAATCGGCCATTTGCTGTCCGGAAGCGCGTTTAGAGAGCGGATAATGCGCGCCGAGCCATGAACCCGCGGTTAACCCGGATGCCGCTCCTCGAGCGCGGTCGCGGGAGCGCCGCCTCAAATGATCCGGCAGACCTCGTCGAAGGCGAACCGCGGGTTCTTCGGCGGCAGGGTCGAAGGAACCCCCTTGCCGAGGATGCAGATGAAGTTCGACTTCCATTTCCCGTCGGGGAAGAACTCGGCATCCACCTTGCCGTTGTCGAAGCCCGACATCGGGCCGGCGTCGAGCCCGAGCGCGCGGGCGGCCAGGATGAAATAGGCGCCCTGCAGGCTCGCGTTGCGCAGCGCCGTCGTATAGATCTCCGGCGGCGTCGTTTCGTACCACGCGCGCGCGCCCTTGACGTGATACAGGCGGTCGAGGTGTTCGTAGAAGCGCGGATCGTAGGCGAGGATCGCGACGCAGGGCGCCGCCAGCGTCTTGGCCAAGTTGGTCTTGGACATCTTGCCGTCGAGCCGGTTCTTCGCCTCCTGGCTGCGCAGGAAGAGGATGCGCTGCGGCTGCGAGTTCGCGGTCGTCGGCCCCTCCTTGGTCAGTTCGTAGAGCGCGTGAAGGGTGGCGTCGGAGATCGTGCCCGGCTCGAAACCATTGTAGCTGCGCGCCTTGCGGAACAGGACGTCGATCGCCGCGTCGGAAATCGGCGGCCGGGCCATGCTGTCGGTCATCGTGCTTCCTCCTGCCGGGCGCGCGGCCCGCATGCGCGCAAGGTATAGACAAAAAGGCTGCGCCGGGCCACACACGCGATCCAGTGGGCCGCCGTCGGTCCCTGCTTATCGTCACGCGAGAGGTTGCCCATGTCTGGTCCGCTGGCCGGTGTCCGTGTTCTCGAACTTGCCCGCATTCTCGCGGGACCGTGGGCAGGTCAGATCCTGGCCGACCTCGGCGCGGAAGTCACCAAGGTGGAGCGCAAGGGCGCCGGCGACGACACCCGCGGCTGGGGCCCGCCGTTCGTCGAGGCGAAGGACGGCGGCCATCTCGGCGCCGCCTATTTCCACGCCGCCAACCGCGGCAAGCGCTCGATCGAGCTCGACTTCGAAAGCGACGAAGGCAAGCGCATCGTGCGCAAGCTCGCCGCGCGCTCCGATATCTTGATCGAGAACTTCAAGGTCGGCGGGCTGAAGAAGTTCGGGCTCGATTACGAGTCGCTCAAGGAAGTTAACCCGCGGCTGATCTACTGCTCGGTGACGGGCTTCGGCCAGACCGGACCGGACGCCGCGCGCGCCGGCTACGACCTGATGGCGCAGGGCATCGGCGGCTTCATGGACCTGACCGGCACCGCGGACGGCGAGCCGACCCGCGCCGGCATCCCGGTCTCCGATATCTTCACCGGCGTCTACTCGGCCGTCGGGGTGCTCGCCGCGCTTCAGCAGCGCGAGCGTACCGGCAAGGGATGCTATGTCGATACCGCGCTGGTGGATTCCACCGTCGGCATTCTCGCCAACCAGGCGCTGAACTTCCTCGTCTCCGGCGAGGTGCCGCAGCGCATCGGCAACGCGCACCCGAACATCGTGCCCTACCAGGTGTTTCCGGTGGCCGACGGTTTCGCCATCGTCGCGACCGGCAACGACAACCAGTACAAGAAGTTCTGCACCGTCCTCGGCGCGCCGGAACTCGGCACCGACCCCGCCTATCTCCTCAACAAGGACCGTCTCGGCAAGCGCGCCGAACTAGTCGACAAGCTCACCGCACTGACGAAGAAGATGAAGCGCGACGACCTGCTGAAGAAGCTCGAGGAAGTCGGTGTCCCTGCCGGTCCGATCAACAATCTCGACCAGGTGTTCAAGAACGCGCAGGTGATCCACCGCGGCATGAAGCTCGAGCTGAAGAACGACGACGCCAAGGGCGGCGTCATCCCGGGCGTGCGCACGCCGATCGTGATCGACGGCCAGCCGATGGCTTCGCCGCGCAGCGCGCCGAAGCTCGGCCAGCATACGCAGGAAGTGCTGAAGGAAATCGGCGAGGTGTAAGGCCTTTATCGCCGCACTCCTCTGTCATGGCCGGGCTTGTCCCGGCCATCCCGATCGGGGAAGCACTGTGCCTGCCTAAGCAGGATCATCCCCCGAACACGGCGCTGCGCGCCGGTCCGGCGATGACGAGAATTAAGTACGCTTAAAGCGCATTACCCGCCGTCCGGACGAGTTCCATCGAAGGCTTCGCCAGCCGCTTCACGGCGCTGGACGCCACGATGGTGCGGTGCTCGGCGTAGGCTTCGTGGTTCTGCTCGATCTCGCCGAGATCGTAGCGGTAGTTCACCATCAGCCCATTGGCCTGCTGGACGCCGCGCTCGGAGAGGTCGCCCGGCCAGTTCAGCCGGTCGAGGCTCGCGCCGTTGCCGAGATGGAAGCGCGCCACCGGATCATAAGGCAGCCGCGCGCGGCCGCGGGCATGCAGGAAATAATTCGCGGCGGCGCGCAGCATCGGCTCGCGCAGCCTGGCGATGTTGGCCTCCTCGCGCCACCACCCCGGCGTATCGGTCGCCGCCAGCACGGCGCGGTCCTCCTCGGGAATCGTCGATTCCTCGCTGGCGCGCTCCTTCTTGAGCCACTCCGCGAAGCGCGGCACCGGCGAAAGCGTCACGAAATTCGCGAGCTTGGGAAACTCGCGCGAAATCTCCTCGACCACCTGCTTGATGAGAAAGTGTCCGAAGCTGACGCCGGCGAGGCCGCGCTGGCAGTTCGAGATCGAGTAGAACGTCGCGGTCGTCGCCGTATCGGGGCTCACGGATTCGCGCTCCGCGCTCAGGATCGGCGCGATGGCATCAGGCACTCCGGCCGTCAGCGCGACCTCGACGAAGATCAGCGGCTCGTCCACCAGCGCCGGATGGAAGAAGGCATAGCAGCGCCGGTCGGGCGGATCGATGCGCCGTCGCAGATCGTCCCAGTTCTCGATCTCATGGACCGCCTCGTAACGGATGATCTTTTCCAGGATCAGCGCCGGGCTCGACCAGTCAATCCGCCGCAGCACGAGGAAGCCGCGATTGAACCAGGCGTTGAACATATGCACGAAGTCGGCGTCGAGCGCGGCAAGGTCGCTGCGATGGCTCATTGCGCGCAGCAGTTGCTCGCGCATGGCGACCAGCGCGCGGGTCCCGCCCGGCGCGAGGTTGAGTCGACGCAACAGCTCCTGCCGCCGCGGCTCGGCCGCGGCGTGAAGATCAGCGGCGCTTTCGTCGGTCGAGGATGTTCGCCAGGCTTCGACCGCCGCGTCGAGCGTGGCGCGGTCGACGCCGAAGCGGGTCGCCAGCGCCTCGAAGAAGGCCGCGCGCGGACCGGTGGTCAGGCTTTCGTAGCGGGCGATGATCTCGCGGGCGAGCGCCACGCCGGAAGCCTCGCCGCGGCCGGAGAGCAGATGCTCGCAGAGTTCCACCAGCGTTTCGGTGCGGCGCGCCGGATTATCGTAACGCGCCCGCCCCCGGTCGATCAGCGCGCGGCCGCGCTCCGCGATGGACTGCAAAAGCTCCCCGAAAAACGAGGTGTTCATCCTGATTTCCCACGCCAGCCGACGAATACGGCGGCTGCCCCTGCTTGCCGACGCTGTCGGATATTCCCGCAGCCATGTGGCAATTTCCGGGAAGAAGCACAAGCCGACAAGCCGGACGCCATGCAGATGACGTATGACATGGCACAGTGCTTCCGGCCTCGGCCGCCCGCGGACCGCCCGACATGGTTACGCGGGAAATATGGTTACGCGGGAATAACGGCATCAAGTCTGCCCTTTTATGAGGCATCCGATAACCGTTGCTGCTATGGTCGGCGCAAGGCAGACATCACCGGACATTGCAATGGCTGACACCCTCGCCGGTTCCGTTCGAATGCTGTGCACGAACGGGCTGAAAGCCGTGTTCGAAGCCATCGGGCCGGACCTCGAGCGCACCGCGGGCATCCGCCTTTCCGCCGACTATGGATCGACCGCCAAGTTCACCGAGCGCATCCTCGGCGGCGATGTGCCCGACGTCGTCATCCTCACCGACGAGGCCCTCGACCGCCTCATCGCGGCCGGCAGGATCGACGGCGGGCGGACCGACGTGGCCCGATCCTTCATTGGCGTTGCCGTGAGGAAGGGAACGCCGCTTCCGGACATCGGTTCGCGCGACGCCTTCGTCCGGACGCTGCGCGACGCCGGCGCCATCGCGTGTTCCCGGCTCGGCGCCTCGGGCCAGCACTTCCGCTATCTGCTCGACCGCCTCGGCCTCGCGGAAGAACTCGCGCCGAAGATCACGGCCTACGACGGCTATGCGGGCGGCGCCTGCGCCGACGGCAAGGCCGACATCGCCATCCAGCAGATCAGCGAGTTGATGCCCGTCGCCGGCCTCGAGATCGTCGGGCCGCTGCCGGACGAGCTTCAGAAGAGCTCGATCTTTTCGGCCGGAGTCGGTGCGGGTCGCGCGCAGCAGGCGGCCGCCAGGAACTTCATTGCGCGTGTGACCTCCGGCGCCTATGACCGGGTCCTGCGCGACAAGGGGCTCGAGCCGCCCTGAGATCCGAACCCGCCTGAATTTCCATGACGGCATCTCCATCCGCCTCCGCCGCCGCCGGCAGCCAATCGCTCGGCCACGTCCTGCGCTGCCTCGCGCTGCTGTGGATCGCCGGCAACGGCATGCGGCTGACGATCCTCGCCGTGCCGCCGGTGATCCCATTCCTCCACGACGACCTGAACATGAGCGAGACCCAGGTCGGCATCCTGTCCGGCCTGCCGTCCATGCTGTTCGCCTTCGCCGCCGTGCCGGGCTCGCTGCTGATCGCGCGGTTCGGCGCGCTCGCCGCGCTGATCGTCGGGCTGCTGGCAACGGCCGTCGGTTCGGCATGGCGCGGCGCGGCGGACGGCGTCGCCGTCCTTTACGCCGCCACGATCCTGACCGGCTTCGGCGTCGCCGTGATGCAGCCGGCCATGCCGCCGCTGGTGCGCACCTGGCTGCCGGACCGCATCGGATTTGCGACCGCGGTCTATACCAACGGCCTGCTGATCGGCGAAGTGCTGCCGGTCGCGCTCACCGGCGTGCTGGTGCTGCCGCTGGTCGGAAGCTGGCGCGCGGACTTCGTCGTCTGGGGCGCGTGCTGTGCCGCGATCGCGCTCATCGTCGTCCTGCTGGCGCCGCGGCCCGCCGCTCCGGCGCCGCTGGCCGCTCCGCGCAAATGGTGGCCGGACTGGCGCAGCGGCCTGATCTGGCGGCTCGGCCTGATGCTCGGCAGCGTCAACGCGCTCTATTTCACCACCAACTTCTTCATCCCGAATTATCTTCGCACCAACGGCCATGCCGCCGACATCGACGCCGCGCTCACCGCCATCAATGTCGGCCAGCTTCCGGCCTCGGTGCTGCTGCTGTTCCTCGCCGGCCGGCTGATCCGTCGCCGCTGGCCCTACTTCGTCTGCGCCGTCCTGTGCTTCATCGCGGTGCTCTGCGTCGTCTATGGCGGCAGCTTCCTCATCATCACCGGCGCGGCGCTGATCGGCTTCGCCGCCGCGGTCGTGCTGATCCTGATGCTGGCGCTGCCGCCCCTGCTCTCGCCGCCCGACGACGTCCACCGTACCGCTGCCGCGATGTTCACCATCAGCTATACCTGCGCGGTCGTGGTTCCGGTGCTGAGCGGGATTTGCTGGGATGTGACCGGTGTTCCCGCCGCCGCCTTCGTTCCGATCGGGCTCTGCGCGGTCGTCCTCGGCGCCGGATCGCTGAAACTGGCCATCCGGCAACCGCACGCCTAGGCAGGACGCCGTTTTCCGCACGCAACTGCGGCGTGCGCTATTGACCCAGCGTGTACCTGACATTCCCGGGGATGGCGCGGCCGCGCCTCGACCCCGCCCGTCACATACGCTATTTCTGACGCTGAATTTACTCCCGAAACCGCGCGTTGACAGGCAGTGCCGCCCTCGCCGCGCCAACAAACGACGGACAACGACAGTGAGTGAAGCCCCAAAAGAAATGACTGCCGAAGCATTCCTCGGACGGCTTGGCGAGCGCGGCATCGAATACGTGTTCGCCAACGCAGGCACCGACTTTGCGCCGATCATCGAGGCGATTTCCCGCAACGGCAGCCGGCGCAAGTTCCCCCGCTTCGTCACCGTGCCCCACGAGAACGTCGCGATGGCGATGGCGAACGGCTACTACCGCATGGCGGGCAAGCCGGCGGGCGTGATGGTCCACGTCACCGTCGGCACCGCCAACACGATCTGCGGCCTGATGAACATGGCGCGCGACAACGTGCCCGTGCTGCTGTGCGCGGGCCACACGCCGCTGACCGAGACCGGTCATGAAGCCTCCCGCAACGGCGCCATCCACTGGGGCCAGGAATCCTTCGACCAGGGCGGCATGGTACGCGAGTTCGTGAAGTGGGATTACGAGCTGCGCGGCGGCCAGCCGGCCGGCGCGCTGGTGGACCGTGCCCTCGACATCGCCATGACCGAGCCGCGCGGCCCGGTCTACATGTGCCTGCCGCGCGAGGTGCTGGCGGAGGAAGCCGTGTCGATGCGCCGCGACAACGTGCGCCCGCTCGGCGTCGCCACGCCCGCCCCGTCGCGCAAGGTGATCGAGGAAGCCGCGGAGATGATCGCCAAGGCGGAATATCCGCTGATCGTCACCGCCGCCGCGGGCCGCTCGGTCGAAGCCTTCAAGGCGCTGTCGGACCTCGCGCTCGACTTCGCGATCCCGGTCGTGCAGCCCTTCGCGACCGACCTCAACATCTCGACCGAGCATCCGATGCATGCCGGCTTCGAGACCGGCAAGCATCTTGCCGACGCCGACCTCGTCATCGTCATCAATGCCGGCGTCCCGTGGATGCCGCGGCTGGCCAAGCCGAAGGCCAGCGCCAAGGTCATCCACCTCGCGGTGGATCCGCTTGTGAGCCGCCATCCATTCCGCGAATATGAAGCCGACCTGCTGATCGGTGGCGATCCCGCGGCCGGCATGGTGATGCTGCGCGAGGCGCTCGCCGGCGCGATCAAGAGCAAGTCGGCCTCGATCGAGGCGCGCCGCAAGAAGGTCGCCAACGCGCGCGAGGAGATGAAGCACCAGCGCGAGAAGCTCATCAACCAGGTCAAGGACCAGTCGCCGATCCACCCCGCGTGGCTCGCGCACTGCCTCAGCGAGGCGAAGGCGAAGGACGCCGTGCTGTGCAACGAGCTTGGCACCTCGCCCAACCGCGTCGAGTTCACGGAGCCGCTGAGCTTCATCGGCAGCGGCCTCGCGGGCGGCCTCGGCGCCGGCATCGGCACCTCGCTCGGCGTGAAGCTCGCCGCGCCCAATCGCGAGGTGATCGCCTGCGTCGGCGACGGCTCCTACATGTTCGGCAATCCGGTGCCGTTCCACTATGTCGCGCGGGCGGAGAAGCTGCCGACCCTCACCGTCGTCGCCAACAATCATCAATGGCTCGCCGTGCGCGCCTCGACGCTCGCAGTCTATCCGGACGGCGCGGCCTCCAAGGCCAACGTGATGCCGATCACCGAACTGAGCCCCTCGCCGCAGTTCGAGAAGGTGATCGAGGCGTGCGGCGGCTACGGCGAGAAGGTCGAGGCGGCGCACGACCTCAAGGGCGCGCTCAAGCGCACGCTCGACAAGGTGCGCAACGGCACGCCGGCCCTGCTCAACGTCTCGACGACGCAGGGCACGCGCTGATCCCACGCGCCGATACCTGCCGCGCGCCGGGCAACCCGGCGCGGCCACCGAAACCCACGCCTCCGCGGCCTGCCCGCGGAGGCGTTTTTCTTGACCCGTTTGACACGCACCGGATCGATCCCTATGCTGATTAAAATCACAGAAATGCCTGTGGCGACGGCGAAAAAGCCGCGCCCGGGAAGACGGGATCGCGGGGAAGCGGCATGGCGGGCAACCTGAAATTCGGCGTCCAGTTTTTTCCGAGCATCAACCAGCACCAGAAGAGCGCGCTCGACTATTTCACCGAGTCGCTGACGGTCGCCGAGGAAGCCGAGAAGCTCGGCTTCACCCATGCCCGTACCGTGGAGCACTATTTCGAGCGCTACGGCGGCTACAGCCCGAACCCGATCGTGTTCCTGTCGGCGCTGTCGCAGCGCACGAAGAACATGCGGCTCGTCACCGGGGCCGTGCTGCCGGTGTTCAACCACCCGCTCAAGCTCGCCGGCGAGATCGCGATGCTCGACGCCCTCTCGGGAGGGCGGGTCGACATCGGGTTCGCGCGCGCCTTCCTGCCGCACGAGTTCCGCCGGTTCAACGTGTCGCCGGACGAGTCGCAGGCCCGCTTCCGCGAGGGCATCGAGCAGGTTCATCTGCTGCTGACCCAGGAGAAGGCGACCCACAAGGGCCGGTTCCACTCCTTCGAGAACGTGACCTCCCTGCCCCGGCCGACGCAGACGCCGCGTCCGAAATTCTGGATCGCGGCGACGCAGACCGAGGAATCATTCGAGTTCGCGGCGCGGCAGGGCTACTCGCTGATGACGATCCCGATCGGGCCGATCAAGCCGCTGGTCGAACGCTACCGAAAGGTCTGGAAGGAAAGCGGACACCCCGGCGAGGGCGAGATCATGATCGCGTTCCACATGTTCTGCCATCGGGACGGCAGGACCGCGCGCGACCTCGCCCGCGGACCGTTCGAGGACTACTTCAAGGCGGTCGCGGAATCGGTGAGCGACTGGACCACGCGCAAAACCGTCTCCAAGGACTACCGCGACTACGACAAGTCGATGGAGAAGATGAAATCCTCGACGTTGGAGGGCCAGATCGAGAGCGGCGGCGCCTGGATCGGAACCCCCGAAGAAATCAAGGCGAGCATCGCCAGCGCGCCCGACAAGTTCGGTTATTTCGAGCATGCCTCGATCCAGGTCAATTTCGGCACGCTCGACTTCGGCGAGGCGATGAAATCGCTCCGGCTGTTCGCCTCGGAAGTGATGCCGGCGTTCAAGGCTCCCTGATCCGCCGGCGGTATTCGGCCCGGCCCGTTCCGGCCTTGCGCGGCAGGCATTGATTCTGCCGGCGCGACTTTGTACGCAACAGGTCAGAGGCCTCGAAAAAACGCACGACGGAAACGAACGATGGCAGACGAGGAACAATGGGTGCCGGTGGCGAACACCGGCGAACTCGAGGCAGGTACCATGAAGGGCGTCGAGGTCGGCGACCTGCAGCTCGCGATCTATAATATCGACGGCGAGTTCTACGCCACCGACAACGTCTGCACCCACGCCTTCGCGCTGCTGACGGACGGGTTCCTCGACGGCGACATCGTGGAATGTCCGCTGCACGGCGGCTGCTTCAAGGTGAAGACCGGCGAAGGCCAGGGCGCGCCGATCTCCGAAGACATCAAGACCTTTCCCGTCCGCGTGACGGGCGACAGCATCGAGGTCAGGATTTCCTGACCCGCCGCGCGGCGGCGCGCGCCGGCTTTCCGCCGGCGGGCGGCGGCTCGGCCTCCTCGTTGGCGGCGAGGATCGCCCGCGCCATCCGGATGAACTCGGCGCGCTCGGCGGCGGTCAGCGGATTGAGGATTTCCTGCTGGGACTTCTTCACGCGGGGCAACACATCGGCGAGCAGTCGCTCGCCCCTCCGCGCGATGAACAGCGCGTTCGCGCGCCGGTCGGTCTTGCCCGCCTGCTTGCGGATGAGCCCGCGGCGCGCCAGCGTATCGACGATGCGCGCCGTCATCGAGCGGTCGATCCGGGTCGTCTGCGACAGCCGCACCTGATCGACACCCGGGGTATGCTCGATGGCGAGTAGCGTCACGAACTGCGTCGGCGTCAGACGGAACTCCGCCGTGTTGCGGTGAAACGCCAGCACGGCCATCTGCTGCAGCCGCCGAATGACGTGACCGGGCCAGACGAAAGAATCGGACGGCGATTTCATGTTTGGAAATGACGGTGCGATGCGCTAAGTCCCTGCCCATAGAAACAGGCGGTCCCGGCGTGTCAAGCGCCCTCGCGATGGGCCGCATTTCCAAGCATGTTTCCCCAAAAGGTGAGCGATGAAAATCTGTTGGTTGGATGACAATCGGCTCGGCGTCGTCGAGGGCGATACGGTGCTCGATGTCAGCGCGGCGCTCAAGGTGCTGCCGGCGCCGACCTATCCGCCGGCGCGCGGCGACCTGCTGATCGCGAACCTTGCCCGCGTGCAGGAAGAAATCCGCAAGCTCGCCCCTGCCGCCGGCAGGACACCCATCCAGGACGTGAAGTTCCTCAGCCCGGTCGCCGCGCCGACGAAGATCATCGGCGTGCCGGTCAACTACATCAAGCACGTCGAGGAAGCCGCCGCGCAGACCGACGTGTTTCCACTGCGCCATCAGCAGGGAACGGTGATCGAGCAGGGCTTCTTCCTGAAATCGAGCTCATCGCTCGTCGGACCGTCGGAAGGGGTCAAGCTGCGCTTCCCGGATCGCCGCAGCGATCACGAGATGGAGCTCGGCGTCGTCATCGGCAAGTACGCCAACAACGTGCCCGAGGAAGGCGCGCTGCAATACGTCGCCGGCTACTGCATCGCGCTCGACATGGTCGTGCGCGGCAGCGAGGACCGCAGCTTCCGCAAGTCGATCGACACCTATTCCGTCGCCGGCCCATGGATGGTGACGGCGGACGAGATTCCCGATCCCGGCCATCTCAAGTTCAGCCTCGCGGTCAACGGCGAGGTGCGCCAGGCGTCGAACACGCAGTTCCTGCTCCTGAACATCGAGAAGCAGATCTCGTTCGCCTCGCAATGGTACGCGCTTTATCCGGGCGACATCATCATGACCGGCACCTGCGAAGGCGTCTCGCGCGTGCTGCCCGGCGACGTCATGCATTGCGAGATCGAGAAGATCGGCGCGATGGACGTGAAGGTCGAGGCGGCGTAAGCGCAGTTCTTGCAATAAACGGAGCCGTTATGGCCGGGGTTTGTCCCGGCCGTCTCGTTCAGGAGGGCATACTGCCCGCATAATCCGGATCACCGGAACTCGGCGCTGCGGGTCGGTCCGGTGATGACGACGGGAAAATCAGCCCACCTCGACAGGCCGGCCGTCGTCCTCGGTCCACTCGGACATCGAGCCGTCATAGAGCCGCGCGGGCCGGCCGAGCACCTCGGAAAGCACGAACCAGTTCGCCGCCGCCTGATGGCCGGTGTTGCAATAGTTCACCACCGGCAGCGACGGAAGATCGCCGAACAGCTTCTCCAATTCCGCCCGCGGCCTGAGCCGCCGGGTGGCCGGGTCGAACACCTGCGTATGGTCGATGAGCAGCGCGCGCGGCAGGCGCCCGCCCCGCTTGGCCTGCGGGCTCTTCTCATGCCCGGCGAAATAGCTTGCGGAGCGGCTGTCGAGCATCGTTTCGCTGTCGCTTGCGATCGCCGCCTCGACCCGGGCGAGATCGGCGCGCAGTTCCTCGCGCAGCCTAACCGGGTATTTCGCCGCCGCCTTCGGTGCATTGCGGCCGCTCTCGAGCGCATGTCCGCCGGCCCGCCACGCCGCCATGCCGCCGTCGAGGATCGACACCTTGTCGTGGCCGCATACCTTCAGCGTCCAGTAGATGCGCGCCGCGGCACAGAAGTCGCCGGGCGAGGTTCCCGCCGAGACGATCACCGCATGAAGCGCCGGCGTCAGACCGAGCCGCCCGAACAGAGCGGCAAGATAATCCGGCTCCGGCAGCATGCCCGTAGCCATGCCCTTCGCCGCGCGCCAGTTGTCCGTGACGTAATCGGTATGGATGGCGCCGGGGACATGGGCGGCTTCATAAGCCGCCGCGCCCCCGCCATCGACCGCGGACCGGATGTCGAGAACCAGGATTTCGCCGCCGAGATGGCCGGCGAGCCAGTCTGCGGAAACGAGAGGCGATGCGCTGGACATGGGTTCTGCTTAACTAGCCCGCCCGTCATTTGCAATCGCCAAGCCCCGCGGAGATCGCGTCGAGGCACAGCTTCCGCCGTCCTCGGCGCGCCCATTTCCGCGTAACGCCCGCGAACGCTCTAGCCGCGCAGCTTCACCGCCTCCTGGCAGGCCGGACGCGCCATGGATGCCTTCAGCCATGCGTCGAACCTGGGGAA